>Ga0299913_10000997_pt1 | contig 19839 bp, 20 predicted proteins | sample RVTome_9_FD_201360 | JGI IMG/M metagenome (GOLD analysis project Ga0299913, IMG submission 201360) | Soil microbial communities from uranium-contaminated site in the Upper Colorado River Basin, Wyoming, United States - RVT155D38 (version 2) ... | reverse complement strand
CAGGACGATGGCGCTGCGGAAGGTCGCCCAGCCGGAGGACGTGGCGCGCCAGATCGTCGTGCTCGCCTCCGACGAGCTCTCCGGCCACGTGACCGGCCAGGTGGTCGTCGTCGCGGGCGGCATGGAAGGCCGCGTCCTGCACGACTGATCGTCCCCGCAGGCCATGTTCAGGGGACAGGCCCCCGTCCATGGCCGCGGGGGACGAAGGCGGCGCGCAGCCCGAGCAACCATGCCGAACGGCCGCCAGTCCGTCCCGGCCGCCGGCTCGTCCCCGGCGGACGGGTTCCGGGGACAGTCCCCCGGACACGGCCGCCGCGGACACGCGACCCGGGTGTGGCACGATGTCGCCGCGCGGAGAGGTGTCCGAGTTGGCCTAAGGAGCGCGACTGGAAATCGCGTACTCGGTGAAAGCCGGGTCGCGGGTTCGAATCCCGCCCTCTCCGCCTTTCCCTGAGCGTCCCCGCCGGACGGCGCTAGCCGCGCGACCCGACCACGAAGGCGGCGACGTCCTGGATCTCGGTCTCGGTCAGCTGGCCCTCGTAGGGCGGCATGCCGCCGCCGCCGGCCGTGATCTGGGTGACCGCCTGGTCGAACGAGACCTGGGACTCGTCGAGGCTCGGCCCGGTGGTGCCGCTCGTGCCGGCGGCCTCGAGGGTGTGGCACGACCCGCAGCCGGCCGACTCGAAGATCGTGGCTCCCGCCGCCGCGTCGCCGGAGCCCGTCTCCTCCCCCGTCCCGGTCGGCGCCTCCTCGCCGTCGCCGCCGTTCTCGACGGGCGCCTCGGCAACGGGCTCGGCGCCGTTCGCCTCTTCCTCCACCCCGAAGAGCTCCATCGCGCCGAGCATCGCCACGACGAGCAACACGGAGACGACCGTGAAGAGCCCGAGCCTCTTCCCGGGGAAGTCGGGCCGCCGGCGCGGGATCACCATGGAGACGAACAGGCTCCAGGCGACGAGGATCAGGGCGACGACCCCGAGAATGACGTCGTTCCGGCTCATCGGGCTCGCATACGATAACCGGCCTCATGAGCCGTGTCGGCGTCTATGCCGGCGCCGGTGCGGCGTCCGTCGTCGCGGTCGGGATGGCGATCGCGCGCGTCGGCGAGGAGCCCGGCGCCCTCTCGAACTGGCAAGCCCTTCTGCTCGGCGTCGTGCAGGGCCTGACCGAGCTCCTCCCGATCTCCTCGTCCGGCCACCTCGTCCTCGTCCCGTGGGTCGCGGACTGGCATTACCTCGAGGAGAACCCCGAGTTCAACCACACGTTCGACGTCGCTCTCCACCTGGGGACGCTCATCGCGGTCGCGCTCTACTTCCGGCACGACGTCGTGGCGCTCGCCAAGGCCCTCGTCGCGAGCCTCCGCGAACGCGCGGTCGAGACGGCCGAGCAGCGGATCGCCTGGCTGCTCGCGATCGCGACCGTCCCCGCGGCGCTCGCGGGCGCGCTCGGGGAGCGGTTCATCGTGGACGAGCTCGGCGAGCCGTGGCAGATCGCCATCCTCCTCGCGGGGTTCGCCCTCCTTCTCTACGTCGCCGACCGCGCTCCCACGACGCGGACGACGGGCGACATGCGCCTGCGGGACGCGCTCGTGATCGGCGTGGCGCAGGTGGCGGCGCTCGCGCCGGGCGTCTCCCGCTCCGGCGTGACGATCACGGCCGCCCGCTTCCTGCGGCTCAACCGCGACGCAGCGGCGCGCTTCTCGTTCCTCCTCCTCCTTCCGACGACGCTCGGAGCGGTGATCTGGAAGGGCATCTCGGACGTCGTGCTCGCCGACCTTCCCCCGGGGTCGGCGGGGCCGTTCCTCGTCGGGACGCTCGCGGCGGCCGTGAGCGGGCTCTTCGCCATCTGGGCGCTCCTCGGCTACGTGCGCAGCCGGACGTACACCATCTTCGTCGTCTACAGGCTCGTCCTCGCGGCGATCGTGGCGCTCCTCATCGCGACCGGCGTCCAGGGCGCGTCGTTCTAGGCGGGAGGATTCCTAGCGGCGCTCGACCTGCGACCCGCCGACGATCGCATCCTCGCCGGAGGGGTAGCGCACCCAGGCCTTGTGCCCGCCGTCGTAGTCGGGCGCCCAGAGGACGAGCGTCGCCTCATCCCCGCCAACGCGGCACGGCTCCTTGCCCTCGGGGTCGCGGCCGTCCCAGACGCGAACGAACGGGTTCCGCTCGCGCTCGTCGCCGACCGTCGTCGCCTCGCGGTGCCCCGGGTGGACGCGCGTCTCGGCCGGCAGCGCGAGCAGCCGCTCGACCGAGGCGCGCAGGTCGGCGAACCCGGTCGGCCCACCGCCGCGCGTCCCGCCCACCGTCCCGCGGAAGAGCACGTCGCCGGTCAGGCAGTCCGTCCCGTTCACGAGGAAGGCTAGGTGGCCGGGCGCATGGCCCGGCGTGGCGAGCGCCTCGATCGAGAGCCCCCCGGTACGAAGCGTCCAGCCGTCGCCGGCCTCCACGTCGGCGTCGCCCGCGCCCGGGTCGGCGACGACCGGCAGCCCGAGGCGCCCGGCGACGTCCGCGACTCCCTCGACGTGGTCGTGGTGGCCGTGGGTGAGCAGGACGTGCGTGAGCTCGATGCTCTCCTCCTCCGCCCGCGCGACGAGCTCCTCGAGGAGGCCGTTCCCGTCCACGAGGACCCCGTGCCCGCCCGGCTCGTCCGCGACGAGGTAGGCGTTCGAGAGCCAGGACGGATGCTCGGTCCGCGCGACGATCACGCTGCGCGGAACCGTAGCGGCGCCGGTGCCCGCTTCGCTACGCGGCGTCGCCGGGATCGATCGTGCGGAGCCGCCAGTCCTCGCGGAGGAAGATCGAGGTCGGCTCGTCCTTGGCGGGCTGCGCGAGCTCGTCCTGCTCGTGCGCGAACCGCTCGCGGAGTTCTGCGAGGCGCTCCTCGCCACGGCGGACGGACTCTGCCTCGCTCGGAGCGAGCCGCTTCTCGGCCGCCTCCTCCTCGCGCCGCTCGAGCGCGGCCTCGCGTGCGGCGAGGCGCTCCGCCAGCCGGCCGAGCTCCTCGCTGCGTCGCTCCGCCTGCGCATCCGTCTCCCGGAGGGCCGCCTCGCGCTCGGCGAGCTCGCGCTCCCGGCCGGCGAGCTGCTCCGCCAGACGCCGGAGCTCGGCGTCGCGTCCCTCGAGGGCCTCGAGCCGTGCGAGCCGGGCCTCGCGACGCGCGAGCTCGGCGTCGCGCTGGGCCAGCGCCTTGCGCTCCTGCCCGAGCTCGAGCGCGGTGCGGGCGCGCTGCCGCTCGCCTTCCTGCGCCGTCTTCAGCGCCTCCTCGGCGCGCTTGCGGGCGGCGTCCGCGCGCTCGATGCGCTGGCGGAGGTCGTCGACCCACCGCTCCTGCGCAGTGAACCGGCTGGCCTGTTCCGCGGACGTCGTCTCGCTGCGCTCCTGCGCCTCGCGGGCCGCGACGAGCTCTGCCTCGAGCTCCTGCAGGCGGGGGCGAAGCGCGAGCAGCTCACCCTCGCGCGCCTCGAGCTCGGCGAGCAGGTGGTCGATCTGCGTCCGCTCGTCCTCGTAGGCGGTGCCGAAGCGGGCGAGGCGGCGGTCGAGCTCGGCCGCCTTCGCCTCGGCAGCGGCGATGCTCATGCTGCGCTGCTCGAGCTCGCCGAGCGTCTCGGCGAGCAGGCCGCCGCGCTCCTCCGCCATGCCGTCCACGATCCCGGAGGCGTTCCTGATGAAGTAGTCCTCGAGTCTGCTGCGCAAGCGGGCCAGAGCCGTCACCCCCGGTCGCCGCAGATCGGGTTCGTCGTCTGACGTAGTCAAGGCCGCGCGAGGACGGGCCGCAATACCCGTTCGAGGGAGTCGGGCCTGCGGCCCTTCAGGCGGCGACGGTGTCGCGGTCGAGCGGAATCTCGACCGAGAGCACGCCCGGCGCCTCGAGCGGTGCGAGCGGCTCGATTCCCGCGGCGCTCGCGAGGAACGGCGCGAGATAGCGTCCCACGATCTTCCCCGGCGGCCACCAGAGCGCCTCCGTCGCCGCGAGGGAGGTCTCTCCGCGCCCCCCGCCGAGCTCGGCCCGAAGGTACGCGGGCGCCCCGCCGGTGAGGAGGAGCCCGCGGAGCACCGGCTCGAACGGCTTCGGCTCGAGCTGCGCGCCGGCCGCCGCCGCGACCGCCTCCGCGACCGCGTCCGCCTGCTGGGCGGCGAGGCCGCCCTGCTTCACGGGAAACGCGGTCAGGTCGCCCGCCGCGTAGACGCCGTCGAGCCCATGGACACGGCCGTGCCGGTCCGTCGGGACGAAGCCCCCGCGGCCTCGCGGGACGCCGGCCAGGTCGGGCCCGCGCAGGGTCGGGAGAGAAACGGCCCACGTGGCCTCCACCGGGCCGTCCGGCACGGTCTCGAGCATACCGTCTGCCCAGGCGGATGCGTACAGGCCCGTCGAGAGCTCGATGCCCCGCTCGGCCAGGAGCTTCCGCACGGCGCCGCTCGCGACTCCTCCGAACAGCTCGAGGGGCGCGGTCTCGTGCGTGACGACGACGACGCGCACCCCCGGCGCGCGCTCGGCGAGCTCGCCCGCCGTCATGAGCGCGAGCTCGTAGAGCGGGAGCGGCCAGCCGGTTCCGCCCGGATTGACGAACGCGATCGTGCCGCCGGCCGCGGCCTCCACCTCGTCCAGCAGCCGCCTGAAGCGGTCGGTGTCGGCCGGCCCGCGGAACGTCACGGCACCCGGAACGGCCTCCTCGGGCTCCGCGCCGACCGCGAGGACGAGCGAGTCGTACGGGACCTCGGCGCCGTGCGCGAGCTCGCCGACCTTCTCCCCCGCGCGGACGCCGACGAGTTGGCCCGGTGTGAAGATCGCACCGACCTCGGCCGCGAGCGCGGCGAGCTCGAACCGCAGGACGCGCCCCGCGTCGAACGGCTCGGCGACGGCGAGCGGCCTGTACCAGAAGTGGTGCTCCGGCGCGACGAGCTCGACGTCGACGAGGCCGGGCGCGAGCCTGCTCAGTCCGAGCACGGTCTCGAGCCCCGCGACGCCGCCGCCTGCCACGACGACCCGGTGCCGGCCGCGGACGGTTGGCGAGGTTCTCGTCATACAGCGGAGTGTTCCTGCGACGGGTGAGACCGCCATCGGGGGGATCTCGCAGACCCCTGCGGGAAATCACGGATCGGAGGGCGGCGGCCCGCGCGCGGCGGGCCGCCGCCCTCCGCCTCAGGGCACGGCGATGTGGAAGGTCGCATCCGCGAGCTCGCCTGTCGCGAGGTCGCGCAGGCTCACCTGCACGCCCGCCGCGGCGCCGGAGCTGCAGCCGCCGACGAACACGGTCGCGACGTACGCGTGCGCCGAGCCGGCCTGCGGGGTGACGAGCGCGGAGGCGTCCGCAACCGAGACCGATGGATCGAGCCAGACGCAGTAGATCCCTTCGCCGAGGCGCGAGACGCCGGTGACGTTTCGGTTCCGGACGAGGTCGATGCTCGGCGCGAGCCCGCCGTTCACCTGCGCCCACGCGCGGGCGCTCCCGGGCGGGCCCTCGGGGCCGCGCGTCCCCGGCTCGCCTTGCTCGCCCTTGGGCCCGGGCTCGCCCTGCAGCCCGGGCTCGCCATGCGGGCCCGGCGGCCCGGCCGGCCCCGCCTCGCCGCGCGAGCCGGACGTCCCGTCCGCGCCCGGGGGCCCTTGCGGCCCGGGCGGCCCCTGCGGTCCCGCCGGCCCCTCGCGGTTCCAGGTCAGGAGCGCCTCGTTGGGCTTGCATTCGCCGCCCTCGTCCGCGACGCGCAGGAGGCTGGTCGGCTTCGTGTAGCAGGCGTGAACCACCCCGTCGCCGGATCCGAGCGCCGCGAAGGCGACGCCGGTGACGACGGCCGCAGAGAGCGTCCCGCCGAGTGCGATGGTGAGCGTTCGCACTGCGGTCTCCTCTCGTGAGCTGGACGTGCTTTCGGAGGGTGGCAGCCACGTGCCGGTTGTCAATCCTCCCTGACACCGTCTTGATCTCGCCGAGCGGCGCCCCCCGGCCGACCGACCGTTCCAGCCACGGCCTTCGTGTCGAAACCCGCACGAATGTGCGCCGAAAGCGCTACGGGACACGCCCGGGGCCGCCGTGACCGTCTACGGTGACCGAACGCCCGCATCGCGCTGACGCCAAGGCCCGCACGACGCCAAGGAGGTTGGCATGAGAACCGCTCGATCCTCGAAGCGGCCCGCGGGCTTGCGAGCAGCGCTGCTCGTCGTCCTCGCCGCCCTGTGGGCCGCGCCGTCCGGGTGGGCCGACACGGCGCCCACGCTCGAAGCGCCGGAAGACGGCGCGACCGTCGTGCTGCCCACGACGTTCCTCGTCATCCTGCCGGCCGAAGGCTGGGCCCGCGTCCAGATCTCGACCGGCGATACGTTCGACGCCGGGTCGCTCGCGTGCGACTCCGGCTGGTACCACAGCGGATTCCATTCGACGTCCTCGTGGACGCTCCCCGGGGTGATCGGCTACTCCGAGGTCGAGTGCGACCTCGGCCCCGGCCCGTACCGCTGGCGCGCGGCCTACGGCGGCCCGACGGGGACGATGCCGTCGGAACCGGACGCCGCATGGAGCGCAATCGCCGGCTTCGCCGTGCAGGGGGAGCCGGCTCCGTCGCCCGCACCGCCACCGCCGCCGCCGGAGGCGCCGGGCGAGCCGGACTACGACGAGCAGGAGGATGCGCTCTGCGGCGAGGACGGCGACGAGGACCCGGACGGCGGCGATCCGGGCGAAGTCGAGTTCTCGAGCGACGACGTCGAGCCGACCGCAGAGGAGCTCGCGATCGGTACGCCTCCGCCGGCGGAGCCGGAGACGATCGGATCGCTCGCAAGCCTCGCCGACGAGGGCGGCGCGGCCGCGGAGGACTCCGCGGAGGTCGAGCTCGACACGAGCGGAGCGACGGCGTGCATCAAGCGGGAGATCCTCCGGTGGGTCGCCGTGAGCGAGTTCCACGTGGCGCTCGGGATGGACGGCACGTTCAGCTACGAGGACGGGCGCGAGACGAGGACGCAGGTCGCGCTGCAGGTCCCGGGCCGCGGGTGGAGCGCCGGCGGCTGGGTGACGGAGGCGACGTACCGGGGCGCGCGGTGGAACTGGCCGCGCAGGGGAGCGTTCCACCGCCGGATCGCCGCGGAGTACGTCTTCCGGAAGCACGCGCGCTGCACGAAGGGCGGCTGCTACATCTGGTGGGCTCCGCACCAGTGGACGGGACGCCTGCGACCCGGTGCGATCCGCATTCAGACGACCGGCTGGAACAACCGGTTCAAGTTCCGCCTCCCGCATGGTCACAGCTGGACGAAGTGGCTCGGAACGAATAAGACGGTGGAAAAAGCCGCGTCCATTTCGGGCGTATCGCTCAGAGCACAAGCTGGATATTCTTCGATCACAAAGATGACGTGGAAATCCACTCCACGTTGCCGCGACAATTGGATCGACCCGATCGACGACTACGCCAGTCAGGCCCGCCTCATCTACACGTGGAGCGACCGCTGCTGAGGGTTGCGAGGGTCTCCGCAGCCACGATCCTGCTCGCCGCCGCCTGCGGGGGCGAGCAGGATCCCGCCCCGGGGGACGTGCTCGAGAGCGGCGCTGCGTCGGTATACGCCGTCGCCGGCGCCGGCGCCCTTCCTCCCGGCCGGGAGGTCTCCGTGATGCTGACGGCCCTCCGGAACACGTCCGGCGAGGAGGTCGTCATCCACGAGGTGGAGCCGGTCGGCGTGTCAGTGACCTCCGACGGCGAGGCGCCGGCCGAGGTCGTCGCCGTCGAGCTGGCCGTCCGCGACGCGGCGCTCGCCGAGGCCGTCCCGCTGGGGTTCTATCCCGGCCCGCGCCCGGCCGTCGAGGTGGACGGAGCGTGCGTGGAGCAGCCGACCGTCGCCGCGGCCGACTTCGCCCTCAAGCCCGGGGGCGAGGCGGACGAGGAGGTGTTCCTCGTCGTTCGGGTGCGCACGACCGCCCCGGGCACATTCCGCCTGGAGGGGCAGCGGGTCGTCTACGAGCTTGACGGCACGCGCTACCACCAGGACCTGCGCGACGGGCTGGAGCTCGAGGTGCGGGAGGGTGCCGAGCCGGAAGTCCCGGACGATCAGGCGGCCTGCGCCGCCCGCTGAGCGAGGGGCACCGTCAGATCCGGCGGTAGCGCGCCTGTACGACGCAGAAGAGGCCGTATGCGATGAGCCCGGCTGCAGTCAGCCCGAGGAGCACAGAGCCGTACGAGGCGCCGGCCAGCTTCGCCAGCGCACCGTCGAGCCCGATTGCCTCGTCCGCGTCGTACTCGAGCGCGGCCTTCACGACGAAGCTGCCGACCAGGCCGAAGACGACCGCACGCGCGACAAGGCCCGCGATCCCGATCGCCTCCACCGCCGTCTCGCCTGCGGCACCGAGGCGGCCGGTCTCCATGTCCTCCATGAACTTCTCCGTGAACGCGCGCCAGAGCTGATAGCCCGCGACGCCAAGGATCGCAACGCCGACGCCGAGCACGATCCACTGTCCGGCGGGCCAGCCGAGCACGCCCGCGGTCGCGCTGTCCTCGGTCGCCCCGCCGCCTCCACCGGAGCTCGAGCTGCGACCGTCCAGAAGGATCTGCACCGTCGTGAAACAGAGCGCCCCGTAGATCACGGCCTTCCCTGCCCGGCTCGCGCGCTTCGCCAGGCCCTTTCCGTCGTTCCCCTCGCCGTCGCGGTCGAAGATCGCCTGCGCGAGCCGCCAGATCGCGTATCCGGCGAACCCGATGGCGAGCGCCACCAGCACTGCCAGTCCGGCCGCGCTCCCGGCCAGCGTTCGGAGCGCGCCCTCGCGGCTCTCCGCCTCGCCACCGAGACCGAGCGCGAGCATGAGCGCGAGTGTCCCGACGAGCCCGTAGGAAACCCCCTGCGCGAGCAGGCCCGCGCGCCCGAGCCGTTCGACCCAGGGGCCGCGCGCTGCTCGCTTCGCCTCGCTCGCCGCGGCCGAAGGCCGGGCCGATGTCTCCGCAACCATGGACGACAGTCTGCCCAGCACACCCCCCGACCGAAACGCGCGGGGGGCGCGGCCGGGTGTGGAGCCCGCCGGCCGCTCCCCCGCGCGTTGACCCGCCGCGGCTCAGCGCGAGTCGCCGCCCGGCCCGCGCCCGCGACCTCTCCCCCGGTCGTCGTCGGAGCCGCGACCCGAGTTGGCCGATCCAGGCCCCGAGTTGTCGTGGCGCACGCGGCCGGCGCCCGTGCAGCGCGGGTCGCCTGCGTGCTCCGCCTCGTCGCAGGGCCCGCTGATGTCGAGCCCGGCCGTCGCGGTCGGGACGCCGGAGGGCACGGTGATGCCCGTGCAGCGCGGGTCGTTCACGTGCTCCGCCTCGTCGCAAGGGCCGCTCACGTCGATCCGCGAGCCGGTGTCCGTGCGGACGGTTCCCGTGGTCGCGGCGGCGAGCGGATCCGACTCGAACGCGGCAGGCCCGTCCCCGGCAAGCGCGACGGCGAGGACCCCGACGACGAGCACCGCGGGAAGCAAGAGAAGCTTGGCGAGCGTGGACATGATTCCTCCTCGGGTGGGGTCGAGAGTCACTCCCGACGCTACGAGGCGACCGGCCAAGCACGCTCCCCGGCGAGGCGAAGATTCGGTCAGGCTGCGGTAAAGAGCAGCGTGTCGAAGAGGATGATGGGCGCACCTGGGATCGAACCAGGGACCTCCCGCGTGTGAAGCGGGCGCTCTCCCGCTGAGCTATGCGCCCGGGAGACCGGACGATAGCAACGGCGGTGCTACCATTCCCGGGCCGGTCGCGCTAGGCGGGGAGCTAGCGGTTCCCTGAACCCGCAATCCGCTCCAGCGGGGCTGAATCCCCTCCCGAGGGGGTGGCTGCAAGGTAGGGCTTGCGCACGTGAGCGATGACGGCCAGGTCCCGCGCACTGAGAGCCTGCGAACCGCGTCAGGTCCGGAAGGAAGCAGCGCTAAGCGGAGCGCCTCAGGTGCCGCGGGTCAGCCTGACCCGAGCGAGCGAACGCGGGCACCGCCGCGCAAGCGCCCACGACGGAGGGTGCGCGACCGGCTTTTTCACCCGTTTCGGCCGCCCGCCCGCCTGCTCTAGGATGGCCTCGTGTCGGGCGCGCTCTACCGGAAGTACCGGCCGCAGACGTTCGACGAGGTGGTCGGGCAGGAGGCGGTCGTCCGCACGCTGCGGAACGCGATCGAGCGGGAGCAGGTCCGCCAGGCCTACCTCTTCGCGGGCCCGCGGGGGACCGGCAAGACCTCGCTCGCACGGATCCTCGCCAAGGCGCTGAACTGCGCGTACGGCCCGACCGCGACGCCCTGCGGGGAGTGCAACTCCTGCGTCTCGATCGCCGCGGGCACGTCGCTCGACGTCGTTGAGATGGACGCGGCGAGCCAGCGCGGGATCGACGACATTCGCGAGATCCGCGACCGGGTCGTCCTCCAGCCCGTCGAGGGCCGCCACAAGGTCTACATCCTCGACGAGGCACACCAGCTGACGGACGCGGCGTTCAACGCGCTCCTCAAGCTGATCGAGGAGCCGCCGCCCCACCTCGTCTTCGTCTTCTGCACGACGGACCTCGCGAAGATGCTCCCGACCGTCCGGTCGCGCTGCCAGACGTTCATGTTCGCGCGCCCGCGGCTTCCGGAGCTGACGCGCCTCCTGCGGCGGATCGCCGACGGGGAGCAGATCGACGCGCCCGACGCGGCCCTGTCGCTCGTCGCGCGAAGCGCGCGGGGTAGCTTCCGGGACGCCGTATCGACCCTCGACCAGCTCGCGGCGTCGACCGACGGGGCGGTCACGGTGCAGGCCGTTCTCCAGCTCCTCGGCGCGGTCGAGGAGGAGGCGCTCTTCCGGATCGGCGACCTCGTCGTCGACGGAGACACCGCCGGGCTGCTGCTCTTCGTCGAGGAGCTCGCGGACCAGGGCCAGGATCTGAACCGGCTCGTCCAGGATCTCCTCGAGCACCTCCGTCATCTCCTGCTCGTCCAGCATATGGGCGAGGTGCCCGACTCCCTGCCGGTCACCGAGGAGACCCGGGAGCGGATCCGCTCGCAGGCGAACCAGCTCGGCGAGCCGGTCGTCCTGCGGTTGATCGACCTCCTCGCCGTCGCGGTCGACGACGCCCGGCAGGGGGGCGACCCGCGCCTGCCGCTCGAGCTCGCGCTCGTGAAGGTGACGCGCCCCGGCGCCGACCTCTCCCGGGAGTCGCTCGCCTACCGGCTCGAGCAGCTCGAGGCGCGCTCGCGGGACGGCGGCGCGCATGCCGCTCCCGCTTCCGCCCCCGCGCCGCGCACGGCCACGCCCCCGCCCGTGCCGGAGCCTGAGCCCGAGGCGCAGGCGCGCCCGGAGCCGGAGGGCGAGCTCGGCCTCGAGCAGGTCCGCCAGCTGTGGCAGCAGGTCGTCCTGCCCGCCGTCGGCGAGCGCTCGATCCCGCTCGGCTCGATCCTGAACGACGCGAAGCCCGTCGCCCTGGACGACGACCGGCTGACGGTCGAGTTCCCGGCGGCCGGGTCCTTCAACAGGCAGGTCGCCGAGGAGCCCAAGAACGCCGGGATCGTCAGCGAGGTGGTGGCCGAAGTGACCGGGCGCGCGCTCGCGGTCGAGTTCACCGTCGGCAAGGGCGGTCCCGAGGAGAGCGCCGACGACGAGCCGGCCAGCGAGGACGAGTTCGTCTCGCTCTTCAAGTCCACGTTCGACGCGCGGGACGTCGACGAGCAGGGCTCCTAGTTCGCGTACCCTCCGGGGAACGACGACCGGGAGGACGCGGTGGCCAAGGGCATGGACATGAACAAGATGATGCAGCAGGTGCAGCAGATGCAGGCCGAGATGGCGAAGGCCCAGGAGCAGCTCGCGAACGAGACGGTTGAGGCGTCCGTGGGCGGCGGGATGGTCACCGTGACGGCGAGCGGCGCGGGGGAGATCATCTCGATCAAGATTAAGCCGGAGGCGATCGACCCGGACGACCCGGAGTCGCTCGAGGACCTCGTCCTCGCCGGCGTGAACGAGGCGATCAGGAACGCGCAGGAGCTCATGCAGTCGCGGCTCGGCGGGGCCATGGGCGGCCTCGGCGGGCTCGGGCTCCCGGGGCTCTAGCAGCCGTCCCCCACTCGAGAGCCGACGTCGCTCGCGCGTCGCGCTCGTGCCGAGCTCGCCCCGGACGGAGCGCGTCCGGGTCTCCCCTGCCGGGGCCCGCCTCGGCACCTCGCCGGCGCGCTCGCGGCCCGCTGCGCGCGGGCCGTTTGGAGCGGCCAGGCGGCGGGGACGTGGGCGCACCACACCATCGACAAGGGGGTCCACATGGTTCTCGATCCACAGCGGGAGCGGCGCACGACTCAGCCCCGCGCGGGCGTGTTCGCCCGGCTCTCCACGGAGACGAAGCACGCGTTCAAGACGACGGAGTTCTGGGCGTTCGTCGCCGTCCTCGCCGGCATCCTCATCGCGGCGTGGCTGATCGACGACGGCGCCGACGGGGGCGGCGACGCGTTTCGTGCCGACGAGGCCTGGCGGCTCGTCACGTTCCTGACGATCGGCTACCTCGTCAGCCGTGGCCTCGCGAAGGCCGGAAGCCGCGAGCCGTACTGGGCGACCCAGGACGACCTGCCCGGCGGCAACGGCGACCGCGACCGCGACTGAGTCCAAGGGGCGGGAGGGGCCGGGTCGGCCTCTCCCGCCCCGGCCACCGGAGCCGTCGTGCGACGCGGGATGCACAATGGCCCGACATGTTCGGCCCGGTCGTGGACAACCTCGTGGCGCAGCTCTCCCGCCTGCCCGGCGTCGGCACGCGAACGGCCCAGCGGCTCGCGTTCCACCTCCTGCGCGTCCCGAAGGAGGAGGCGCTCGCCCTCGCGGCCGCGATCGTCGAGGTGAAGGAGCGGATCCGGTCCTGTCGCGAGTGCGGGAACCTGACGGAGGAGGAGCTCTGCGTCATCTGCTCGGACACGCGGCGTGACCGGTCGGTGATCTGCGTCGTCGAGCAGCCGGCCGACCTCGTGTCGGTCGAGCGGACGCACGCGTTCCGCGGCGTCTACCACGTGCTCGGCGGAGCGCTCTCACCGCTGGACGGCGTCGAGCCGTCGGACCTCCGGATCGACGCGCTCCTCACGCGCGTGGAGCGAAACGGCGTCTCGGAGGTCGTGCTCGCGACGAACCCCAACATGACGGGCGAGGCGACGGCCGCGTTCCTCGCCGACCGGCTCCGCGACCGCACGCGCGTCACTCGCCTGGCGAGCGGCCTGCCCGTCGGCGGCGACCTCGAGTACGCGGACGAGGTGACCCTCGGCCGCGCGCTCGCCGGCCGCCGCGAGATGTAGTCGGAGAGCGAGTTTTCGCAAAGTGCGCGATTTTCGTTTGCGGCCGGTCTTTACAAGGCGGGGTCGACTCGATAGAAACTGCCTTGCTGAACCGACGTGCCCCCGGGTTCGTCGGTTCGGCATTTAAGGGCCCGTTCGCGCCGGCCGGCGCCCTCGCCCACTTCCCGTCCGGACACTCTCCTTCGTGGGGGAGATTCGTCACGCTTCTGCGCGGGATTCGGCACGAATCGTCACACACCCGTGCGATTCGCGCCGATACGCTCGAGGCGGGTCAAGCGGGAGGCCACCCCCACCCGGGTGGGGGTCCGGGCTAGAGGCGGGGCGGCCGGCGCGCGGACCGCCGGGACGCCGGGCCTGGTCGGGCCGCGGCAGAGGGCCGCGGCAGCCGTCCCTACAATCTTCGGCGTGACGGACACGGCGTACGAGACGGTTCCGGCGGTCGAGCCGGCGGCGCCCGAGGCTCGGCTCGGGACGATCGTGATGAAGTTCGGCGGCACCTCGGTGGCCGACCCGGAGAAGATCCGCCGTGTGGCCGCGCGGATGGTCGCGGCACGCGAGGCGGGAGCCCGCGTGGTCGGGGTCGTGTCGGCCATGGGCCAGCACACCGACGAGCTCGTCTCGCTCGCGCACGACGTCTCTCCCCGTCCGAAGCCGCGCGAGCTCGACATGCTCATCTCCGTTGGAGAGCGGATCTCGTGCGCGCTCGTCGCGATGGCGATCTCCGACCTCGGGCGCGACGCGATCTCGCTCACCGGCTCCCAGGCGGGGATCGTCACGGACACGGCGCACGGGAAGGCGAAGATCGTCGACATCCGCGCCAAGCGGATCCACGACGCGCTCGACGAGGACCGGATCGTGCTCGTGGCCGGCTTCCAGGGCGTCTCGACCGCGTACGAGGTGACGACGCTCGGGCGCGGCGGCTCCGACATGACGGCCGTCGCCCTCGCCGCAGCGGTCGGAGCCGAGGCGTGCGAGATCTACACGGATGTCGACGGCGTCTTCACGGCCGACCCGCGCCTCGTGCCCGGCGCCCAGAAGCTGCACGCGGTCTCGTACGAGGAGATGCTCGAGATGGCCGCGTCGGGCGCGCGCGTGCTCCAGCTACGCTCCGTCGAGTTCGCGCGCAACCACGACGTGAGGCTCCACGTCCGCTCGACCTTCACCGACGAGGACGGGACGTGGGTGCGGGAGGAGGACGAGCGGATGCTCGAGAAGGCGATGATCTCCGGCGTCACGCACACGGTCGAGGAGGCCGTGTTCGAGGTGCGCGGCTCTGCGCCCGCCGAGCTCTTCGGCGCCCTCGCCGCGGCCGCCGTGAACGTCGACACCGTGATCCAGATCGGGCCCGAGCTCGTCTTCTCCGCGCCGCTCGAGGACCGCCACGACGCCGAGGAGGCGCTCGACCGGCTCGGCGCCGCCTGGGAGGAGCGTTCCGAGCTCGGCAAGGTGAGCGTCGTCGGCGCCGGCATGCGGAGCCACCCTGGGATCGCTGCGCGCGCCTTCGCCACGCTCACCGACCTCGGCGTCGAGCCACGCTTCGTCTCGACGTCGCCGATCAAGATCGCCTTCTACGTTCCCCGCACCGACGTCGAGCGCACGGTCACCGCGCTGCACGAGACGTTCGAGCTCTCCCGGCCGGAGGCGGAGCGGCAGCATGCCTAGGCTCGGCGTCGTGGGCGCCACGGGCGCCGTGGGGACCGTCACGCTCGAGCTGCTCGCCGAGCGCGGCTTCGACGACGTGCGCGCGTTCGCGTCGGCCCGCTCCGCCGGGCGCGAGCTTCCGTACGGTGACCGTACGCTCACCGTCGAGGAGGCGACGCCCGAGGCGCTCGCGGCCGGCGATCTCGACCTCTGCTTCTTCTCCGTCGGCACGGAGCAGAGCCGCGCGCTCGTCCCGCACGCGGCGCGCGGCGGTGCGACCTGCATCGACAAGTCGGACGCCTACCGGCTCGAGGAGGGGATCCCGCTCGTCGTCGCGGGCGTGAACGACGACGCGATCGGCGCCGACGACCCGATCGTCGCGAACCCGAACTGCTCGGCGATGCAGCTGACCTGCATCCTCGCGCCGCTGCGCGACGCCGCCGGCCTGGCCGGCGTGCGCCTCGCGACGTACCAGTCCATGTCCGGCGCGGGCGACGCGGGCATCGAGCGGCTCCGGGCGACCGAGTCGACGGAAGCCGACCTGATGATGGACTGGGACTTCGACGGGGAGGAGTTCTCCGAGGAGTGGAAGCTGCGCGCGGAGACGCGCAAGATCCTCGGCGAGCCCGAGCTCCCGCTCCAGGCGACGTGCGTGCGGGTGCCGGTGCTCGTGGGGCATGCGCAGGCGGTGTGGGTCGAGACCGAGCGACCGCTCTCGCCGGAAGACGCGCGCGCGGTGCTCGGCGCCGCGCGGCACGTGGAGCTCGCGGACTTCCCCACGCCGGGCAGCGCCGCCGGGCGTGACACCGTCCTCGTGGGCCGCGTGCGCCGGGACACGACGTCCGAGCGGGGCCTCGCGCTCTGGATCGTGAACGACAACCTTCGCAAGGGCGCGGCGCTGAACGCCGTCCAGATCGCGGAGAGCCTGCTCGCCCGCGAGCGCCTGGCGGCCTAGCCGCCCGAACGTCAATCGGCGAAGACGTGCACGCCTCCGCTCGAGCCGCACCGCGGGGCGCGGGCAGCTTTCAGGCGGGTCGGCATCTCCTTCGCGACGCCGAAACGGCTACGGCCGCTGCGGGACGGGCGCCGGCGTGAAGGCCTCCTTCACGTGGCGCAGGACGCGGGCAGGCGCACCCTCCTCCACGGGCTGCAACCCGCCGAGCTCGAGCCGGGCGAGCGCGACCTGGCCCGACCAGCGGATCGGCGTGAAGCCGAAGTCGGCCAGGAAGTCGCTCGGGAAGATCGTCCGGTGGACGAAGAACCGCTCGTACGCGCTCTCGCCCTCCGGATAGCGGTAGCCGAACGTCTCGATCGCCTTCACCCCCCGGTCCCGCGCCTCGCCGATGACGGACAGGAAGAGGCTCTGCATGACCCACGGCGTCGACGCGTCGACGAGGTAGGCGCAGGTGATGAGGACGGCGTCCGCGGAGGGCGGCCCGGCCGGGAGCGTCCGGGCCCGCTGGAAGAACTCCTCCGGCCCGAACTGCACGAACCCGAGCAGGCGCTCGTCCTCGGCGACGTACAGCGTGCCCCAGGCCCCCCAGTCGTCCTCGACGCGGTGCGCCCAGCGCTGCTTGTCCGTCGTCCGGTTCGGGCGCGTCTGCCAGAAGAGGCAGTCGACGCAGGGCGGGGGCGCCTCGCCGATCGAGGCGCCCGTCACGGGCTGGAGGCGGTACGGCACTCCTCTATCTTGGCGCAGATCCGCGAGTCTCCCGTTAACGGGTCTGACCGTGGGAAGGCTGAATGCGCTGCTAGGCGCGCGCGAGGGTCAGGAGCGTCGCCTCGGGCCGAGCCCAGAGGCGGAAGGGAACGAAGCTCGTCCCGAGCCCGCGGGAGACGTGCAGCGCCCCGGCGGGGGTGTCGAAAAGCCCCTCCCAGTACGTCGCGCGGAAGTCCTTCAGGCGGAGCCGGCCCCAGGGCGACGGCACGGCGAGCTGCCCGCCGTGGAAATGGCCCGCGAGAACGAGGTCGAAGACCCCGCCCGGAAGCCGCCGGACGATGTCCGGATAGTGGCAGAGCAGGATCCGGAGGTCGGCTCCGCGATCGGCGCGGGCCGCCGGCCGCGACACGCCGCGCCGGTACGACGAGGGATCGACGCCAATCACCTGCACCCGCGCGCCCCCGACCTGGACGACCGCCTCGTCGTCCCGGAGCAGCGACGTCCCGGGCACCGCCAGATCGGACAGGTCCGAGGGCCGCCGGAAGGGATCGCGCGAGTCGTCCACGTCGTGGTTTCCGAGTACCGCGAACGTCCCGAGCCGCGGCGACAGCCGCTCGAGCGCCTCCTCGAGGGCGTCCCGCCCCCGCGCGCGCGTCACGAGATCCCCGGTGATCGCCACGAGATCCGGCCGCTCCTCCTCGGCCCACGCGACGGCCTTCCCGAGCGCCCGCGCGCCGAGCGAGAGCGTCCCCAGATGGAGGTCCGAGAGGTGCAGCACGCGGAGCCCCTCGAGCGGCTCCGCGAGCCCGGGCACGGGCACCGACACCCGGCGCAGCTCCACCCACTGCGACTCGAAGAGCGACCACGCGGCCGCCCCGGCCCCGAGACCGGCGGCGCCGCCCAGCCACCGCCGGCGCGCTACGGCGCTTCGACCTTCTCCAGGACGGACGTCATCGGCACGACGTGGCGCCTGAAGCGGAGCTCGGAGTCCTCGAGCCCGGCCGCCACGCCGATCAGCTGCGAGAGGTGCAGGATCGGCATCCCGAACGACCTCCCGGTCGAGGCCTCGAGCTTTTGCTGCCACGCGTCGAGCGAGAGGTGGCAGAGCGGGCACGGGGTGACCATGGCGTCGGCTCCGGCCTCCATCGACTGCTCGATCGGCTGGATGAGCTCGTTCAGCGCCGTCTCCTCGCGCGCCTGGATGATCGGGAACCCGCAGCACTTGATCTTCGCCGGGTAGTCGATCGCCTCGCCGCCACAGGCCTCGATGATCGCCTCGAGCGACGAGGGCCGGTCGGGATCCTCGAACCCGAGCAGCTTCGACGGCCGCAGGATCTGGCACCCGTAGAAGGGCGCGACCTTGAGCCCCTTGAGGCCCTTGTGCGCCACGGTCTTGAGCTTGTCGTAGCCCTCCCCGGCCGCGATCAGCCAGAGGAAGTGCTTCACCTCGACGCCGCCCGTGTACGGCGGCGCACCGACCGACTCGAGGTTCTCGCTCACGCGGCGGAGCAGCGCCTCGTCGTTCTGGAGCATGTGGTTCGCCTGCCGCAGGTTGAGCGTGCAGACGTTGCAGATCGTCATGAGCGTGTCCGACCCGGTCGCCTCCGCGTAGGCGAGGATCCGCGCGTTCAGGTGCAGGTAGTAGTCCGGCTCCGCCTCGTGGATGTCGCCGGCGCCGCAGCACGTGACCGACTCGAGCTCCTCGAGCTCGATCCCGAGCTTCGGCGCGAGCGCCTGGGTGGACGTGTCGAGCTCCTTCGCCGAGAGCGAGGCGAGGCAGCCCTTGTAGTAGGCGACTCTCATCCGCGCACCTCCTCGGGCGCGATCCGGCTCGCGGGCGCCTTCTCGGGGTCGTCGTGCAGGACGTGCTCGATGCGGGAGAGCGCGCGCTCCCCCTGGATGTGGCCTGCCGCGCCCGTCCGCCCCTGCGAGCGGACGATCTCGCGGAGCATCCGCGCCTCGCGGACGTCCTTGGCGACGTGCGGCGGGAAGGGCAGCGGCACCTTGCCGCGCTTGGCGAGGGAGACCGCGAACTTCGTCTGCCTGATCGCCTCCGCGAGGCCCTGCGTCTTCGGCACGAGCTCGGTCTCGCGCAGCCACCCCGTCGTCTCGGCCGAGCGGACGAACCACTTCGCGTGCTTCGCGCCCATGTCGCGGTCGATCCCGGCCTCGATCGACTCGGCGCCGAGCTTCGCGATCGCGTCGCGCGGGTCGACGCCCTTGGGGCAGCGCTCGTTGCAGAAGTAGCACCGGGTGCAGTCCCAGATCCCGTGCTCCTCGTTGTACGTCTCGAGCCGCTCGATCTTGCCCCGGTCGCGCGGGTCGCCCACGAAGCGGAAGCCCTTCGCGAGCGCTGCCGGACCGAGGAACTCGGGATCGGCCTCCATCGAGTTGCACTCCGAGACGCAGCAGCCGCACATGATGCAGAGCGACTCCTTGTGGATCGGGTTCATCGCCTGCTGCGAGTGGCGGAACTCGTCCTCGGGATGCTCCTGGTAGCCCGTGTCGAGCCACGGCTTGACGGCGCGGATCTTCTCCCAGAACGGCCCCATGTCGACGACGAGGTCGCGCACGATCGGCAGGTTTCCCATCGGGGAGACGACCGGGACGTGGCCGCGGTCGACGTACGGCTTCATGCGTTCCTTGCACGCGAGCACCGCGCGGCCGTCGAGCCGCATCCCGCAGGAGCCGCAGATCATCATCCGGCAGCTCTTGCGGTAGGCGAGCGTGCCGTCGACCTTGTCCTTCACCGCGTCGAGGCAGTCGAGGAGGGTCGCCTCCTCGCCCACGGTGACCTCGTAGCGCTCGAGCTCGCGCCTCCCCGTCTCGGCGTCGGCGCGCCAGATCTTCAGGACGACGTCCATCGTCCCGAGCGTTACCGCTCCGCCGGTCGTTTCCGCTTCAGTCGCCAATGCGCCTCCTAGTTGAAGTCCCCCGAAAACGTATCCGCCAGGTCGATCACTTCGCGCGCGGGAGGCGGCTCGACGTCCACCTCGACGCCGAAGTCGTAGAGCTCCATCGTCATCTGCGTCGTCAGCTCCTCGCCCTCCGCGACCATCGCCATCTCCATCGTGGACCGCCGCAGCCTGCCCTCGTCGTCGAGCCAGACATCCATCGAGATCGTCGCGTCGGCGCCCGCCTGCTCCTGCAGGTCGCGGAGCTGCCGCTCGAGCGCCTCCCGCTCGCCCTCCGGGAGGTCCGCCTGGTCGAGCGCCGCGTCCGTCGCCCGGTCGAAGTCGACCCGGGCGCGGTAGTGCGTCGTCTCGACGCCCCGCACGTCCTCCCTCCCGAGATCCTCCACCTCGTCGCTCGCGGCCTGCAGGAGCCGGAGCTGGTCGAC
>Ga0299913_10000996_pt1 | contig 19843 bp, 13 predicted proteins | sample RVTome_9_FD_201360 | JGI IMG/M metagenome (GOLD analysis project Ga0299913, IMG submission 201360) | Soil microbial communities from uranium-contaminated site in the Upper Colorado River Basin, Wyoming, United States - RVT155D38 (version 2) ... | reverse complement strand
GTGGCCGCGGTGGCGGGCGAGGACGGCTGGTCCCGGCGCGAGGGGGTCTGGGTGGTGGCGATGGACTACGACTCGGGCCGGCGCGTGGCGTTCGGGCGCGACGATGCCCCGCCGGCCCGCCTGGACGAGGCGGTCATGGCGTCGTGCGCGATCCCGGGGTGGTACGCCCCGGTGCCCATCGGCGGCCGGCGGTACGTCGACGGGGGCACCCTGTCGTCGACCAGCGTCGACCTGCTCGCCCGCGAGCGCATCGACGAGGTCTACGTGCTCGCGCCGATGGCCTCGTTCGTCAGCGACTCGCCGCGCCAGATCGCGGCCCGCCTGGAGCGCCGTCTGCGGCGCCGGATCACCCGCCGCCTGCTGGCCGAGGCCCAGACGGTCAGCCGGTCCGGCACGTCGGTGACCGTGCTGGCGCCCGGGCCCGAGGACCTGGCCGAGATCGGCGCCAACATGATGGACCCGTCGCGGCGGCTCGCCGTGCTCGAGACATCGCTGCGCACGAGCGCTCGGGCGCTGCGCAACCCGCGCCCCGACGACCTCGGGGTGGCGCTCTAGTGCGCGTCTACTGCGCGCTCACGCTCCCCGCCCTGGCGACCGCGCTGGACGCCGGCACGCTGGAGGTGCCGGTCGCCTACGCGGTGACGCCGGCCCTGCGCGAGTGGTACACCGAGGGCGACGACGAGGAGCTCGAGTACGCCGCGACCGTGGCGGCGGCGAGGGCCTCGCTGCGCCGGCTGGCCGGCGACGGCGCCCCGCCCCGCCGGGTCGTGCTGGCCGCCGAGGTGCCCGACGGGTCGGCGCGGCCGGCCCCGGACCTCGACCGGGCCGCGGTCCGCCTGGCCGACCCGGTGCGCGTCTCGCAGGTGGTCTCCGCGCTCGTCGACGACCCCGTCGCGGCGGACGACGTCGCGCGCGGCGCCGAGGCACTGTCCGCCGCCGAGGCGGGGGACGCCGACGCCGGCCTCACGGTCGACGCGGTGGAGGACCACGAGCTCGGCTGGTACGCCGCGCAGGAGCTGCCCGCCCTGGTGGCGCTCGAGACCTGAGGTGGCACCATGACGGCCATGGACGCCGTCACCCAGGTTCCCGCACCCGTCAACGAGCCCGTCCGGCAGTACGCCCCGGGCTCCGTCGAGCGCACCGAGCTCGAGGAGACGCTCAAGCGCTGCGCCAGCGAGCCGCGCGAGCTCACGATGACCATCGGCGGGGAGAAGCGCTTCGGCGGCGGCGAGGCGATCGACGTCGTGCAGCCGCACAACCGCCACCACGTGCTCGGCACGATGCGGGGCGCGACCCACGACGACGCGCGGGCCGCGGTGGACGCGGCGCTGGCGGCCGCGCCCGGGTGGCGCGCGGCGTCGTTCGACGACCGCGCGGCCGTCCTGCTCAAGGCGGCCGACCTGCTGGCCGGCCCGTGGCGGGCCACGCTGAACGCGGCGACGATGCTCGGCCAGTCCAAGACCGCGATCCAGGCCGAGATCGACGCCGCCTGCGAGCTCATCGACTTCTGGCGCTTCAACGTGGGCTTCGCCCGCGGGATCCTCGCCGAGCAGCCGATCTCCTCGCCCGGCATCTGGAACCGCACCGACCACCGACCGCTCGAGGGGTTCGTCTACGCGATCACGCCCTTCAACTTCACGGCGATCGCCGGCAACCTGCCGACCGCGCCCGCGCTGATGGGCAACACCGTGGTGTGGAAGCCGGCGCCGAGCCAGCAGTACGCCGCCCACCTGATCATGATGCTCCTGGAGGAGGCGGGGCTGCCCCCGGGCGTCATCAACATGGTGACCGGGCACGGCAAGACGGTGTCGGACGTCGCGATGGTCGACCCCGACCTGGCCGGCATCCACTTCACCGGCTCGACCGCGGTGTTCCAGTCGCTGTGGAAGCAGGTGGGCGACAACATCGCCGGCTACCGCTCGTACCCCCGGATCGTGGGCGAGACGGGCGGCAAGGACTTCGTCGTCGCCCACCCGTCGGCCGACCTCGAGGTGCTGCGGACGGCGCTCGTGCGCGGCGCCTTCGAGTACCAGGGCCAGAAGTGCTCGGCCGCCTCCCGCGCGTACGTCCCGCGCAGTCTCTGGAGCCGCCTGCGCGACGACCTCGCCGACACCACCGAGTCGCTGACGATGGGCGACGTCACCGACCTGTCCAACTTCATGGGCGCGGTCATCGACGACCGGGCCTTCGCCAAGCACAAGGCGGCGCTCGAGCGGGCCAAGGCCGACGACAGCATCACGGTCGTCGCGGGCGGCACCTGCGACGACAGCGAGGGCTGGTTCGTCCGGCCGACCGTGCTCGAGTCGACCGACCCCGACAACGAGATCTTCACGACCGAGTACTTCGGGCCGATCCTCGGCGTCCACGTCTACGACGACGGCGACTACGACGCGATGCTGACGCAGATGGAGTCGGTCGCGCCCTACGCGCTGACCGGCTCGATCATCGCCCAGGACCGCGCGGCCGTCGCGCACGCGCAGCAGTTCCTGCGGTTCGCGGCCGGGAACTTCTACGTCAACGACAAGCCCACCGGCGCGGTCGTCGGGCAGCAGCCGTTCGGCGGGGCCCGGGCGAGCGGCACCAACGACAAGGCCGGCGCGCCGCAGAACCTGCTGCGCTGGACCAGCACGCGCTCGATCAAGGAGACGTTGGTGCCGCCGACCGACCACCGCTACCCCCACATGGGCTGATCGTGGACCGGCACTTCGGCGAGCAGGGGGCCCGGCTGACGTACGGGTCGTACCTGCGGGTCGGTGAGCTGCTCGACCAGCAGCGGCTCGAGTCCGACCCCCCGGCCCACGACGAGCTGCTGTTCATCACGATCCACCAGGTGTACGAGCTGTGGTTCAAGCAGCTGCTGCACGAGCTGACCGCAGCGCGCGAGGAGATGTTCTCCGGCGACCTGTGGCGCGCCCGTCACCTGCTCGGACGGGTCGTGGCGATCGAGGACGTGCTGATCCGTCAGGTCGCGGTGCTCGAGACGATGACGCCGCAGGACTTCCTGGTCTTCCGGGACCGTCTCGCGCCGGCCAGCGGCTTCCAGAGCGTGCAGTTCCGCGAGCTGGAGTTCCTGTCCGGGGCCAAGGACCCGGGCTACCTCGAGCGGTTCAAGGGTCTCACCGGCGAGGAGACGGCCCGCCTGGAGAAGCGGCTCGCCGAGCCGACGCTGTGGGACGGCTTCCTCCACGTCGTCCGGCGCGCGGGCCTCGACGCCGCCGACGACGAGGCGCTGCTCGCCTCCCTGCTCGCCGTCACCTCCGACCGGTCGACCTACGGCGAGGTCTGGGAGCTCGCCGAACGGCTTCTCGACCACGATGCGAACGCCGCGATGTGGCGCTCCCGTCACGTGCTCATGGTCGAGCGGCAGATCGGGACCAAGTCGGGCACCGGTGGCTCGAGCGGCGCGCCCTACCTGCGCAGCCGGCTCGGCCTGCACTACTACCCGATGCTCTGGGAGCTCAGGTCCCACCTCTAGGGGTCGCGCGGCGCGGTCGGCGCTAGGGTCGGAGAGGCCCGCCACGAGCGCGGGTGCAGGGTCAGGATCCTGAGGACCGAGGGCGGGCGGCGACGACGATGTCGGCGAACATCAAGGACAGGCAGGCCGACCGGATCGCCGCCCTCCGGACCGCCAAGGACAACCTCCTGCGGCGCGCCGCGGAGGCGTCGCGCAGCGGGGTGTCGCCGAACGAGACGTCGGGCGAGGCGCTGGCCGCCTTCCTGCGCCGCTACTACCGCCACGTCGTCGCCGAGGACCTCGTCGACCGGCGCGCCGAGGACGTGCTGGCGGCCGCGCTGTCGCACCGGTCGCTGGCCGGGAGCCGGCCCCAGGGCACCGCGACGGTGAGGGTCACCTCCCCCGAGGGCGAGAGCCACAGCCTCGTCGAGGTCGTCAGTGACGACATGCCCTTCCTCGTCGACTCGGTCACCGCCGAGCTCAGCCGGCACGACCGCGCCATCCACCTCGTCATCCACCCGCAGCTGGTGGTCCGCCGGGACATCGCGGGCCGGCTGCTCGCGGTCTGCGACGCGTCGTCGCCCGAGTCCGCGGGTCCCGACTGCCAGGACGCCGTCGTCGAGTCCTGGATGCACGTCGAGATCGACCGCGTCGGCGACGAGGAGCAGCTGGCCCGGCTCGCCGCCGACCTCGAGCGCGTGCTCCGCGACGTCCGGGAGGCCGTCGAGGACTGGCCCAAGACCAGGGCGCTCGCCCTGAGCATCGCCGAGGCCGTCACCGCGAACCCGCCTGTCGGCATCACCGGCCTCGAGGTCGACGAGACCGCCGAGCTGCTGCGCTGGCTCGCCGACGACCACTTCACCTTCCTCGGCTCGCGCGAGTACACCCTCACCGTCGACGAGAGCGACGGGCTGGACCGGCTGCGGGCGGTGCCCGGGAGCGGCCTGGGCATCCTGCGCGCCGACCAGCCGCAGGGCGAGGACGTCGGCCGCCTGCCGCAGGAGATCAGCGAGCGCGCCCGCCAGCAGCAGCTGCTCGTCGTCACCAAGGCCAACAGCCGGTCCACCGTGCACCGTCCGGCCTACCTCGACTACGTCGGCGTGAAGACCTTCGACGAGCAGGGACAGGTGACCGGGGAGCGCCGCTTCCTCGGCCTGTTCACGTCGGCGGCCTACAACGAGAGCATCCAGCGCATCCCCGTCCTGCGGCGAAAGGCCGCCGAGGTGCTGGCCCGCAGCGGTTTCGCGAGCACGAGCCACTCCGGCAAGGACCTCCTGCAGATCCTGGAGACCTACCCGCGTGACGAGCTCTTCCAGATCGCGGTCGACGACCTCGAGCAGATCGTCCTGAGCGTCCTGCACCTGCAGGAGCGCCGGCAGCTGCGCCTGTTCCTCCGGCGCGACGACTACGGCCGCTTCATGTCCTGCATGGTCTACCTGCCCCGCGACCGCTACACCACGCAGGTTCGCCAGGCGATGGAGGAGATCCTGCTCGACGCGTTCGGCGGGGTGAGCATCGACTACACGGCCCTGGTCTCGGAGTCGGTGCTCGCGCGGCTGCACTTCGTCGTGCGGGTCGACGAGAAGCACGCCGTGCCCGAGGTCGACCCGGTCGACGTGGAGGCCGCCCTGGTGGCGGCGACCCGGTCCTGGGACGACGACTTCTTCGACGCGCTCACCGACACCCGGGGCGACGTCGAGGCCGCTGTCCTCGCCAAGTCCTACGCCGGCGCGTTCCCGGAGGCCTACAAGGAGGACCTGCCGGCCGGCGAGGCGGTCGCGGACCTTCAGCGTCTCGAGGCGCTCGAGGACGGCGACATCGACCTGTCGCTCTACACGCCGCCGGACGCTGCGGTCGGGGAGCGGCGGCTCAAGCTCTACCGCGTCGGCGAGCCCGTCTCCTTGTCGCTGGTGCTGCCGCGCCTGCAGGTGATGGGCGTCGAGGTCGTCGACGAGCGCCCGTACGAGATCGACCGGGTCGGCCGGCCGACGGCGTGGGTCTACGACTTCGGTCTGCGCTACGTGCCGACCGGCGAGCTGCCCGGCGAGGACGCCAAGACCCTGTTCCAGGACGCCGTCGCCGCGGTGTGGGCCGGGCAGGCCGAGAGCGACGGCTTCAACGCGCTCGTGCTGCGCGCCGGCCTCACCTGGCGGCAGGCGATGATCCTGCGCGCCTACGCCAAGTACCTGCGCCAGGGCGGGTCCACGTTCAGCCAGACCTACATCGAGGAGTGCCTGACCTCCAACGTGCACCTCGCGCGGCTGCTCGTGCGGCTCTTCGAGGCACGCTTCGACCCCGAGCACCAGGAGTCCTCGTCCGACCTCGTCGAGGTCCTCCTCGAGGAGGTCGGCGCCGCCCTCGACGCGGTGGAGAGCCTCGACCAGGACCGCATCCTGCGCTCGTTCCTGGGTGCCATCACGGCGACGCTGCGCACGAGCTACTTCCAGGTCGACGTCGAGGGGAGGCCCAAGCCCTACGTCGCCTTCAAGCTCGACCCGCAGAAGGTGCCCGACCTGCCGCAGCCACGGCCGCGGTACGAGATCTGGGTCTACAGCCCTCGGGTCGAGGGCGTGCACCTGCGCTTCGGTGCGGTCGCGCGCGGCGGGCTCAGGTGGTCCGACCGGCGCGAGGACTTCCGCACCGAGGTGCTCGGGCTGGTCAAGGCGCAGATGGTCAAGAACGCGGTGATCGTGCCGGTGGGGGCCAAGGGCGGGTTCGTCGTCAAGCACCCGCCGGCCGACCCCGGCAACCGCGAGGCCGTGCTGGCCGAGGGCATCGCCTGCTACCGCACGTTCATCAGCGGGCTGCTGGACGTCACGGACAACCTGGTGACGGTCGACGGGCGCACCGAGGTGGTCCCGCCGCCCAGGGTCGTGCGTCACGACGGGGACGACACCTACCTCGTCGTCGCGGCCGACAAGGGGACGGCGACCTTCTCCGACATAGCGAACCAGGTCGCGGTCGACTACGACTTCTGGCTCGGCGACGCGTTCGCCTCGGGCGGCTCGGTGGGCTACGACCACAAGGCGATGGGCATCACCGCGCGGGGCGCGTGGGAGTCGGTCAAGCGGCACTTCCTCGAGATGGGCGTCGACACCCAGAGCGAGGACTTCACCGTCGTCGGGGTCGGTGACATGTCCGGCGACGTGTTCGGCAACGGCATGCTCCTGTCTGAGCACATCCGCCTCGTCGCCGCCTTCGACCACCGGCACGTGTTCCTCGACCCGGACCCCGACCCCGCCGCGTCCTACGCCGAGCGGCGCCGCCTCTTCGACCTGCCCCGCTCGTCGTGGGGCGACTACGACAGCACGCTGCTCTCGCCGGGCGGCGGCATCTACCCGCGCAGCGCCAAGTCGATCCCCGTCTCGGCGCAGGTGCGCGCCCGCCTCGGGCTCCCGGCGAGCACCACCGCGCTCTCGCCGCCCGAGCTGCTCAGGGCGGTGCTCACCGCCCCGGTCGACCTGCTGTGGAACGGCGGCATCGGCACCTACGTCAAGGCGTCGACCGAGACGCACGCCGACGTCGGGGACAAGGCCAACGACGCGATCCGCGTCAACGGGGCGCAGGTCCGCGCCAAGGTCGTCGGCGAGGGCGGGAACCTCGGGCTGACCCAGCTCGGCCGCATCGAGTACAGCCTGCGCGGCGCAGACGGGTCCGGCGGCCGGGTCAACACCGACGCCATCGACAACAGCGCGGGCGTCGACACGTCCGACCACGAGGTCAACATCAAGATCCTGCTCGACCAGGCGGTCCGCGACGGCGTCCTCGACAAGTCGGCGCGCAACTCGCTGCTGGCCGACATGACCGACGAGGTGGCCCGACTCGTCCTCTCGCACAACTACGAGCAGAACGTGCTGCTGGGCATCGCCCGGATCCAGGCGCCCGCGATGCTGTCGGTGCACGAGCGATACCTCAAGATGCTCGAGCAGCGCGGCGAGATCGACCGCGCCCTGGAGTTCCTGCCCGCGCGCGAGGTGATCGAGCAGCGCGAGGCAGCGGGCCAGGGACTCAGGTCCAGCGAGCTCGCGGTCCTCGAGGCCTACGCGAAGATCACCATGACGACGACGGTCCTGGACTCCGAGCTGCCGGACGACCCGTGGCTCACCGGCGCCCTGCGCCACTACTTCCCCGAGCAGGTCGTGGCCACGATGCCCGAGCGGCTGGCGGGCCACCCGCTGCGGCGCGAGATCGTGACGAGCTGGCTGATCAACGACATGGTCAACCGGGCCGGCCTGACGTACGTCTTCCGCGCCCAGGAGGAGACCGGGGCCAGCCCGATCGAGATCGTGCGCGCCTACTCGGTCGTGCGCGAGGTGTTCGGCCTCGACGACTTCTGGCGCGCGGTGTCCGCCCTCGACCACCAGGTGCCGACGGACGTCCAGGCGATGCTCTACCTCGAGTACCGCCGCCTCGTCGACCGCAGCACGCGCTGGCTCGTGCAGGCCCGGCGGGCGAGCATCGACGTCCTCGGCGAGATCGAGCACTTCCGCCCCGAGATCGAGCGCCTGGTGCCGATGGTGCCCGACCTGCTGGTCGGCTCCGAGCGCGAGCGGCTGCTCATGCGCCAGGAGGAGTTCGCGGGGCTCGGCGTCCCGCAGGACCTGGCGACGCGCGGCGCGACGCTGCTGGACTCCTTCTCGCTGCTCGACGTGGTCGAGATCGCGGCCGCCGAGAAGCTGCCGGCCGAGGAGGTCGCGGCGGTCTACTTCGTCATGTCCGAGCGGATGGAGGTCGACAAGATGCTGACCCGCATCACCGGCCTGCCCCGCGACGACCGGTGGACCGCGCTGGCCAGGTCCGCGCTGCGCTACGACCTCTACGCCGCGCTCGCCGGGCTCACCTCGAACGTCCTCACCGCGACCTCGTCCGCGGACGGGCCGGCCGAGCGGATCACGGCGTGGGAGAAGGCCAACAGCGAGGGCGTGACCCGCGCCCAGGCGACCCTCACCGAGATCATCGAGAGCGACATCTACGACCTCGCCACGATGTCGGTGGCGCTGCGCACGATCCGCACGCTGCTGCGGGGCTGAGCGGAGGGCGCCACCCCAGGTCGTGTCGGCCGCGGGCTCAACCCCCCAGGACCCGGCAGACCGCCTCGACGGCCCGCCCGACCTCGTCGGCGGTGAGGTCCGCGCGGGCGGTCAGCCGCAGCCTCGACACGCCGTCGGGCACCGACGGCGGGCGGAAGCAGCCCACCCGGATGCCGTGCTGGAGGAGCCGGGCCGCCGCGTCGGCCGCCCGGGCCGGGTCGCCCAGGAGCACGGACACCACGGCGCCCTCCGGTCGGGTCACCTCCATGCCGGCGGCCTCCAGCCCCGCCGCGAGGTCGCGGGCGCGGTCCCGGACCCGCCCCGCCCGCCACGGCTCCGCCCGGAGGAGCGAGAGGGCCCGCGACGCCGCGGCGGTCGCCGGTGGCGCAAGCGCGGTGTCGAAGATGAAGGACCGCGCGGTGTTGACGAGGTGCTCGACGACGACGGCGGACCCGAGCACCGCGCCGCCCTGGGCGCCGAGCGACTTGCTCAGGGTCAGGGTGGTGACGACGTCCGGCTCCGCCACGATCCCCGCTGCACGGCCGGCGCCGCGCCCCTCCTCGCCGATGACGCCGAGCGAGTGGGCCTCGTCCACGAGGAGCAGGGAACCGTGACGGCGTGCGACCTCGTGCAGGCCCTCGAGCGGCGCCTGGTCGCCGTCGACCGAGAACACCGCGTCGGTGACGACGACGGCACGTTCGGACGTACGCCGGGACAGCGCCCGGTCGACGGCCTCGACGTCGCGGTGCGCGGTCACGACCACCTCGCCCCGGGACAGCCGGCAGGCGTCGACCACCGAGGCGTGGTTGAAGGCGTCCGACACGACCACGGTGCCCGGGCCGCTCAGCGCGGTGAGCGCGCCGAGGTTGGCGAGGTAGCCGGAGGAGAACACCAGCGCCGACTCGGCGCCGACGAAGTCCGCGAGGTCACGCTCGAGCCGCGCATGGAGCCCCGTCGAGCCGGTCACCAGGCGCGAGCCCGTCGCCCCGGCGCCCCACTCGAGGGCCGCCTCGGCCGCGGCCGCCGTCACCCGGTCGTCGCGCGCCAGCCCGAGGTAGTCGTTGGAGGCGAGGTCGAGCGCCGGGTCGGTCGCCGGACGCGCGGTGAGCGTGCGGCGCAAGCCGGCCCGCTCGCGCGCGGCGGCGGCGTCGCGCATCCACGCCAGCGGGTCGCTCACCCGAGGACCTCGACCACGCTCTCCGCCACGACGCCGCACAAGGTCTCGAGGTCGTCGTCGCCGATCGCCAGCGGCGGCATCAGCACGACCACGTCGCCGAGCGGGCGCACCCACACCCCGCGGCGGCGGGCGGCCTGGCAGACCGCGAACCCGGTGCGCTCGCCGACCGGAGTCACCTCGATGCCGGTCATGGTGCCCATCCGGCGGACCTCGACGACGCCGTCGTGACCGGCCAGCCCGCGGGTGAGCTCGCCGATGCGCTCCCCGACCGCGGCCGCGTGCGCGACCGTGCCGCGCGCCGCCATGAGGTCGAGGTTCGCGATCGCCGCCGCGCAGCACAGCGGGTTGGCGGTGTAGGAGTGGCCGTGGAAGAACGTGCGGGCCTCGCCGGGCGCGCCGAGGAAGGCCTCGTAGACCTCCTCGCGGGCGAGCACCGCCGACAGGGGCAGGTAGCCACCGGTCAGGCCCTTGCCGCAGGTCATGAGGTCGGGTGCGACGCCGGCGTGCTCGACCGCCCACATGCGCCCGGTGCGCCCGATGCCGGTCGCGACCTCGTCGACGACCATGAGCGCGTCGTGCTCGTCGCAGAGCGCCCGCACGCCGCGGAGGAAGGCGGCGTCGTGGGTCAGCATCCCGCCCGCGGCCTGCACCATCGGCTCGACGACGACGGCGCAGACCTGACCGTCGGCCCCGGCGAACGCCCGCCGCATCTCGTCGAGCACCTCGGCTGCGCGGTCGGCCGGCGACTGGTGGGGGGCGCGCACGCCGGGGGAGGAGACCATGCGGGTGTCGAGCAGGATCGGCCGGTACGTCGCGTGGAAGAGGTCCATGCCACCGACGCTCACCGCGCCGAGGGTGTCGCCGTGGTAGCCCTCGGCCACGTGCAGGTACAGCGGCCGCGGCGTGCTCCGGCGCTGGGCCGTCGCCTGGTAGGCCATCTTCAGCGCCGCCTCGACGGCCGACGACCCGTCCCCGGCGTAGAAGACCCGCGTGAGGCCGGCGGGGGCGCCGTCGAGCAACCGTTCGGCGAGCTCGATGCCGGGCTCGTGGGTGAGGCCGAGGAAGGTCGCGTGCTCGAGCCGGCCGAGCTGGGCGCGGACGGCGGCCTCGATCTCGGGGACGCGGTGGCCGTGCACGGTGAGCCAGAGCGACGAGACGCCGTCGAGGTAGCGCTTGCCGTCGGTGTCCCAGAAGTGCATCCCCTCCGCCCGGTCGACCACGATCGGCTCGTCGGCGGGCCACACCGAGTGCTGGGTGAACGGGTGCCAGAGCGAGCGGAGGTCGCGCTCGACGAGGTCGGCTGTGCGCCCGCGGTCGAGGCGTGCGGCGGGGGACGTCACGGGCTCAGACTGTAGAGCGGGCGATGCGGAGACCTAGGCTCGGGGCCGTGCCGTCGCTCCAGGACCTCGCGCAGTCGCGCACCGACCTCTCGGCCGAGGACCTCGACTGGCTGCACCTGCTGCTCGCCGACTGGCAGCTGCTCGCCGACCTGTCCTTCGCCGACCTGCTGCTGTGGCTCCCGCTGCGGGAGCGCGGCGGCTTCCTGGCCGCCGCCCAGATGCGCCCCACGACCGGGCCGACGGCCTACCACGACGACGTGGTCGGCACGGAGGTGCCGCGAGGGCGCCGGCCCCAGCTCGACCTGGCCTTCGACGAGCAGCGCATCTGCCGGGAGCGCGACCCCGACTGGCCGGGCGACGTGCCGGTGCGCGAGGAGACCATCCCCGTCGTGCGGGCCGGCCGGGTCGTGGCGGTCGTGAGCCGCCACACCAACCTGGCCGCGGCACGCACGCCCAGCCGGCTCGAGCTCACCTACCTGCGTACGGCCGACGACCTGGCGGTCATGGTGTCGCAGGGCCGCTTCCCGGTGCCGGGATCGGAGGGCCACGTCGCCCTCGCGCCCCGCGTCGGGGACGGGCTGATCCGCCTCGACGCCCACGGGGTGGTCACGTTCGCCAGCCCGAACGCGCTGTCGGCCTACCGGCGCCTGGGGCTGACGGCGGACCTCACGGGGACCTCGCTCGGCGCCGTCACGTCACGGCTCACCCGCGACGGGGGCCGCGACCAGCCGACGGACGAGGCGCTGTCGACCGTCGTCGGCGGCGCCGTCGCACGGGAGGCCGAGGTCGAGTCCGCGGGCACGACGGTGCGGCTGCGCGTCATCCCGCTCACCCCCGACGGCGAGCGGTCCGCCGCGCTCGTGCTGTGCCGCGACGTGACCGAGGTGCGCCGGCGCGAGCGCGAGCTCGTGGGCAAGGACGCGACGATCCGCGAGATCCACCACCGGGTGAAGAACAACCTCCAGACGGTGGCAGCCCTGCTGCGCCTGCAGGGCCGGCGGCTCGTCGAGACCGACGCCACCGCTCGCGACGCCCTGCACGAGGCCGAGCAGCGCATCGGGTCGATCGCCCTGGTGCACGAGACGCTGGCGCGCACCGCCGACGACGGTGTCGACTTCGACGAGGTCGCCGACCGCGTCGTCGCCATGGTCGGCGACCTCGGGGAGCACGGCACAGTCGTCGTGTCCCGCGAGGGGACGTTCGGCCTGATCGAGCCCTCCGTGGCGACCCCGCTCGCCCTGGTGCTGGTCGAGCTGGTGCAGAACGCGGTCGAGCACGGGCTGGGCGCCGCTGGTGGCAGGGTCCGGGTCCGCATCCGCCAGGAGCCGGGCCGCCTCGTGGTGGCCGTCTCGGACGACGGGGCCGGCCTGCCGGAGGGCTTCGACGTCGACCGGGCCGCCGGGCTCGGGCTGCAGATCGTGCGAACCCTGGTCGAGGCCGAGCTCGGGGGCCGGCTCACCGTGGGCCCCGGTGCGGCCGGCGGGGCATGCGCGGAGGTCAGCGTGCCGCGGCCGGCAACCTCGGGCTGACTCGGGCTGACTCGGGCTGACTCGGGCTGACTCGGGCTGACTCGGGCTGACTCGGGCTGACTCGGGCGCCGGTCCCCCGGGGGAGCGACCCGTCACACGCCGAGAGGGCCCCGGCCGGGTGGCCGGGACCCTCTCTGCGCGTGACGGTGACGGGGTGACGGGTGCGGTCAGGCGGTGCGGGCCCGGTTGCGGGCGGTGCGACGCTTGAGAGCGCGGCGCTCGTCCTCGCTCATGGCTCCCCACACGCCCGCGTCCTGGCCGGACTCCAGCGCCCACTGCAGGCAGGTCTCCACGACCTCGCAGCGGCGGCAGACGGCCCGGGCCTCCTCGATCTGAAGCAGGGCGGGCCCCGTGTTGCCGATCGGGAAGAACAGCTCGGGGTCCTCGTCACGGCAGGCTGCGCGATGACGCCAGTCCATGCGTGTGGCTCCTCGTCTCGTGTGCGGCTGGTTGGCGCCCCGTGCTTGTGAAGCGGTTCACGAGCGGCACCATGGGCGGCCCGGGCCCTGAAGCCCGATTCCGCCCGTGGGTGTCCGGCCGTGCTCTACCCAGGAAGCACGCTGCTCAACCAGTGATCTCAGCCTGGCAAAGGAAGCAGGGCGATACAACCCTCGCCACGTACTTTTTCGGTCGGGCATGGTGGCCTTCGTCACACGCCCGCAACATCTCTCGCAGCCCGCTCAGGCGAGCACGCGCAGCGCCCGGGGCACGGAGCGCAGGCTGAGCTCGGTGACCTCTCCCAGCGCCTCGCCGTCCACCTGGGCCGCCACCGGGCGGTCCGCCCGCAGGGTGAGCGCGGCCAGGTCGTGCTCACGCCGCACCTGCCGGGCGCGCCTGCTCACCCGCCCGGTCATCACCCGGCGGACCTCGGCGAGGGTGGGCAGCGTGCGCAGCCCGGTGAGCGCGTAGACGTCCAGCCCGGTGTCGAAGCCGGCCTCGGGGGAGGTGAGCAGCGGGCGCTCCCCGAGGTACGTCCAGGGGGCCGTGTTCGCGACGATCGCCAGGTGGATGCCCGGGACCGGCTCGGCCCCCGGGCGCTCCAGGGTCAGCGCTGGGTGGCGTCGGTCGGTGGACAGGAAGAACTGGGCCACCGCCGCCCGGACGTAGGCGCCGACGGCGGGCGGCCGGTCGGCCCCGCGCTCCCGCCGGACCCGGTCGACGCGAGCCACGACCTCGGCGTCCCAGCCCATCCCCGCGTTGAAGGTGAACCAGCGCTCGCCCGCCTGCCCGAGACCGATGTCGCGGCTGCGGCCCGCGCGCACCGCCGCGAGCACGGCCCCCGTCGCCTCGACCGGGTCGCGGGGGAGCCCGAGGGCTCGGGCGAACACGTTCGTCCCGCCACCGGGGACGACCGCCAGGGCGGGGACCGACGGGTGCGGGCCCTCGGCGAGCAGGCCGTTCACCACCTCGTTGACGGTGCCGTCGCCGCCGAGCACGACGACGAGGTCGAGCCCGTCGGACCGGGCCTGGCGGGCGAGCGCCGCGGCGTGGCCGCGGGAGGCGGTGCGGACCACGTCGAGCTTGAGGTCGGCCTCGAGGGCGCTCGCCAGCACCTCGCGGGTGACCACCGAGGTCGTGGTGGCGACCGGGTTGACCACCAGCAGTGCCCTCATGCGGGGCAAGCCTAGCCCGCCGGATATCGTCCGGCCCGTGTCGAGCGACCGGGCGGGCAACCCGACGCTGCTCGCCTGCGTCGGGCTCGTGGCCCTGGAGACCGCGGGGCTGCTCGCGGCCGCGGTGTTCTTCGCCGTCGAGACGGTCGTCGCGACCGCCGACGACCGCACCCGGGCCGTGCTCGCGTCCGTGCTCACCCTGCTCGCGGCCGTCGGCCTGGCGCTGGTGACCAGAGGCCTGCACCGGGGGCGCCGCTGGGCGCGGGCGCCCGCGCTGGTCACCAACCTGCTCGTGCTGCCGGTGGCCTGGGACCTGTTGCGCGGTGGACGGGCGTACGTCGCGGTGCCGTTGGGGCTGCTCGCGATCACGGTGCTCGTGCTGCTGTTCCGGCCGGCGGTCGACGCCGCCCTGGAGGACTGAGCCTCACTCCTCGACGAGCAGGCCCTCGCGCAGCTGGGCCAGGGTTCGCGCCAGCAGGCGCGAGACGTGCATCTGCGAGATGCCGATCTCGGCGGCGATCTCCGACTGCGTCATGTTCTTGAAGAACCGGAGCATGAGGATGGTCTTCTCGCGCGGCGGCAGCTGCTCGAGCATCGGCTTGAGCGACTCGCGGTACTCCACGCCCTCCAGGCCCTCGTCCTCGGTGCCCAGCGTCTCGGAGACCGGCATCGGCTCGTCGCCGCTGCCGGAGTCCCCCGCGTCGAGGGAGAGCGTGCTGTAGGCGTTGGCCGACTCCAGCCCCTCCAGCACCTCCTCCTCGCTGATCTTGAGGTAGGCGGCGAGGTCGGCGACCGTCGGCGAGTGGCCGTGGCGCTGGGAGAGCTCGCCGGTCGCGGACGCGAGCGAGAGCCGCAGCTCCTGGAGCCGGCGGGGCACGCGGACGGCCCAGCCCTTGTCGCGGAAGTGCCGCTTGATCTCGCCGACGATCGTCGGGGTGGCGTAGGTCGAGAACTCGACGCCGCGGTCGAGGTCGAAGCGGTCGACGGACTTGATGAGGCCGATCGTCGCGACCTGGACGAGGTCGTCGTACGGCTCGCCGCGGTTGCGGAACCGGCGGGCCAGGTGCTCGACCAGGGGCAGGTGCTGCTCGACGAGGGCGTCGCGGGCCTGCTGGCGGGCGGGATCGTCCTCGGGGGCGCCCTGCAGCTCCTGGAAGAGGGCGCGGGTGCGCTCGCGGTCCACGGTGAGCCGGGTGCTGCGCTCGGGCTCGACGGGCTCGACGGGCTCGACGGGCTCGACGGGCTCGACGGGGTCGCCGGGGGTCGCCGGAGCCGCGGCCGCCGGGGACGGGACAGGCTCGGGGGTCCCCGGTGCGGCGGAGGCCGCGTCGCCCGGCTGCGGCTGCCGCGCCGCCGGCACGTCCTCCACCTCGTCGGCGACGTCGGTGCCTCCCGGCCGGCCAGGCTTGGCGGCGGCCGTCATGCGGCACCCGCGGTGCCGCGCCGCTTGCGGAGGCGGATCCAGACCTGGCGCTCGTCGTCGAGGCCGGTGTCGACCTCGCCGGCCAGCGCGGACAGGACCGTCCAGGAGAAGGTGTCGCGCTCGGGGAGCTGCCCGCGCGTCGTGGGGATCGTGACGGTCACCTCGAGCGTGGCCGGGTCGAGGCGGAAGCGGCAGGTCAGCTGCGCCAGCTCGACCGCGTGCGGCAGGAGCATCGCGCAGGCCTCGTCGACGGCGATGCGCAGGTCCTCGATCTCGTCGAGGGTGAAGTCGAGGCGTGCGGCGAGCCCGGCCGTGGCGGTGCGCAGGACCGAGAGGTACGCGGAGTCGGCCGGGAGCCGGATCTCGACGGCGTCCTCGACCTGGCCCGTGGCCGAAACCGTCCCGCCGAGGGCGGAGACCGAGCCGGTGGGGCCGGTGGCGATGCCTTCGCTCACCCTGGTACCTCCCGTGTGATGGATCCCGGACAGGTCCCGTCCGCGGCCGAATGACGCCAGTCCGCACGGTATCGCGTCAGCGGGGTGCTCCGCGCCCACGGCTCCGGCGCCGGGCCACGATCGACCCTCAGGCCGGGGCGTCGGGGCGGGCCAGCCGCAGCAGGGCGGCGCCGCTGACCCGGTAGGGGACCCACTCCGTGAGCGCCTCGGCGCCGACCGTCTCGTAGACCCTGCGGGCGCTCTCGTTCCAGTCCAGCACCCACCACTCGAAGCGGGGGTAGCCGCGCTCGACGCAGACGGCGGCGAGCGTCTGCAGCAGCAGGCGGCCGACCCCCTGTCCGCGATGGGCGGGCCGCACGTACAGGTCCTCGAGGTAGAGGCCGTGCGACCCCTGCCAGGTCGAGTAGTTCAGGAACCACACCGCCAGGCCCGCGAGATGCCCGTCGGCGGCGACCGCGACGTGCCCGAAGACGGCGGGCTCGTCGGCGAAGAGCGTGCGGTGCAGGTGCTCCTCGGTCGCCTCGACCTCGTCGAGCGCGCGCTCGAACTCGGCGAGCTCGCGGATCATGGCCAGGATCTCGGGGACGTCGGCCGGCCGGGCGGTGCGGACGGAGACGGCGGGGGAGGTCACGAGGGACAGTGTGGATCCCTCAGCGGGCCACCTGCACCGCGGTGGCCCGCCCGCGGACGACGAGCACACCCCGGCCGACCGGACCGCCCGCAGCCCACCCGCCCCCCGCGCCGCCGGCGCCGCCGGTGGGGAGCCGGACGCCGAGCAGGTCGCCGTCCACCGGTGCCAGCCGGCCGAGCAGCAGGCCGGTGCGACCCCGGCGGGCCTCGACGGTCAGGCCGCGGAAGCAGCCGCCCATGTCCGACGCCGACCCAGCGAGCAGCACAGCGGCGTCGCCGTCGGCGTCGGGGCGGAGCAGCCCGAGCATCGGCCGCTCGACGGGGGTGTCGTGGAGGGTCTCGGCGTCGTCTCCGACGACGACCAGGTCGAGGTACCGGCCGAGCAGGGCCGACAGCTCGTCGGCGTCGGCCGGGCCGAGGCAGCCCACGACTCCCGGCTGCCCGGCGAGCTCGCGCAGCGGTGACCGTCGATGCGCGACGAGGGCGACCGGGCGGCCCTGCTCGAGCAGCCACCGCGACATCGTGAGCAGCGCCGTGGTGCGGCCGGCTCCCGGTGGCCCCGCCACGAGGAACGCGGGCCCGTCGCGGGCCAGGTCCACCCCGGCCGGGGCGAGGTCGTCGCCCCCGACCCCGACGAGCGCCCAGCCGGGGCCGGTCGCGACGGCCTTCGCGTCGGCCGCGACCTTTGCCGCGTCGACCACGGTGGGCAGCGGCTCCACGCGCATCGGCCGACGTCGGCACGCACCCGAGACGCCTTCGGCGGCGGCGTCGCCGGCCGCGAGGTCGCGTGCCCGGGCGGCGGCCGCGACGCGCTCCACCGCGGCCACCTGCCCGGGGCCGTCGGGGGCCCCGTCGAGCAGCGCCAGCTGCGCCTCGGTGGCGTCCGGGCCGACGAGCGCGCGCCCCGGCGGCATGTCGACCGGGACCGCGCGGCCGGCGATGCCGGCCAGGGCGTAGTCGGTCGGGTCGGCCAGCCGCAGCACCAGCCGGTTGCGGAACGCCGCGCCGACCCGGCAGGTCAGCACCGACCGGTCACCGGAGAGCACGACCCGGATGCCGACGCCCGAACCCTCGCGGACCAGCCTCGTCAGGGCGTCGAGCGGCCGCCCGTGGTCGACCTCCTCGAGCGAGGCCTGCAGCCCCTCCCAGCCGTCGGCCAGCAGCACCACCCACGGCAGACGGTCGGCGGGCGCGGCGGCTCGCCGCTGCTCCTCGATCGACCCCAGCCCGTGTGCAGCCAGCCGCCGCTGCCGGTCCTCGAGCTCCTCGGTGAGGCGCACGAGCAGCCGGTCGGCCCGCACCGGGTCGTCGCGGCCGACGACCGCACCGCAGTGCGGCAGCGACGAGAGCACGCCGAGCGCGCCGCCGCCGCCGTCGAGCCCGTAGACGTGGACGTCTCCGGCCCCGTGGTGCTCGGCGAGGCGCGCGGCCAGGGTGCGCAGGGCAGTCGACCGACCGCTGCGGGCGCCGCCGGCCACGAGGAGGTGGTCGCCGCCGTCGAGATCGAACGTCACCGTCGCCCGGCGCTGCTCGCCCGGCAGGTCGAGCACCCCGATGGCCACGCCCCGACCAGCCGGCCCGAGGTCCTGGGTGCCGACGAACGCGGGCAGGGGCGGGAGCCAGGGGCTGGGCACCGGCGCCGCGCCGATCGCTCGTGCGGCCGCCTCCGTCGCGTCGACGAGCCGGGCGAGGTCGGTCGGGCCCGCGGCCTCGGTGGCGGCCGGAGCGGGCGGGGGCGCGCCGACCGTCTCCCAGGGCAGCGGCCGGACCGTCGCGACCGGCGTGGCGTCGACCGCGTGCCCGCCGACCCGCGCGGTCTGCAGGTGCCGGACCGGGCCGGTCCCGACGCGCAGGACCGCCCTGCCGGGTGTCGCCCGGCTGATGTCCGCCGCGTCGCGGGAGTCGACGACGTCGGTCGACTCGGTGACGTCGGTGACCCGCAGGGCCAGCCGTAGCCCGGTGTTCGCGCGGATGTCGGCGCTCACGACCCCCGACGGGCGCTGCGTCGCCAGCACGAGGTGGACCCCCAGGGACCGTCCACGCTGGGCGATGCCGACCAGGCCGCCCACGAAGTCGGGCAGCTCGTCGACCAGGGTGGCGAACTCGTCGACGACCAGCACCAGCCGGGCGAGGCCGGGCGAGCCGGGCGGCGCGCTGGTCAGGTAGTCGTCGAGGTCCGTGCAGCCGGCCACCCGCAGGAGCTGCTCGCGGCGGCGCAGCTCGGCGCCGAGGGACCGCAGCGCCCGCTCGGTCAGGTGGCCGTCGAGGTCGGTGACGGAGCCGACCGTGTGCGGCAGCCGGGCGCAGTCCTTGAACGCAGCGCCTCCCTTGTAGTCGACGAGCACGAAGGACATCTCGTCGGGCCGGTTGGCGACGGCCAGTCCCGCGACCAGGCTCTGCAGCAGCTCGGACTTGCCCGAGCCCGTCGTGCCGGCCACCAGGGCGTGCGGGCCGTCGGCGGCGAGGTCGAGCACGAGCGGTTCGCCGTCGGACCCGACGCCCAGCGGCACGCGGGTGCCCCGCGGGCTCACCCGCCAGGCCGTCTCGAGCGCTCCCGCGTCGAGCGCGTCGAACCCGACGAGGTCGAGCAGGCGGGCCGACCCGGGAAGGCCGGACGCCGCCTCGTCGGGGGTCGCGTCGCGCAGCGGGGCCAGCGCCCGCGCGAACCGCCCGGCCCACCGGTCGTCGACCCCGTCGGCCACCACGTCGTCGTACGTGGTGGCGTCGGGTGTCACGACCCGCAGCCGGGTGCCGGTCTCGCCGTCCACCTCGGCCGTGGCGCCGCACTCGGCGGGCAGCGACACGAGGTCGCGGTCGCAGCAGACCGCCAGCACCCCGACGGCGGGACCGTCGGCGAGCAGCCGGGCCACGCCGGGGTCACGGCGGAGGTCGCCGGCGCCGTCGAAGAGCACCACCGTCCACGGCCCCCGCCAGGCCTGCTGCACCTGTCGCGCGACCGTGGCCTGCCGCGCGTCGAGCAGCCGCGCGAGCTCGTCCACCCGCGCGCGGACCTGGCCCGCGTCGAGTCCCACGAGCAGCGACGCGGCCTCGCCCCGACCGGGGCACAGGTGCGGCAGCCAGCGCGTCCACTCCCAGTCCGGCCCGGGGTCGGCGGCGAGCACCACCAGCCCGGTGTGCCGCGGGCTGTGCCAGCCGGCGACCTGCGCCACGACCCACCGCGCGAGGGGCAGC
>Ga0299913_10000995_pt1 | contig 19861 bp, 14 predicted proteins | sample RVTome_9_FD_201360 | JGI IMG/M metagenome (GOLD analysis project Ga0299913, IMG submission 201360) | Soil microbial communities from uranium-contaminated site in the Upper Colorado River Basin, Wyoming, United States - RVT155D38 (version 2) ... | reverse complement strand
GCCCCTCGCCTACCTGCTGGCCCCCGAGGTCCTCGAGCGCTCGCTGGCGGTCGCCCGCGGCGAGCGACCGATGGAGTCCATCCGCACCACCTACTACGACGCCGGCGAACCCCGAGCCCGGGGCCGTCGCGTCGCCGCCCGCCGCTCGCGGGCTCGGCAACGCGACGCTCCCTAGTGTCCCGTGCGGTAAGTTTCTTGCCAAGATCGCCGAGAGATTCGCGTTCCTGGCAAGGCGCGCGACCGAGGCATACCCGTAGGTATGTCGCAGGGAGCGCAACGCCGCCAGGGGCGCGAAGATCCGGCGAGCTTGGTAAGGAAACTTGCCGCACGGGACACTAGTTCACGGTCGTGCTCCAGGCGCCGGTGTCCCCGGACTCGAAGCCGTCGACGAAGATCTGGCCGGCCACGGTGGGAAGTGGCCAGGCGTAGGCGCCGCGGGAGCGGGTGAAGAGGGCCAGGGTGGTGAAGCCGCGGTCGATGGCCATGTCCCAGATCATCACGGTCGGCAGCCCGTCGGAGAACCGCCGCCAGATCGGCGACGCCTCGGTGACGTCGTCGGTGTAGTAGAGACCCCAGTCGCTGCCGGCGAAGACCTGGTTGGGCACCAGCGGATTGGCGATGATCGAGTTGATGGGGACGTTGGGGAGGTTTCCCGACTTGTCCTGCCAGGCGAAGCTGGTGCAATCGGCGTTGCACACCACCCGGTAGACGTGGCCGGGGGTGGCCGGCGTGTTCTCCTCGAAGCCGCCGACCGCAGCGTAGCCAATGGTCGGCGTCACGGGGTCCGTGGCGACGTCCAGGACCGGGCGGTTGGGCAGCACCGCGTTGCCGCCGGTCACGTTCACCCAGGTGGCACTGTTGGACGTCCCCTGGCCGAGGTCGAAGCCGTACCAGACCTCGCCGTCGTTGCTGCCGGTGATGGCGACCGAGCCGTCGGTCACCGAAAAGGCCACCTGGTTGATGTGCGAGCGGTCGGCGAGCACGCCCTTGGTGAGGTCGGGGCTGTTGACGTACCAGCTCGACGCCGGCACGGCCCCCTGGACGGTCTCCCAGACCCGGTAGGTCCCGGCGATCATCTGGTCGCAGGTGACGCCCGGACAGTCGTGCTTGTTGAGCTCGTAGGGCATGATGAAGCTCTTGCGGTCGCCGCCCCAGGCCCCCGAGCCGTTGGCGTAGAAGCCCGTCGGACCGGCCGTCGACACCTTCAGGTTGCCGTTCTGGCTCTCCTGGTACCAGCGCAGGCCGAGCTGGGGCTCGATGCGGGCGAACATGCCGTCGCCGCCGGTCGTCATCTGCCATTCGACGGGACCGGGATCGCCGGTGAAGACGGCCACCGACGAGCCGTTGTCCTGGGCCCCCGCGTTGATGCCCGGCGCCAGCGAGGTGGCGAAGCTCCCCGAGATATCGCCGGAGTAGAACTCGATGGTCGGCAGGCTGGTGTTCAGCTGGGTGAAGGTGATGTTGGCGACCGGCGTCGCGGTCGCGTCGTCCGAGTAGTAGATGCCGCCGTCGCTGCCGATCAGGATCCGGTCCGGGTCGCCGTCGACATAGCTGCGCGCATGGTGGTCGACGTGTACGTCGTCGGGAGCCCCGGTGTAGCCGCAGGTGACGTTCTGAAAGGTGTCGGCGCCGTCGGTCGAGCGGAAGAGGTCCACCGTGCTCATGAAGAGCACGTCGGAGTCGGTCGGGTCGACGGTGATCCCCTGGTCGTACCAGGCCTGGGCTCCGCCGTCGTCGCAGCCCGTCAGGTCGGGCTCGGTGGCGCGCTGCGTCCAGCTGGCGCCGCCGTCGACGGTGCGCCAGACGCCGAGGAGCTCACGCGTCGTCACGTTCGCGACCTGGGCATAGAGGACGTCCGGGTTGCTGGGGGCCACCGCGATGTCAATGCGCCCCAGGCTGTTGGCAGGAAAGGGAACGCCCCCTCCCGTGCCCGCCGGCCAGCCGTTGTCGGGGCGCGTGATCAGGTTCCAGCTCGCCGGACAGCCGGAGGCGGGCAGGGTCGTCCGATAGAGACCGTTGGCACCGTTCTGGTCGAGGTCCGGCTGCACCGTCGTGTCGTGCCCGCGCGTGCCGACCGCCGCGACGACGTCGGTCGACGTGCCCCCGTCGATCAGCTCCAGGCCCGTGATGTCGTGGCGCTGGGTGGCGAACGCCGTGGGCAGGCACGGGCCGTCCCAGCTCGCCCCGGCGTCATAGGAGAAGAAGACGCCCGTCTTGGTGCCGACGACGAGGGTGTCGCTGTCGTTCGGGTCGACCCGCACCTTGCCGATCGCCTGGTACTGCGGGAAGCCGCCGGACGGCTGCGGATAGACCGGGTCGAAGACGTCCGCCCCGAGGATCTCCCACGTGGCGCCCTGATCGACCGACCGCAACAGCCCGGCGCTGCCGAAGGAGAACGACCCGTAGCGCAGGTCCCCGGTTCCGGCGTAGATCGTGTCGGGATCGTTCGGATCGAAGGTCAGGTCGCCGATCGCCACGCTGTTGAGCAGGGGGTCGTCCGTCGTCGATTCCCAGGTGGTGGCGGCGTCGCAACAGTTCGTCGTCTTCCAGACCCCACCGCCGTCCGAGCCGAGGTAGGCGATGTGCGGGCGGATCGGATCCGAGAGGATGACGTTGGTCCGCCCCGCCACCCGGCCGTACGAGAAGCACGACTGGCAGCCGTCGGTCTGCAACGGACGCGGGCCCAGCGACGTGAAGGCGTTGGCGTCGAGGGCAAGAGGGGACGCTCCTCGCCGGTACTCCCTGCGACCCGCCGGCACACCCCTCGGCATCGCCCGGTGCCGCGCGGCCGCCGCGCGGAGCCAACGCGGCTCGAAGCGCCCCGTCGGGTACGACACCCGCAGCGCGAAGTAGTCGCCGTCCGCGGGCGCGGCCGCCCCTGCCGGGACCGCCGCGATCCGGCGGGTGAAGTCGTTCCCCCGGAAGGGCTCGGGCCGCTGGACCCGTTGCGGATGCGCTCCCAGGGCGATCCCGAGAGCCACGGAGAGGCCCACCGCCGGGGCGAGGATGGAAGACCACGGTCTCTGGCGCACGGAGTACCTCCTCGGACGGGTGGAAGGCCCGCAGAGTACACGAACATCCCCGTCGCCTCCGAGAGCGCAGGTCACAGAGCGAGCCGAGCGCCCGGCCGCTGCTCACGCTAAGATCCGACCGGTGAGCGATCGAGACCTCGACCTCGGCCAGGACGCCGTCCGCCGGCGACGCCGGCTCCTCAGGCGGGTCGTGCCCGCGCTGGTGGTGTTGGCGGCCGGGGCGCTGGCCGGAATCGCCGTGGCGGCGGTCATCCACATGCCACGCGTCGACTCCCTCGCCGACTTCACGCCGGCCCTCATCACCAGCCTGCGGGCCGCCGACGGCGAGGTTTTCGCGACCTACGCCAGCGAGCGCCGGGTGCTGCTCGCGGAGGACGAGGTGCCCGAGTTGCTGCGCCAGGCTGTGCTGGCGGCAGAGGACAGCAACTTCTTCCGGCACGGCGGCATCGATCCCGAGGGGGTCCTGCGCGCGGCGATTCGCAACGCCGTCGAGGGGAGCCGCATCGGCGGCTCGACGCTCACCATGCAGCTGGCACGCAAGCTCTACCTCACGCCGGAGAAGACCTGGCGCCGCAAGATCGAGGAGGCGCTGCTGACGGTGGAGATCGAGAAGAACTTCACGAAGGAGCAGATCCTCACCCTCTACTGCAACCTGATGTACCTCGGCCACGGGAACTACGGCATGGCGGCCGCGGCGCGCTCCTACTTCGACAAGGCGGTCGGAGAGCTGACCGTCACCGAGGCGGCGACCCTGGCCGGCATCCTGCAGCGCCCCGGCTCGTACAGCCCCTACCGGCGGCCGGACCTGGTGACCAAGCGCCGAGACTACGTCCTCGGGCGCATGCGCGAGGACGGGTACATCGACCGTTCGACCTACGAGGAGGCCGTGGCGGCGCCGCTCCAGCTCGCCCCGGAGCGGGCCGAGGAGGCTCTCGGCGCGTACTTCGCAGAGGACGTCCGCCGCCATCTCGAGAGCCGCCTCGGCACGGAGACCCTGCTGCAGCGCGGCCTGCAGGTCCACACGACCCTCGATTCCAGGATCCAGGCCACGGCCGAGAGGGCGTTGCGCTACGGCCTCACCCGCCTCGATCGGCGCCGTGGCTGGCGCGGGCCCCTCCGGCGGCTCGGGGACGAGGAGAGGCTCGAGTCCGCCGAGCTCCCGGGCTGGCGCGGCTTCGAGCCCCACGCCGACGCCTGGGTGCAGGGCGTCGTGCTCGCGTCCGACGGGCGGGAGGCGAGGGTCCGCATCGCAGACGCGACCTACGCCCTCGACCGCGAGGGGATCGCCTGGACACGCGAGGACCGGGTCGACGACCTCCTGGCCCGCGGCGACGTGGCCTGGTTCTCCCTCGTCGCCGGAGAGGAAGGGGCTCCCCTGCGCCTCGAGCTCCAGCAGGAGCCGCTGCTGGAGGGGGCGGTCGTCGTCCTCGAGTCGGCCACCGGCGCGGTGCGAGGCATGGTCGGCGGCTGGGACTTCGCGCGCAGCCAGTTCAACCGCGCCAGCCAGGCGATGCGGCAGACCGGCTCGGCCTTCAAGCCATTCGTCTACGGGGCCGCGCTGGAGATGGGGTACACGCCGGCCGACACCATCTTCGACGCTCCGGTGGTCTTCCCGGGCGCGACCGTGAGCTCCAGCTACAGCCCGCGCAACTTCTACCGGCGCTACTTCGGCATCGTCACCCTGCGCGATGCGCTCGAGCACTCCTACAACGTCAGCGCCGTGAAGCTGCAGGCGATGGTCGGGGTCGATCGCGTGATCGACTTCGCGCGCCGGGCGGGAATCTCGTCGGACCTTCCGCCCTACCCCAGCCTCGCCCTCGGCGTCGCCGACGTCACGCCCCTGGAGCTGGCCGGCGCCTTCGCTTCCGTCGCCAACCAGGGCATCCACATGGAGCCCCATCTCATCGAGCGAGTGACGGATCCGGCCGGCAACGTGCTGGAGGAGCATGCGCCCCGCGCCCAGAAGGCGATGGAGCCCCAGGTGGCCTATCTGCTCACCCACCTCCTCGAGGGTGTCATCGACCGCGGCACCGGGGCCTCCGCCGCCGGTCTCCCCCTCGACCTGGCCGGCAAGACGGGGACCCAGGACCGCTTCACCGACGCCTGGTTCGCCGGCTTCAGCCCGCGCTACACGATCGTGACCTGGGTCGGCCACGACGAGAAGAAGTCCATCGGATACAACATGACCGGCGCCGAGGCCGCGCTGCCGATCTGGAGGCGGGTGATCGAAGGCGGACTGGAGACCGGTTGGATCACCGAGGGCGAGAAGTTCGCGGCACCGCCCGGTATCACCATGGTTCCGGTCGAGGCGCGCACCGGCCTGCTTCCCGGTCCGGGCGCCGCGCGGATCATCGACGAGGCCTTTCTCGAGGGCACCCAGCCCACGCAGCAGTACGACGCCACCTGGGCCCGGGTCACGCAGCTCCCCTGGTACCAGCAACGCCCCTTCTACATCCCGAAGGACGCCGAGCCGATGCCCGACGACATCGACGACTGGGGCGCCGTGCGCTCCGCCTGGGCCGAGAAGGAAGCGCGCCAGCGGGGCCGCTGACGCCCCCCGCCGAATCACCCCTTCAGCGCGTGGACCCCTCGTCGGGCTCGCTGCGCCCCAGCCTCTCGATCTTCTGATCGAGGCGGCTGAAGAGGGCGTCGACGTGCCGCACCAGGTCCGCGAGGCCCTCGCCCTTGAAACCCTCGAGGTGCTCGAGCCGCTTGTGGTGCTGCTTGACGTCCTTGAGCAGGTCGGCGCGCACCTCGAGCAGATCGCGGTGCAGCTCCCGGCGCGCCTCGTCGATCGCGTCGAGGCGCTGCAGCTGCCGGACGACCTCGACGTTGAAGACCCGCTGGCGCTCGAAGAGGTCACCGAGGGGCGCTCGCCACAGCGTGCGCAACCTCTTCTTCAGCGCCACCACCAAGGGCCCGACGAGGCGGCGGGCGCTGGTGACGGGGAACGCACGGTCCGACTCCCAGACCTTCCGCCAGCCGGAGAGGTCCTCCGGCGGCGTCGACGGAACCTCGGGCTCGGAGGGCATGCCTCCCGGCGCGACGACCGGTTACTCCTCGGGGACGACGGTGACCGTGAGCTCGGCGACCACCTCGGAGTGCAGGGCGATTCGAACCTGGTGGTCCCCGGCCGTCTTGATTCCGCCCTCGAGATCGATGCGGCGGGCATCGACCTCCACTCCGCGCGCCGCCAGCGCCTCGGCGATCTCGGTTGCGGTCACCGAGCCGTAGAGCGTCTCCGCGTCGGTGACCCGCTTGGCGATCTCGATGCTCAAGCCGGCGATTCCCGCAGCCACCGCCGCCGCCGCGTCGCGGTCCTTGGCGTGCTGCGCGTCGATCTTCTCGCGCTGCTCCTCGAAGTAGCGCATGTTGGCCTTGGTGGCCGGCAGTGCATGGCCTTCGGGAATGAGGAAGTTGCGGGCGTAGCCGGGCTTGACCGAGACGATCTGTCCGCGCCTGCCGAGATCGCGCCGGTCACGCATGAGGATGACGTCCATCAGCCCTCCTCCCCACCCGCGCCTTGCTCTGCCGCCTCGTCGGCGGCCGACGGATCCAGGCTCAGCCGCCCGGTATCGATGCGCACGGTCAGGTAGCGAAGCACGTTCTCGTTCTGCTCCAGCCGCTACTCCACCTCGGGGAACGGGTTGGCCCCGTCCTCGGCCTCGACGTTGAGGAGCTGATACTTGCCCTCGGTCACCTTGGAGATCGGATAGGCCAGCTTGCGCTTGCCCCAGCTCTGCTCGCGGGTCACGGCGGCACCGTGCCCCTCGATCATCCTCTTGTACTCATCGGTCATCGCCACGACGTCCTCGTCCGGCACGCGCGGATCGACCACGAACATCAACTCGTACTGACGCATTGCGATTCTCTGCCTCCCTACGGCCTCGGATCGGTCCCCACTCGCGGCGGGAACAGGAAGGTCTCGTGTGGGTATCGGCGGCACGCGGCCGCTGACTCGGACCGTGTATTGTACCCGCTGACCCGGGGCCCGTCCACCGAGGCGGTACACTGTTCGAGGTGGCTCGTTCGCTCGCGGTCCTCGGCGTGGTGCTCGGTCGTGCCCTCGCTGCCCAGGAGGACCCCCGGGTGGCCGACTACCGGGCCATGCAGGAGTGGGCCTTCGAGGTCCGGGAGAGCGAGCTGCCGGCCGGTGGGCTCTCCTTCCAGGTCGACGACGTGGCGCGCTGGGAGCTCTCCTCGGGGCGGATCCGGCGCATGCGGCCGCTGGCCGACGGGACGGTCACCGGATTGGTCTTCGAGGGCGACGGCCGCTTCGTCGTCGAGGTCCCCGACCCGGTCGAGCTGCGCCAGCTGCGGCGCTTCGCCGAGGAGGGCGGTCTCGAGCGCCTCGACGAGCGGTTCACCACCCTGGTCCTGCGCTGGGCCGGCGAGGGCGCGCCCGCGCCCCTGGCCCGCCTCGCCGTCCCCGAGGGCCCGTTCGCGACTCACCGGGCCGCCGCCGAGAGGCATCTGCACGGGTTGCGCTCCCGCTCCGCCGACATCGACTCGCGCGTCATCGCCGCCCGCGGCATGCCGGGAGACTCGCTGCTGCGCGCCGACATGGACACCCCGTCCCGGGCCTGGATCACCTTCACGTGGGACGCCCTGCAGCCGGAGGAGATCGAGGTGGAGAGACACCATCCCGGCTTCGGCGTGGTCGAGTCCTGGATCGCCCTCGACCGCTCCGCAGATCGGCTGCCGGATGGGCGTCCCGGCCCGACGCGGCGAGCCGTGCTCGACATCACCGAGGTGCACATCGCGGCCGACCTCACCGCGCCCTCCAAGGAGCCCCTGCAGGGTCTCTCCCAGGTGCAGCCGGTGGAAGGTGCGGTGACGGCCCGGCTCGAGGGCCGGTCGCTGGTGGGCGGCCTGACGGCCCTGCCCCTCGTCCTGCACCCGCGGGCCGAGGTCACGGCGGTGCGCGACGCCGCCGGAGCCGAGCTCCCCTTCCTGCGCGACCAGGTCGGGGACCGTTCGTCCGCCCTGCGCAAGGAGACCTGGGACGACGACCTCGTGGTGCTGCTGCCCGCGCCCCTTGCGGCCAACGCACCGGCCGCGATCGAGGTCGACTACAGGATGCGCTTCGACGGCTATGCGCCGGGGCGCTCTTGGTACCCGATGGCGGCGAAGGGGGCGATGGCGCTGCGCGACCTGCACCGCGGCGAGACGACCCTCACCGTTCGCGACGACTACCAGGCCCGAGGCATGGGAGAACGCGTCGAGGAGACCGAGGGAAGGCGCACGCGCACCACGGTCTGGAGGCTCGAGCGCCCGACCAAGATGCTCACCTTCACCCTGGCGCGTAGGCATCACGAGGAGGTGATGGAGCACGAGGGCCTGGCACCGGTGGCGACGTTCAGCTCCCTCGGCGGCTTCATGAACGCCGACCGGGTGCGCGACGTCGGCGCCGACGTGGTCAACTCCCTGGCCTACTTCCAGAGACTCTTCGACAGCCCACTCGACATCGACCGGTTGCAGGCCGCGCTGATTCCCTCCGGTCACGGCCAGGCCTTCGACGGCTTCCTTCACGTCTCCGACTTCTCCACCACCAGCGACAGCGTGGCGGCCGGCGAGCTCTTCCGCGCCCACGAGGTCGCGCACCAGTGGTGGGGCCACAAGGTCGGCTGGGCGAGCTATCGCGACCAGTGGCTTTCCGAGGGATTCGCCGAGTACGCCGCCATGCTCTTCGTGCAGGCCTCGGTCGAGAATGGCGATCGGTACTTCCGCGAGATCCTCGAGGCCTTCACCCACGAGCTGAACGGCTCGCTGAAGTCCTCCTTCAGCCAGTTCGCCCGTCCCGGCCGCACGGCGTTGAACCGGCGCGGAGCCGATCGCGTCGGCCCGATCGGACACGGCCTCCGCTGCAGGATCGGCGAGGCGCCGACCGCCTACCAGTCGCAGGCCTACGTCAAGGGGGCCCTGGTGCTGCACATGCTGCGCGTGCTCACCCACGTGATGACCGGCTCCGACGACGCCTTCCTGACCATCCTGCGCACCTTCATCGACCGCTTCGACGGCGGCTTCGCCTCCACTGCCGATTTCCAGACCGTCGTCAGCGAGGTCGTCCCGGCCGATTGGAGCTGGTTCTTCGACCAGTGGATCGATAGCGCGGAGATTCCGGAGCTTCGCTGGTCCTGGTCCGTTCGACGGGGGGCGGAACCCGCCCCGTTCGCCCTCGATCTCCACGTCGAGCGGCGGGACGGCGGGGCGTCGAGCATCGCCCTACCCGTCCGCGTGACCCTCGGTGACGGCAGCCGGGCGACGGTCCTGGCGATGCTGAGGGGGTCGGCGGCGGACTTCTCGTTTCCGCTCCCCGAGCGACCCGACGAGGTGGAGCTGGCGCCCGACTGGTCGGTGCTGGCGGTGATCGAGAGGAGGTAGCCGAGCTCAGCCGGCCACCGCGATCAGGTGGTGTCTGCGGCAGAGCTCCGGATAGCGCTCCAGGAGCTCCGCCCGTGGACGCGCGCGGCAGACGGCCCAGCCCTGGATCACGTGGCAGCCCCGCTCCCTCAGCCAGCCGATGGTCTCGGGAGCCTCGACGCCTTCGACCACCAGGCGCAGGTCGAGGCGGCGCGCCAGGCCGGCGACGGCCTCCACGACGGCCTCGTCCTCGCGCCGCAGCCCGATGCCGGCCGTCAGGGTGCGGTCGATCTTGAGGCCGTGGAAGGGGAACTTGCGGATGGACATGAGGGACGACTGGCCGGTGCCGTAGTCGTCGGCCATCACCACGACGCCGAGAGCGACGAGCTCGGCCAGGGCCGACCGCATCCCGTCCGGATCCGCCACCGCCTGTTCGGTGATCTCGAGCATCAGCCGCCCCGGCGGGAAGCCGGTGGCCGCGAGCTCGGCGGCGACCGCCTGCGCGTACTCGCGATCCAGGAGGGTACGCGGATGGACGTTGACGGCGACCTCGATCTCGGTCTCTCGCCAATCCTGAAGCGCCCGCCGCAGAACGTAGCGATCGAGCTGCGCGATGAGCCGCGAGCTCTCCGCCACGGGGAGGAACGTCGCCGGCTCGAGGAACCCGCGGTCCGGGTGCTGCCAGCGCACCAACGCCTCGACCGCCACCACCCGGCGAGCACCGGTGTCGAAGACCGGCTGATAGTAGACGAGGAGCTGGTCGGACTCCTGCAGCGCGCGGTAGAGAGCGCTCTGCAGACGCAGCCGCTCGTGGGTGTAGGGATCGGTTTCCGGGTCGTAGATCTCGATGCCGCCGCGCGAGCGCTTCGCCGCATACATCGCCACGTCGGCGCGCCGCAGGAGATCCTCCATGCTCGTCCCGTGACGAGGACACAGGGCGATGCCGACGCTGGCCCCCACGTAGACTTCGGCGCCAGCCGGCTGGAACGGCGCACCGAGGGCCTCGAGCAGGCGGGCACCGGCGGCTCGGGCCGAGGCGCCGTCGCACTCGCTCAACAGCACGGCGAACTCGTCGCCCCCGAGCCTCACGAGCACGTTCTCGGTTCGGCTGACGGCCCGGAAGCGCGCCGCCACCTCGAGCAGCAGCTCATCGCCCGCCGCGTGGCCCAAGGTGTCGTTGACGTCCTTGAAGTCGTCGAGGTCGATGAACAGGACGGCCGCTTCCCCCTGCTCCCGGCCGGCCAGGCCGAGCAGCCGATCGCCGGCGCTCTCCAGCCATCGGCGGTTCGGCAAGCCGGTGAGGGGGTCGTGGTAGGCGAGGTGCTCGATCTGGCGCTCGTAGGCGCGGCGCGAGGAGACGTCGCGGACGAGGACGATCTGCTTCGCCGGCGACCCGGCGTCGCGCAGCGCGAAGATGTGGACCTCCAAGGTCCGGGGCCCCTCTTTCGACTCCACCTGGATGTCCTGATGGAGCTCTCCACGATCTCCCAGGCGACCCGCCAGCTCGTGCCACCAGGGGAGCAGCTGCGCGACGTGCATCCCCAGCGCCAATCGTCGTGACCGCCGGAACGAGCTTTCGGCCGCCCGGTTGAGGTCGATGATCCGAGCCTCGCCGTCGATCACGAAGACGGCGTCGCCGATGCTCTCGAAGATGGTCCTGTAGGTGGGCAGGGAGAGGCCGAACAGTGGGTTGCGGGCCAGCCCGTAGAGCAGGGGGCCCGCTCCCACGATGAAGCCCAGGGGCACCAGCTCGGGCCAGGCACGCACCTGCTCGCTCAGGGCCGCCGCCACGCTCACCGCCAGCGGCGGGACACCCACCGCCAGGAAGAGCCACGGATGGAGCGAGGCCCGGGCAGGCGAGCGACGTCCGCGCACCAGGATCAGGACGCAGCCTCCCGCCGACGCGAGCCAGGAGAAGGGCAGCTGCACCCAGCGGAACCACGGCCCGGCCACCTCACCGGCCGCCATGCCCAGAGGATCCGCGACCCCGGGCGACCAGACCAGGCCATGCAGACCGTTGCTCCAGGCCAGCAGGACCGTCAGGGCCGGAACCGTGAACAGGGCCGTCAACCAGACATGCGAGGCCCGCCGCCAGCTCCGCGTGTAGCGCAGGGCGAAGAGGAGCCAGAGAGCAGGCGCCACGGGCCGGCCCAGGAACTCGACCCAGGTCCAGGCGAGCCGGAGCTCGGGAGAGGAGGCGACCCGGGCGTTGGCGAGCCCCACGATCCACAGGATGACGGCGGCCAGCATCAGGCGGAAGACGCCGATGCCTTGGGCCGGGCGCCGGCGCGCGATGCCCACCAAGAGCAGCAGGTCGAGCGCGGCCCCCAGCATCGCCAGGTGGTAGAAGATCGTGGCCGTCATCGGTCGGATCGAGCCTTCCTTCGCCCATGGATGCGCCGTCGAGGAGTTTCCTTACAGGGTCCCGGGAGCGACGCGGTCGTGAGCTCCCGGACGTAGGGAGTCCTGATCGACCTCTGCTACGCTCTGTGGCCACGTTGAGGTCGCTACCGGGGATTGCCTCGGGCCGAGCACAACACCAGGAGGAGACGAACGATGCGGACCAGCACCCTTCACCTCGCCCACGCCCTCTTGCTTTCGCTGGCCTTCACGGCGGTGCCGTTGGCGGCTCAGGCGACGCAGTACTCCGACATTTCCCCGGACGCTCCGCCGCCACCGCCCGAGGGCGTGCCGGCGTGGAACCCGGTGCCCGAGGGAACCCTCAACTTCTTCACCGACAGGGCGTCCTTCCAGTCCGCCTTCCCGGGCCTGCCCCTCGAGGACTTCACCGAGAACAACCTGCCTCCCAACAGCGTGGGCACCTGCACGGACACGCCGGTCGACGCGACGACCAACGACGTCTGCTTCTCGCCGGGGGACATCATCGCGGGGATCGCCCTCGACGACATCACGACACCGAACAACATGGTGCTGCTGACCCCTCCCTTCTTCGGCACCACCTGTGAGGCCGTCGGCCCCAACACGTTCGCGGACGATGGGGAGATCGCCTTCGATCCGGCCATCCGCGCCGTCGGCTTCGACATGCAGTGCAACGTGGCGGAGACCATCGCCATCGAGGTGTTCGGCCCCGGCGGCTCGCTCGGCTCGACAAGCGTGCCGTGCCCGGTGATCCCCGCCCAGGTGTTCTTCGGCGTCGAGACCGTCGATCCCGGCGGCATCGTCCGGCTCACCACGATCGCGGTGGGGGACGGCGGCGAGCTGTTCTGCGACGTCGAGTTCGGCGCGGAGCCCGTGCCCGTCGAGCTGCAGTCGTTCGACGTCGACTGAGGCCGACCCGCGGAGCGAAACCAGGCGGCCGGCCCCGGACCCGGCCGCCGTTGTGTCCCGAGCCGCGCTCAGAGCAGCGGCGCCAGGACCAGTGCGACCACCGACATGAGCTTGATCAGGATGTTCAAGCTGGGGCCGGCGGTGTCCTTGAAGGGGTCGCCGACGGTGTCGCCGACCACGGCGGCCTTGTGGGCGTCGGACCCCTTGCCGCCGTGGGCTCCCCCTTCGATGTGCTTCTTGGCGTTGTCCCAGGCGCCACCGGCGTTGGCCATGAAGATCGCCATCATGACGCCGGAGGCGGTGACGCCGGCAAGCAGGCCGCCGAGCGCCGAGACGTCGTAGAGGCCCACCACCAGCGGCACGAGCACGGCCATCAGGCCGGGCGCGATCATTTCCCTGATCGCGGCCCGGGTGGAGATGTCCACGCAGCGCTCGTAGTCGGCTTCCGCCTTGCCTTCCATCAGCCCGGGGATCGATCTGAACTGCCGCCGGACCTCCTCGATCATGCTGAAGGCAGCGCGACCGACCGCCTTCATGGCCATCGATGAGAAGAGGAACGGGAGCATCGCGCCCACGAACAGGCCGCCCATGACGTTGGGGTTCGAAATGTCGATCACCTCGAGACCCACGGTCGTCCTGAAGGCCGCGAAGAGGGCGAGGGCGGTCAGTGCCGCCGAGCCGATGGCGAAGCCCTTGCCGATGGCGGCCGTCGTGTTGCCGACGGCGTCGAGCTTGTCGGTCCGTCCTCGCACCTCGGGACCGAGAGCACTCATCTCGGCGATGCCCCCGGCGTTGTCGGCGATCGGGCCATAGGCGTCGACCGCGAGCTGGATTCCGGTTGTCGACAGCATTCCGAGCGCGGCGATGGCGATGCCGTAGAGCCCCGCCTGCTTGTAGGCGACGAGGATCGCCGCGACCAGGACGACCGTGGGCAGTGCCGTGGAGCGCATGCCGACGGCGAGCCCGGAGATGATGTTGGTGGCCGCGCCGGTGAGGCTGTCGTTGGCGATTCCCCGCGCCGGCTTCCTCGATTCCGACGTGTAGTGCTCGGTGATCAGCCCGATGGCGACGCCGCCGGCCAGGCCGACGACCGTGGCCAGGAAGACCCCGGTGGCGTCGAAGGTGACACCGCCGATGACGTACTCGCCGTCGAGCAGCCAGCGCGAGATGCCCCAGATCGCCGCCAGCATGGCGAGCGCGGCGCCGAAGCTGCCGCGGTGGAGGGCCTTGCCCGGGTCCCCGCCCTCGCCGGTGCGCACCAGGAACGTGCCGGCGAGGGAGAGCAGGATTCCGGCGCCCGCTACCACCAGCGGCAAGACCACGAGCATCGGCGTGAAGCCGGTGCCGTCGGGCCGCGTGGCGGCCACGCCGAGCACCAGGGCACCGACGATGGAGCCGACGTAGGACTCGAAGAGGTCGGCCCCCATGCCGGCAACATCGCCGACGTTGTCGCCGACGTTGTCGGCGATGACCGCCGGGTTGCGCGGATCGTCCTCCGGGATGCCCGCTTCGACCTTGCCGACCAGGTCGGCTCCGACGTCGGCCGCCTTGGTGTAGATGCCGCCGCCGACGCGCGCGAACAACGCGATCGAGCTGGCGCCGAAGGAGAAGCCGGTCAGCACCGTGACCACCCGCAGGAGGTCGGCCTGCGGCGCACCGCTGTCGAAGAGGGCGCTGTAGACCAGGTAGAGGATCGATAGGCCGAGCACTCCGAGACCGACGACGCAGAAGCCCATCACGGAGCCCCCGGCGAATGCGACCTTGAGGGCCGGGTTGAGCCCGCTGCGCGCCGCCGCCGCCGTGCGCACATTGGCGGAGGTCGCGATCCTCATGCCGAAGAAGCCGGCGAGAGCCGAGCAGATGGCGCCGGCGACCAATGACACTCCGACCAGCATCGAGCTCTCCGGTCGGCCGTGGTTGGCCCACGCCAGGAGTCCCGCCGCGACGACGACGAAGATCGAGAGCACCCGGTACTCGCGACCGAGGAAGGCCATCGCTCCCTTGCGGATGTAGCCGGCGATCGTCTGCATGCGGTCGGTGCCCGCGTCCTGCCTGCCGATCCAGGAGCCCTGGATCCAGGCGAACAGGAGTGCCAGGACGCCGCTCGCCGGCACCGCGTACAACAGTGTCTGCATGTCCAAGTTTCGTTCCCTCCGTCAAACGATGGCCGTGACCCCGAGGGGCCTAGCCGTTGAATCTCTGCATCACCGCTTCCGGCCCCTCGTCGAGCCAGCAGCGGCAGGCGTCGACGGCCCGCTCGACCATCGCGTCCGCCTCGCTGCGCTCCTCGGCCGTGAACGGGCCGAGGACGTAGTCCGTGAGGTCGATCCCGTCGACGCTCCCCTCCAAAGGCCCGACTCCGAGCCGCAGTCTCGCGATCTCCTCGGTGCGCAGGTTCTGGATGACCGAGGCCATCCCGTGGTGTCCGCCGGGGCTCCCCTTGCGCCGGAAGCGCAGCTTCCCCAGGGGGAGCTGCACCTCGTCGTACACCACCAGCACGCTCTCGGGCTCGATGGCGTGCCGATCCGCGAGACATCGCAACGAGTAGCCACTCCGGTTCATGTAGGTCTGGGGCTGCACCAGCAGGACCTCTCCAGCGGCGCGCACGACGGCGTTGCACTCGGCAGTCGCGCGCCGCGTTCCGAGGTCCCCGGCGAGGCCCTCGATCACCCGAAAGCCCAGGTTGTGACGCGTCTCCCGATACTCGGGCCCGGGGTTGCCGAGCCCGGCTACCAGCCGCATTCCCACGGCCGTCGATCAGTCCTCGTCGCCTGCGGACTCCTCGTCCTTGCCGCGGCGGATGACTTCGGGCTCCTGCAACTCGGCCTCGAGCAGCCCCTCCTCCTCCTCCTCGGCCTCGGCCTCGACGGCCGCCGCCACCCGGCTGTGCGCGACCGAGGCGATGACCTGGTGCGGATCGCTCAGCAGCTGGACGCCCGGGGGCAGGGCGAGCGCGCCAGCCTCGACATGGTCGCCGATCTCCATCCCGCTGACGTCGACCTCGAAGCGGGCCGGAATGTCCCCGGGCAAGCACTCGATCTCGACCTCGCGGGTCTGGAAGTCGAGAACTCCGTCCGAGTTCTTGACGCCGCTCGGAAGACCGTTCAGCTCGATGTGGACCTCGACCCGGACCTTCTCGTCCATCATCACCCGCAGGAAATCGATGTGGCGGATGGTTCGGCTGATCGGGTCGATGTCGAGCTCGCGAATCATCGCGTGGCGGCTCTTGCCGCTCTCGCCGAGCTTGAGCAGGAAGATGGCGTTGTCGTTGCCCTCCCTCATCAGCTCGTGCATCGTCCGCTCGTCGACGGAGATCGCGACGGACTCCTTGCCGCCGCCGTAGACCACGGCGGGGATCCTGCCGGCGCGTCGGAGGCGGCGGTTGGGCCCCGTCCCGGTCTCCGTGCGCTGCTCCACAACCACTGTCATCTGGCTCATGGGACTCTGGCTCCTGGCAAGTCGGTCTCGGCGCCCTCAGACGAACAGGGAGCTCACCGAGCTGTCTTCGTGGATTCGCTGGATGGCCTCGCCGAGTAGCGGGGCGACCGACAACGGTCGCAACTTCGAGCACCGGGCGAGCTTCTCCTCGAGTGGCGTCGTGTTGGTCACCAGCACCGACTCCACCGGTGCCTCGAGGAGGCGGTCGACCGCAGGACCCGAGAGCAGGGCGTGGATGCCCGCCGCCAAGACGCGGCCGGCGCCCTTCGCCTGCAGCGCCTCGATGCCGTGGGTGAGGGTGCCCGCGGTATCGATGATGTCGTCGATGATCAGGAGGTTCTTCCCCTCGACGTCGCCGACGACGTTCATCACCTCGGCCTCGTTGGGCCCCGTGCGACGCTTGTCGAGAATGGCGATCCCCACGTGCATGCGCTTGGCGATGGCCCGCGCGCGCTCGACGCCGCCGGCATCGGGCGAGACGATCACCAGGTCAGGGATGTCCATCTCGCGGATCGCGTCGAGCAGCACCGGGGCCGCGAACAGGTGATCGACCGGGATGTCGAAGAAGCCCTGGATCTGACCAGCGTGGAGGTCCATCGTGAGGACTCGGTTGACGCCGGCCTCGGTCAGCAGATTGGCCACCAGCTTGGCGGTGATCGGCACCCGCGGCTTGTCCTTCTTGTCCTGTCTGGCGTAGCCGTAGTACGGCAACACGGCGGTGATCCGGCGGGCCGAGGAGCGACGCAGCGCATCGGTGACGATGAGCAGCTCCATGAGATTCTCGTTCACCGGGCGGGTCAACGGCTGCACCACGAAGACGTCCCGTCCGCGGACGTTCTCCTTGACCTGGCAGAAGATCTCGCCATCCGCGAAGCCGTAGATCTCCAGCTCGCCGAGGGGCGAGCTCAGGTACTCGCAGATCTCCTGCGCCAGGCCGGGATGGGCCCGGCCGCTGAACACCTTCATCTCACCGTACATGGGTCTCTCTCGCAGGGGCTGGTGCGGGTGATGCGTGGTCGTCGGGGAATGGCTGGGGCGGGAGGATTCGAACCTCCGAGTGCCAGATCCAAAGTCTGGTGCCTTACCACTTGGCGACGCCCCAAAACGGAACCGGCGTCACCCGACGGTATCGGCAGGCATCCGCCCCTGGACTCGAGCCCTGTCTCCCGATGCTACGTCGTCCAGAACGAGTCGCGCAGGTGCATCTCCGCGACCTCGTCCAGGCTCGTTCCCGGCTCCTCCGTCTCTGTCTGGTCTGCTTGCCGCGGCTCCTGCGCGGGGGCCGGAGCGGGATCCGGGCTGTCCGCCGCCTCCACTCCCGCGCCGTCGACCACCCGGCGGTACTCGCTCAGCACCTTCTCCTCGATGCGACCGCGCGTCTCGTTGTTGAGCGGGTGCGCCACGTCCTTGAACTTTCCGTTCTTCTTCTTGCGGCTGGGCATGCTGATGAACAGCCCGTCACGCCCCTGGATCACCTTGATGTCGTTCACCATGAAGCACTGGTCGAATACCACCGAGACGAACGCCTTGAGCTTCTCCTCCGAGACCGGGAAGACCTTGACTTCGGTCACGTTCATGGCTCAGCCTCCCTCAGTACCCTCGATCAGCTTGCAACCCTCCAGCGTCGCGCGGCTCATGGTCCGTGCCCGAATCACCCGTGTGCCGGAGGGAAGGCTTGCCGACAGATCCTCGCCGCTCGCCGGATCGGCGAAGGCGGCGAAGACCGTGGCTCCACTACCTGAAAGCCGGACGCACGAGGCGCCAGCCCGTATCAACGCATTATATACCGTGCGCACCTCCGGGTAACCCGCCAGGACCGTCGCCGTGAGGTCGTTGCGCCCGGGAAGCTGCGCCAGATCGCCGCTCCAGCTCCCCTCCAGGATCGGGGCCACGCCGGGATCGGGGCCGCCGACCGGCTCCGGCAGGGCTGCAAAGATCGCCGCGGTCGGCACCTGTACCGGCGGCACGACGAGCCACAGAGTCTCTTCGGGCAGATCGGGCAAGGGTCGGACCTCGTCGCCACGGCCGAGACCGAGGGCCGTGCCGCCGACCAGGAAGTAGGGCACGTCCGCTCCCAGCCCGCGCGCGATCTCGAGGAGCTCGCCGGTGGACGGCCGCACCCCGAGCAGGTCGGCGAGGCCGACCAGGGTGGTGGCGGCGTCGCTGCTGCCGCCTCCCAGGCCGCCGCCGATCGGGATCCGCTTCTCGAGCCTCAGACGGGCACCCCGGCCGCGGGCGAAGCGGTCGAGAAATGCCCGCGCCGCGCGGTGCACCAGGTTCTCCGCCCCCGGCGGGGCCTCTCCCTCGACCACCAGATCGAGGGCGTCGGCCGCCTCGACGGTCAGCAGGTCATGAAGATCGACGGTCTGGAAGATCGTCCGCAGCTCGTGGTATCCGTCGGGCCTCCGCCCCACCACCTCCAGGTGGAGGTTGATCTTGGCGAAGCTCCTGTAGGTCCGTGCCATCGCAGGCGATCTCGCGAGAACCGTCGGGCGCAGCGAGGCGCGGCGGCGGCGCGGCCAGCGGCTCCGAGACCACGCGGCGCCAGCGGAATTGCTCTCCCCGCCGGTGGGAGAGTATCCCCCCGTCCCCGTCCCGAGTCCACCACACCCAGGCCTCGCCGTCGCGATGGAGGGTCCACGCCGCCAGGCCCATCTCCCCCGCTCGACCGGTCCAGCGGCGGCCCTCGCCGTCGCGGAAGGAGAGCGATCCGTCCGGCGCCATCGCGCCCGGCGGCGCCGCCACGGGCAGATGGCCGAGGAGAACGGCCGGCACGCTGTCGGGCGGAAGCGGCCCGAGGTCGAGCTCGGTCAGCTCGAGCACACCCGCTCCACGGCAGAAGATCCCCTCCCTCTCGTCGACCAGCAGGAACCCTTCGTCTGCCGCCTCGAGCGTCCAGGCCGTGCGCCCCAGGGGATCGACCGCCCGCACCAGGTAGCGACCCGGCCGGTCGAGGTAGAGCGTCAACTTGCCGCTCCCATCGCGGCCGGCGCCGGAATGGGAGATGCGGAAGAGGTGCTGGTGGGCCCAGGCGTCCGCGGGGAGGGCCAGGGCGACCGCAGCGTCGCGGGACCCCGCCGGTCGGGGGAGCGGCGCGGTGGCGCAGCCGGACGAGAACAGGCACGCGGCCAGAAGGACCGCCCCCACCCGGGCGGGGACAAGCCCCGCCCCTACGCGTCGATGGCGTGGCCGCAGCCACGATCCCGGCTGCACCCGCCCTACTCCAGCTCGTCCAGCTTGCGCGCGACGGCCGCGGCGTTGTCGCCGTCGAGGTCGAGGGCGCGACGGTAGTGGCCGCGAGCCTCCTCGAGGCGTCCGAGGGCACGGTAGGTGTCGCCCAGATGCTCGTAGATGGTGGCGTCCGCCCCCTCGAGCTGGACGGCCCGCTCAAGGTGATCGCGGGCCTCCTCGTACTGCCCCAGCCGGTAGTGGGCCCAGCCGAGGGAGTCGACGTAGGCGCCGTTCTCGGGCTCGAGGGACACGGCCTTGCGCACCAGCCGCAGCGCCTCTTGCAACCGCACGCCCTGTTCGGCCCACATGTAGCCCAGGTAGTTGAGCGCCGGCGCGAACTCCGGGTCCTCTGCGAGGATCGCCTCGAACCCCGCCTCCGCCTGCGCGTAGCGCTGCGTGCGCTCGTACACGGAGGCGAGCCAGAAGCGGTGCTCGAGCTCGTCCGGCTCGATCTCGACCAGCTGGGCGAGCACCGCGATGGCCTCCTCGTAGAGCTCGACCCGCTGATA
>Ga0299913_10000994_pt1 | contig 19862 bp, 18 predicted proteins | sample RVTome_9_FD_201360 | JGI IMG/M metagenome (GOLD analysis project Ga0299913, IMG submission 201360) | Soil microbial communities from uranium-contaminated site in the Upper Colorado River Basin, Wyoming, United States - RVT155D38 (version 2) ... | reverse complement strand
CACGCCTCGAACGTCGACGAATGAAGCATTGCCACGCCGATCAGCACACTCCATGTTCCGGTGAGCAGATAACCAAGGCACTCTCCGATCCCGACCCCGAGGTAGCGGTGGAACGAGTCGAAGACCACCTCGGTCACCTCCCGGGTGACGGGGATAATTGATCGACGGCACCGCCATCGCCGCCACAGGGCTACTCGTGTCCGCGTCCCACCGGATGCGGCATCCGTCGCTCTTTGGCGGACTTGGCCTGGAAACAACCGACACCGGACACGTCGCCACCGACGCCGTCGGAAAGACCAAGGTGCCCGGCATCTGGGCGGCTGGCGACCTCACACATCCGCTCGCGCAGGTCGCCCGCGCCATAGGGGAAGGTTCCAACAGCGCTATCGCTATCACCCAAGACCTCGTCGCCAGCCAACATCTCGTCGACGCGCAGCGGCCGGTACCGCCGCGAGAAACCGTGGGGTGACGAACCCCGCGACGCCCAACTCTGGCTGAGTCCTGCGCCCGAACGGGCGGTGAATCCATTGTCTCCTCTCTGATGGACTGATGGAACAGCATGCGGTCGGAGCCGACACCGACTTCGAACAGCTCATCCCAAAACCCGAAGGTCATAGGTGCGGCGAAAGCCCTGGTAGAGACGGTGGAGGAAACAGCAGAAACCCCGAAGAAGACACCCCTTGGACGGTTGAAGCCCTGGTCAGCAAGTCGCTGACCAGGGCTTTCAGTAGCGGGGGCGGGATTTGAACCCGCGACCTTCGGGTTATGAGCCCGACGAGCTACCAGACTGCTCCACCCCGCGTTGGGTGTGGTGCCATTTTAGAGGCTGGGACCGTCTAACGCACACCGGCAGACTCCTCCCTCCACGTCACCGGCCCGGGGGCGACTCCGCCTCGGCCTCGCTGGGCTCGTCGCCCAGGTCGAGAATCGCGCACATGGTGTGGGCCAGCTGCGCCATCGCCATGGCAATCTCGGGCTCTATCTCGCCACGTTCGACCTGGCGCATCGCCTTGTCGAGTCGGCTGTACACCCGGTTGAGACGGGCGGTACCCCGACGCTTGAGCCGCGCCCTCGCCTGTTGTGCCCGCACATAGCCTTCGATGACGTTGCGCTCCGGGTCATGGGGATGGCAATACCCGGAGGAGGTGAGGATCGGCGACTCACAGGGAAGTCCATCGCTTCGCAGGGCGGGACAACCCGATGTCTCCGTTGCATTCTCGATCGACTGCGGCGTCTGTGCCGGCGCGGTTAGGTGGACGTCGCCCTTCTCCACCCCGATCGACGGAATCTCCTGGGTGGGGACGGTGTCCCTCACGTCGATGGTTGGTCCCAGTGGCCACCTCTCCTCATCGGGGAGTACGGCGGCGATCGTCTCTTCGGGCAGAGGGACCTCGTCGACCGGAGCCTCGCCGATCTCGGTCCGAAGGTCCAACTGGTCGGGCGCCTGGTCCTCGACGAGGACCACCTCCTCATCCGCCGTCGGCGACTGAACCGGTTCGGCCGGAGGGGCAGACTTCTTCGGGGGGTCGTTCCAGATCTTGTCGAACAGGGTGCGCAGGGCGGAACGGGTCTTGGTACGGGAGATGCTCTTGATGGCGGGCAGACCCGAGTACGCGAAGGAGATGGTGTCGTCTGCCACGAAGTGGAGGTCCTCACCAGCCACGGTCATGGCGAACACGTCGCCCTGCAGCCTGCGCACGTCGACCACTTCTAGGGGCCAGGCGCCCAGTCCCCCCGTCTCGGACTCGACCGCGAGATGATGATCCGCCACGTCGAGATTCACCTGTAGCCCGGGACCGGGCTCATTTGGCAACAACAACTGACCCTTGAACTGCAACTGCGACCTCCGGTAGAGAAACAGTCGGCATCTAGCGCCTGGTTCTTGAGTAATCGTCAAGCCACCCAGGGGCGAAACCAGGACATCGACCGCGCTCCGATCGGATGTAATGTCCGCAACGTGGAGCTCGAACGCGTCCAGCGACGCACCGTGGGCACCCTCATGCTGTCGACCGCGTTCGGGTATGCCGGGGTCCTGTCGGTCATAGCCATCGTGGGTCTGCTCGCCGCCGAGATGACCGGGAGCGACCGATGGGCCGGCCTGCCCGGGGCAGCGGCCACCCTGGGGACGGCGCTGGCGGCCACTCCCCTGGCGCTCCGTGCGAAACTTCGGGGAAGACGGGTCGGGCTTCGTCTCGGCTACTCGATAGGGGCGATCGGGGCGGGGATCGCGGCGGTTGCCGGTCAATGGGGCTGGTTCTGGCTCCTGGTGCCGGGGATGCTGGTGTTCGGGATGGGTCACGCCTCCAACCTGCAGAGCCGATTTGCTGCAGCCGATCTCGCCGACGAGGACCAGCGTGCCCGGGCAATCGCGATGGTGGTCTGGGTGGGCACCCTCGGCGCAGTGTTGGGCCCGCCCGCAGCGTTGTGGGCCAACCATCGTGGTGTCGCTCTCGGATTGGGCAACTGGGTCGGCCCGATGTTCCTCGGCATCGCGGGTGTCACCGTCGCCGGGGCGATCGTGGCCAGGTTCCTGCGCCCCGACCCGCTGGAGCTGGCCGGAGGCGTCGATCACGACGCCGCTTTCGAGAATCCCCTCCGCGACGCCCGCCGGTCGTGGTCGGTCATCTGGGCAAGCCCCCCGGCCCGCCTCGCCCTGGTGGCCATGGCCGTCAGCCAAATGGCCATGGTGGCGGTGATGACCATGACCCCGCTCCACATGAGGGACCACGGTCACGCCGATCTCTCCACATTGGTCATCTCCATTCATGTCCTGGGGATGTTCGGGCTGTCCCCTCTCATCGGCCGGTGGGCGGACCGGTTCGGAAGGGTGCAGACCGTAGGGGTGGGGGCGGGCGTGTTGGGTCTGGGCACGGTTGCCGCCGTGATCGGGGGGTATGTCCCCGCGCTCGTCTTCGTCGGTCTCTTCATGCTGGGCTTGGGTTGGAGCTTCTCCCTGATCGCCGGCTCGGCGCTGCTCACCGAGAGCCTCGCCCTCCGCGACCGGGTCGGGGCCCAGGGTCTGGCCGACGTCTCGATGAGTGTGCTCGGTGCCGGGGCGGCCTTCTCCTCGGGTTTCGTCAAGGAGATGGCCGGCTACCACTGGCTCGCCAATTTCGCCACCGTCATCGCGGTGCTGTTGATGATCGCCGCGGTCAGCGCCATCCGAAGAACTCCCGAGCCGGCCATCTGAGCCGATGAGCGAGGTTCAGGGCCTGTCCGACCCCCGCATACACGGCCTGTCCCACGAGGTGGTGCGTCACGGACGGGTCTCATCGCTCGAGGAGGCCGCGGAGGCGAGAGGGGTGAGCCCGTCACAAATCATCAAGACCATGGTGGTGCGAAAGACCGCCGACGACTACTTGTTCGTCCTCGTCCCCGGTGACCGGGTGATCTCATGGCGCAAGCTGCGTCAACATCTCGGAGTGAGCAGGTTGTCGATGCCCGACGCCGAGGAGGCGCGGGAGGTGACCGGTTATGTCCGAGGCACCATCACCCCGTTGGGAGCCCGGCGGCGACTCCCTGTGATCGCCGACGAGAGAATCAGAGGCGAGGTCTCGCTGGGAGCCGGCGCCCCAGGGGTGGCGGTCACCGTGTCGGGAGAGGAGCTGATCGGGTCTCTCGATGCCGTGGTGGCCGACGTCACCGACCCGGTTTGAGATCGACTCCCCGGGGTAATTCCGCGGCATGGAGAAACTGGTCGTCGTCGAGAGAGACGGAGAGAACCGGAACCTTTTCGGCATCCCGGTATGCGAAGGGCCTGGCGCTGTCCGATTGGTGGTCACCCGTCCGTACCACGAGGCCGGTCGGATCATCGAGATACCCCTCGATGATGTCGAGTCGATCGACGATCTACCGCCGCACTCTCCGCTCGGGGAGGCCCCCAGGCCGTCGAGTTAGCCCGCCGGCTCAGCCAACCCAGCCGACGGCGCTGGCCAAGTGGCCGTCGGGATCCCGAAAGTGGGCAGCCAACAGCTCCCTCGCACCATCGGCGGTGACTGGTCTCAGCGACACTTCGAAGGGCACTCCCCTGTCCGACAGGTCGGAGAATGCCGAGCGAATGTCGTCGAACTCCAACACGATCTCGGTGAGCGACTCGTCGACAGGCCGTGATTCCACTCGATTCAGAGTGAGTTGGATGCCGTCCCCGCCGAGGAAGGCGAAGGTCCCGGCTCTCGTCGTCAGGTCGAAACCCACCGTGTCCGACCAGAAGGCAACCGACCGGTCGAGGTCATCGACCCTGAGAATGATCTGCCCGATCCGCATCTGGCGAGACTACGCGATTCAAGAGAAAACCCCTCCTCGAGGGAGGGGAATGTCACGAGATCGGGCGGCTAGCGGTAACGCCAGACGATGCGTCCCCGGGTAGGGTCATAGGTCGACACCTCGACATCGACCTGATCGCCGGGCAACACCCGGATGCCACGGCCTCGACGCATCCGACCGGAGGGCTTGGCGAGGAGCTCGAAACCGCTCTCCAATTTCACCTCGAAAGTGGAGTCGGGAAGCATCTTGGTGACGGTGCCCCGCATCCGGATGTATTCGTCAGAGTCTTTTGCCATGAGCCGACAAGCCTAGGCCATCGATGGTGTCTAGACCTAGATGGGACGGAGGGTCGAGGCGTCCGGTTCCTCGCTGCGGATCAGGTCGGCGATCTCCGCGAGAATCCGCTCCGCCTCGTCGACCCACCGCTGATAGGAGGCGAGATCTCCGGCGCGCAAAGCGGCATCGGCACTGGCGAAAGCAGCCTCGGCCTCGTCGATGAGAGCGGCCAGGTCCGACTCGCCGGTGGGAGGTTCCGCCGGCTCGTCGTCCTCGTCATCGCCGGTCCCGTCGGACTCGCCGAACACCAGTCCAAGCGCTCCGGCGAGAGTGTCCGCCCAGTCGACCCGGTCCGAGTACACCACCGCCACCCTGCGGAACTCGGGGAACGCTCCACCGTCCTCCTCGAGGAAGATCGGCTGGAGGTAGAGGAGCGAGTTCTCGATCGGAACCACCAGGAGGTCGCCCTTGATGACGTTGGAGCCCTCGCCTCTCCACAGGCTGAGCTGCTGGGCGATATCGGCGTCCTGTTCGATCCGCTGCCCGGCCTGCTCGGCCCCGTCGACCAGCTCGCCCTGGGGCATCCGGAAGTCGATCAACCGCCCGTACTGACCGGCGGTGGAGTCGGCGACCAGGAACGCCACCATATTGCGCTTCGCCCTCGGGTTGAACGGCTGGAGCAGCAGATAGGAGAGCCGTTCCTCCCCGGGTAGCTCAGTCAGCAGGTAGTAGGGCAACAAACCCGACTCATATGGTGTCGGAGAGGGCCGGACCTCACCGTGGAGGCGGTCGAGGTCCTCACGAATCGGCTGTGACGGATCGCCGGGGAAGGACCAGTCGTCGTTTCCCGAGAAGAGCTGGTTCTCTTCGGTCACGTGATAACGGAGATAGACGTCACCTTGCACCCGGAAGAGATCCTGGGGATAGCGGAGATGGTTCTCGATCCCCTCAGGCATCTCCGAGGCGTCTCGGAACATCCCGGGGTGGGTCTCCGACCAGGAACCGATGATCGGGTCGTCCGGCTCGAAGTTGTAGAAGGTGACGTCCCCGTCGTTGGCGTCGACTATCGCTTTGACCGAGTTACGCAAGTAATTGGTGCCGAGCTGCAGACCCGTGCGGAGCCCCAGCCGGTTCTGTGCGTCGACATCGAGCTGTTGGGAGTAGGGGAAGTTTGAGCTCGTGGTGTACATGTCGAGCACCCACAGGATCCGGCCGTTGATGATCACCGGGTAGGGGTCGGCGTCCGCGGCGAGGAACGGGGCGATCTGTTCCACGATCTGCATGACGTTGCGCTCCACCAGGACCCGGCTATCGGGTCTGATCTGGTTGGAGATCAACAGGTTGAGATCGCGATATCTGAAGGCGAAGGCGACCCGTTTGAAGAAGTTGTCGAGGACCACCCCGGCAGTGCCGTTGTATTCGTTGAAGTCGGTCCCGCTCGCCAGCGGGATGTCGATCTCCTGGGCCTCGGAGCCGGTCTTGACTATCACCGGGCGCCCCGGCGCGTAGGTCTCGCCGAAGTAGACCCGGGGCTCTTCGAGCTCGAGTGACTCGACCGAGGCCACCGGAGGCACGTCCTTGAGAAGGAACACCGGTTGGCCGTCGGATTGGACGACGTTTGCCTGATTGACCACCGCACCGAACCCGTGGGTGTAGAAGAGACGCTGGTTCTGCCAGTCGGCGGCCGGGAGATTGCCCTCCTCGAGCTCACGCACCGCCACCATCACCTGGTTGGGTATACCGTCGGCCAGATAGCGGTCGGTGTCGACTTTGCTCAACGCGTAGTAGGGCTCGAGCTCTTGGAAGTTCTGATAGGTCCGGGGGAGGACGCTGGTGTTCCAGATGCGGAGGTTGTCGATCGTCGTGCTGTTGGCCGCGATGTCCTCGGCGCTGAGATCGTCGGAGGCTTCGAAGTCCCTCACCTCGATCTCGTCGAGCATGTAGGCGTCTTTGGTCGCCTCCATGTTGTGGGAGATGAATTCGGTCTCCTTCCCCCGCTGGTCGGGCAGCACCGAGAAACGCTGGATGAATGCGGGGTAGATGGCGCCGGCTGCGACAGCGACCACGATCCAGGAGGCCACCGAGACCCCGGCGAGGGTCCATCCCCGGCGAAAGATGTTGACCACGAACAATGCCGCCGCGATCAAGGCGATCAAGAGAAGCAAGCGAAGGGCGGGGAGACGGGCATTGATGTCGGTGAACCCGGGCCCGAAGAAGATGTCGTTCCTGTTGGCGTAGAGCAGCTCGAACATGTCCAGGCGGTAGACGGCGGCGCGCACCAGGGCGATGATCGCCAGCAACACCGAGATGTAGATCTTGGCCCCGCGGGTGGTCGAGATCCTACGACCGTCGAAGCGGATCGCTCCGTTGAGATATAGCGAGACCGCGACCACCACGGCCGTGAGGACCAGAAGATTGAACACCCAGTCGAGTGACATCTCCCACAGGGGAAGGCGGAACACGTAGAAGCCGATGTCGACATCGAAGATGGGGTCGGCGTCCCCGAAAGACTGCGAGTTGAGGAACAGGAATACCTGGTCCCGCCAGGAGGCCACCGTCAGCCCCATGATCAAGGCGAGGCCCGCGGTGACCACCAGCCTGACCTGACGGGCCCTGGGCTCGACCCACTCCCGGAACCTCTCGACCAGTTCCTCTTCCTCGGTCAGATCGAACGGCGCCCAACGCGGGGAGAACCGGTCGACGAGCTTGAGCGCACCCCACAGGACGAGAAAAGACACCAGCACGCCGGCCGCTCCGAGAGCCACGGCCAGACCCCAGTTGCGCAGCCAGACGTCCTCGAACCCGATCGAGTCGAACCAGAGAAAATCGGTCCACAGTGTCCCCGCCGCGGTCAGCAGCAAATAGAGCGCGAACAAGATGGCCAAGAGGACCACGATCGGTCGGCGCCGGCCGGAGGGGTAATCGGATGGGGCCCTGGTGAACATCTGGTCCGAGTCTAAGACCCGTCAAACCCAAGGATTCTCCGCACCCACGGTGGTCTCAGCCGGCAGTCACTTTGCGTGACTTCTCGATCCCCGCCTCGTAGCCGCGGAGGGCGATGTCACGGATCCGTCGCTCGGCTTCGTCGCTACGCCACACCCGGAAGACCCGTGAGGCCGCCGACTGACGCTCGCGCGGGCCGTCGCCCGCGGTTTCGAGTGCCCCACTAACCGCAGAGGCGAAATCGGAGGCGAATTGGGCGTCGGCATTCGACGACGGCGTGCTGGGGCGTCTCAGCTTGTCCCCGGTCATCTGCTCGGCCACGGCATGGCCCGCGGCGAAGCTCTCCGCCCAAACGGCGACCAGTTCTCCGTGCACCGACTCAGCGATGGCGCTCTCGTCGGGTCGCCACTCGTCTTCGGTACGGAGACTGTCCAAAGCGACGTTCTGTACCTCCGTCATCGCCTTCTTCACCCCGCGTAGGGCGCGGTTGGTGATGGGCAGCAGCCGCGACTCTCGCTCGGCGATCCAATCGATCCCTACAGACGGCTCATCCTCGTCCACATCGTCGTCTCCTGGCCGGGACTCATCGACGTCGCCGGCCGACGGCGCGATGGTGTCGCCACCACCGCGCAGTGAGGCAAACAGGGCGGAGAGCTCGTCCGACCGGGGCTCGGGCTCGACCTTCTCGGTCTCCTCGGGTTCGGGCTCGGATTGAGCTTGGGTGGCCTCCTCTGGTTCCGGTTTGGCCGGAGGCGGTTCCGGCTCGGGTTCCGCGACTGGTGGTTCGGTGTGTTGGATACGGGCGACCTGGTCACTCATCTCTTCGGCGATCCCTGCGTCCGGAGGTGGCGGTTCCCTCCCCTCGGGAGGGACGACACGCACGGTCTCGCCCAGCTCCCACTGTTTCTTCGCCTCCGCAGGAGGATGGACGACCTTGACGTTCGAAGGCTCAGCCGAGGTCAGGTCGAGGGCCCCACGTCGCTCCTCGAGCGACCCCTCGAGCCGGGTCAGCGTCGACCGCACGTTCTCCAACTCGTCGAGAAGCTCGTCGCGGCGTTGCTCCAATGCCCGAGCCCTCTCCTGGGCTGCGGCCGCCTGTCGGTTGGCCGCGTCGATTATCTCGTCCCTGCGGCCGGTGGCTTCGGAGGTGATCTTCTCCGCGTCCATGTTGGCGTTGCGCACCAGGTCTTCGGCCTCACGCCGCGCCCCGGAGGTGAGCCGGTGGGCCTCTCGCTCTGCCTCTCCCATGATAGTGAGCACATCGCGCTCGGCGGCTGCCCGCATCGCCTCGGCGGCGGCCGCCGACTGCTCCAACAGCTCCGAACCGGTGACCCAGGCATCTCGCCGCAGCGCCTCGGCATCGGCTGCCGCCTCCTTGCGCATCGACTCGGCGTCGGCGATGGCCTCGGTCCGCCACCTGGTGGCATCGAGGCTGGCCTTCTCCCGCATCGAGTCTGCGGCCTCCCTGGCCGCCTGCAGGATCGCGGTGATCTCCCGGCCGAGATTCTCGAATTCGGCTTCGAGGTCGCCTTCCGGTCTCTCCTCGAGCTGTCCCCTCAGCTTGACACCCTCGGCCTCGAGCTCCTCGAGACGGGTGGCGACGGCCTCGAGCATCGACTCCACCTCGGTCCGGTCGAGACCGCGGAGAGTGGTGCGGAATTGGGCGCGCCTGACGGCGTCCGGAGTGACTTCTGAAGCCATCGGCAATAGAAGATACCGATCACAGCGCGTTGTTTCGCGATTTTGTCTAAGCGGCGTCGAGACTTTCGAGAAAACCGATCACTTCTTCGAGGGTTGCCACGGGGACGATCTCGATGGATTTCCGGGGCGCGGTGAGGGCACTCTGGTAGTTGCCCTGGGGCACGAGGATGTATTCGGCGCCCGCAGCCTCCGCCCCGACCACCTTCTGTCGAATGCCGCCGATGTTGCCGATGGTGCCGTCGAATTGGATCGAGCCGGTGCCTGCGATGGTCCTTCCCTTGGTCAGCTCTCCCTCGGTGAGGGCATCGATGATGGCGACGGCGTGCATCAGCCCCGCCGAAGGCCCCCCGACGTCTCCCGCCTCGATCTCGATGGGGAACGGAGGCTCGGTCAACTCTCCGAGGACGATCCCGATCATGGGCACGCCGGGTTCGTCGTCGCGCTCGGCCAACTCCACCTCGAGCTCGACGGGGCTGCCCTCCCTCACCACCTCGATCTCGATGGTGTCGCCCACTTCATGACCCTCGAGGGCGGGACCGACGTCCTCGATGGTGGCGACCGAAGTCCCGTTGACGGAACGGATGGTGTCACCGAGCTCGAGCACCGCCGCCGCGGGAACCCCATCGACGATCTCGTTGACCACCACCTCGATAGGCACCATCTCATAGCCGAGATACCGCAGAGCGACGGTTATCGACCGGAAGTTGGAGTCGTCCATCTGTTGGAGGACACGATTCCGATACTCCTCGTCGGTCTCGCCTTCGCGGCGAACTGCCTGTTTGCGCACCAGGTCGATCGTGGGGTCGACCCCGGCGATGAACGCCTCGAAAACGTTCACGTCCTGGCTGATGACGGTCAACATGAGCAGCTCGCCGTCGGGAGGGAAGAAGGCCACCTCCTCGGCCACCACCGTGTCGGCGGCGTCAGAGACGGGGCCCGCCGAGTATGCGAGGTAGGGCAGCTCGAGATTCCAGGCGACGACACTCGTCACCCCCACGATGAACAGCGCCCCGATCAGATAGAGGGACCAGGTGGCACTGGTCGTCCCAGTGGGTTCGGTGCTCATCGGCGGCGAGAGTAACGATGCGGTCGGGCTAGGGGTCTTACACGTATTCTCAACGGCATCTCGTTACGAGGAGTTGAAAATGACCTCAGCTGTGATCACCGAGGAATGCCAGACCGATCGAGCCAGACGCGTGTGACCCACCTGCCACCAAGGTGTCAGGTGGGTCACGTTTCACTGCATTTCAGCGTGCTCTCGTCGGCCGCCGGTTATCCAGCGGGATCCCAATCGGCCATGTAGGGGGCGACGAAGAAATCCGACACCGGGTCGAGGCCGAAGACTCTCTCAGACAGCGACACCGGGACGCCGATGTTGTCCTCGTTAGTCGGGATCTTGTCCTTGGGCGTGGGCCCGTAGCCGGTCGGGTCACCACCGAACCCAGGGTCGAAGTCCTGGATCGTTGGGATTACCCCGAGAAGCCCAGCGCGGGTGATGTCACCATTTGCCACACCCGCCTCGAGGATCTGATGGAACGTCTGCGCCTGGGCGTAACCGAACCAGAAGAAGGCGTTCAACTCCTGATCGGGGATATCCGCGCCATAGGCCTCTAGGCTTTCGCGCATCTTCGTCATCCCGGGCGTGTCATCCTCGAACGATGGGCCGGCACCGAGCCCGTAGTACGGGAAGGACGAGAAGAAGCCTATGCCGGCCACCTCGTCACCCTGTCCCAGAGCCGCCGGCAGAGCCACGTTGTACGAGGGGCTCGAGCCCAGCACAGTCGGTGAGTACTCGATGGCACCTGCAGTGCCCAGCATCGTGGCCAGCGCAGTGGGCAGTGCACACACGAAGAGCACATCGACGCCAGCGGCTTGAGCGCCACCGATCTGGGCGCTGAAATCGGTGTCCGTGGCTGCGTAGGTGGCCTCGTATGACAGCTCCAGTCCGGTGTTCTCCAACCCGAAGTTGAGACCGTTCAGACAGTCCTCGCCGTAGTCATCGGCCTGGTAGATCATGCCTATGACCGAGTCCTCGGTGATCACAGCCGGGTCGGCGATTTCGGTCGCCCAGTAGGGCGCGTTGGCGAACTGCGAGAAATAGGTCCCCGCGGCCAGATTCAGCGGGACGTTGTCGGTGAGCGCCCACTGCGATGCCAGAGAACCGGCCGCCACCAGGATGTTTTCCGCCGCTGCCGCCTCGAAGATCGTCGCGGTGGTAGGTGTCCCCAGTGAGCTCGAGATGGCAAGAACGTCATCCTTGATCTCGTTGTACACGACGGGGTTCACCTCGGGATTGTACTCGTTGTCACGGACGATGAGCTCCACCGGGTACATGCCGGCCACACCGCCCTCGTCCCCGTTCAGTGCATCCCAGTAGAGCTCATGCCCATGCAACAGAGAAGCGCCGATGTCCGGTATCGGCCCGGTCAAGGCGGCGAGTGCCCCCAGGGTTATCGTGCCGGTCGCCTCGTCGAACCCGGCGTCGAAAGCCAGGTCCATCTCGCCACCGGTCGTAGTGGTCATGGCCTCGGTGGTCGAAGTCATGTCTTCGGTGGTACCGGTCGGCTCCGTGGTATCGGTGGATTCCGTGGTGTCGGCACCGCTGCCACCGCCGCCGCAGGCTGCGACGAGCATGGCGAGCGCCACCAGGAGTGCCAGTGGTATTCGTGATCTCATTTCTATTCTTTCCTCCTCATCAATGCGATCGTCTCACGACGATCGCATTGCGTTACGTTAACGGCGTGACGACCGGGCCGTCGTCTGTTAGTAGCTGAATGGCCAACCTTTCCAGTACTTCCTGAGCCTGAGCCAGATCCCGAAGAGACCCAGAGGCTCGAAGATCAAAAACACGACAATGAAGAAGCCAAAGAGGATCGTGGAGAACGCGGCCTCGTCGAAGCTGCCGCTCCCCGTTGCGGCGACGAATGGCAGCCAGCCCTGTTGTGTGAGGTATGAGACGAGCTCGGGCAACGCCACCACGAATATCGCGCCCAGGGCTGAGCCCAGGACCGTTCCGATTCCACCGATCACGATGACAGCGATGTACTCGACGGATATGAGCAAGCCGGGCGCACCCCCGAAGTTGGCTCCGAGAGGATTGCTCTGGAACACGCCGAGCAGATAGCCCGCGGCGCCAGCCATGAAAGAGCTGAGACCGAAAGCCGTTAGTTTCGCCCAGGTGACATTGACGCCAATGACCTCTGCGGCGATGTCACGGTCGCGGGTGGCCTGAAATGCCCGTCCCACACGGCTCCGGGCGATGTTCTTGCCGATGACGAAGGCAACCACCGCCACCATCAGTGATGCGAAGTACAGGGACTCGTTGTTACTGAGAGCACCGTCGTCGAGCAGCGGCAGACCCATCGATATCGGCCGCGAGGGCCGACCACGCACAGCGCCGGTGATTGGTTCGAGCGCCGGTGCAGTGAACAACCACTCCCCCAAGAAGACGAGCGCGAGGGTGACCAATGAGAGATAGAGACCGCGCAGACGAACTGCGGCCGGAGCAACCAGCACACCGAGAACGGCGGCGACCAGGCCACCCATCAGTGCTCCAGCCCACCAGGGCCAGCCGAGCCCCCAAAAACTGACTCCGCTGAGAGTGGTGGTGGCCGGGGTCGCGACCGTGGCACCGACGAATGCGCCGACGCCAAGAAAGAAGGCGTGACCGAGCGAGATCTGCCCGGCAAAACCAGAAAGCAAATTGAGACCGAGCCCACCAGTGGCCCCGATCAGCACGAGCACCGCCAGGACGATCCAGAAGTCTGTAGCCGGCAGTGTCCTCGCAAAGAACGGATAAGCGACCAACGCCACGAGAAGAACCGTCAACCAGAAGCGATTCACCCTGTTGGGGAGAAGCGCCATGTCCTCCTTGTAACTGGTGCGAAGATGGCGATCAGGCATGAGTCGTCACTCGAGACCTCACACTCGCCTCACCTCTGGAGTGCCGAACAGCCCGAACGGGCGGACGAGCAAGACTCCGATCATGAGTATGTATGGAAAGACGAGGTGAAAGTTGGGGAGGTCGAGCTCGAGGAAGATCGGATTGAGCCATCGCGCGGAGAGGACCTGAGCCACGCCAATACTGAGACCGCCGACCACCGCCCCACCCAGGGAGTCCAGCCCACCGAGGATCGCGGCAGGAAATGCATTCAGCGCGGCGAACCGGACCGGAGCCAGTGTTATGAAACCGGAGAGCCGCGTCGGCGCATAGAAGGCACCCGCCACGGCAGCGAGGATGCCGGCGAAAGCCCAAGCGATCGCGAACACGGTCGTTGTCTTGATCCCCATCGCCATGGATGCCTCCTGGTCGAAGGCCGTGGCCCTCATCGCGACGCCATAGCGGGTGTACTTGAAGAAGACGAAGAAGCCGAAGACGGCGACGATCATCGCGACTATCGCCCAGATATTGGCCCACTGGATCGCGATGTCCCCGATCCGTAGCACGCTCGTCGGCGGGAATGGCGAAGACAGGACTTTTTGCTGTGGCCCCCAGAGCACCTGAATCGAGGTGCTGATGACTAGTTCCAGCCCGAGGGTGATGAGGACCACGGCGAAGATGGGCTGGCCGACCATCCTGTGGAGGAGGGTGCGCTCGATGAACACGCCGAACAAGCCGACGAGGAGGGCCGCGATCAGAACGGAGAGAGCGAATCGCCAGGCGATCGGGATGTCGAGCCACCACGCCAACCATTCGGGCAGGTTCGAGTTCGCCTCTCCCCCGGGCGTCGACGCTCCGCTCGGGATGACACCGGCAACCAAGCTGAAGAGGAGGTACGTCCCAAGAAGCATCAAACCGCCATGTGCGAAGTTGATGACCTCAGTCGACTTGTAGATGATGACGAAGCCGAGAGCGATCAGCGCGTAGATCCCGCCGAGCGAAAGGCCTTGAACGGTGAGCTGGATTATTTGCTCGACGAGACTGAGCGATTCGGTTTGTGCGAGCAGAGACGCTCCGCTCATGCCGCGCCATAGATGTCATCGATCAAATGGGCGAACCTGGCCCCGATCTCGGAGCGCTTCACCTTCTGGGTTGCCGTCAACTCGCCGTCCTCGTGGTCGAGCTCTTTTGGGATCAGCCGGAATCGCCGGATTGACTCGACGCTGGCCAACTCGGAGTTGACGTCCTGCACCACTCCCTGGATGAGCTCTACGACCTCTGGTTTCTCGGACAGATCGCGATACGTGGTGAAGGCGATGTTCCGACGCAACGCCCAGTTCGAGACCGTGTCCAACTCGATGCCGATCAAGGCCGAGACGAACTGGCGACCGTCACCGATGACGATCGCCTCCTTGATGAAGGGCGAGACCTTGAGTTTGTTCTCGATCTCCGATGGCGACAGATTCTTGCCACCTGATGTGATGATGATGTCTTTCTTCCGGTCGACGATGCGGATGTGGTCCCCATCCCATTCCCCCACATCGCCCGTGTGCAAGTAGCCCTCCTCGTCGATGGTCCGGGCCGTGGCTTCCGGGTCCTTGAAATAGCCCATGAAGACTCCGGGATGCTTCACCAGGATCTCGCCGTCCTCGGCGAGCTCGAGATTGGCTTCCGGGTAGGGCTCCCCAACCGTGCCCACCTTGACGTTTCCCACCTGATTGGCGGTGGCGTAGCCGACGTTCTCGGTCATCCCGTAGGCCTCCCTGATTGGCACCCCGAGGGACATGAAGAACTTGAGGACCTCAGGAGCGATCGGTGCGGCTCCGGACACCGCCGTCTCGCAATGGCGGAGGCCGAGCTTCTCACGCAAGGACCGGTAAGCGAGCACGTGATAGAAACCGTGCTGGATTCCGCCCCATAGCCCGCGGCTCCCGGTGGCGAGCAGCCGGTCTGCATTCTTCGTCCCGGCGTTGAAAGCGGCCTTGTAGACCAGCTTCTTGAGCCACGAGGCATCCCCCATCCGAATCATGATGCCGGCCTGCATCTTCTCCCAGATCCTCGGAACTGCGGCGAAGACGGTGGGCTGGACTTCGACGAGGTCTGGGGCGACCGTGTCGATCGACTCGGCGAAATTAACGGTTGCTCTGGCTTCGAGACTCAGAACCACGGTGAACAGCTTCTCGAGGATGTGACAGAGCGGCAGGTACGAGAGATACTCGATCCGATCGTTGTCGACCCCGACCAGAGCGTGGACTGCGTGGTCTCCCACCCAGATCAGGTTGCGATGCGACAGCATGGCTCCCTTCGGCGGACCCGTCGTCCCCGACGTGTACACGAGACAGGCAACGTCCTCCGGATCTATGGCATCTACCAAGTCGGAGATGACGTTCGACTCGGACTCCACACGCTCACGGCCCAGGGCGACGAACTCGTCCCAGCTCATCAACAGGGGATCGTCGTACTGGGATAGGCCACGTGGCTCCAGGTAGACGATGCGGCGGAGATCAGGCAGTTCATCCCTCACCGCAAGCGCTTTGTCGACCTGCTCCTGGTCCTCGGCGATCAGGACCAAGGCCTCCGAGTGACGGAGGAGATAGGCCACCTCAGCGGCGGGATTGGTCGGATACACGCCGACTGACACGGCCTGGATCGCGTGGGCACCGAGCTCTGAGTAGACCCACGCCTTGCGATTCTCGGAATGAATGGCGATACGATCACCTGGGGCGACTCCCAGCTCCAAGAACGCGGCGCCCACGAGCTGAACCATCTCCCAGTAACCCGAGTAGGTCGTCTCTTCCCAAACTCCAAAGACCTTCTCGCGCAGGGCCACCTTGTTGGGCCGCTCGCCGGCGATGTCGCGCAGCAGTGCCGGAAGACTGTTCACCGAGAGCGGCACTGCGGGTGAAGCCTTGTGATCTGTGGTGAGTGTCACTTGGGTCTCCTCTGTTGCTCAGCACGACCGGCTAGATGCCGGCATGTGCGGTAGATGACTCGATCGTCTCGATCTCTTCTCCGAGGTATGCCCGAATCACGTTCGGGTCGGCCTGGACTTCGGCCGGAGTCCCCGCGGCGATGTTCACTCCGAAGTCGAGGACCATCACCCTCTCGGCGATGTCCATCACCAGACCCATGTCGTGCTCGACGAGGATCATGGCGATCCCGAGCTCCTCTCGAATGTCGAGAATGAACCGGGCCATGTCCTCTGTCTCCTCGAGGTTCATGCCTGCCACCGGCTCGTCGAGCAGGAGCAGCTCGGGACCCATCGCGAGAGCTCTCCCCAGCTCCACCCGTTTTTGGATACCATACGGCAATAGAGCCACCGGGTAGCGCCGGTACTGCTCGATCTCCAGGAAGTCGATGATTTCCTCGACCTCGCGTCGTTTGCGGTACTCCTCGTTTCGGGCCTTGCCGATCCAAACCGAGGCCGCGGCCCAGGAGGTCGAGGAGACGTGATGACTCCCCAGCATCAGGTTGTCGAGGACTGTCATGTTGCCGAACAGCTCGATGTTCTGGAACGTGCGCGAGATTCCGGCCTCGGCGATCCGGAAGGGCTTCATTCCAATGATGTCCATCCCCTTCCACAGAATCTCGCCTTCCTGGGGGCGGTAGACACCATTGAGGCAATTGAAGATCGACGTCTTTCCTGCACCGTTGGGACCGATGATCGCGAACAGCTCGCCCTCGTCGACGTGGAAGCTGACACCGTCGAGAGCCCTGACTCCGGCGAAAGAGAGATGGACGTCGTTGAACTCGAGGACGGCCGTCATGACAGCCAGCGCTTCTTCCTCTTGTAGTGCTTGACATCCCGAAACGACTTCCGCTTACCGCCCTCTCCGGTGTGAAGGCCGAGATAGAACTCCTTGACATCGTCATCGCTGAGCAGCTTTTCGGCCGTGTCATCCATCACAACCTTGCCGGTCTCCAACACGTAGCCATGGCTGGCGATGCTCAATGCCATCGCCGCGTTCTGCTCAACGAGGAGCACGGCCGTCCCCTGGGTGTTGATATCGACGATTATCTCGCGGATCCTCTGGACCAGCAGTGGAGCGAGACCGAGCGACGGCTCATCGAGCAGGAGGAGCTTGGGATCGGCCATGAGCGCTCTCCCTATGGCGAGCATCTGCTGCTCGCCGCCGGAGAGGTACCCGGCGGTCGCCTTGAGACGGTCTTTGAGTACCGGGAACAGCTCCATCACACGATCGTGTGCCGTTGCGGACGATCCCTTGTCGGACACGGTGAAGGCGCCCGCCCGGAGATTCTCCTCCACGGTCAGCTCGGCGAAGATGCGCCGACCTTCCAGAACCTGGACGATCCCGAGCCCAACGATGTCGGCTGCGTCTACCTCGGTGATGTCCTCGCCGTCGAGCTCGACCGACCCTTTGGTGATGTCGCCTTCATGGACGCTCAGCAGACCGCTGATCGCCCTGAGCGTGGTCGTCTTGCCGGCCCCGTTTGCCCCTAACAGGGCGACGATCCCACCCTCCCTAACCGTCAGCGAGATGCCATGCAGGACCCTTATGACATCGTTGTAGACGACCTCGAGATTTCGTACCGAGAGAATCGGCCCAGCAGAAACGGGTGACATGTCCGGGCCGGCGATAGCCTCGGCGGTCATCGTTACCCGCGACTCGCGATCGGCCGGAAGGCCAGAGTCGTCATGGGTTGTCCTTCCTCACAGGGTCGCGGAGCCTAGAGAAACCGGCCCGGTGGTGCAGCAAAAGTCCCGCACAAATTTGAGCGCATGTTCCTGGTGACCCGCCTCAGCATTCTGCGACGGGCCACTAGCTGCCATGGCTCCACTCGGCACCGCCCGGCCAAAACTCCTTCTTCCAGATCGGCGCCCTCCGCTTCAAGGTGTCGATGATGAACCGGCCCGCCTCGAAGGCGTCAGAGCGATGTGCGCAGGCCACGGCGACGGCCACCGACGCCTCGCCCAGCTCCACCCTCCCCGAGCGGTGCTCCACCACAACACTGAGGATGGGCCACTTGGTGGCGGCCTCGGCCACGATTCCCTCGATCTCGGGCTCGACCCTCTCAGAAAAGACCTCGTACTCGAGGTGGGTGACCCCCGACTTGTCCCCGGAGTGGTCCCTGACCGTGCCGAGGAAGAGCACGCTGGCCCCGGAGTCGGGTCGCCCGATCTCGGCGAGCAGACGACCGCCCTCGATCCGCTCGTCGCCCACCGTCACCCTGATCGATTGCCTCATCTCGCCCATAGACTTGTCAGCCTATGACAGATTCTCTCCCGCGGGAGCGCGCCGGCTCAGAGGGACTCGACCCAGAGCCGCCACGCGAGCGACGGGGAGACCCCTGGGCGATTGCGCTGGGACTGCTCGGTGGAGTGCTCCTCGGGACCGGGCTCACTTTCGCCATCCTCGGTTATGTCGGAGTCTTCGAGGAGCCCACACCCCCGACGATCCCGCCCCCGCCGACGCTCACCGCCCCCAGCCCGACCGCGGCTCCTCCCACATTCGGCGAAGAGGTCACCGCGGCGTCGATAGCCAACGGGGTGATCCCCTCGACGGTGGCCATCGACATCAGCACATTCCTGCTGGGTGGCAGTGGCAGCGGGGTGATCTATGGGGACAGCGGGTACATCATCACCAACCACCATGTCATCGATGGGGCCAGCAACATCTCGGTCATCTTCGCCGACGGGGCCACCTTCCCCGCCGAGGTGGTGGGCTCGGACCCGATCACCGACATCGGTGTGGTCCTGGTAGCGCGTCAGGATCTGACCCCGCTCGCCATAGGCTCCTCCGACGAGCTCTCGATCGGCGAGCCCGCCGTCGCAGTGGGCAACCCGCTGGGACTCGCCGGCGGGCCAACGGTCACCTCCGGGATCGTCAGCGCGCTCGACCGCACACTGGAGACCACGGCAGGCAGCTCCCTGTACGGGCTGGTGCAGACCGATGCGCCGATTGCCCCCGGCTCCAGCGGTGGGGCGCTGGTCGACGCAGCCGGAAGACTCATCGGCATCACCACCGCGATCGCCGTCTCGGATGTGGGCGCGGAAGGTCTGGGGTTCGCAGTCCCCATCGACCTGGCGGTGGGAGTGGCCAACGACCTCATCGAGAGCGGAGAGGTCCGTCATGCCCTCATCGGAATCCGGGGCGGCACCGCCTTGGCCGAGGAAGACGGGGCCGCCTACCCGGTGGGGGTTCTCGTGGACAACCTGACCAGCGGCTCGGCGTTCGAGGATGCGGGCGGGCAGATCAACGACGTAATCGTCGCCGTCGACGGCCATGAGGTGCGCACCCTCGACTCTCTCCTCGCCCGTCTGCGCCGTCTCCGCGCCGGTGACACCATCCCCGTCCGTATCCTGCGCGCCGACAGCGAAACCACCCTCGACGTGACCTTGGGGCTTCTCCAATGAGTGACGACCTCTTCGCCAAGCTTTTCGAGCTGTTCAACCAGCCGGGGCCGGTCAACTGGAAGCTGGCCGCCGAGGTCGCCCGCCATCTCTCCGGTGAGCGCCAGCCGGTCGAGCCCCGGGCATCCGAGGAGTTCAGGGAGCTGGCACGTCTCGCCGAGTACCGGCTGGACGAGATCGCCCCCTTCCCGGTGCGGCCGGCCGTCGACGTGCTACCCCTCGACCCTCGGTCCTGGGCGGAGAAGAACCTGGAGTTCTATGGGTCGCTGGTCGAGCCCCTGGCCTCTTCTATCGGGGGTGAGGCGGCGCCGATGATGGCCCAGCTGGCGCCGGCGATGATCGGGCTCCAGGTGGGCTCGCTGGTGGGCAGCCTCTCGGCATGGGTCGTTGCCGGTTTCGACGCCGGTCTTCCCCCCGACCAGGTCG
>Ga0299913_10000993_pt1 | contig 19869 bp, 14 predicted proteins | sample RVTome_9_FD_201360 | JGI IMG/M metagenome (GOLD analysis project Ga0299913, IMG submission 201360) | Soil microbial communities from uranium-contaminated site in the Upper Colorado River Basin, Wyoming, United States - RVT155D38 (version 2) ... | reverse complement strand
GCCTGGAGCGGTCGTCGGAGCATCCGGTGGCCCGCGCCGTCGTGAAGGCGGCGACGCAGCGGCGGGTCTCGCCGGCGCTCGTCCGGCCGGCGCGCGCGGTGCCCGGCCGTGGAATTCTCGGCGAGGCCGCGGGCCAGCCGGTCGCGGTCGGGTCGGGCGCATGGTTCGCTGAAATCGGCTGGCAGGTGCCAGTCGGGCTCGTCGGAGGCGCTCACCGCCTCGAAGCGGCCGGGGACAGTTTGATCTACGTTGGTTGGGCAGGGCAGGTGCGCGGCGTGCTTGCCCTCGGCGATGCGCTTCTGCCGGAGGCGCGGGCCACGGTGCAGGCGGTCCGCGGCATGGGCTTGCACACGGTGCTCCTGACCGGCGACCGCGCCGAAGCTGCCGATCGCATCGCTGCCGAGGTCGGGGTGAATGCCTGCGAGGCAGGCCTGCCTCCGGAGAGTAAACAGGCTGCTCTCGCACGATGGCGTGGTCGGCGCGGGCCGGTGGCGATGATCGGCGACGGCCTGAACGATGCCCCGGTGCTCGCCGCGGCCGATGTCGGCATAGCGGTCGGCTCGGCCACCGACCTCGCGCGCGAGACGGCCGAGATCGTGCTTCCGGAAGGCGGGCTACGGCTCCTGCCGTGGGTGATCGGGCTGAGCTGGGCGGTCCGCAGGACGATCATCACCAATCTGCTGTGGGCATTCGGGTACAACTCCATCGGGCTGGCGCTGGCCGTGTCCGGCCATCTGCAGCCAATCCTGGCCGCCGTGCTGATGGCGGGCTCGAGCCTGCTCGTGGTCGCGAATTCGTTGCGGCTCGAGCGCTTCGCTGATCTCTCCGATGGCTCGAGGCCCGTTGATGCCTCCGCCTTTGAGCGGCGCGCGTTGCGGCATCGCACGAGGCCACGAGGTTCAACCCCCCAACCGGCGGCGTAGCCATCGTGGCGCATTGCAGGCCGGCCTAGCCTCGCAAGTTAACTCATCGGCCGCGACGATCTTCGTGGATCTGGAGGTCTGGCGGGCAGGCGGTGGCGGGGCGTGATGTCGACGACGCTGCTTCGCGATGCTCTGAACGCCGGCATTGCTCTCGTCGCTTTTCTACCCATACCGAAGAACAGGCACCGTTCCTGTCCAGCGCAGCGTGATGAGCAGGGCTCGCAGCATCCGATACGCGCTTCCGTGTGTGCGGCCGACTCTACTCCGCCGCGATAATGACTACCGGCCGCCGCTCCACGGTCTGCGCGCCGCGGTTTCCGCCACCCGACCTGACAAACGCCGCATCCATGTCTAGCCACAGCATCCCGAGGGATTGGCGCTCCAAGTGCGGACATGGCATCTTCCCGTGCGGTGCCGAACGTGCCGAAGAACGGTACGCACGCCTCGTCGAGCGCCTGGCCCGCGGGGAACCGCTGTCCGCAAAGCTGCTCTGAGCCAAATGTTCGCCCTCACGCCATCAGGCAGACGAGCACGCCAGCGCCTGCGAGCCGCCATGAGCGAGCTCGGGTATACCCCAAAATCATGCCGCACGCACCCTGCGTTCCCGCCGCTCGCACATGGTGGGGGCGGTAATCCCGACCCTCAAGCACGCGATCTACGCAAGCCTGGTCGAGGCGCTCCAGCAGGAGCTCGGCGCCGGCGGTTACTCGCTCGTCATCGCCACTTCGGAATACCAGCTCGACCAGGAGGTCACCCAGGCCCAACTACTGCTCGAGCGGGGCGCCGAGGGCATCGTCCTGGTCGGCGGCTCGCACGATCCCCGCCTCCACCCGCTGCTGGACACCTTCGGGGTGGCGTACACTCACGCCTACATCCACCAGGAGGACCGACTGCACCCTTGCGTCGGCTTCGACAACCGTGCCGCCGGCGGCCGCATTGCCGACTTCCTGGTCACCCTCGGCCATCGGCGGGTCGCCATGATCGCCGGCATCACCGCAGGCAACGACCGGGCGGGCGAACGGTTGGAGGGGCTGCGGGACGGGCTCGAGGCGCACGGCTGACGCTGCCATCCGAGCGGGTCCTGGAGCGTGCCTACAGCATAGAGAACGGCCGCGAGGCGCTGCGCGCGCTCACGCGCATGCAGCCGATGCCGACAGCGGTGGTGTGCGGCAACGACGTCCTGGCACTGGGTGCGCACATCGAGGCGGCGGCGCTGGGCATTCCGGTGCCACGGGATCTCTCCATTGTCGGCATCGACGATCTGGAGTTCGCAAGCCACCTCTCGCCACCGCTCACGACCCTCTCGGGGCCAGCGACTGAGATGGGCCGGCTCGCGGCCCGTCAGATCATGAGCCGACTCATAGGCGAGCCGGTTCCCGATCACGTCAGGCTCGAGGCCAAGCTCATCGTGCGCGGCACCACTGACCGGTGTCGCAACCCCGCGACGCGGTGATCTGGGCCAAGCGCGTTGGCATGGATCGCAGGGCGGATTCTGACCCGCCCGCCGAAGGGGCTATGGACACGCCCGTCAGATGGATCCTCATGCGCTTCCAGCGGGGGACCGCAAACGGATCGCGGCGCCCGAAGGCAGCGAGATCGCGCCGGCGACCAAGCCGCGACCGGACGGCACACTCGTCAAGGCGCTGGCGCGGGCGTGGCGATGGCAGCGGATGCCTGATGAGGGGCGTCTACGCGTCCGTGAGCGAGATCGGCGCCGCCGAGAACATCTCGAAGCTACGTGAGCCGGATCCTGCGGTTGGCGCTGCTGGCGCCCGATATCGTCGACTCGATCCTGGCCGGGCGGACTGATCAGGTGCTTTTGCCGGAGCGGCTGGAGCAGCCGTTGCCGGCCAGCTGGGACGAGCAGCGCGGTGAGCTTCTCAAGATGCCCCTCCCAGTCGGCCCCTCGGTCTGGCCGGCGCCTGGAGACCGCCAAGTCAGGCACTTGTTCAGAAGCCATTGAGCAGAGAGTACGCGACTTCGCGACCGGAGAGGTCACAAGCGAGGAAGCTTGTGGCGTCCTGCCGTAGCCTCGGCCGTCTCGTAGCCGGCATCGGCGTACCGCAGGATGCCGAGCCCGGTGTCGCAATTCAGCACGGCCTCGAGGCGCGCCGCCGTCTCCGGCCGTCCGTCGGCGATCAGCGTGACCCCGGCGCTCTGGCCGTAGTCGGCAAGGCCATGCACGGCGACCAGGTCCGCGCCGGCAGCGCCATTGAGCAGGGCGTCGAGAATCGGCCAGTCGGCGATCGCGTCCGAGCCGTCCTTCAGGTGCTCGGTCTCGCGAAACGGCATGGCGGCGGCCGCCGCGTCCAGATGATCGCGGGTGAACGCGACCGGTCCCGCAATCTCGCCACGCCCGACCGCCTCGTTGACCAGGATGGCCAGGCGCGAGCGCTCGGTGTGGCCGAGCCAGCCGATGCGCGCCGGCAGGCCCTGAAAACGGATGTGCTCGCGCGCGAGCCGGATCCAGGAGCAGATGCGCTGGTTGCTCGCGAACTCGCGAAGGATCAGCTCGTCGATCGCAAGGATGTCGGACGGCTCGCCCGAGATCGCGATCCAGCGAAACGGGCCGATGCCCTGGCAGAACAGCGGCCGGATGTACAGCTCCATGAACGATTCGATCTCGAACGCCCGCGCGCAGCCGCCGACCTCCGCCCGGTTGCGCAGATTGTTGCCGTATTCGAACGTGATGGCGCCGCGCTCCTTCAGCGCGAGCATCGCCTCGACGTGCTGGCGCATCGAGGCGAGCGCCAGGCGTCTCGCCTGATCCGGGTCCGAACGCCAGAGATCCCGGGTCTGCGCGACCGACAGCCCGGCCGGATAGTAGCCGTGGACCGGCTCGGTCGAGGTCTGGTCCGTGAGCACGTCCGGCGTCAGCTCGCGGCGCACCAGCTCCGGCAGCACGTCCGCGCAGTTTGCCACCAGGCCCACCGAGATCGCCTCGCCGCGCTTCTTGGCGCTCAGGCAGAGATCGAGCGCCTCCTCCAGATCCTCCACCATGCGCTGGCAATAGCCGGTATCGATGCGGCGCCGGATCTTGTCCGGGTCGATCTCGACGACCAGCGTCGCGGCGCCGGCCATGAAGCCCGCGAGCGGCTGCGCGCCGCCCATGCCGCCGCAGCCGCCCGTCACCAGCCAGCGGCCGCGGAGCGAGCCGCCGAAGTGCTCGCGCGCGCATGCCATGAAGGTCTCGTAGGTGCCCTGGACGATCCCTTGCGAGCCGATGTACTGCCAGGCGGCGGCGGTGAAGCCCGGGAAGATCGTGAGCCCGCGCTCGGCCAGCGCCATCATCGAATCGTCGTGCGACCAGCGGCCGACCAGGTTGCCGTTGGCCATGACCACCAGCGGGCCGCCGCCGCGGGTCCGAAAGCGGCCGATCGGCTTGCCGGACTGCATCACCAGGGTCTCGTCGTCCTCGAGCGCCTGGAGCGCCCGCACCGTGCGCTCGAAGCTCTCCCAGTCCCGCGCCGCCTTGGCGATCGACATGTAGACCACGAGGTTGTCCGGGTCCTCGCCGTTCTCGAGGTTGTTCTCGAGCAGGCGCAGGATCGCTTCCTGGCGCCACCCCTTGCAGCGCAGGGTCGGGCCGCGCTGCGCCGTGATGCGATTGGCTCGTCGCCCGCCGCTCATGCCTCGATCTCCTTCAAACCCAGATAGGCGTCCACCAGGTCGGCGCGCTCGCGCGCCTCGGCGCCGCTCGCGGCATAGACCAGGCGACCGGCGCTCAGCACGGCGACGTGATCGGCGTGCGCCAGCGCCTTGTGCGTGTTCTGCTCGACGATCAGGCTCGCGAGCCCGGCCGCCTTGAGCTTCTCGATGGCGGCGAAGCAGAGAGCGACCACCGCCGGCATCAGCCCGAGCGAGAGCTCGTCGATGAGCAGGAGCTTGGGGCGCGGCATCAGCGCCCGGCCGAGCGCCAGCATCTGCTGCTCGCCGCCGGAGAGCGTGCCTGCGCGCTGGCGATGGCGCTCCTCGAGCCGCGGGAACAGCTCCAGCACCTCCGCCTCGGCGGCGGCCGCCTCCTCGCGCGGGCGCGTATAGCCGCCGACCAGCAGATTCTCGGCGACCGTGAGATCGGAGAAGATGCGCCGCCCCTCGGGCGCAAGGCCGATCCCGCGGCGCGTTCGCTCGCCGGGCGAAAGACCGGCAAGATCCTGGCCGTCGAGGCGGATGGCGCCGGCACGGACCGCAACGTGCCCGGCGATCGCCATGAGCGTCGAGGTCTTGCCCGCGCCGTTCGGGCCGAGCAGGGCAAGGATCTCCCCTGGCTGAATGCCGAGCGAGAGTTCGCTCACTACGATGGCCTCGCCGTAGCCGCAGCTCAGATTGTCGATCTCGAGCATCAGGCTGCCTGCCCCACGTCGCCTCCGCCGAGATAGGCGGCCCGGACCTCGCGCTGCCTGATGACGCTCTCGGGCAGCCCGTCGGCGATCAGCTCGCCCCGATCGAGCACGGCGAGACGCCGGACGATCCGCAGCACCTCGCCGAGATTGTGCTCGATCAGAATGATGGTGAGCCCGCCCTCGTTGAGCGCGCGGACGAGGTCGCCGATCCGGCCGGCCTCGGCGGGGTTGAGGCCGGCGAGCGGCTCGTCGAGGAGCAAGAGCCTGGGTCCTGTGGCCAGCGCCCGCGCGATCTGCATCCGCTTCAGGTGACCTAGCGGGACCTCGCTCGCGAGGCGTTCGGCCACCTCGGCGATGCCGACCTGCTCCAAGAGCGGCAGCGCCCGCTCGCGGGCAGCCTGCCGGTCGGTGCGCAGCAGGGCCAGCAATGGGCGCGCCGCGATGTCCTGCGCGGTCGCGAGCGCCACGTTCTCCAAGATGGTCATGTGGCGGAAGGGCCGGACGACCTGATGCGTCATGGCCAGGCCCTCGCGGGCGCGCCGGTGCACGGGCTCGCGGGTGATGTCGCGCCCGTCGAAGCGGATACGCCCGGCGTCCGGCTTGATCACCCCGGTGAGCAGCCTCAGGAGGGTGGTCTTGCCGGCGCCGTTCGGCCCGATCAGGCCGACGAGCTCGCCCCCGGCCACCTCGAGCGCCACGTTCTCGACCGCATGGACGCCGCCGAAGGCGATCGAGAGATGGCGCACCTCGAGCAGGCTCACCCGCGGCGCCTCTGCGCGAGCGCATGGACGATGCCGGCGAGCCCGTCGGGGCTGAGACGCATGACCACGATCAGGAGCCCGCCATAGACCAGGAGCTTGTACTCGTTCACGAAGCGGAACAGCTCCGGCATGAGCGTGAGCAGGATGGCGCCGGCGACCACGCCCCAGGTCGAGCCGATGCCGCCGATCACGACCATGGCAAGGATGGTGATCGAGGTGATGAACCCGAAGGCGTCCGGCACGATCAGCTGGGTGATGTGGGCGTAGAGCGCGCCGGCGACACCGGCGCTTGCCGTGCCGATCATGAACGCCGCGAGCTTATAGCGGGCGACGTCGAAGCCGAGGGTCTGGGCCGCATCGTCGTCCTGAGCGACGGCGGCGAACACGCGCCCCATCCAGCTGCGATTGAGGTGCAGGCTCAGCGCGATCACGGCGAGCGCAATGCCCATGGCGAGGACCGTCATGGCGCCACTGCTCATGGGCGATGGGATGTTGCTGACGCCGAACTCGCCGCCCAGCCACGCCTGCTTGCGCACGAAGCCGAGGAACAAAAAGCCCACGCCCATGGTGGTGATGGCGAGGAAATCCTCGCGCACGCGCAGCGAGGCGAGGCCGACCACGAGGCCGAGCAGGCCGGCAATCAGCGCACCGAACAGGCAGCTCAGCGCGAACGGCCACCCCGCGACCGAGAGCACGGCCGCGGCGTACGCCCCGGCGCCATAGAAGGCGGCGTGGCCCAGGCTGATCTGGCCGCAGAAGCCGCTGATCAGATTGAGCCCGACCGCCAGGATCACGTTGAGCGCGGCGAAGGTGGCGAGGCTGTAGAGATAGGCCTCCATGACGCTCAACGCGCCCTGACGAGCAGGCCGTGGGGGCGCCACATCAGCACGATGATCAGCACGACGAACGCGATCGCGTCCCGATCGAGCAGGGCGTCCAGGTAGATCGTGCCGAAGCTCTCGGCGGCGCCGAGAATCAGGCTCGCGACCAGCGTCCCCGGCACGTTGCCGAGCCCGCCCAGAACGATGATCGCGAGCCCCTTGTACGCGACGATGTTGCCCATGCCCGGCTCGACCAGGTTGTTGAGCAGGCCGACCAGCACGCCGGCCGCGGCGGCCAGGCCCGAGGCGATCGCGAAGGCGAGGTTGCGCACCTTGCCGGGATCGACCCCGAAGGTCATCGCCATGGCGGGATCGGTCACGGTCGCCCGCCAGGCGACGCCCATGCGCGAGCGGGTGGCGAACACGGCGAAGCCGCCGATCAGCACGATCGCGGCGATCGCGAGCGCGATCTGGATGGCGTTGAGAAAAACCCCGCCGAAGCTCCAGCCGGTGACGAACCAGGGATTCTCCTGGAACGGGATGCCGTAGGGGCCGAACAGCAGCCGGAAGCCGTCGGTCATGGCGATCAGCACGCCGATCGAGGCGATCAGCGCCACGTGCGGCGGCTTGTCGAGCAGTGGCTTGTAGACGACGTGGTAGAGGAGCGGCCCCGCCGCGGCGGCCGCCGCGATTGCGAGCAGGGCCGCCGCACCGATCGGCAGCCCCGCGTTCGCCGTCAGGACGCCGACATAGGCGCCGAGCGTGAACAGGCCCGCATGCGCCACGTGCAGGATTCGCAGCAGGCCGTACACCAGGGTCAGGCCGAGCGCCATCATGGCGTACATGCAGCCCTGGATCAGCCCGACCACAAGGAGCTCGACGTGAAACACCGACGCTCGGCCCCGCTGCCCTCCCCGGGACCGGTGCTTACTGGCTGGGCGGCGCCAGCAGCTCCGGGTCGTCGATCACCGCGTAACGATGGTAGGCGCCGTCTCTCACCACCTGCGCCTGCACCGTCTTTCGGATCTCGCCGAGCTCGTTGAAGGTGATGTGCCCGGTCGCGGTCGGCAGGTCCTCGGTCGCGGCGAGCGCATCGCGGATCTTCTGCGGGTCCACCTCGCCGGCGCGGCGGATCGCGTCGGCCATGACGTGCACGGCCGTGTTGGTGGTCGCCGCGACCATGTCGGCCGGGAACCCGGCCTTCTCCTCGAACTGCTCGATGAAGGCGCGCATCGCCTCGTCCTCGGTGTCGCGATCGAGCGAGGTCGTGATGATCACGCCCTCGGCCGCGGACGCGGCGATGTCGATGAACTGCTGGGTGTCGTAGCCCTCCTGGCCGATGATCGGCGCCTGCACGCCACCCGCCCGCAGCTGACTGACCAGTGGCCCCGCCGTGAAGAAATAGCCGGAGGCATAGATCGCCTCCGGATCGTCGCGCTTGACGCTCGCGACGATCGAGCCGAACTGGCGGTCTTTCAGGCCGTAGCTGTATTCGTTCACGATCTCGATGCCGAACTGATCGGCCGCCTCCTTGAAGCCCTGGGCGAGCGACTGGCCGAAATCGTTGTTGAGCGTGATCAGAACGACGCGCTGCTTGTCCATGATGTCGCCGACCAGCTTGGCGCCGGCGCGGCCCTGGACCTCGCCCATGAACGAGGTGCGGAACACGTGATCGCCCGCTCGCGTGATGTCGGGGTGGATCGCGTAGGCGGAGATGTAGGGGATGCTCTCCTTTTGGAACACGCCGGCGGCCGCCCGTGTGGGCGCGGAGTAGCTGCCCGAGATCACCGCCTCGACGCCCTCGCCGAGCAGCCTGTTGGCGATCGGCACCGCCTGCTCGGCCGCTGCCTGATCGTCGTAGACCACGAGCTCCAGCGGGCGGTCCAGCACGCCGCCCTCGGCATTGATCTGCTCGACCGCGAGCTCCGCCCCTAGCAGTGCCGAGTTGCCGTCGCCGGCGGCGAAGCCGGTCAGCGGCACGTGGAAGCCGATGCGGATCGGCTCTTGCGCGAGCGCCGATCCGGCCAGGGCGAGTGCTGCGATCGCCCCGATTGCTGCGCGTCTGATCACACGAACTCTCATTTCATGCCTCCCTCGGCATCCTGTGAATTCAGGCCCTGGCCTGCGCGCTTCTTACCTGGCGAACGCATTCCCGTGCAGGCAAGCATAGACGGTCTGTCCGCCGCTCGCCACGATGAGAGAGCTTCCTGGTGGAGAGGGGAAATGGCCTTGCCGCTGCTCGAACCGGTGCCCGAGGGCGCACCGACCTTTCTCGGGGCACCGCGCGCGGGTCTCGAGTCGCTTGCCGCACCCTTCGCAGCGATCGGCGCCCCGTTCGGCGTGCCCTATGCGATGCGCAACGTGCACCATGGTGCGAGCGAGGCGCCGGCGGCGCTGCGGGCGATGTCGGCCAGGTTCGGCCGCATGCTCGAGCATCACGACTTCGACCTCGACGGCACGCCGTTCGACGGCCGGCCGTGGCCGATCGTCGACCTCGGCGACGTGCCGGCCGACCCGCGCGATCTGCCGGGCAACGCCGCCCGCGTCACCGAGGCCGTGGCCGGGGTGGTCGCCCGGAGCGCGGCGCCGGTGGTGCTTGGCGGCGACGATTCGATCTCGGCGCTGGCGATCCGCGGGCTCGAGCGCGCCGGCCCGCTCACCGTGGTGCAAATCGACGCCCACATCGACTTCCGCGACGAGGTCGGCGGCGTGCGCGACGGCTATTCCAGCCCGATGCGGCGTGCGAGCGAGATGCCCTGGGTCGAGCGCATCGTCCATGTCGGCACGCGCGGCCTCGGCAGCGCCCGGCCGCGCGACGTCGAGGAGACGCTCGCCGCCGGCAACCTGATCATCACGGCGCACAAGGTGCGGGAAAAGGGCATCGACCACATCCTCGACCGGCTGCCGGAGCAAGGGCGGTACTACGTCGTGCTCGACTGCGACGGTCTGGACCCTTCGGTCGCGCCGGGGACGAGCGCCCCCTCTCCCGGAGGACTATCGTATCACGAGGCAGCGGATCTGTTCGTCGGGCTGGCCCGGCGCGGGAAGGTGGTCGGCATGAACGTGGCCGAGCACTACCCGTCGTTCGATATCAACGGCATCACCAGCCTGGTGATCGCACGCCTCATCGCGATCTGGATCGGCACAGCCGTACGGCAAATCTAGGTCGCCTGCGCCGCTCGAATCGGCCGCGCGCGGCTCTGCGGGAGGACCCACGCCGAGGCGCGGATTGGGGCCGAGAGGCAGGTGAGCGTGGTCGCTGAGCTGCGCCAGCGCGGCGCGCAGCGGCGAGGGCGGCGGATGGAGTAAGTAGAGACCGAGTGCGTGCCGTCCGGCTGCGGCTTCGTGGTGGGCTGTTCAAGGTGACGTCAGAACGTTACCCGGCGTGGTTCTTTACCGAATGGGTTCAAGTGCACCTTGAGGAGTTCCATAGGATCGCGGCGTTCAAGGCAACCAAGCAACGAGCGGCATTCGTCCATGGGCGAAAGGGCCGTTTGAACTGCTTCTCCATGCAGAAGGTCATCTTCGCAACGGTGCGATTTCGATCGCCGCATCGCGCTTATCTCTTTCGATAATGCCATTGAAGTTGCGATCACGAGTATCTGTCCTTGAATCTAACACAGAGGGGAAACGCCAGTATCAACGCATGCAGGTCGAACAGTGGCTCAACAATTATCATACGAAGATTGATTCTCTCGAATGCGAATACACAAGCCGGACCTTGGCATTGGGAATGATCGGGCGTCGGTCATCTGGGCACATGATCACAGGAACGAACAGTATCATGGAGGGAACAAGGGAACGCTCGAAATCGAAGTCCTACGCTTCATCCGAGAAAGCGCGCTATGGATCTTCGGCTTATGGTTCGCGACATGTGGCTCACCGGCTTCGACGCGCCCAGCCTGCACACGATGTAATCGACAAACCTATGCGCGGTCACGGGCTGATGCAGGCCATCGCGCGCGTGAACAGCGTCTTCAAGGACAAGCCAGGCGGGCCCGACGATTGTCGCACGAGCTCTCCTTTCCCCAACACCTCAAGGCACCTCGAACCTCCTGGGCAGCCGGAGAACCCCTCCAGCGCCGCCCATCAGCGGGTCAGGATGACGAGTTCGCCAGCATCGCCGGTGAATAGGCCGGGACCTTCCGGGATTTCGGTGTTGCGTCGGGGCGGATCCGCCGGACGGATCGGCACGCAGGCGCCGACCAGCGCGATCGCCAGAAGGCCGAGGCAGAGCGATCTCATCGGTTTGGACATCAGAACTTCACCCGTGTGCCGACCGTGCCGACCACGATGTCGTCGACGCTCGGCGCGTCATCGCGATCGAGCGAATACCACCTCACCTGACTGTAGAGCTCGGTGCCATAGCCTTCGATCGTCTGCACGATGGCGCCGCCGACCGAGTAGCCGGTGTCGCCAGCGGTCACGATCTCGTGCGAGCGGGTGAGGTCGATGCCGAAGCCCGTGTTGCCGAGGGTGTTGAGCGTACCATACCAGCCGCCCTTGACGTAGAGATTGTATGGATCTCTTCCATCGGCTTCATCCATCCCGCCGGACAGCGTGAGATTGAGGCCGGTCGGGTCATGAAGCACCGAGGCCGACCCCAAAACCCGAAAGTCGACGTCCTGCACGCTCGGATCGGCGATGCCGATGCCACCGAGCGTCGTGAACGGCCCGACCTTGATGCCCGGCCAGGCCCCGAACTCTTTGCCGAAGCTCAGCGCGGCGTCGTAGCGCTGGTCGGAGCCGGCCGAAACGGAGGCCTGCAGGCCCGGCCCGAACACCGGCGAGTCGTAGCGCGCCCGGTCCTGACGGCCGCCGTCGAAATCCGAGAAGGCGTCGCCGATGCTGACGTCGGTCAGATCACCGCCCTGGTCGCGAAAGAGCAGGCCGGCCGCGATGTCCTCCACGGCCGAGTACATGATCACGTCGATGCCCGACAGGTCGTATTCGGCCACGGCATCGGTGGCGCTGCTGCCCTTGCCGAGCCAGAGCCGGCCGAGCCGGACGCTGTCGACCGCCGCCTCAGCGCGCCGCACGTCGATCAGATCCTCAGTCGTCTCGGCCTCCTGACTGACCTCGGACGAGTTGTTGGGGCTGAAGGCCGTCTCGAGCTGGGCGCCGAACCGGATGTCCTCGTTCACCTGGCCCACGCCGAGCAGCCGGAGGCGCGAATTGGAGACGTTGTTGTCGACGAAGTAGGCTTTGGTCTTGTCGCCGTCGTTCGCGACGTTGATTGCGCGGTTGATCTGGCCGGAGACGGAGAGCTTGATCTTGGGCTGGCTCGAGCTCACCACCGGCTTGGTGGACTCCTCGGTGGCGCGGGTCGTCTCCTCGGGCTCTTCCTCGACCCCGTACTCTTGCTCCGCCAATGGCGGTGTGGGCGCCGTGGGGATCGGCGCAGGAGCGCCTCGCAGCGCCTCGACTTCACGCTCCAGCGCCTGCATCTGCTCCTGGAATGCCCGCTGCATTTCGAGCATCTGCTGCTCGAGCGCCTGGATGCGCTCCTCCGGCGTCTGCGCCATGCCGGGAGAGGCTTCGAACGCCAGCGCGCCGAGAACCAGAAGCGTCGCCGCCGTCTGCCCCGGCCGCCCCGCAGCGGATCTCAGGGTCCGTCGCGCCGGCGCGGCAAGCGTGGCTTTTCGACTCCGGGACCTGGCCACTTGAAACCTCCCTCGTGACGAGATCAAGCCGTCAGGGCCACGATGACGGCGCCCCAGGTGGTCAACAGGATGTGGCCGATGGCGACTGTCCCGGTGTAGCCGAGCACCGCCACGGGGCTGCCTGAGCGCTCCTGCACGGCGGCGAGGCCGGCGGTCATGGTCTGCGCGCCAGCAAGCCCGCCCAGGATCAGGAGCGGATTCATCCTGAGCACGTAGCGGGCGAAGTAGAGGCCGGCGACCTGCGGGGTGAGGGTCACGAAGACGCCTCCGATCAGCAGACCGATCCCCGCCTCGCGGACCGCCTCGACGAAGATCGGGCCGGCGTGCAGCCCGGTCATGGCAACAAACGCGGCAAGGCCGAGCGAGGTCATGAGGGAGACGGCGCCGTCGGGAATGCGGCCGAACAGCGGGTGGGTCGAGCGGAGATGGCCGACCAACAGGCCCGCGAGCAGCACGCCGACGCTCGTGCTCAGGGAGATGTGCATGTTCCCGACCGGGAAGGCGACCACGACACCTACGAGGCCGCCCAGGAAAATGGCGAAGCCGAGGGTCACGAAGTCGGTGGCCTCCGTCGGGCGGACGATCGGGCCGATGAGCTTCGCGGCCCGCTCGACCACAGGCTCCGGGCCGACGACCCGCAGGATATCGCCGCGCTGCAGCTCGGTTCCCGGAGCAATCGGGATCACCTCGCCGCCGCGCCTGATCTGGCGGAGGAACAGGCTGCGCGCGGCATCGCTCCGTGCGACCTCGCCGATCGTCTTGCCGGCCAGGTCCTTGCTGGTGAGGAACAAGTCGAACGATGCCACCGGCACGTCGAGGAGCTCATGATCCTCGACCTCGGAGCCCGTCGTGCCGAGGACCTCGACCAGGACCTCACGGCGACCGGCAACGGCGACCACGTCGCCGGCGCGCAGGACCTCGGACGGTTGCGCCTCCAGGATCTGCTCGCCGCGCCGGATTCGCTGGATGAAGAGCCGGGAGTTCGGAACGAGCGTCTCGGCCTGGGCGACGGTCTTCCCGACCGCCGACCCGCCCTCGCGAATCTGATAGGCGCGCAGCTCGAACGGCCGCCACGCCGATATGACGCCGGGCTTCTTGCGCTCGATGCCGAGCTCGGCCTCGAGCTTGCTCGCCTCCTCCTCGAGGTCGATGTGCAGAAGCTTGGGGCCGAGAGCGCTGCAGAACCAGATCACGCCGAATGCGCCGAACACGTAGCAGAGCGCGTCCGCGACGGCGATGTGGCCGATCAGGCGGCTGCGCTCCTCCGCGGGCAGCGGCAGCGAATTGATCGCCTCGGTGGCGGTGCCCATGGCGGGCGACTCGGTGAGCGAGCCGGAGGTGAGCCCGGCCGCGAAGCCGGGGTCCAGGCCGAGGATGCTCGCGACCGCCCACGCGGCCAGCAACCCGGTCAGCGTGACGCAGAGGGCGAGCCCGATGGGACGGAGGCCGTCGCTCTTCAGCGTGCGCAGAAACTGCGGTCCGACCGAGTAGCCGATGCCGAACAGGAACAAGAGAAACAGGATCGATTTCGCGACCGGCGACACCGGGACCTCGCCGAACTGGCCGAGCAGGATTCCGGCGAACAGCGAACCCGTGACCGGCCCGAGGCCGAACCCCTTGATCTTGAGGCCGCCGATCAGATAGCCGAGCCCGATGGCCAGATAGAGCGCCAGCTCCGGATACCGCTCGAGAAACCCGCCCAGCCATTCCATGGCGGCCTCGCCAGCCTCTGTTCGTCCGGCCTTATTGCTCTTGCTTTGCCGCCTGGACGGCGCGCTGGGCCTGGACATAGCCTCTGGCGACAGCACGCACGGCGCGGCCGATGTCGTCGTAGACGTCGTCGTTCAGATTGGCGAACGACACGCGGACGCTCCAATTGGGAGCGTCAAAGCCACCGCCATTGAGGAGCACGATGCCGTAATCCTCGGCCAGGCGGTACACGATGTCGAGCGGATGGACGTTCTTGTTGATGTAGTCGACCACATCCTCGCCGCCATACTTCCTGATCCAGTACTCGAAGTCGATGAGGCCGTAGTAGCGCGCGTGCAGCGGGTTGGGTTGCACCTCGATGCCCAAGCCCTCGACGCACGCCTCGGCGCGCCGGTGCACGATCTCCATGCAGGACTTCTGGTAGCTCTTGTCGGTATCCATCAGCTCGAACAGCGAGAATATAGACATCATCACCTGCTGGGGCAGCGAAAGGCCGGCGGTGTGGTTCAGCGCGACGTCGCGGCTGTCGGCGACGATGCGGTCGATGAGCTTCATCTTGCGCGGCTCCAGGGTCAGCGAGCCGTAGCGCCGGTCCAGCGCTTCCTTCTCCACATCGGGCAGCTTCGCGATCATCTCGTCGATGACGTTGTTCTCGTGCAGCGCGATCACCCCGAGGCGCCAGCCCGTGCAGCCGAAATACTTGGAATACGAGTAAACACCGATCGTGTTGTGCGGCAGATCCGCCAGGAGCGAGCGGAAGTTCTTGACGAAGGTGCCGTAAACGTCGTCGGTGAGGATGATGAGATCGGGGCGCTTCGTCTTGACCAGTTCGATCAGCATGGCTATCCCCTCTTGGGATAGCGCCACCGAGCTCGGGTTGCCAGGGTTGACCAGGAAGAACGCCTTGACCTTGCTGTCCTCGAGCTTCTTGAGCTCCGCGGGCGAGAACTGCCATCTGGTTTCCTGCGAGCCGTGCAGATGGACCGTCTGCAGGGCGTAGTCCTCGAGCTCCGGGATCTCGATATAGGGCGTGAAGATCGGCGAGCCGAGCGCGATCGTGTCGCCCTTCTGGAGAATGCGGTTCGCCATCAGCGACTTGAAGATGTAGCACATCGCGGCGGTGCCGCCCTCGACCGCGTAGAGGTCGAACTTGCCGGCCGGCGGCCGATCCCCACACAACGCCCACATCAGGTACCGGTGCGCGATCTGCTCGTTATGCACCAGCATCCGGTCGGGGACCGGGTAGTTGTCGCCGATGATCGAATCGACCAGCTCATGGACGAAAGCATCGGCGTCGAAATTGAAGGTCGTTAGCGCGAACGGCACCATTCGCTTCAGGAACTCGGCGCCCGGCAGGTCAGCATGCTTCTCCAGCCACGCCTCGAGGCGCCCGGCGATCCCGGGCCGCGCCGGCATGCCGCCGATGTCCGGCAGGTCCATCGTGCGCTTGCACTCGGTGATCGCGAACTGACCGAGCAGGAAGAAGCTCTCGCGCGGCGTCGTCGCCACCCAGTTCGGGTTGCCGCGACCGGCATTCAGGAACACTTGCGCCGATCTCTTCGAGCTCGCGGTCGCGAGCTTGATCATCTCGTCCTTGATCTCGAACGGGCTCATGCCCTCGTAATCGCGGAGCTCGATGGTTTCCATGGGTGTGCCTCCCTGTCAATCCGCGCTCAGGCGATCAGGAGCACGATCACGAGACCCCAGAGCGTCAAGAGGGTGTTGCTGACGGCGTAGGGGACGGTGTAGCCGAGCATCGGGACGCTGCTCTTCGCGACCTCGCCGACCATGGCGACCGACGCCGTGCTGGTGCGCGCGCCGCCGCAGCAGCCGAGATTGATCGCCGGGTCGAACCTGAACAGATACTTGCCGATGAAGGGCGCCAGCAGCATCGGCACCGAGGTCGCGAACACGCCCCAGAAGAACAGACCGAAGCCGGCTTCCTTCAGACCGGTGACGAAGGTCGGCCCGGACGAGATCCCGACGACCGCGATGAAGATATTGAGGCCGACCGAATTCATGAACCAGAGGACCGGCGCGGGGACCCGCCCGAAGGTCGGATGCACCGTTCGCAGCCAGCCGAAAATGATGCCGGCGATGAGCGCGCCGCCCGATGTCGAGAGCGTGATCGGGATGCCCCCAATCGGGAACACCAGTGCGCCGAACAGGCCGCCGAGCACGATACCGAGGCCCACATAGACCATGTCGGTCGCGGTCGTGGGGCGGTCGGCATAGCCGATCGCTTGGACGACCCGGTCGAGATGGACCCGGGTGCCGACCAGTCTCAGAATGTCGCCCCGATAGATCTGCGTCTGGGGCAGCACCGGGATGTCGACCGACATCGCGCCGCGCGTGATCTTGGTCAGATAGACACCCCGTGCGAACTCTTCCTTGGCCAGCTCAATCAGCGGCTTGCGGTCGATCGCCTTGTTGGTGACCACGACATCGACCGCTTCGGCAGGGACATCGAGAAGCTCGCGGTCCTCGACCTCAGTCGCGGTCTGCAGCATGTTGACCAGCACCTCGCGGCGGCCGGATACGGCGACCACGTCGCCCGCCTGCAGGACCGTGTCCGGCCCGAACTCGATGATCCGGCCGTCACGGCGCATCCCTTCGATGAACACCCGGGCGTCCGGGACCATCGCCTCGGCCTCGGCGACTGTCTTGCCGACGGCCTTGCCGCCCTCGGCGATCCGATAGGCGCGCATCTCGAACTGGCGCCACGCCGATTGCATCCCGCCGGCCGGAGCGCCCTTGGACATCTCGGCCTCGTAACGCTTGCACTCGGCCACGAGATCGACCCCGAGCAGCTTGGGGCCTAGGAAAGCGAGAATCCAGCCCGTGCCGATCGTGCCGAAGAGGTAGGTGATGGCGTAGGCCACCGGGATGCGGTCGATCTCCGCTTGGGCCTGCTCAGGCGTCAGGCCGAGCCGGTTGATCGCGTCGGTCGCGAGCCCGATCGATGCCGAGATGGTCTGCGCGCCGGCATTCAGCCCGGCGGCGAAGCCGGGGCCGTAGCCCGCGACGATTGCGGCGATGTAAACGCAGGCCAGGCACAGCACCGAGATGACCACGGCGAACAGCGCCTGCGGGGCGCCATCGCTGGCCACGCCGCGCACGAACTGCGGCCCGACACCGTAGCCGACAGCGAACAGGAAGATGATGAAGAAGATCGATTTGACCTGGGGCGAGATCTCGATCATCAGCTGCCCGATCAGCACGCCGGCTATCAGCGTACCGGTCACCGCGCCCAGGCTGAAGCTGCCGAACCTCATGCCGCCGATCCAGTAACCGATCGCGAGCGCCAGGAAGATCGCCAGTTGTGGGTTGTCCTGGAGCGTCGACACAAGCCAACCGATCATCGCTCTGCCTCTCGTTCGGGCGTAGACCGATACCGGGCTTTCGCCGCACTGTTCATGTCAGTTAGCCTTTGACTTGGTCTTGCCGTGGGAGCCCGACGGCTTCAGGAGCTTGAGCCCGAGTCCGGCGTTGTAGCCGTGGATCTCCTTGACATCGAGCTTGCGCATGAACTCGATCGTCTCGGCGGTGATCACCTGGCCCGGCACCATGATCGGAAAGCCGGGCGGGTAGGGAATGACGAAGTTGGCCGACACCAGCTCGGGCCCTTTCTCGAGCCGCTCGTCGATGTCCTTGCTCGCAAGCTTGACGTGCTCGCAGCCGGCCGGGTCATAGGCGGCGTAGAAGGCCGCGCGCATGTCGCCCTCGGTGGTGGCGCTATCCGGCCGCTCGCGAAACACATCCTCAAAACGGCTGAAGTTCGGCAGCTCGGGCACGTCCTCCATCAGGTACTTGACCCGGGCCGCCAACGCGTTCCTGGCCTCCTCGCCGCCTTGGGCGAGCCGCTGCTCGATGTCGCGCGCGATGTCGACCAGGACCTTGATCAGATGGGCGACGTCGCTCCTCGTATTGTTGATGTTGGTCTGCAGGAGGACGCTGTTGCGCGACGTCTTGTTGAGCTGGATGTCGTATTTGGCGGCCAGAAGGTTCTTGAACGCGGTGCCGTCGTGGCCGGCCGTGCCGCACACCAGGGTGAGGCGGGTCGGGTCGAGCGCAAACTCGTCGTCCCTCAGCGCGTCGAGCGCATTGACCCAGGTGACGCCCGGCTCCAGGTAGTCGACGAAGCCCGAGCCGCGGAACTCGGCCGGGATCATATCGGCCGCGGTCAGAACCTTGAAGTACTTGGAGATGAGCGGATGGCCGTTGACTTCCCTTCGGATCTGCAGCGCCAGCGTAATCGCGTTCTGCACGAGCGCGTAGCCCTCGAGCTCCATCTGCCGCCGGGCAATGTCGAGCGAGGCGATGATCTGCAGGTTGGGGGAGGTCGACGCGTGGGTGAACACCGCTTCGTGAAACGCCTCCTCGACCTCGTGAAAATCCTGGTCCGCCACCATCACCCACGAGCCCTGGCGCAGGGCGGACATCGACTTATGGGTCGAGCAGGTCTCGTAGACGCGCAGACGCACCTGGTCGGGATCGGCCAGCAGGTGCGTGTCGAGCAGCCGTTCGTCGGCCGGATCGAGCTCGGCGCCCAGGTCCTTGCGTTGGGCCTCGAACCGCTCGCGATAGGCGGGGTCTGCAAACTGCCCGCGCAACAGCTCGACGGCCCCCATCGCGGTCCGCCGGCGGAAGAAGGGCGAGAAGCGCGCGAAGCCGAACCACGCCTCGTCCCAGAGGAAGATCAGGTCCGGCTTGATCGCCAGGCACTCCTCCATCACCCGCTCGGTGTTGTAGACGTGCCCGTCGAACGTGCAGTTCGTCAGATCCAGCATGCGCGCGCGGTCGAGCTTGCCCTCGGCCTTGAGATCGAGGAGGGCCTTCTTGATCGTTCGGAGCGGGACCGCGCCGTACATCGAGTAGGCCGTCATCGGATAGGCTTCGAGGTAGAGCGGCTGCGCGCCCGCCAGGACCATCCCGTAGTGATGTGACTTGTGGCAGTTGCGGTCGACCAGCGCGATGTCGCCCGGCCGCAGCAGCGCCTGCACGACCATCTTGTTGGAGGTCGAGGTGCCATTGGTCACGAAAAAGGCGTGGTCGGCCCCGAACGCGCGCGCGGCCTTGTCCTGCGCCTCCTTGATGGTACCGGTGGGCTCGAGCAGGCTGTCGAGCCCACCCGTGGTCGCGGACGATTCGGCAAGGAACAGCGTGGGGCCGTAGAAATGGCCCATGTCGCGGATCCAGTTCGATTTGAAGATCGACTTGCCGCGCGCCACGGGTAGCGCGTGGAACGTGCCCATCGGGCGCTGCGCGTAGTGCTTGAGATTGTCGAAGTAGGGCGTGTCGAAGCGGTCCGCGACGCCGCCGAGAATGCTCAGGTGGATCTCGAGCGGCTCCTCGACCTCGTAGAAGATCCGGCGGATCGCCGCGGCGGACGGATCGCCGGCCACCTTCTCGACCTGGCGGTCGCTGAGCAGGTAGACGTCGAGTTCCGGGCGGATCCGCTTGATAAGCCGAGCAAGCTCGACCCCGAACCCGCGCGGCGCGAGGTCGGCCGGGTCGACGTGGAGGTGCGTGGCGAGGAAGCTCCGCAGGAGCGGCGCGTCGTGATGCGACGGGAATGTGAAGCCGTCATAAAGGATCACCGCTTCCAGATTGACGTTGAGGATGACGCCCAGCACCGCATCCTCGAA
>Ga0299913_10000992_pt1 | contig 19875 bp, 30 predicted proteins | sample RVTome_9_FD_201360 | JGI IMG/M metagenome (GOLD analysis project Ga0299913, IMG submission 201360) | Soil microbial communities from uranium-contaminated site in the Upper Colorado River Basin, Wyoming, United States - RVT155D38 (version 2) ... | reverse complement strand
AGCCGCGGCCTTGAAAACCGTCGTCCGAAAGGACTTGTGGGTTCGAGTCCCACGCCCTCCGCTTTGATCATCGGTAGGTGGGCTTCGCCCGAGAAATCAAGTTCAAAGTCCAGGGCTAACTCCTCTACGGTCGAGAGAGATCGCGACGTTCCCCCGGCCACGTCCACGCGGTGCGGATGATCAGGGCGAGGATGGCGACCTCCAGGGCGGCACCGAGGCCGTAGAAGTAGATCCAGCCCCCGCCGATGACGTTGAAGATCGAGACCGGAACGTAGATCGACGCCACGACAATGGTGGTCAGCCGGCAGGCTCGCGCGGGCAGGGTCGTGGACGCCAGCACCATGAAGATCGGGATCGCCACAAGGGTGAGCGCGCCGACGACAAAGGCCTGGGTGATGTCCAGCTTCCACACGACACCGTTGAGGATGTCCTTGATGGCGTCGGGGTGGTAGAGGTGGAGGTAGTCGACGTAGATGTAGAGGAACATGAGGCTCGTCCAGGCTGCGGCGAGCTTGGTTCGGACGGAGGCCGGTTGTTGCTCCGGGACGCCGGCGGTTCGGGTCGTGCGCATGATGTGCTCTCCTTGATCGGTTGCCATTGAGATCACGATGACCGGATGCCGTGGCGGGCGCATCGGCCTGCGGGTCCGACCTGACCCGGCCGCGGGGACGACGAACGTCTCGTACTTTCGGCCGATTGCGGAGGGGTCCGGCGTCCCTAGGCTGAGGACATGATCCGAACCCTGAGAGTGCTGTGGAACGAGCCGCGGCCTCCGCATCCGCCCGTCCGAGGGCGAGGAGACTGGGTGCTCGTTGGCGCGCTCTTGGTCTGGTCGGTCCTGGAGGCAATGCTGCGCGACGAGTTCGGTCTCCTCGTCCTCCCCGAGCGGCCGGATGATCCGGCGTGGCGCCCGCTCGTGCTCATCGTCAGCGTGGTGATCGCCGCGACTCTCTTGTGGCGCCGGAGCCATCCTCTGGGTGCGGTCGCGGTCGCGTTCGGCACCATCATCGCCTTCGACGTTGCCAGGATCTTCTTGATCGAAGCAGCCGGACTCACGAGCGTCGCGGCGCTCCTTCTGCTGCCTTACTCACTGTTCCGCTGGGGGTCGGGGCGCGAATGGGCGATCGGGCTTGGGTTCGTGGTGGTGTGGCTCATCACCACCCACATCGCCGACCCCACCGAGGTACGTGACGTCGTCTCAACCGTCGGCTTCTTCTTGTTCTCGGCCGCGTTGGGCGCGTCCGTGCGCTTCCATAGGAGTACACGAGCCCGCGACATCGAGCAGGCGAAGCTGCGGGAGCGCCACCAACTCGCACGGGAGCTTCACGACATGGTGGGCCATCACGTGTCGGCGATCGCGATCCAGGCCCAGGGCGGACGCATGATGGCCGCCTCGAATCCCGACCGAGCGCTGAACGCTCTTGAAACGATCGAGCAGGCTGCGTCGCGCGCTCTGACCGAGATGCGCGCGATGGTCGGCATGTTGCGTGACGGGGATGAGCCGGACTTCTCTCCACAACCGGGGGCCCCCGACATCGAAGGTCTGGCGGGGCGGGTCGATGGGCAACCAGAGATTGAGGTGAGGGTGTCGGGGGACCTCGATGGACTCTCTCCCGCCGTGGACGTGGCGCTCTATCGCATCGCCCAGGAGGCGATCACCAACGCGACCCGACATGCCCGCCACGCCACGCAGATCGTCGTTGATGTTGAACGGAAGGGTGAGGAGGTACATCTGACAGTGCGCGATGACGGCGACGTCGCGACCGGCGCGCAGAACGCTTCGGGCTACGGGTTGGTCGGAATGGCGGAACGAGCCAGCTTGCTCGGCGGCAGCCTTCGTGCCGGCCCGCACAGACAGGGGGGTTGGACCGTGGCGGCTGTGTTTCCCACAGAGGCGGCGTCACGGTGATCAGCGTTCTCGTCGCCGACGACCAGGAGATCGTTCGCGCCGGACTCACGATGATCCTCGACGCCCAACCTGACATCGAGGTCATCGGCGAGGCGGCAGATGGTCGTGAGGCGGTGGAACTCGCCCGCCAACTCCGTCCCGACGTCTGTCTGTTCGACGTCCGGATGCCGGGCATGGACGGGATCGAGGCGACCCGCCAGCTCGCCGGGCCCGATGTCGATGAACCCCTCGCGGTGGTGGTCATCACTACCTTCGACCTCGATGAGTACGTGCATGGCGCCTTGAGGGCAGGTGCTCGCGGATTCCTGCTCAAGGACGCGGGGCCGGAGCTGCTTAGTCAAGCCGTCCGCGCGGCCGCCGAAGGAGATGCGCTGATCGCCCCAAGCATCACCGCTCGGCTTCTCACTGCCTTCGCCGGAAAGACAGGGGGGCCGCCGCCAACTGAACCCCTCGAGCCGCTAACCAGCCGCGAGGAAGAGATCCTGATCCCTGTGGCCAAGGGGTGGACGAACCACGAGATCGCCGACGACATGAACATCAGCATCAGTACGGTCAAGACCCATCTCACCAGCCTGATGCGCAAGCTCAACGCCCGGAACCGTGTCGAGATCGCCATGTGGGCGTATGAGACAGGGCGCGTCGAACCGTGAGCAGTGACCGCTACCCGGACTACATCGCACGTAACCAGAAGGCGTGGAGTGACAGGGACTCCGACTACGTCGCCAGCATGCGCGCTAAGTGGGCCAGCGAAGCATCGTGGGGCATCTGGGACATCCCCGAGGAAGAGCTTCGGCTCCTCCCGGACGTTAATGGGCGTGACGCACTAGACATCGGGTGCGGGGCAGCGTACGTGTGCGCGTGGATGGCGCGCCGCGGTGCCAGCGTTACTGGGGTCGATCCAACGGCATCTCAATTGGGCCTCGCCAGTCGGTTCCAAGGCGAGTTCGATCTGTACTTTCCACTTGTGGCTGCCGGCGGGGAGATGCTGCCCTTTGAGGATGAGACTTTCGATCTGGCGATCTCCGAATACGGGGCCGCGATCTGGGCCGACCCCTACGCCTGGATACCGGAAGCCGCTCGTGTTCTGAGACCAGGTGGCGAACTGATCGTCATGGGCAACTCCGCGCTCATCAGTCTCTGCGTCGCAGAGCTCGAGGAAGAACCCGCCGGCCAGGAACTCCTACGGCCGTACTTTGGGATGCGCAGATTCGAATGGCCGGATTCCGACGAAGTCGAATTCCACATCGGCCACGGGGAGTGGGTCCGGCTCCTGCGCGCGAATGGATTCGACGTAGAGGATCTGATCGAGCCCCGACCTCCGCAAGATTCGCTGAGCAATTACTCATTCGTGACCCTGGATTGGGCGCGCCGCTGGCCCTCCGAGGAGATCTGGAAGGCACGCAAGCGATAAGCGCCCCGATCGCTACCACGCAAGGCCCCGATTGCGACCAGCACCAAAGAAGGGTTGGATGGAGCAATGAAAGACAAGGCCGATTCCTTGGATCGAGCTGGGCCTTGGCTTCTCGTTATCGGCGCAGTCGCCTTCGGACTCTTCTGGGAAGCCGCGCTCCTTTCAGACGCCGATATCCCAGTGGCGATCTCGCTTGGAGTTCATGGGATCTCGATAATCACGATCGCGATGGGCCTGATCCACCTCCAACTTTCGGCCTCAACGGATCGAACGACCATCGGTTGGGTGGGAGTTGCCCTGACCATCGCTGGCACAGCAGCATCGTTTGTGCTACTCGCAGTGGGGTTGATCCTGATCGTGATTTCGCTTTTGCGAGCCCGAGAGTGGCGCGATGTGTCGACACTTCTCGTCGCGGGATCGATCGCCCTCCTGATCTCGTATCTCCTGGGAGCACGCCCGGGTACCGAAGACGCGGCAGACCCATCGTTGGTAGCGGCGATCTTTTTCGGGGGAGCGACCTTGTCGATCTCGCTTGGACTCCTACTCATCGGCGTTAAGCACCCAATTGCGTCGTCTGGGACATCGTCTCATTGACATCCTGGTGACATTCCTTCTCAGGGATCCATCGGGATAGATCGTGTTCAATCGTGCTGGCATCCCGTCTTGAGTTGGCGACTCAGGCGGGAATGAACCGGTTCATGTTCAAAGGGGTCAACCTGCTCGGCCTTGAAAACCGTTGTCCGAAAGGACTTGTGGGTTCGAGTCCCACGCCCTCCGCTAGCTCTTCGAGCTTAGAGGCTTATGTCGAGCCTCGGCAGCGTTCTGCGCGTGGCAGGCTCTCGCCACGAGCTCATCGGGACAGACCGGACGATAGGACCGAAGCGTTTGCCGCGCGTTGGGCCGTAAGGGCTCTCGAGACGAAAAAGCTTCGTCTTGGGGAGTCTTCATGTAGACCTCGACGCGGTAGAGGATCGCGAACATGCTGCCGTCTCGGTAGATGCCGCGACCACCGAACATCGCCCGAGGAGTGACCGCCGGATCGTCCAGCTGATCCAACAAGAAACCAACCATGCCCTCGTAAGTCACGCGCGTGCGGGAGTGACCGCGGTGGGCCTCGACGACATCCAGTGCCGGATCGCCCTCGCTATATCACCGGGCGCATCTTCCTGAAAGAAGTGCTTGGCGGAGTCGATGACGACCGTCTCGTGGTTAGGGAACAGGCTCTCGAAGCGTGGCAGTTCGACGTTCTTGCGAAGGGCGAAGTCGCCACCGCCCCACGTGAAGAGGGTGGGCAGATGCGCCACGCGGTGGAGATCGTCGGAAATCTTCGTCATGAAGTTCTTACTGAGGAGCAGCTGGCGTGGGAACTCCCACGTAGCCGTACGGGTTTCCTTCTGAGCGAATGGCTCCCTGTACGCACGCATCACCTCCGCGGTAAGGCGGGTGGCGGTTCCGAGCGGAATCATGACGTTCACGAACGCGTTGGCGTTTCGTATCCACAGCCCGGCGATTCGACTGCCCATGACGCGGGCGAAGGCCTCGAAGTGGAGGATTCCGTTGAGTGGCCACGCCCAGGTGTTACCCAATACGAAACCGGAGCAGCGCTCTGGGTCCCGCGTGGCAACGGAGAGACCGATGGGACCGCCCCAGTCCTGTCCCATGAGAGTCACCTCGCTCAGATCGAGACGCGAGATGAACTCGGCAACCAGGTCGGCGTGGGCACTGGGAGTGAATGGATAGTCCTCGGCAGCTCTTGATAGACCGAAGCCCGGGTAGTCGAGCGCAACGCACCGGAAGGAGTTCCGCAGCTCGAGCACGATGTTGCGGTAGAGGAAAGACCACGTGGGATTGCCGTGCAGGAAGACGATCGTCGGACCGGTGCCCTCATCTATGTAGTGGACCCGGTTCGCGCCGATGTCTACGAAGCGACTCTCGAACGGATACAGCTCCTCCGGAACCCATGACGGTCGGACACTGATCAACTTGGTTGCTCTCCCCTCCTTGGTTCAGACAAGAAAATAAACTGTCTTGGACAAGAAAATCAAGTGCCCCCGGTTAGGGTGGTGATGTGAAGACCTACGGCCAGTACTGCGGGCTTGCCAAGGCGCTCGATCACGTCGGAGATCGGTGGACATTGTTGATCGTGCGCGAGTTGCTCCTGGGTCCTCGCCGGTACTCGGAGATTCGCGCCGCATTGCCGGGGATCGCCTCCAATCTCTTGGCCGACCGATTGCGCGATCTCGTAGCCGACGAGGTGATCTCTAAGAGCGAGGATGGGAGCTACGAGCTGACCGAGTTCGGCCGGGAACTAGAGGACGTGATCCATGCCCTTGTCAGGTGGGGCGGCCGCTGGATGGGTGAACGAAGAGAGAGCGAGAGCTTTCACGCGGAGTGGCTCGCGGTCGCTCTGAAGGCCCTTCTCCCCAAGTTCAGTAAGGGCCGTGTTCAGTTCGAGACTGCCGAGGCCACCCTCTCGCTAGATCGCGGTGAGGTGCGAATCGCTTCGCTGGAAGCACCAGACGCCGTGGTGAAGGGCTCACCGGAAACGATCCTCGCAGTCGCGGCCGGCCACGTTCCGTTATCGGCCGTCGACGTCTCTGGGTCGCACGACGTTGTTGCGGCGATATTTCCAGGTCGGAGCCCGAACTAAGCGGACGCGAGCAAGGAGCACGGCGTGCAAGAGGCCCGCGCTGGCGGACACTTTGAGTGGGGACGTGCCGTTGCTCCTTCCGCGACATAGAAGAGTCACGCTGTTGAGCAGTCAGTAGGGGTTGAGATTGGGGAGGTGCAAGTGTCGGCGTCCGATCTTGTGAAGGTGGTCGAGCAAGTCCATCAAGGATTAGATGCGTTCATGAAGGGAGATGCCGGTCCGGTTCTTCAGTTGTTCTCTCATCGGCCTGATGTAACGCTTGCGAATCCATTCGGCCCTCCCGCCCGTGGCTGGGACGAGGTCCGTGAGACCGCGGAGCTTGCCGCGACGCATTACCGAGAAGGCGAAGCTGTGGGATTTGATCGGGTATCTGATCATGAAAGTCCTCAGCTCGCCTACATCCTCGAGATCGAGCGCTTCAAGTCGAAGGTCGGTGGAGCTGAGGAGGTGTCCTCGGTTGCGCTTAGGGTCACCACCGTCTTTCGTCGTGAGGAGGACGGTTGGAAGATCTGCCATCGTCATGCAGATCCGATTACGACGACGCGACGGGCGGACTCTGTGGTCGCGACCTAGCTGCCCCCCTCTAGTGAGACAGGCTGGCTCGCGGGCTTAAGCCCCTTCATTGAAGAGGCGCTGTTCGTCGCTTGGAGTGGAGGTAGGGGATGGAGTCGACCCAGGCTCTCCGATTTCACGCCTGCACGATTTGACATTCCCTAACGTCCCTCGACCCGCAGGAATTGCGGAGCCAGTGGCTCGGGCGCGTCGTCGCTGGATGTCAGCGGGGCGGTGCGTAGAGCACGTTCGTGAACACCCACGCGTCGGACGCTATCCAGTCTGAGACGATCGACCTCAGCCTGCCGTCAAGCTCCGCGTGGGAGGCCCGCACCCACGACCGGATGCGAGCATCGTGCACGCGGTCGTTGGCCGGGTAGATGTACACGCACCCGATCACTTCCCGGGTTCGCGGGTCGAGCACCGCGTAAGTGAAACCCTCGCGCCCCGCGAAGTGTCTGGCGTGCATCTCGAGGTCGGCGAGGTTCTCCTCGAACGTCATATCGTGCGGCCACGACCAGTCCTCCAATCCAGGAGTCGCCCGGATGTGCCCGATGCTCGACGTCCACGCCGCGTAGTCGCGCTTGTTGTGCTCGGGGCCGAGTGGCTCGAGGAAGAATTCAGCGTCGATCAATCCGAGCGGCGGTTCGAAATCCTTCGGAACGAAATCAGCCATGCCTGCATCCTCCGAGCCGTCAGACGATCTGCTCGGCCAGTCCGATGATGATGCCCTCAGGGCCACGTAGGAAGCAGAGCCGGTAGAGGTCCTCGTACTGCACGATCTCGTCGACAACGATGAGAACGTTGTCCATCCGCTTGATCGCCATGCGCCCGACGATAGCGGGCCCGGCGGCGGCCGCCGGATTGACGCCTCCCGCGATCCGGCAAGCTCCAAGCTCGCTCGTTCCGAATGTCATCCCTTGACGTTCCTTCCTCGGAAGAGCTGGAGGCCGTCAGGGATGGATCGAGCTGGAAGTCCGACTCACCGTCGAGGAGAAGCGACTCAGTCCTCCGCCGAGGAGTCCTTGTCAGCGCGGTAGTGGACGACTTCCACCTTCTCGAGTGTGACCAGTCCGTCGACGACCATCTCATCGAGCATCGGTAGGACGGCGTCGATCCGTGACGCTTCATCGACGACTTCGATGAGCAGCGGAAGATCCTCGGACAGTCGCAAGATCCGAGAGGTGTGGAGGTGGCTCTTGGCGCCGAATCCTTCGATGCCTCTGAGGACGGTCGCTCCGGCAAGACCTTCCTCACGCAGACGCTGGACGATCGCTTGGTACAAGGGTTTGCCGTGCCACGTATCGGACTCGCCGATGAAGATACGTAGGAGCTTGCCCGCGCCCTGAAGCCTCATAGCACCCTCCCTACGATGGTTCCGATCCAGACTGCGATGATCCCGGTAATGACTGATGCGAGCACATTTGCCAGCGCAAGGGCCACAGCACCGTCTTCGCCGAGCCGAAGTGTCTCGAAGGCGAACGTTGAGAAGGTCGTATAGGCGCCGACAAACCCGACCGTGATCGCGGTCCGCAGGTCGGGATGGGGCAGGAATCGCTCTGTTAATAACGTGAAGACGAACCCCAAGAGGAAGCACCCGGATACGTTCACTGCGAACGTGCCCCACGGGAACGCGGTCGGCCACCGGTTGCTGACCCATCCCTCGAGTTGATAGCGGGACGCGGCCCCGAAGAATCCCGCTATGCCGATCCAGACCGTTCGCACTGCACTACCTCCATGGTCGAGTGACTGAGGTAGGAGCCATCAGCAGCGGCGCTGCGGTTAGCGGCGAGCCCCATCGCCGGCAAGCAGGGTAGTCGCAGAGACCGGATTGCCATGAAGCGGCAATTGCTGTTCGAGCGCGGGTGGTTGTGGCGAGTGTGCCGTACCACCTAGAGGCCTAAGCAGCATCCCTGCTGTGCTCTCCTCTCGGAGATGGAACGTAAGAGCTCAAGGCGGTTGACGAGGCACTTGTACTGGGGAGATGGTGAGCCCGACTGGGCACCGGGCACGGTGCAGAACGGGAGGAACCATGGGCGCAGATAGCCCCGGCGAACTCGGCAAGCTCTTCGAGAAGTACTTCGGCGACGGCGACCTCGAGGAGATGATGACCCTCTACGAGGATGATGCGATCTTCCCGACCCACTCCTCGACGGCCGCTGGTGGAGAGGAGATCCGCAAGGTGTTGCAGGCGTATCTCGACTCGGGGGCAAAGCTTGTGTTTGGCGACTCGCTCGTGTTCCAGAGGGATGATCTGGCGCTCACGCACACACCATGGACGATGGAGGCGACCGATGGGTCCACTGTCGAGGGCGCCACAGCGGAAGTAGCACGTCGGCAGCCTGACGGTAGTTGGAAGTTCGTCATCGACAATCCGGACGGGACGGCCCTTCTCAAGCACGCGTAGGCCGCCGCGAGGAGGCTGGATGCGTTCCTCAGTCGGTAACAAGGATAAGCAGTGTTCTGCCCGGATCGTCGCCGATCTCGGCAAGGTCCCTCTGTCGATGCACGCTCGCGTTCACTTGCATAGCAACGTCAACTTCGTGCAGCGCGTACCGCCGTGCTACTCTCTTTGAAGAAGTTCGTTCAATTGGAACGTTGATAATCGAGTTTGGGCTCCTTATACCGCCTCTCTTGACATCGTTCATTAGGTCGAGGGAGGTGTTTTTAGTGGAGAATGGAACCGTCAAGTCATTTGACGAAGCCAAGGGTTACGGCTGGATCGTCCCGAACGGCGGCGCGAAGGATCTCTTCGTGCATCAGCGCAACATCAACGGTGACGATATGAAGACGTTGCCGATCGACGCCAAGGTCACGTTTGAGTCGCGCGAGAACGACAAGGGACTCGAAGCGATCAACGTATCGTTGTCTAAGTAATCCCCAAGGTTCCGAGGAAGCGAAGGGCCATCTGGTCCTTCGCTTTTCTCGCGCCCCACAACGGGCCGGAGCTGGGCGAAAAGAGGTTGGGGTCCATGGATCCGTTCGTTGGAGACCGGCAGCGTGGTGCTCGGGCTTTGAGATCGTCATCGCCGACGCTCGCCCGCTCTGTTTCTATCGGGCGGATAGGAGTACCGTGGGACGAGATTCACCGTCGCCAGCGGCCTAAGAAGATGGCCATCCCGGCCGATACCGTTGACGGGAAGGGCACCGTCACATGGATATCAGTCTCATCCCCGATGAGGTCAAGAGCCTCATCACCGTCTTAAAGGGCCAGATCTTCCTGCTCGGCAAGGACTGGGACAACCTCCTGGAGCCGGAGAAGAAGGAACTGTCTCAGTCCGCAGTCAAGACCGTCTCAGAGCTCAACGACATGGTCCGCGGAACGCCGGAACCTGCTGCTCTGCGGGTCCTCCATGAGCGCTGACGAGAAGATCACGGTGGAGGATCTACTGGATGCCATGCGCGAGGCGGACGTTCTGGAGGTGTTCGTCCAACTTCCTCCAGCCGACCAGGACAAATTTGCGGTCTGGATCGGTAAAGCACGGGACGAGGAGTCGCACTGGCGGCGGATCAACGCTCTGATGCTCGCCCTGAGGACGGGTCCCCTCTATCCGGGCACCCCTGCAGGACCGATCTCGTCTGCAGGTGGCTTGGGCTGAGCACGGCGGAGCGTCCCGATCCCTTCCTGGCTGTGGTCGATGACATGTCCGTTGACGAACTACTAGCCGAGCTGAGCGACTTTGAGATCCTGAAGGCGCTAGGGATCACAAAGGAAGCGGTTCCCTGGGTGCAAAGCGATTCTGATCTTCTCGAGACGCTCAAGATCACCTACGAGTTCCTCGCTGCGCTCAGGGTCGTCGGTGTGATCGAGACGTTCCTTCTCCTGCCGAAGTCAGATCAGACGGATTTCTTGCGCATCATCGGGATGACGGACGGACGCGAGTCGCGTCGCGATCGAACCCAGATCTTCATTTCGGCACTTGAAGAGTCTCCGCTTCGGACGGGGCGGGAGTAGCTCGCCTCACGCGGATCCCAGGCGTCCATGCCTCTCCCATCGAGATGAGACCTTGGCCGGCTCACAGGCGAGCCGTTGGTCAATCCCGGTCGGTGTTCGAGACGTACTACCAACTAGGCAAACCACCGGGATGTCCTTTGTTGAGCCCTTGCAGGGGGATCCTGAGGTCCAGAAGAGGGCCGAGGGAGGCGTGGATGGCAGAGCAGAGCCTTTACGAGCGGTTGGGAGGCGTCAACGCGATCGCCATGGTCGTTGACCGGTTCAGCGACACGATCATCGACAACCCGAAGCTGAACGTGAACCCGGCACTGAAGGATTGGAACACCAAGGGAGAGTTGCCCGCCCTCAAGTTCATGAGGACGCTGTGGGCGTGTGAGGCAACCGGCGGACCGTTCAATTACACGGGTAAGCCCCTGGATCAAGCCCACGAGCACCTTCACCTGACGTCTGAGGAGTTCGACGAGGTGGGAGGCGAGATCGCCAAGGCGCTCGACCATTTCGGCGTCCCGCAGAAGGAGAAGGATGAGTTCCTGGCCGCGATCGTCGCCCAAAAGCAAGACGTGGTGAACGCTTAGGGCCGATCTGGTTCGAGGTCCTCGGATCGTCGGGATCGCGGTCTCGGTCGCGGCCTACGTGCCCGCAGCGGGCCGTCGGCGGTGACCAGGTCGAGGTCGGGCATGCGCCGCCCCCGCAACGGGTGGCCCTCGCCTAGGTCGTAATGGATGTCCAGCCCGGACAACATCGCGGCGAACCGCTTGCGTGGCTCGTCCATGCCCAGCAGCTCGATCACGGTTTCGCGCAATGCCTCGAGGGCGCGTCGGCCGGCCGCATCAGCGCGACCTGCGCCATCGTGTTGCGCAGCACGCGCGCAGCGACCGGGTGGCGCTCAGAGTGGTACGTGTCGAGGAGGCTTGCCGTCGATACCTCGTTGACCACCTGGGCCAGCTTCCACCCCAGGTTCACCGCATCCTGAACGCCGGTGTTGAGCCCTTGTCCTCCCGCGGGGGAATGCACGTGTGCGGCGTCGCCCGGCCAGGATGCGCGCGATGTGTTTCTGCCACAGTCCGAGTCCGTAGTTGTGCCGGGTAGGGAAGTCGCTGATGTCCAAGCGGTTGAAGGCGAACCCTGCGACCTGGGCCACCTGCCCTTCCGCCAGGAACCGATCGGCGATGCCGCGCTGATCGAGGATCTAATTGGTTCGTGAGTGCAGGCCGCCTGCGCGCGAGCCGGGGAGGTCCTGGCTGGGGCGTCGCTCGACGATGGCAACATCGACGCCGGCTAAGGCCAACTCACCCGCCAACATCATTCCCGTCGGACCTCCTCCGGCGATGATCACAGCATGCTCGGTCATGGCCGAGCTCCGACCGTCGGTTCGCTGCAGGCCACGATCACGTCGATCATCAAGACCCCCATTCCGCAGGTTCTGCTTGGTCGGTGATGGTTCGGCACGACCCGGGTCTTGCCGCAAGCCCACCCGTGCGCGATAAGCCGGTGACGGGTGATCTACAGGATCTCAGCGTCGGACCGGTTCGGATAACAGAGCCGCATGGAGAGAGGGGTTGTCGATCTGGTCCACGAGGAGGCCGGCTGCGGCTAGAGCAGACGGGTCACCTAGACGGTGCAGATGGATGTACGCCCTCGCCACGTATTCGCGCATGTTCGTCCGGGCCGCCAGCGACTCGAGATCGTTTACCCATCGCTTCGCGCCCTCCACCTGGTGAGTGACCGCTAACTCGCACAGGGCATCTTCGCAATACGCCTTGATCCATAGGTACGCGTCGGGGGTGCGGACGCATCTCGTCGTGGCGTCGTCGAGCCAGTCGACCGCTTCTTCGATCTTGCCTTGCCGGGCCTTCACCAGCCCGATGCCGCGAGCCGCCATGCCTTCCCAACAGGGGTCGCCGAGCTGACACCCAAGAGCGAAGGCGTGCTCGTAGGCGCGCATGGCTCGGTCGAGGTCACCATCGGCCACCATGCAATCGGCCAGCAAGCTTTCGGGCCACGGCACCAAGGATGTCCATCCCTCGTCCTCGGCCGTCTCCTTCGCGCGCATCAACGTCGTCTGCGCCTCCTCGATCGAGCCGGTTAGCAGAAGAGCGCGTCCTAGAAACGATGCTGCGAAAGCGATCTGTCGCTCGGCGCCTGCTTCGGCCGCGAGGGCTATCCCCTTCTCCAGCTCTGCGATCGCCTCCGAGTAGTGGGCGGTATCGGACATGCAACCGCCCAGTACGGTTCGGATCTCGACTTCCTCAGCGACGTCGTCTCCGACCGACGTCAGGGCATCCTCGAGCCACGCTCGCGCTCGGTCGTAGCGCGCCCGGAGCATCTCGACATACCCAAGCTCTCGCTTCGCCCCGGCTACCAAGGAACCGATCCCCGCCTCCTCGCCCACCACGATCGACTGCCGAAGAAGGATCGACCCTTCCTCGTCTCTTCCGCGCGGATAGTGGATCAGGGTCGATCCGAGGGCGAACAGTGTCGAGGCCTGCAGATCCCGGTGTGGTGTGGCGTGAGCGTCGTCGACGGCTCGACGCAAGCACATGAGTCCTGCATCCACGGCACCAGCGGATATCGCGGCCCGGCCGGCATCGAGTTGCGCCTGGGCCGAGGCACGTCCGCTGACCATCGAGCTTTGGGCCGATACCGCCTGAGCATCGACGGCGTTGAGCACGTCCGGGCCCGGTTGCACCCCCAACTCGGACGACAGGAGCAGGCGGCAAGCTTCCAACTGCGCTCGCGCCGCGGGGCGGTCACCGCTCGCCGCGAGGCTGCGGATGAGCAGGGCTTGGTAGGACTCATCCAGAGGGTCGACCTCCACGAGCTTGGTCGCGAGGCTTACCGCATCCTCGGGCGCGCCGGCCGCGAGTCGGCTCATCGCCGCCTCGCGGATGACGTCCGCACCTGCATTGGCCAGGTGTCGTCGCTCGGTCAGCAACCATGTCTCGAAGGCGGGGGAGTTGGGGAAGGACAATCCCTCTAGAAACGTACCCCCGATCGTGTCGACCGAGGCAGCCTCTCGCCATGTCCCTCTGACCACCTGGTCGACGTCGACGCGCATGTCGGGAGAGAGGTCGAGCATGATCGGCTCGCCGCGGAGAAGGTCTTTGTCGCCGATCAACCTCCTCAGTTCGGAGAGGCTCCACCGCAGGGCCCCCAGGGGGTCGTCGGCGTCCGCGAAGAGCATCGAAGCGAGGCGTTCCCTCGAGATCGGTGCCTCGGAACGGATCAGGTAGGCGAGTAGGGCCCATACCTTCTTTCCCTTCGGCGCGGGCCTGCGTACGCCGCCTCTCGTGACCGCCGGAGGCCCCAGGAGGTCGATCGTGAGACTCGGCATGTGGGTCCGATTATCTAGCAGCGGCCTCCGGTGTGGCGACCCAGCTCGGTCGTCGGGAGGCCGCCGAGCTGCCCGTTCAGTGCCCACCGACGCATCCTTACCGCGAACGCCTTCACCGGGAGTCCCCTGTCGCGGCGAACCTTGGTACCGATGCTTAGTGCTTCGCTTTTGCTGGCCATCTCGGATGCCCTTCTTCTCGAGTGTCGCTTACGGGGCCCAGCATCGGTTCCCCGCGTGTGAGCGGCCGTGTGAGAAGGGCGGCGTCGCGGACTTTCCTCAGCCGGGCGCGGAAACGATGTGGCGGGCGACGACCGCCGCATCCTCGCCCACCCCGCACAACAGCGACGACTTCCTGGTCCGCAGGAAGTGCTCCCCGACGAAGTACAGGCCCCGAGCCGCCGAACTCGCGCCGTCGGAGTGGATCGAGAAGCCTTGCTCGTCGAAGGCGCCCGCGAGATGGATCCACCTGCTGTAGTCGGGCCGGAAGCCGCCCGCGAAGATGACCGTGCCGATACCGGTGAGGTCCAGGTCGGTGGGCGCCTCCCCGTTGAAGGGACCGGGCTCGGGGATAGGGGGCATCGTCAGGCCCCGCTCGGCGACAAGCTTGCGAACCAGGCCCATGAAGTCCCTGTAGCGATCGTCACCCCAGGCGACGCTGGCGCCAAGATCATCTGCGAACCGTGCTCGTCGGCCCTCGGCTCCCAGGAAATGCCCAAGAAGTGTTACGCCGTCGGCTCGGAGCTTCCGGAGGTGCAGATCGTGACCGCCTCCGTGCCCGGTCGCCAGGATGTTCGCGGCCAGTCGCGCGGCGGGGGTCGGCAGCTGGTCGGGTGTCTGATCCATGAAGCCCGTCTCCAGTGCCCACCAGAACAGGTCGTGTTCTCCGATTCGCCGAGGACTCCACGGAGCGCGACCGCAAGAGAGGAACACCTCCCGACCGGACTCGAGCAGCTCCTCAGCGATCTGGCAGCCGGACTGTCCGCTGCCGACCACGAGCACTCCGCCGGAGGGAAGGTCGGTCGGCGCACTGTAGTCGCCGACGTCGATCTGCGGAATCTCAGCGGGCAGCGATCGCGCGCCCTGCGGTCGATGCGGCCGCTGATAGGCGCCGGTAGCGACGACCACCGACTTCGCTCGCATGTTCCCGTCGGAGGTCTGCAGCAGAAAGTCGTCATCCTTCCCTTGTGTCAGTGAGGTGACCTCGATCCCCTCGCGGATCGGCGCGCCGAAGCCGGTTGAATAGCGCTGCAGATAAGCAACGATGTCGTCGCGCGGCATGAACCCCTCGGGATCGTTGCCGTCGTATGGATGACCGGGGAGCCGAACCGACCAGTTAGGCGTCACCAGACAGAAGCTCGCCCAGCGGTCGCGCCATGCCTGCCCGATCCGTCCCCGCTCCAACACGACGTGTTCGATACCCGCCCGCGAAAGCTCATGACTCGTGGCCAGACCGGCTTGGCCACCACCGACAATCGCGACGTCGGTAGATTCATCCATCGCGACCTGCCTAACACAGGTAGGTGCTGACGGCGACCCTCACGCGCCCAGGAGCAGGCTCTTTCTCTCGTCCAGGCGACCGCGGTTCGCTAGGGTCGAGTCGTGCGACCGGAAACCCGATACGCCAAGAGCGGCGAGGTGAGCATCGCCTACCAGGTACTCGGCGATGGGCCCATCGATCTCGTTCTCGTCCCGGGATTCGTGTCTCATGTGGAGCTTGCTTGGGAGGAACCGAGACTCGCCCACTTCCTGACCCGGCTCGCGTCGTTCTCGAGGCTGATCGTCTTCGACAAGCGCGGCACCGGCATGTCGGATCCGGTGCCGAGCGCTCCCACCATGGAGGAGCGGATGGATGACATCCGCGCGGTGATGGAGGCGGCCGGCTCGGCCCGTGCTGCGGTCATGGGAGTTTCGGAAGGTGGCACCTTGAGCCTGCTTTTCTCGCGGCTCCATCGCGATCGAACGCGGTCGCTGATCCTGTACGGCTCTTGGGCTCGCCGGCTCGCCGCTCCCGACTACCCCTGGGGCCCGGATGCCGCGACGCTCGAGAGCCATCTAGGCAAGATGGAGAAGGCGTGGGCGACGGGCGAGTGGTGGGCGGGCGACCAAGCGAGCCCGCTTGATGATGAGCCCCACCGCAAGTGGTGGGCAAGATACCTTCGCACGGCGGCGAGTCCCGCGATGGCAGAGAACCTCGTCCGGATGAATACCCAGGTGGATCTGCGTGACATCCTCCCGGAGATCGAGATCCCGACGCTGATAATCCATCGCACCGATGACCACTGGATCGACGTCGGTCACGCGCGCTACATGGCCGAGCGCATCCCCGGCGCCCGATATGTCGAGCTGCCGGGCGTCGATCACCGGTTCTGGCTCGGAGACGTCGAATCGATCCTCGCCGAGGTCGAGATCTTCTTGACCGGTCGTACGAGCCGCCCGAGACGGCGCGTCGCGTTGGGACCTGATGCGCTTAGCCGCCGTGAGCGAGAGGTTGCACTGCTGGCATCGCGCGGGGCGACCGCGGCCGAGATCGCCGAGCATCTCTCCATCAGCGAGCGAACGGTAGAGAGCCACCTCACCAACGTCTACGCCAAGCTCGAGGTGGCTACCAAACTCGAGCTGGTGCGGAAGGCCACTGAATTCGGTCTCTGAGCCGAAGTTGGGTACAAGTACGGAGGTATCCCTCTCGCATCCTCCGTAGGTTCATTCTCCAGACCTCATCGAAAAGGAGGAAGGAGATGAACGGAGCAGTCGCAACGACCGGCACCTCCTGGTCCACGTGGAGCGAGATGGTCGGATTGCTTACCCAGCCACAGCATCTGAAGAGAACCGCGATCATCGCGCTGGTCGTTGGAACCACCTTCTTCACGATGAACCAGCTCGGCGTCGTGCTGGCAGGGGAAGCCACTCCACTGGTGTGGTTCAAAGCGGTGCTGACCTACGTGACCCCGGTGTGTGTTTCCAGCGTAGGCGTGCTATCCGCGACCTACCGGAGCAAAGAGGAGCGTCGCGGCGGATCCATCGGTGCCGTAGTGCCCGTCAACCAAGGAGGAGACCGATGACCTGGAGCGTGAATGGACGGTTCTTCGAGGCATGCAATTGCGAGGCGGCATGCCCGTGCGTGTTCCTGAGCCCCCCCACCGAGGACGAGTGCACCCTGCTCGTGGGATGGCACATCGACGAGGGTGAGTTCGACGGTACGAAGCTCGACGGACTGAACGTCGCGATGGCGGTCCTGTCCCCGGGCCATATGGCGAAGGTGCCGTGGCAGGCGGCCTTGTACTTGGACGATCGGGCGTCCGAGGACCAGAGTCGGGCGCTGGCCACGATCTTCTCGGGACAGGGCGGCGGTCATCCTGCTCGCCTGGCGGCCCACATCGGAGAGGTGCTCGGTGCCGGGCCCGCATCGATCGAGTTCGAAACCGCGGGCAAGCGGACATCGATGAAGATCGAGGGCATAGCCGATGTCGCTATCGCTTCCGCCGGCCAGGGCGATACCGAGATCACCGTGGAGAACCATCCGCTGGCGATCGCGCCGGGATTCCCCGCCGTCGTCTCGAGGTCCGAGCATCTCAGCTACGACGATCATGGGATGCGGTGGGAGCTCGCCGAGAAGAACGGCTTCTATTCGCCCTTCGGATACGCGGCGTGATCAGCCCGACGAGTGCAACCCTGAGTCAGGCTCGGGGTGCCGTCGTCGTTGCTCTCCTAGCCGTGGCGACGGGGGCCTGGGTGTACCTGGGTGCGGTGGCAGCTCGGATGGGCGACATGTCTTCAGTGTTTGCAATGCCGATGACGTCCGCCTGGTCTGTGGGCCAGACCGCGCTGATGGTCACGATGTGGGCGGTGATGATGGCGGCGATGATGCTGCCGTCCGCGGTCGGGATGGTGCTCACATACGATCGTCTGGACCGAGCCGCGCCCCAGGGAAAGGGTGGTTCGGTCGCGCTGTTCGTTGCTGGTTATGCGGTCGTGTGGTTGGGGTTCGCCGTTCTGGCCGCGGGGGTGCAATGGGTCCTCCAATCGATGGCGCTCGTGAACGGCATGGGAGAAGCGACCCAGAGAGGGCTGGCGGGCGTCCTGCTGATCGGGGCGGGAGCCTTCCAGTTCTCGCCCGTGAAGAGGCGCAGCCTCGGAGCGTGCCGCACGCCGATGGGTTTCTTGACGACGTCGTGGCGAGATGGGCGGGCGGGCGGACTCCTGATGGGTCTCCATCACGGATCCCTGTGCGTCGGCTGTTGCTGGGCTTTGATGATCCTGCTGTTCGTGCTCGGTGTCATGAACCTGTTCTGGGTGGCCGCGCTCGCGATCTTCGTCCTTGCCGAGAAGGTCTCCAGCCGGGGAGAAACGATCTCGCTGATCGGTGGTCTCGTCATGGTCGTCTGGGGCATCGGGGCGATCTTGGGGGGATGACTGCGATCAGGAAGCGTTGATCCCCTCAGCAGTCATCGACCGGTTCGCCGGCCACCGCATGACGGGTCCCCCGTTCGTCCAGCAACAGAGGGATGACGGGCTCCGCGGCCTGGCTCATCTTGACGAAGGATCCCGAATGTCTGATGTCGTGGAGCGCGAGGACCTTCCTTAGCTTGGTGAGATCCGCGCCGGTCAGTTCGTAGCCGCACGGAGGCGGATCTACGATCTGTTCCTCGGTCGGTTCGGCGTTGTCCGCCCCGCCGAAGTACACGGGCTCGTTGCGCAGCTTCCCTTCTCTGATCGCCCTTTCACGAGCGAGCCGCGTGATCTCGGCGATCCGTGGTCCGCGCTCACGCATGAACCGAAGAACGGCATCGACCGCGACGGTGTGCGAGGCGACCCGGCGCACCCGAACGGCAGGCTCGTTCAGCTCATCCGGTCCGTTGCGCAGATCGCTGTCCACGCGCGTCTCCACGAGGATGCCAAGCGAGTGTCGGAGCCCCATGGCGTTGCGTGCGATCCCTTCGTCTCCATCCCCGGCGGACTGGTGGATGTCCTGGTCCGCGACCTCGTACTGGCCGTACTCGTCCGTCAGGTAGCCGGCTGCTTCGGCGTCGGCGGTTATGTAATCGAGAGCGAGCTCTTTCGCCTGATCGTGGATCTCGGTGTCGACGTTCAGGTTCCGTGGCCACAAGACCAGCACCTCGTCGTCGTATAGGACCGGGATCGAGGGCCCGTACTCGTGCAGGTCGACGACCGCCTCGGGTTGCCAGTCCCGAACGACCGCAGCCATCGCTTGCCCTTCGGCGGTCTCGAGGTTCAGATGGTCGCGGTTGATGTCGACGCCGTCTGAGTTCTCTCTCGCGTTCGCTTCGCGACCATCGGGATTCGCGGACGGCACGAACAGGATCGTCTGCCGCTTGAGTTGAGCGATCAGCTCTGCATCCTCGCTGAACGCGAGATCGCGCAGCCTTATCAGGCATGCCTCACGGCCGGCGGGCTCGTTCCCGTGCTGACTGCAGACGAACAGCGTCGTCGGCTGCTTGAGAGCCTTCCCGAGCGGCGCAGGCTTCGGGAATCCGATGCGTACCAGGTGTAACGGCGTCCCCCTCTTCGTTTCGCCGATCTTGCCCACCTCAACGCGCCGCGATGCTTCGTCGACCCTCTTCAGGAACGCGACCTCGTTCGCGTGGGAGGTCCAGTTGCCGCCTTCTGTTTCCTCGAATTCACTTCGTGGGGCCTCGGCGGTGTTGGCGGGAGCGATCGCTCCGGCCAACAGCATCAGGCCCACCGTTGCGAGTGCCACGCGTTTGATGTCCACTGCGCCTTCCCTCCCAGAATGAGCCGTGAAGGAAGGATTCGACGCCCATCGCCGCCGCCCTCTCGGTGATCGCGGCTCTCGGGCAGACGTCGACCGACGGCCCGCCGTACTAAGGCGCGGGGGACTCGGCCTTTCCGTAGACGAGCTCCAGCACGCCCGTCTCGAAGGTGTTGGACGAAAGCAGGGTCAGGGGGATCGAGCTTCCATCTTCGTCGAAGAGCTTGCTGCCCTTACCGACGACGATCGGGTGCACCAGCAGGTGCAGCTGGTCCAGCAGCCCGGCGGCTAGTAGCTGGCGCACGACGGAGGGCGAGCCGCTCATGGCGATGTGTG
>Ga0299913_10000991_pt1 | contig 19883 bp, 25 predicted proteins | sample RVTome_9_FD_201360 | JGI IMG/M metagenome (GOLD analysis project Ga0299913, IMG submission 201360) | Soil microbial communities from uranium-contaminated site in the Upper Colorado River Basin, Wyoming, United States - RVT155D38 (version 2) ... | reverse complement strand
AGTCGGCGTAGACGGCCTTCTGCTCGTCCTCCGAAAGGGTCGCCCACGCTTCCGGCGACCGCGGCGTCGGGGAGTCGACTTGATGGATCAGCAGCATGTACTTCATCCCTTCCTCCTCTCGGATCGTCGCCCTTGAGACGAACGGGATCGACGAAATCGACAGGTTCGCGCCGAAGAGACGATAGCTTCGATCTCGCCGCCCGAAGCAGGTGCGCTGGTGATCTGCGCGGACGTTGACAGGAGCTGGAAGCCGTTCACACATCGTCTAGCAAGGTCCACGAGATCTGCAGGCGGGCGATGCCACCGACGGCGGGTCCGATCTACTCGGGTCTGTCAGGCTGTGTGGCGAAGTAACACGACTCTGCGGGCAGGCTGCCTCGTGCACAATCCTGTCGATCAGCTCCAGGGCACGCAGGTCCCTGTCCGTGACCACCACCAGGGCCACGTCCGGGCGTTCCGTAGCAGTGATGGGGCCGATTTCGGCGAGCGAGGTGCTTCGGGCGATCACGTCGTGGCCCAGCGCCGCAACCGTCCGGGCCACCTCTTCGAGCCGTAGGCCCGGTCCGTCTTGCGACCAGCACCTGAAGATGAGCCGCATCCCTCAGTTCCCATCCGGACTCTGCATGGTAGGGGAGAGGCGCCCCGCAGCAACCGCTTGCGCCCAAGCGACTGCAAGGGTAAGCTGCTTCTGCGTCGGACCCTCGCCCCGTTCCCCCGCGAGACGGACCCTGACCCACGGTCACGGATGGCTCGACGTTGAGCCCGCGTGAGAGGACAAGCGCGATGACCGGGTCAGATCTCAAGAACCTCGCCCCATCTTTGCTGCGTTCAGTGAACGCCGGAACGGCGTCACACACCTCGCGCTGAGCGGTGAGTTGGACATGGCCACCCTGCCTGTTCTCGAAGACACCGTGAGGTCGCTCGAGTGGCAGGGCGACGGCCTGCTGCTCGATCTGAGTGCGTTGACGTTCATCGACAGCTGCGGCCTGCGCGAGGTTGTCGACGCCGCTTGTCGCGCAGCCCGGAAGGGCCTGCGAGTAGATGTAGTGGGTGCAAGCAACGGTGTGAAGAGGTTGTTCGAGATCGCCGGGCTTGAGAGCCTCCTCGGCGGGTCAGCATCCCTCGCCACGGTGGAGCGCTTCTGCAGCGGGGGTTCGCTACGTGCTTGACTGGCGCGAGCGGGAAGCTCGGAACCAATCCGTCTTCCGGGAGCTGAACGAATGGATCAGAGATGAGAACGAAACCCGCTTCGGGGCCGATCGGCGGCTCGACCGGTACCTGTGCGAGTGCGGAGACGGGGCCTGTACGTGCTCCATCAGCCTGACGGGCCATGAATACGAGACTGTCCGCACCTCACCCACGATGTTCGCGATCGCGATCAACCACGAAAACCCGGAGAGCGATCACGTCGTGAGTGAGAACCCGCGTTTCGCAACGATCGAGACCTGCTTCGGTGAAGCAAGACTCATCGCGCTGGCTTCCAATCCTCGATCCTAGCGTCGGGCTCTGTCGTGGGCGCGGTTGAATGCACCGCGGCCGAGGACTACCCTAATGGGATGAACAGAGGAACAGGAACCGGACTCATCGCGTTCGGCGTCGTGATGGGTGTCGTCGGCGCGATCATGGCGTTCGCGGTCACCGTGCGCACGGAGGGGTTCAACATCAACACTGCGGGCACGATCCTGCTCGTCGTGGGGATCGTCGTCCTGTTGATCGGGATCGCGATCTTGGTGACCGGCAGCCGGAGGAGCTCGACGACCGTCGAGAACGTCCAGAACACGCCCACGGGACAGGAGCGCGTCGAGGAGAAGCGGGACTGGGGCAACCCCTAGACCGGGGCAGGCCGCAGCCGAGGCTCGAGGCCGGCATCGAGGGCAGGAAGATGATGGCGGGCCGTCTAAGTGTCCGAATCGCGGGCATCCTCGTGGGTGGTCGAATCGTGATAGCAATCGTTTCCCTTCGTGAGGCGTGGCTCAACGAAAGCGATCCGGCGGAGCGGAAGACTGGAGGATAGGGAGCGAGCATGAGCCGCAGACTGGGCGCAGTGCTATTCGTCGTCTACATCGTCATCGGCGTGGTCGTGGCGGCCGGACACAACTACTTCGAGAATCTCGATGCGCTGAAGCCGATCGCGTCGGCGGTCCTCGCAGTGCTGTTGTGGCCACTCATCCTGTTCGGGATCAACCTTAAAATCAAATGATGACGGCAGGAGGCGTGCTTGATGGCAGGGACCGCGAGGCAGGCAAAGAGTAAGGCAAACAAGCTTGCAGGGTCCGCCAAGAAGGCGGTTGGAAAGGCGACAAAGAATCGGAGTCTTCAGGCGAAGGGGTCCGTCCAGAAGGCCAAGGGCACCATCCAGGACGTTGCTGGCAAGGCCGAGCGGAAGGTTCGTGGCGCGCTCGAGACCTAACTCTTGAACGCCTGCGCATGCCGTGGGGCGGAGTGACGCCACGTAGCTCCGTCGCGGCTACTCCTCGGCGCCGATGGGCGTCACCGTCTCCTCCGACGGGCGGCGCTCCACGTCGAGCCGATTGGAGTCCGCGGTCTGGAGTCGCGCGCCTTCGACCTCGTGGCTGCACGTGAAGGTCTGCACTTGACGGCTCTCGGGCTGCTGGTCGCCGCAGTCGACCGTGCGCAATGCCCTCGCCGCAAATCGGACAGGTAGTCGAGTCTGGCTCGTCCATCGGCACCACGGTTCACGGAAGCACGCGATGTGTTACCCAGAGGATGAAGGGTGCCGGGGGCTCAGCGATCCGAGAAGCTCACGACTTCGGCGTCGGGCCGGTCCGCGACATCGGCGGGGACCACGACAGTTGCATACTCCGTGTCGCCCTTCGCCACCAGGTCAAGGTTCACTTCGCGAGTGACGGCGCCCACACTGATCTCGATGACGACGTTCTCGGCGCTGGTCCCTCCGACGTTCGTGATGGTGACCTCGAGCGGCCGGCCTCCGCTGGCTGGTCCTCCCGCATCGGCGACGCTCACGCGGAGGTCTGCCGGGCCTTGGGGGCCCGCGAGCCCACTCACCACCAATCCGGCTACCACGGTCAGGGTGCCGGCAAGCGAGACAAAAAGGAGCGCCAACTCGAACGGCGTCCGCTCCCGCCGGATGCCGCGGCTTCCAGAGGATCGCTGCGCGGTCATATGAGCAACCGCCCGAGCGCAGCCCCGATCGAGGCCGGGAACGCGAGCGTGACCACCTGCGCCATCGTGGTCCCGTTCACGGCATCCATGCGGCCGAACATCGCGAGCATCGCGGCGGAGACCACGAACGCCACCGCGTAGGCGAGGAGCGTCTCGGTGATCGGTCCCTGGGTCGCGCCGTCGCTCGCGACGCGCTGCTCGCGTCCGCCGAACTCGGCGTAGAAGACCATGAGATAGGAGAGGACCAGCGAGGCCACAACCAGCAGGCCCAGGCGGACGCCATCCAGCTGGGCGGCGAGCAGGATCGGCTCTTCCGTCGGAGCGATGTTCAGGGCGAACACCACCGCGCCGGCCGCCGCGATCAGCAGGTCGGCACCTCCGCCTTGGATCTCCTCGACCTTCTCGCCTCCGCCCTTGGGCGCCAGAGCCGCCCCCACCGAGAAGCCGAGGCTCACCGGGATCGCGGTCAAGGCGGTCACGCCGAGCACGTTCTCCGTCGAGGTCTCCCGCCCGACCCGGTCCAGCAGCACGAGCAGCAGGGCAGACAGGAGAACGGACAACCCCATCCCTACCACGGCGTCCTCCGTGGGTCGGTGGGTTCGCCCCGGCCGGAACCCCACGAAATACGAGAGCGCAACGTTCGCTCCGAAGGCGACGACCAGCCCGGCGACGATCAACGCTGGCGACACGCTCCGCCCGTGCAACCACGTCTCCTGCGTGTACAGCAGCGGCACACCAAGGATGGCACCCCCAGCCACCCCCCGCATCACGTCCTCAGCAGACGTCGGCTTGCCAGCCACCGCGGAACAATCTCATAGGCGACCTACTCGGGACGACGTCGCCAGCCTCGGATCGATGTGTCACCATCTGTTCGGTGTCGGAGGAGGTCCCGTTCCTGACCGGCCTCCGGACGTCGACGGCCGAGTGCCCAGGGTGACATCGTGTGAACGTCCATCCAGCATCTGAGAGAGACGACCTCTCGGGGTTCCAGGCACCTCGTCCGCGGGCTCGTGGCTGGATCCACAGGGTCTCGTTCCTGGTGGCCGTTCCTGCGGGCGTCGTCCTATTGGCCGTCGCCCGGACGTGGGGGACTCGCCTCGCGGTCGGGGTGTACGCGATCACGCTCGCCGTCATGTTCTGGGTGAGCTCGACGTACCACCGAGGCTCGTGGCCTTTCGAAACCTGGGTGCGCTGGCAGCGGAGGGACCACGCCGCGATCTTCCTGCTGATCGCCGGTTCGTACACGCCCTACTGCGTGCTCGTGCTGGAGGATGCTTGGGGGCCGGCCATGCTCGCCGTGACGTGGATCGGCGCGGCCGCCGGGATCCTGGTGAAGCTCTACCGCATCGATCTGCACGTTGTCTCGGGCGTGATGTACCTCGGGCTCGGATGGGTAGGAGTCGTCGTCTTCCCTCAGTTCGTTCGCGTGCTGACTCCCGCCGAGCTGATCCTCACCGTCGCAGGCGGTGTCCTGTTCACTGCGGGCGCCCTCGTGCTCGCCCTGCACAGGCCGAACCCCTTCCCCCGAACCTTCGGGTATCACGAGGTGTGGCACGCGGCAACGGCGGGGGCGGCCGCCTGCCACTACGTCGCCGTGCTGCTGATCCTGATCAACGCCTGAGTCCCACGAACATCTCGCACCGCCCATCCGCCATCTGATGAGCCGGTTGAAACGTGAGATGATCGATGTAGAAACAACGGGACACCTACGAAGAGGCCGTGGGCAGCCCCCTGATGAAAGGGAGGCACCATGGCGACGATCCTTCAGGATCCGGTCCGTGTGCGAGATCCATCCGCCGGACATGCGTTCCCGGAGCCCTCTGGAGCCACGGAGAGGCCGAATCGAACGCGAACGCTCGCCGAGGAGATCCGTGACGTCAACCGACTGCGCGAGATGGAGGCTCTCCGCATGGCCGAGGTCGACACCCTCGTAACCGTGGGGACGGCGCGCACGAGGTCAACGCAACGCGCGGCACTTCGAGGACTGCTTGGGGAAGCGACGAGAGCGGAATCTCTCGACGTGAACGGGCTGCAGAGGCTTGTGCGAGAGCGAATCACTTCCAAGCGACGCCTCGGCGCCTAGTCGGACCACGACCCTGAAGTGAGCGCGAAGTCGACGTTCGCGTTGGCTCAGTCCCGACTCCATCGCAGGAGCATGAGCACGACGCGCCGCCTACCGCCTATACCGGGTCACCGGAACTGCCGATGAGGGAGTTGAGCGGGCTGCATATGGCCCCTGCGATGAGGTGGGAACATGGCGGCGATCCTTGCGATCGAGGACGACTGGACGGTAGGGGTTGTGCTGGAGCACACCCTCCGTTCGGCTGGCCACGAAGTGGATCTCGTCCGCGGCTTGACCGACGGCCGGGAGGCGCTCACCAGTGGCCGGTACGACCTCGTCCTTTTGGATATCAACCTCCCCGACGGCAACGGTCTCGAGCTGCTCCGCGACGTCCGGCATCGGTTCGGGCGTGAACTGCAGGTCCTCGTACTGACCGGCATGCGTCAGGAGGAGTCGGTCGTCGAAGGCCTCGAGCTTGGTGCCGACGATTACGTCACGAAGCCGTTCAGCCCGTCGGAGCTCCTCGCTCGGGTGAGCCGCTGCGTCAGGAGCTAGCGACATGTGGCGCCGATCGGGCGACGTCGCGTTCGCGACGGTCTTCGCGCTGGCGATCGCGATCGAGGCCGTCCCACTCGGCTACCTGACCTGGACCCTGTTGGGGAGGATCGGTGGCGAGCGGACCGACGGACCGCTCGTCACGATCCTCGTGGGGGTGGTGGTGTCCGCAACGCTGGCGCTCGTCATCGTCATGGCTTACGTGCTGGCCTATCAGTACGCCAGCGCCCGACTCGAGGCCGCGTTGGCGGAGAGGCGGCGGACCTGGGTCACGCGATGGCTCAAGGTGTTGGACGGATCGGAGCCGGAGCCGCCCGGGCCGCTTCGGCGTGAGGCGATCGAAGCCCTGGTGGGACTTCGGGAGGTGTTACGCGGGGGCCAGTCGGATCGCGTCGCGGGCTTGCTCGAGAGTTACGGGGCTGCGGATGCGTACAAGCGTGCAGCTTCGGCGGGACGGGTCCCCACCCGCCTCGAAGCCATCGAGGCCCTCGCCAGCGCGCGCGTCTCTTCGACGCTCACCGCGCTCGTCCGCGCGGTGGGCGATCCCCAGCCGGTCGTGCGCGTGGCGGCGGCGCGAGCCGCCGCCAGGACCCTGGCATCGGTCGAGGATGCGGCGGCGCGCGAGCTCGGCGCAGCCGCGCTCGCGCGAGCCCTGGAGCGAGGTCACCTCCCCGTGGGGATCGTCGAGGAAGTGCTCGTGCTCGCGGAGATGGCCGCGGCTCTGATCGTCTCCGACCTGCTTCTGCGGGACGGCGTGCCTCCGGCCACGTTGCGCGCAGCGCTGGACGGGGTCGGCCGCCTCCAGTTGCTCGTGTTCGCGGAGGAAGTGGCCCGTTTCCTCACCCACCCCGATGCCGAGGTGCGTGCCGCGGCCCTGCGAACGACGGGGCGCCTCGGGTTCCTTGCGGAGACCTCTCGTTCCGCAGTGATCGCCGCGCTCGAGGCCGAGGAGGACTTCATCAGGATCCATGCGGCCTCCGCGGCCCGGCTCCTGCCGCGAGCTCAGGCACTCTCCCTCCTTGCGGAAAGCCTTGGGGATCCCTCGTGGTGGGTCCGCCGTGCGGCGGCGGACGCGATGGCCTCGCTCGGGAAATTCGGACTCGCCGAGCTGGGCCGTGTCGCGCGACAACACCCAGATCGGTTCGCCAGGGACATCGCGGAGCAGGCGCTCAGGGAGCGCGTTCCCGCGCTGGTGCAGGCGGTGGCCGGATGAACGCGCTGGCGTCCGCGCTCGCCGGCTATCAGGTCTTCGTGATCGTCTACCTGGCCGTCCTGAACCTCCTGTACGCGGTGTTCGCGTACGCGGGCCTTCGCGCGGTGATCGTCGGGTCGCGCCAGACCTCCGACGTAGAGCTGAGGGATCTGTTGGAGCACGACGTGTACAAACCCGTGTCGATCCTCGTACCCGCGCACAACGAGGAGCACAGCATCGTGGCGAGCGTCGGCTCGTTCGTGCGACTGCAATATCCGAAGTTCGAGGTCATCGTCGTCTCGGACGGCTCGACCGACGGGACCATGGATCGACTGATCGAGGCGTTCGCGCTCGTGGAGGAGCCGCGCGTGTGGGCACGCAGGTTGTCGACGAAGCCGGTCGAGCGCGTCATGCGCTCGCTTAGGTACCCGGGACTCGTGGTGGCGGAGAAGGAGAACGGTGGCAAGTCCGATGCCTTGAACGCGGCGATCAACCTCGCCCGCTACCCATTGATCGCACCCGTGGACTCCGACTCCGTCCTGGATGCGCAGGCGATCCTGCGAGCGTCGCGCCTGTTCGTGAAGGACGACGCGGTCGTGGCGGTCGGCGGCACGGTGCGCGCGCTGAACGGTGCGGAGTTCCGCGGAGGCCGTCCCGTCGACCTGCGGATGCCGACCGCGTGGATCGAGCGGATGCAGATCGTGGAGTACGCGCGCGCGTTCTTCCTGGGCCGGGCGGGATGGAGCCGCCTTGGTGCCCTCCTCATCATCTCAGGGGCCTTCGGGCTGTTCCGCCGGGAGGCCGTGCTCGCGGTTGGCGGCTTCTGGACCGAGACGGTGGGAGAGGACATGGAGCTCGTGATGCGCCTTCACGCCGAGAACGCACGGGCCGGGAGGCCTCACCGGATCGTCTTCAGTCCCGATCCGATCTGCTGGACGGAGGTGCCGGCGGACGTCGGGACGCTGCGCCGGCAGCGCAACCGGTGGCACCGGGGCCTGCTCACGAACCTGTGGCGACATCGTGGAATGATGCTGAACCCGCGATACGGGCGCATCGGGATGCTTGCGATGCCGTACTTCGTCCTCTTCGAAGCGCTCGGGCCCTTGATCGAGGTGTTCGGCTTCCTCGTGTTCGCGCTGGCGCTCGTTATCGGGACGCTGAACCCGCATACGCTGTGGCTGTTCCTGATCCTCGCAGTTCTGCACGGCGTCCTGCTTTCCCACGTCGCGATCGGCGTGGAGGCGATGCTCCTCCAGCGGTACGGGCGTGTTCGCGACCGCCTGATCTTGTTCGGCGCGGCGTTCGCCGAGTTCCTGGGGCTTCACCAGCTGCTGACCATTGAGCGGTTCCTGGCGACGCTGCAGGCTGGGCGCAAACGCGGTCACTGGGGCGAGATGCGCCGGACCGGGATCTCGCCCGACTGAGGAAGCCCTTCTTTGCCTCGCCCGTAGAGTTGCGCCGTGGATCTGCCGGAGGCCCGAAGACGTTTCCGAGAAGCTCGGGTGGCTCGTTTGGCCACCGTCAGACCGGACGGCTCCCCTCACCTCGTGCCGATCGTGTTCGCGTTGGAGCGCGACACGCTCTGTTTCGCAGTGGACGAGAAGCCCAAACGGTCCGCACGTCTCCAGCGGATCGCGAACCTGGAACACGAACCTCGGGCGAGCGCCATGGTGGACGCCTACGACGAGGACTGGTCTCGGCTGTGGTGGGTGCGTGTCGACGGGCGGACCGACATCGTGGTCGAGGGATCGGGTCTCGAGCGGATCCAGCGGGCGTTGGCTGCGAAGTACGTGGGCTACCGCGACCGTCCACCCCCCGGTCCGGCCGTGACGTTGCGGATCGAGCACTGGCGCTTCTGGCCGGAGGACCAACTGCAGGATCGAGAGGTGCCTAGTCACCCGTGACTGTTCGCCACAGCGGCGCGCCGTCGGTTCCGAATCCAGCGCGTTCGTAGAACGCGACAGTCCGGTCGCTCGGCCACACGACGACACCGTCGACCTCGCGATCGTCGGCGTACCCGATCGCCACGTCGAGAAGCCGACGGCCGAACCCCGAGCTCCGTAGCTCGGGCGCCACGTACATGTTCGTCACGTACGCGAGCGGTCGGCCGTGGCGTCTCCTGCTCGGGTGAGGCACCTTCTCGATGAGCTGCGCCACACGCAGCCGACGAGCCGGCCGGACTCCTCCGCCACCCACGCCCGCCATGCATCCCTTCGCGCGAGCACGTCTTCGGCGAACGTCCTGAACTCCTGGCGGAACTCATCGAACGTGAGGGTGGCGGGTGTGCCGTGCTCACGGCGAAAGTCCCAGCGGAGCCGAGCGAGCTCGTCCGCGTCACGGAGGACGGCGGGCCGGATCGTAGGGGTCACGATCGCGCGTTTAACTCTGCGCCGGCCCGTCGACGTTGAACGTGGACTCCCCGCGGCCGGCGCGAACCACGACGAGATCGCCTTGCCCTGAAGAGGGATTGCTCTCTCGGTGTACGACACCCTTCGGCACGAGGACGAAATCGCCGGCACCGGCCTCAATGTTGTGCGAACCACCTGGACCGAACTCCATCCTCAACGAACCACTGAGGACGTAGATCGCGGTCTCGTACTCGCCATGGTGATGCCAGCCGGACACCAACCCCCTCTCTGTGCGGACGAGTCCCGCCCAGGTGTCGTCGGTTGCGAACGCCTGTTGTCGATCCATCCCCGGTGTGGGTGGTCCGGATGTTCGTTGGCTCGGAGTCACGACCAGTATCTGATCTTGCTGCTTGCCCATTGCCGACCTCCTTCGCGCGTGCGATCAGCGTACGCAGCCGCTCTCCCCATCCGGTCGGTCGTGGGGACGAGTCGAACCTCCGCCCTTCGCCCTGCTGGATCATCCTGGCGTGCGACGGCTCGCCGTCGGTAGGCTGGCGATCGATGGAGAGCCGCGACATCGCGCGCTTGCGGATGCGCAACCAGCACCTGTGGGGGAGCTCGCTCCAGACTCCCGCGGAGGTCGTTCACAGGATCGCAGCCATGCAGTCCCAGGAATACCACGTCGCGAAATGGTCGGTGGCCCAACGCACCGAGCGCATCACCGACGCCGACATCGATCAGGCGTTCGCCGACGGCACGATCCTTCGGACCCATCTCCTCAGGCCGACGTGGCACTTCGTCCTGCCCGCGGACGTCCGATGGCTGCAAGATCTCACCGCACCGCGGGTCCACGTGCTGAACGCGCACTACTACCGGAAGCTCGGGCTCGACGACGACCACTTCGCGAAGAGCAATGCGCTGCTTGCGGCTGTTCTCGAGGGCGGCCGGCATCTCACCCGAAAGGAGCTCGGCGTGGAGCTGAAACGCGCCGGCATCGAGGCGAGCGGCTTGCGATTGGGCTACACGATGATGCGCGCCGAGCTGGACGCCGTCGTGTGCAGCGGTGCGTTGAGGGGCAAGCAACACACATATGCCTTGCTCGACGAGCGAGCCCCGAACGCCAAGACCATGGCTCGGGACGAGGCGCTCGCCGAGCTGACCAGGCGGTACTTCACCACCCGCGGGCCGGCCACGCTCAAGGACTACATCCGGTGGTCGAGCTTCACCGCGGCCGACGGAAGGCGCGGTCTCGACATGCTTGGATCGGAGCTGCAGCACGAGGTCGTCGACGGGCGGGCGTACTGGTTCGCGGAAGGGTCGCTAGGCTCGGATCACACGTCGGAGACGGTCGATCTCGTGCAGGTCTACGACGAGGTCGTCATGTCCTACAGCGAGAGCAGGGACGCGCTGACGGGGAACTCGATCGCTCGCGACGAGGCAGGCTTCATGCACGCGGTTCTCCTCGGAGGGCGGTGGATCGGTCGATGGCGGGCGGTGCGAAGCAAGTCGTCGGTGGCCGTCGAGATATCGCTCGATCGCCCGTTCAACCGCGTCGAGGCGCGTGCCCTTGAGACTGCGACCGAACGGTACGCCCGCTTCTTGGGCGTGCCTGTCACCGGTGCGCCGGCCACCCGTGTGCCTGTCACGGCGTCGGCGCGGCACGCCTCGGCGGCCAGTGCCGGAAACGGTTAGACTCTTGACCGTGGGCCAGATTCGCGTGTACCGCACAGAACACGGGACGATCTTCCGAACATCGCAAGGGGAGGAAGGGCGACTCTCGGTCGAGCTGCTGAGCGAGGCGATGTGGGTCTCCGGCCCGATCGGCATGGCCGGCCTTCGGCTGGATCCGATGACGACCAAGCTCACCCAGCGGCAGGTCGCAGCACTCCCACGGTAGATCGGCGATCCTGGAAACGAGGGCGCCAGCTGATCGTGATTCAACATGTGGTGGTCGCTCTGTTGAGCGCCGTGTTCGGCATCTTCTCAGGGTGGTTCCTCGGTGAAGCGGTCGGCAAGAGGCTGCATGCGGACTGCATCGAGATGGATTGCCTTGCCATCAACCTCTACGCGCTCGGCGGCGCCGTCTTGTTCTCGATCGCGTTTTCTGTCGTCGGGGTGGTGCTGAGCTGGAAGGCCTCCCGGTCGCGTACCTGAGGCCGCCCGAGGCCGTTGGTCCCGGCGCACGTACTCACCCGATGTGGCTAGTGAGGTACACCGGATGACGGAGGAGATCGCCGAGGGTCTCCGATCTCGTCCCCCGGTTGAGTGATTCGCCTCTGCAACGCGTTTCCGGTGGCGGCCGACGGGCATGGGAGGCTCCCGCGCCAACCGGAAAGGAGCAGAGTATGACTCGCACGCGCATGGAGATCGTTGCGATCGTGACGTGCTTGCTGAGCGCGTTCGTCGCCGGCACCGCCGCGGCGCAGGTACCAGCCGTCTCAGATCTCGCGATCGAGAAGACGGCCGATCAGGAGGTCGCCCTCGTCGGCGACGAAGTCGCGTACACGATTACCGTCACGAACGCAGGCCCCGATGCAGCTGAGGACGTCGTCGTTGCCGATCTGCTGCCCGACGTGCTGGATCCGATATCGATCACGGCCAGCGGCATCGGGACATGCAGCCTGACGCCGACCGCGTCGTGCACGTTCGCATCGATCCCCGTCGGCGGGGAAGAGACCGTCACGCTCGACGCGTCGCCCCTCCATACCGGGCTCGTGGTGAACGAGGCATCGGTCTCGAGCGACTCCTCCGACGTCGTGGCGTCGAACAACCGAGCGAGGTCCACGCTCGCCGCTGCCCCCGCCGGCTGCACGGTCGTCGGTACACCCGGGAACGACGACCTGACGGGGACGCCTGGTGACGACGTGATCTGCGGCCTCGGCGGCCGGGACACGCTGAGCGGAGTGGGTGGACGGGATCGGTTGCTCGCCGGCCCCGGAAACGACCGAGTGCGCGGGGGTGGGGGCAATGACCGGCTCGTCGGGAGTGGCGGCCGGGACGTACTGGTCGGCGGCCCTGGTCGGGACGTGCTGCTGGGTGGAGCCAAGAGCGACACGCTGCGCGGAGGACCGCATCGTGATCGCTTGAACGGACAACGCGGCGCCGACCGCTGCCCGCGTGCATCGGGCGACCGTACCCGCAGCTGCTGAGCCATGTGGAGATCGGCCCGCCCCGGAGAACCGGGGCGGGCCGGTGGCCGCCGACGGTCTTCGGGAGCCGGGGCGGTCACGGATACACTGCGTCACCATGCGCATCCTGGTGGTCGGTTCGGGCGGCGTGGGCTCGGCGTTCGCCCCGATCATGAGTCGGCGCGACTTCTTCGAACACGTCGTGTTCGCGGACATCGACTCCGGTCGCGCCCAGCGCGTGGTCGATCGGACCGGCTCGAACGGCCGCTTCTCGGCGACCGAGATCGACGCCTCCGATGCGGCGTCGGTCGCCGAGTGCGCCCGTGCGAACGGCATCACCCACGTGCTGAACGCAGCGGACCCGCGGTTCGTGATGCCGATCTTCGACGGCGCGTTCGACGCCGGCGCTCACTACCTGGACATGGCGATGTCCCTGTCGAGGAAGCACCCAACGGATCCCTACGCCAAGGTCGGGAAGAAGCTCGGCGACGACCAGTTCGCCGCCAACGGCGACTGGGAGTCGAGAGGCCTCCTCGCCCTGGTCGGGATCGGCATCGAGCCGGGAGCTGCTGACGTCTTCGCCCGGTACGCGGCCGACCATCTTTTCTCGTCGATCGACCAGATCGGGGTCCGCGACGGCGCGAACCTGGAGATCGCGGGCCACGACTTCGCACCGACGTTCTCGATTTGGACCACGATCGAAGAGTGCCTGAATCCCCCCGTGATCTGGGAACGGGCTCGGCGTGAGGTGGACGGGGGGTGGTTCACGACGGAGCCGTTCTCCGAGCCGGAGACCTTCCACTTCCCCGACGGCATCGGCCCGATCGAGTGCGTGAACGTCGAACACGAAGAGGTCGTCCTCGTGCCTCGGTGGATCGAATGCGAGCGGGTGACCTTCAAGTACGCCCTGGGGGACGAGTTCATTAACGTTCTCGAGGTGCTCCACAAGACCCGTCTCGATCGCGTGGAACCGGTGAGTATCCGAGGCGTCGAGGTCTCACCTCGAGAAATGGTCGCGGCCTCGTTGCCGGACCCGGCGTTCCTCGGCGAGCAGATGACCGGCAGGACCTGCGCCGGCACGTGGGTCTCCGGCATCGGAACGGACGGCAACGCGCGCGAGATCTACCTGTACCACGTGGTCGATACCGAGGAGACCTGGGCAGCTGACGGAACGCAGGCGGTGACTTGGCAGGCGGCCCTGAGCCCCGCGATCGCCCTCGAATTGCTCGCCGCCGGCGCGTGGTCGGGCGTGGGCGTGCTCGGTCCCGAGGCCTTCGAGCCAGTGCCGTTCATGGATCTGATGAAGGACCACGGCTCACCGTGGGGAATGACCGAGATGTCCCCGAGCTCGTAACCCACCTTCGGCGTCAGGACCCAACCGGGTCACCGATGATGCCCTCCGCCAAAAGGGCGAAGCGATCTTCTCCCGCGACGCGATCGAGGTCGGTCATCAGCGTGGTCGCGCGCGGGATCGAGAGCCGAACGGTCGCGAGCCCGAGCATCCTTTGCGTGGGCGACCGTGTGAGCGAGAGGTGTTGCACGTTGCCGTGAGCCGCGAGCGTGGTCCGTCGCACGAGCATCCCCGATCGCGCCACGACGTGTCGGCCCACCACGGCATGTCCAAGAGCCCGCCACGACAGCAGGGCCAGCCCCCACGCGACGGGGATCACCACCGCGGCCCAGATAGGGCCCACCTCGACGAAGAGCACGTCTCCTGAGATAACGAAGCCGCCGATCAGACTCGCGACGGCCAGTCGCCGAACGAGCGCGCGTGGCGGTGCCGGCTCCAATTGTGCGTCGACGACCTCAGCAGGCGAGTGCAGCACCTGGCTCGCGATGTCGAGGCACGCGGCGCGATCCGCGATCGGCAGGAGCATGCTCGTTCGCTGCTGATCCTCCCCTCTGGCGTAACCCGCCGTGATGACATGGAGGGAGGCTATCCCGAAGACGCGTCGCACGAGGTTCTCCTCCATGCGGATCGCCTGGATGCGGTGGATCGGCACCATCGCTCGCCGGATCTGCAACAAACCTCGAGTGATGACCAACCTGTCGCCGTCGCGTCGGGCCGTGAAGTTCCAGAAGACGAGGATCGTACCGACGAGCGAGATCGTCACCGACGCGACGAGCACGAAGGCTCCCACGATGAGCGCCACGACGAGACCCGAGCGACCCCCGGCGACGACGCGTTCGAAGAACCTGAACACGCTCTCCTCCGTCAGGAACTGCTGTACCCACCCCAGCAGCGCCGCAGCGACTGCGATCCTACCTCCCGTGAAGCCGGCGAGGAGCAGCTGCGCGGGCCGCATCCGTACGAGCGGCGGAGTGTCGGGCCGGGCGTGTGCCGCCGGCTCTTCCGAGAGAAGGCTGGCCCGGATCACGTCCGCATCGTGGGGCGTCAAGGCGACGAGGGGTGCCTCCGTTTCCCTCCCTCCCACCACTTCCACGCGGAGCTCCACCACTCCGAAGAGTCGATGGGTCAGCTTGCGGACGACGTCGACGCTTTGGATCCGGGAGAAGGGAAGGACGCGTCGCCAGCGAGAAAGCAGTCCTCCGCGGATGATGAGCGTGTGGCGCTCGATCCTGAACGAGAGCCGCATCCATCGCACCACCGCGCCCAACGCAGCGATCGACGCCGCCGCGATCGCGACGACCTGCGGCGGCCCGTCGCCCCCGAGCACCACGGCCAGGCCGATCAAGAGACCGAACTGGCCCACGATCGAAGAGAGCCACACGGCGATCGCGGCGGGGTGCAGACGGCGCCATGCTTCGAAAGCCGCCATCGGGGCTGGATCGGCCTCGAGGCATCCCGCCTCGGCCGAGTCGGGCCTCGGCGGAACGGCGTCAGATGCTCTGGGTTCCCGCAACCCTCGACAATTCCTCTCGGAGGGCCTCCGCCTCGTGGGGTGAGAGCCCGGGGATCCGGGCCGCCTTCCCTGCAGCGGTGTAGACGGCGAGCTGCATGAGCCCGAACGCCAGATCAAGCGGACCCTGGTGGGTCTCGACGTACTGGATCCGATCGAACGGGACGAGGGTGAGCACGAAAAACAGGGCTCCGTGCGACAGGAAGACGTCCCGCTCCCTGATCTCGTATCGCCACCGCCGATACCGGAACCACGGGATGAGCCAGGCAGCGCCGAGGAGGGCGAGTGAGACCGCGAGCGACAGGGCCAGAGGGAGCTCTGCTTGAGACACGAGGAGCGCGGCGACAATCGCAGCGGGGATCGTGATCCCGGCCGCGATCGTCCACCACATCGTGAGCACACGGCGATCGAGCGGCCGGGCAGGCCGCCGTCGGGTTGCGCGTTCCGTGTCCGCGTTCGTGCGGCGAGTGTACGGGAGGTCCGGGCTTCGATCGGTCCCTTCGTTACCATTCCCGGACGATGGAACGCTACGACGCGTCCGAGATCGAACCTCGCTGGGTGAAGGTCTGGGAGAAGGAGGACCTGTATCGGGCCTCCGACGACCCGGACGATCCCCGCGCTCGGTTCTACGCGCTGGATATGTTCCCGTACCCCTCGGGGGACCTGCACATGGGCCATGCCGAGGCGTTCGCGGGCGGCGACGTGATCGCGCGGTTCCGGTGGATGCAGGGTCACAATGTGCTGCATCCGATCGGTTGGGACTCGTTCGGGCTGAACGCCGAGAACGCAGCCATCAAACGCGGCACGCCCCCGGCGGAATGGACCTACTCGAACATCGAGCAGCAGGCCGGCAGTTTCAGGCGGCTGGGGATGTCGTTCGACTGGAGCAGGCGCCTGCACACATCCGATCCCGAGTTCTACCGGTGGACGCAGTGGTTGTTCCTGCGCTTCTTCGAGCGCGGGCTGGCGTACCGCAAAGAGGCGCCGGTCAACTGGTGTCCCAAGGATCAGACCGTGCTGGCCAACGAGCAGGTGATCGGCGGTCGTTGCGAGCGGTGCGGCTCGGCGGTGGAGCGGCGGGAACTGACCCAGTGGTTCTTCAAGATCACCGATTACGCCCAGCGACTGCTGGACGACGTGGAGATCCTGACCAACTGGCCGGAGCGCGTGGTCACCATGCAGCGGAACTGGATCGGCCGCTCCGATGGGGCCGAGGTGACGTTCACGATCGAGGAGACCGGCGAGGAGATCCCGATCTTCACGACCCGGCCCGACACCTTGTGGGGTGTGACGTTCTTCGTGTTCGCGGTCGAGCACCCGGCGGTGCAGCAGCTGGCCGAGCTGAGCGGCACATGGGAACAGGTTCGTCCGCTGGTCGAGCGGGCCCGTGCGACGTCGCTGGCCAGTCGCGAGGAGGCCGACACTCGTGAGGGTGTCGCGCTCGGCGTCCACGCGGTCAACCCCGTGAACGGCGAGCGCGTGCCGTGCTACGTGGCGCCGTACGTCCTGATGGAGTACGGGACCGGCGCGATCATGGCCGTGCCGGCCCACGATCAACGCGACTTCGAGTTCGCACGGGCGCACGGGTTGGAAGTGCGGGTCGTGATCCAACCTCCGGGAGACGAGGTCGACCCGGCTTCCATGACCGAGGCGCTGCCGCACGACGGAGTCATGGCGCGGAGCGGACCGTTCGACGGGGAGCCGTCGCCCGCATCCATCGCCAAGGTGACGGCGTGGCTCGAAGACGAGGGGAGGGGCCGGGCGGCGGTCAACTTCCGGCTGCGTGACTGGCTGCTGTCGCGCCAGCGCTACTGGGGAGCGCCGATCCCGATCGTGCACTGTCCGACGTGCGGCGAGGTGCCGGTGCCCGACGACCAACTTCCTGTGCTGCTGCCGGTGGACGTGGACTTCCAGCCGGGAGGGGAGTCGCCGCTGGCCAGGCATCCGACCTGGAAGAAGGTGCAGTGCCCGTCCTGCGGCGGCGACGCCGAGCGCGACACCGACACGATGGACACGTTCGTGGATTCCAGCTGGTACCTGTTCCGGTACTGCTCGCCGGGCTACGACCGCGGACCGTTCCGGCCGGAGGACGTCGCGCGGTGGATGCCGGTGAGCCAGTACACCGGTGGCGTCGAGCACGCGATCCTGCACCTGCTCTATGTGCGTTTCTTCACGAAGGTGCTGCACGACCTGGGACTGGTCTCGTTCCTGGAGCCGTTCCCGAAGCTAATGAATCAGGGACAGGTGATCTACGGCGGCGCCTCCATGTCGAAAACGAAGGGGAACATCGTCGAGCCGATGCCGGTGGTCGAGCGCTGGGGCGCCGACACGGTACGGCTGATGATGCTGTTCGCGGGCCCGTTCGAGGACGATATCGACTGGAAGCTGATCGCCGGCGACCTCGAGAGGCGTCCGGGGGTGACGTCCTGGCTGGGCCGGGTGTTCGCGGTGGTGGGAGAGGCCGTCGAGCGCGATGCGGCCGAGCCCGACTCACTGATCCGCACGACCCATCGCACGATCAAGGGTGTGACCGAGGACCTGGAGCGGTTCCGGTTCAACACTGCGATCTCGAAGCTGATGGTGCTGACGAACGAGATGCGCTCGGTGCTGGATGCCGGCGGGGGAGCGATGGGAGCGGCCGGGGCACTCGCGCAGATGTTGGCGCCGTTCGCACCGTTCGCGGCCGAGGAGCTGTGGCGGGAGGTGATAGGGAACGGGTCGTCCGTGCACACCTCTTCGTGGCCGGGCCACGACCCGTCCCTTGCCGCCGAGTCGACCGTGACGCTGGTGATCCAGGTGGACGGCAAGGTCCGTGACAAGGCCGAGGTGCCCGCGGACACCGATGAGGCCGAGGCGCTACGGATCGCCCGCGAGAGCGAGCGTGCCCGAGGAGCGATCGGTGACCGTGAAGTCGTACGCGAGATCGTGCGGGCCCCGAAGCTGGTCAACCTGGTCACCGGACGCTGACGAGTCAGCGGCGGGCTTCATGCTTCGGCCACCACGACCGGAACACGCTGGATCGCGTTGTTGACGTAACCGCCGACGTTCCAGTCGGGCTGCGACGGCTGCGACGCTCCCGTGTCATCGGTGGCGCGACAGCAGAGCTCGTGTTCACCGGGTTCGGCCTCCCAGGCGAAGGTCCACCCGCACCAGGCGAACGCGCTGGGCGCGGGCGTGAGCTCGGCATCACCCCACGTCTTCCCACCATCGGAGCTGAACTCCACGCGCTCGATGGCGCCGTGGCCCGACCACGCTCGGCCTTGCACGAGGGTAGGGCCCGGCGACAGGTGGCGTGTTCGAACGGGAAACGCCGGCACGCCGGGGGGAACCATGAGGCTCCGTGGACGCATCCGGCTGAGGGGCTCGCCCGGATCGTCCTCGGACCCGGAGAACCGGTACGAGTGCGCGTTCTGGTATCCGTCGAACGGCTCCGTCAGGACCTGGATCCTGTGCAACCACTTCACGTGTGTCATGCCGTACCAGCCCGGGACGATCAGACGGAGCGGGAACCCGTGTTGCGGCAGGAGGGGCTGTCCGTTCATCTCGTAGGCGAGCAAGACGTCGTCGCGGATCGCCTCGGCGAGCGGCAGGCTTCGCTCATAGGCTTGATCGATCCCTCCCTCGACGCCGCGGTCCAGGCCCGTGAAAAGGATCTCCACGGAGCCCTCTAGCGGCCCGACCTCGTCGAGGAGCTGCTGAAGGGGGGCGCCCGTCCACTCGGCCGTCCCGACGGCCTCCAAGAGCCACGGTTGACTGACGGGGCGGGGTGACTGAAGGGCGCGGCCGTTCCCGGCACATTCCAGCGTGACGGGAACGGTCACTCGGGGCCGGGTCAGGATGTCGTCGAAGCTGAGGGTGAGCGGGGAGCCCACGTTGCCGTCGATCTCCAGCCGCCACGCGCCCGGGTCGACGGGCGGGATGTCGTAGTGGATCAACAGGTAGTGCAGCCCGGCGGGCGTGAGGGGATAGCGGAGCGCCTCGAGCGGCATACCGTGATTGCGAGCTGCGAGCGCCAGCTCTTCGTGGCCGATCGGTCCAGTGCGCATCTCCGCCATGCGCGTCAGATTTCACCACGTTCCCGGTCGCAGTGTGACCGTGGTCACGGAACGAGGGGCTTGCCGAGGCTAGCGTCGCCCCGATGAACCTTCGGGAACGTATGGACTCGATGTCGCGGGCCGAGCTCACCGGGCTCGTGCTCGTACTCGCCGCGATCCTCATCGGTGCGGCGGTGTGGTACGTGCGCGCGTTGCCCAAGCCGATCGCGATCGCGCAGGCGATGACCACGGGCTCGGCCGGGGTTGGCTCGTCGTCGTCGCCGACGCCGGTACCGATCCTCGTCGACGTGGCGGGCATGGTGGACGACCCGGGCGTGTACGACTTCGTGCTCGGCGACCGGGTGATCGACGCGATCGAGCGTGCCGGGGGTGCACGCAAGGGGGCTGACTTGAGCGCCCTGAATCTGGCGGCGCCGCTCACCGACGGGACCCAGATCCTCGTCCCCGAGCGCGGCGCCTCGGCGAGCGGCGCCGCGACCGGATCCACCTCCGGAGGGCTCATCAACATCAACTCGGCGGACGCAACAGAGCTCGAGGA
>Ga0299913_10000990_pt1 | contig 19883 bp, 13 predicted proteins | sample RVTome_9_FD_201360 | JGI IMG/M metagenome (GOLD analysis project Ga0299913, IMG submission 201360) | Soil microbial communities from uranium-contaminated site in the Upper Colorado River Basin, Wyoming, United States - RVT155D38 (version 2) ... | reverse complement strand
GGGGTAGTGGACGCTCGAGTAGAGGATGCGGTCGAGCACGAACCGATGGCGCTGATGGTCGTACTCGTACTTGTTGCGGCTGCCGGACGGGATCTCGACGATCACCTCGATCGGCCCGCGGTCCGTGGCCTGCTCCATGCGCGTCAGTATGGGCCGAGCTACCAGCCGATGCCGGCGTACCGCGCTGGTGGCTCCGCCCCCGCCGGCAGGCCCACCAGGTCGATCAGTACCTGGTCGTCGCGCAGCATCGACGGCAGCTCGGCAACGGCTGGCCAGAGCTTCGTCAGCACAATGACCTCGCTGGCTGCCAGGGTCGAGCGGAGCGAGTCGCTGAGCACCTCCCGCAGGTGGGGAAGGTGCTGCTCGATGAAGTCACGGTTGGCGCCGCGGAGTCGGTCGGGGTGGATGTCGTCGTCGTAGATCGAAAGACGGTAGCCCTTGCCGAGGAGCCGCTCGGCAAGAGCCACCGCGGGCGACTCTCGCAGGTCGTCGGTCGAGCTTTTGAAGCTCAGGCCGAGCAGACCGACGCGTCTGAGGCCCGTCTCTTCGACGAGCCGAACACCGCGCTCGAAGTGCGCCACGTTGCTCGCCAGCGCCGCCTGGAGCAGGGGGAGGTCCACGTCCGTCTTTCGCGCGCAGTCGGTGATGGCGCGCAGGTCCTTCGGCAGGCATGAGCCACCGAAGGCGTAGCCGGGCCGCAGATAGGCGGTCGAGATGTTCAGACGATCGTCGGCCATCATGACCTTCATCACGTCGCGACCATCGACGTCGTTGGCCCGCGCAAAGGACGCAATCTCGTTCGCGAACGCGATCTTCACCGCGTGGAATGCGTTGTCGGTGTACTTGACCATCTCCGAGGTCCGAATCGGTACGACGAAGATCGGGGCCTCGACGCCCGCATAGACGTCACTGACCATCCGGGCGCTGCGCTCGTCATCCGCCCCGATGACGGTCCGGCTGGCCTCGAAGAAGTCACGAATGCTGGACGACTCGCGGAGAAACTCGGGGTTGGTGGCGAGGCCGAACTCGATGCCAGCGGTCATGCCGGAGCCTGCCTCGAGGCGCGGTCGCACGTCGGCGTCGGTCGAGCCGGGAAGGACCGTGCTGCGCACCACGATGGTCCGGAAGCGACCGTCGCGTGGGAGCGACGCGCCGATCTCGTCGGCGACCCGGTGGACTGCACTCAGGTCGAGAGCGCCCGATGGAGCACTCGGAGTGCCCACGGCAATCATGATGACGTCGGAGCGCTGGACGGCATCTCGCAACGAACCCGTCGTCAAGCGCCTGCTGGCGACGGCCGCTGCCAGAAGCTCGTCGAGTCCAGGCTCGGCGATCGGCGACCGCCCGGCGGCGATGGCGTCGACCTTGTGCCGGTCGGTGTCCACCCCGACGACGTCGATCCCGAGCTTGGCGAGGCACGCCGCGGTGACGGCACCGACGTAGCCCAGCCCGATGATGGCAACCTGCAACTGGAGTTCCTCGCGCGCGATGGCGGTGCGTACGGACTCAAGCCTGCACCGGGTGGCGATGATACCGCCCGATGACGCAACCATCCGGCGGCCCCAGGCGTCCACCGGGGAAAGCCACGGACGGTGGCTATACTCTCGTGCCGGACAGACGCACCGAGCTTTCCTTGACTCCTCCCCGATCGTTCCAGCGACCCGATCCCCGCTCGGCCGCCGCAGCGACGTTGTCCTTCCTGTTCCCGGGCCTGGGCCAGGCGTACAACCAGCAGTGGCAGCTCGCGGTCCTCCTGGCCGTACCGGTCCTTCTGGTCGCCGCCCTCGCCGTCATCGTGATCGCCGGGGCCGGGTCCGGCGCTTCGGTCCTGGGCCGGCTGCTGGATTCGCGCGTGCTGATCGCCCTGATCATCCTCGACCTCGCGCTCCTCGGCTGGCGCATGGTCGCGATTCTGCAGGCGCACAGCGAGCGCTCGCGGCTCAGCGCGCGCACGTGGACCACGTGGGCGACTGGCCTGCTCCTCGTCGCGACCATCGCGATGCATGCCCTGCCCGCGTACTACGCGGCGAAGGCGATCGACACGCTAGGCTCGGTTTCGTTGGAAGGCGGTGGCTCGCTGTTCGACGGCGGGGAGGGCGGCGACGTCAACATCCCGGAGCCCTCGGCGCAGCCAGAGGTGGGGGAGCGCGTGACGGTGCTGCTGGTCGGCGTGGACTTCGCCCCCGGTCGCGCGACCCACCTCACCGATACCATGCTCGTGACCACCTTCGACCCCGAATCCGGTGACGTGGCGATGATCTCGATCCCACGCGACCTCTACGGCGTCCCCCTCGGTGACGGTCGTGTCTACAACGCGAAGCTGAACTCGCTGATGGCGCAGGCCAGCGCAGACCCCGCGGGCTATCCGCTGGGTGGGCCCGCGACGCTGAAGGCGGCGGTCGGCGAATTGCTGGACACGCGGATCCACTACTTCGCGGCCATCGACATCGAGGGTATGCGCCAGCTCATCGACGCGATCGGCGGCGTGGACGTCGTGGTCGAGCGCACGATCAACGATCCGCAGTACCACGACGCGCTCACGGGGCAGCGCGGGTTCTTCATCGAGGCCGGCCCGCGGCACCTCGACGGCCATACAGCCATGGCGTTCATCCGCTCCCGCATGGCGGCCGGGGAGAGCGACTTCACCCGCGCCGAGCGGCAGCAGCTCGTTCTCACTGCCATTGCCGAGCAGCTGACGGCCGGCAACCTCCTCGTCACCCTGCCCGCTCTCCTCGACACGGTCCGCGACAACGTGGCGACCGACATCCCGTCCCGCCGCATCCCGGAGATCGCCACGGCTGCTCAAGATGCCGATCTTCGCAGCATCGAACGCGTGGTACTGACCCCGGACGGGGGCTACGTCACCGTTGACCCGAACAGCGTTGCCGGGTATGTGCTCTACCCGAATCTCGACGCCATTCGGCTCCTGGGCGAGCGCCTCTTCGACGGTGTTCGCCCGGAAGGTCCTGACGATATGCCGTCGTCGAGTCCCTAACGCGGATCAGGTTCGACTCAACACTGCTCGCGACACACGGTCATCAAGGTATTGGTTCCAAGTCGTCAATCGGAACCGAGGTCTGCCGCCTGACTCAGGACGGGTGCGTCCATCCCAAAGTATGTGTTCAAGAGGATTGGCAGGATCGCCGGGGCGTGGCCAGCTCCTTTGAAGGGGTCATCTACGCCCGGCATTCGTGCGGCGAAGAGGGTGCGGCGCCACTCTTGGCGACTAACCGCCGAGCGCCGAGCGCCGTGGTCCGAGAAGACGACGATGATCGTCTCCGGGTCATCGATGAGCTCGTCCACGGTGTCAAGCACTACCCCATTCAAGTAGTCGACCTGCTCGGAGTAGAGGCCCCAGAACTCCTGATCCGTAATCCCGATGTCACGCGTCTGGCCGAACCTGCAGCTGCTCGGGTAGCAAGCCAAGGGAGGGGGCGGATGGCCGTTCTCATCGAATACGAATGGCGCGTGGGGACTCATGACGTGCGCGAGCATGAACGTCGGTTGATTTCGGTCGGCTGCAGCAACCTCGGTCACATGCTGGAAGTTGGAACGGATTCGAGATGCGTGCACGCGGTTGAGGAGGTTGGGCGCGACTGCGTCCACGATGCCGGCGAGGGCGGTGTCATCGAGCACACTGAGTTCAAACTCGTTCAGTTGACCGTCGTCGAGGTAGACGTCTGCCGAGTCGAGCGTTACGAGGCTGTAGGTAGGCGCCGATGTGATGATCTCGTACCCCAGCTGCCGCATTTCGTCGAGAAGGGGCGCGGCATGAATGAGACCACGCAGCTCGCGACGCCCGGTAAGCGATCCCACAGGCGCATCCAGCACCTCCTTCGTGTCGCGGCCGTGGACGAGGGAAACCAAGACCTCGGCGGTCGTGTCGTACATGCCAGTGGCGTCGCGGGCGACTTGGAAGCCACGCTCCTCGAGAGCCGATAGGAACGGCTCGTTGTCGTAACCAACCGATGCCAGGGTATCGGATCGTGCGTAGCCGTCGAGAAGCAGCAAGTAGATATCAGGCCGCGCCGTCGAGCGAGACGGATCGACATGGACGATCGGCTCTGCCGTCGGGCTGGGCTGGATGGCTAGCGGAACTGCGCCGACAAGGGCGATGAGCAACCAGATTGCGGCAATGAGGTTGAGTCCCCGAGTCCACGAAGAAAGGGGCACCGCCGAAACGCGGCGCGAGAGGCGGGAGGCGACCCACACCGAGAGTGGGACGAGGAGCAATGCGCCAATCCCGGCCATGACGAGCCAGACACCGCCCACGATGACCCCAGCTGCCTGCCATGACCGAACGGCAAGCCGCGCGACGATCAGCATGATTGCCACGGCGGCGAGGCCGACGAGTAGCGGTCGGACCACCCAAGTTGCCGGGATGAAGGTCAGACCGTACGCACCGACGAGGTAAGCCACGGTTGCCAAGAATGGATGCAGCGGCCACCTTGTCATCGCCGGACCTCAACCTGCATTCTTCGACGTGGCACGTACGTCGCCGCATTGACCACGGGACCATCTTCGCATCTCTGGGGGCGATGACTCGCGAGCTGGGGACTAGGTTCCCCGGCTCTCTTCGTGCAGGGGCCGGCGCCTGCTGCAATCTGCATTCTCGCCCCCTGTCACGGCTGGCCATGGTTGCTCCCTGTCGCCCGTGGCTGGCCTTACCGGTGATGTGGGGCGCAAGTACCGCGATGCTCGTCGCCATCTGGCCCCTCAGCCCCCACGCTCGAGGCTACCGCTTCCTGGTGGTCAGCGGCGACACGTAGCAAGCCGACATCAGGCCTCTGTGGCCTCGAGGTCGTGGGTCCTCTCGAACGGGACGCCCCGAGACTCCTACGACTGCCGACCTGTTGCGAGTGCGTATGCAGCCAGAAGGTTCGCGGCGCTGTTCGTCCAGCTGAGCTTGCCGGCCACGCGAGTGCGGCCGAGCTCGCCCATCGCGGCCCGTCGCTGCGGGTCGTCGAGCAGCTCCATCGTCAGCTCCGCCAGGCCGGCGGGGTCGTTCGGCGTGGCGTAGGCGGCGGCATCGGCGGCCGACACGCGCGTCTCCTCGAGATCAAAGGCGACCACCGGTACGCCGACCGCCATGTACTCGAGCGTCTTGTTCATGGTGCAGTACTCGTTGAAGTCGTTCGCCGGGTCGGGGCTGATGGCGACGTCGGTGGTGGACAGTACCCGCCGCACCAACTCGTCGGGCACGCGGCCGGTGAAGGTGACGTCGTCTGCCAAGCCCTCGCGACGGACCTGCTCGCGCAGCTCCTCGAGCATCGGGCCGCCGCCCATGGCGATGAAGCGGACCTGCCCCGGACGGGCGGCGGCGACATGGCGGGCGGCCTCCACGAACAGGTCGACGCCGTCCTGGGGACCCATGGTGCCGAGGTAGGCGACCAGATGCCGCCGACCATCACGCAGTGACGGATCTGGCTCGACGCGGTGGATGCGGGCCGGATCTGGTGAGCTGCGAACGACGAACACGCGCTCAGGGTCGACGCCACCGCGCTCGAGCGCGAAGCGCCGGTACGTCTCGTTGGTGGCGATCACCGCGTTCGCCGTCCGGTATGTCAGCCGCTCGCACCACAACAGGAATCGGTGCACCGTGCCGCCGCGTCGACCGCCCTGCGCCAGATACACCTCCGGAGACAGGTCGTGCTGGTCGAAGATGAATGCAGCACCGAGCCGCTGGAAGAGCCAGCCGATGGGGAAGAAGAAGTCCGGCGGATTACAGGCGTGCACGACGTCGAAGCGTCGGCCGCGCCAGGCGAGCAGCGCCAGAATCAGTGTCGCGGGGATGGCGACCGCGTACTCGGCGAGGTGGCTGATGAGGCCGGCAGCGGTGGTGGGGAGCGGGTAACGGAAGACCTCGATACCGTCAATCTTCTCGTGCCATCGGGAGGCTCCCTCACCCTTGGGCGAGATGACGGTCACGCGCCACCCAGCGTCGCGAAGGGTCTTCGACTCGGTCCACACGCGGCGGTCGAACGGCACCGGCAGGTCCTCGACGAGGATCAACGCCCGCGATCCTTTCATTGGTCTCCTCTCGACCGCCTGCGCCGGAGTCGGTCCCGCGTCATCGCGATCAGTTCGTCATCGGTCTCGTCGCGCGTGACGCGGAAGATCACCACGGTCGCAACCCCCGCAGTGACCGGGCCGAGCCAGGTGAGGGGAGTGCCCGGCAGCATCGCTGCGGGCACGAACAGCAGAATCGTAGCTGCAGCCATGAGCTCCCGTGGCTGTATCGCCGACCCGGGTAGCGCGGCCGCCAGCTGCCGCTCGGAAAGAACCGACCGGACCACGAAGCCGACCGCGAACGAGATGGCCGACCCGGTCATGCCGGTCGTCGGCGTGAGGACAAGGGCGACGACGACGGCCGCGGCGAGCGCCGCGAGGAAGTTGACTGATACGTCACGGCCGTGGCCGATGGCGAGCTGGACGGAGTTCCTCGGGCCGATGACCGCACGGACCAGGATTCCGATCAGCACGATGCGCAAGGGGAGCGCGCCGGGAAGATATTCAGGCCCGAACAGCAGTGTAATGATCGGCTCGGCGAGCGCGAAGAGCGTGGCAATCGGGCCGAGCGACACAAGGTACGTCCATCGGCCCACGGCCGGCTGAACCGCCGCCAACGTGTCCCGCCCGCCCTCCACCAGCAGCCGACTCGCATAGGGCATATAGACAAGGGTCAGTGCGGTGAAGATGCCTTCCGTCGCCGTCGCGAGGAAGAGGGCGGCGGAAAAGAAACCGACAGTCGTGGCATCCGTCGTAGCGGCCAGGATCGGGACATTGACTTGTCGGATCAGTTGACCGGCGATCACCATCGTCAGCGTCGGCGCGGTGACCGCAAGAAGCGGTCCGGCCATTCCGGGGTCGGCGCGAGGCGCGATGTTGCGTCGCGCAGCTGAGAGCCCAGCCCAACCGATGGCGATCGCTGCTGCCACGAGCGCGCCAACCGCGTAGGCGAGTCCCAGCTCCGGGAGCGTGAGCCCCAGCATGATGGCGCCCACAAGCCCGAGCAGGACCAGGGCGTTCGGAACGACGTCGCGAGTGATGGTCGCCGCGGGGATGTTGAGGAGGCCCCTGAGGATCGAGCTCCCGACTTGGCATGCGCCCAGACCTACGATGACGACGCTCCATACGCGAAGGAGTGGCCCAGCCTCCGGCGTGCCGAGGGCCGCTCCGACGACGTCTGCAAACGCGAACGTCATGGCGCCGAAGCCGAGCAGCAGAACTGATCCGATCGCCAGGGCGGTCCCCACCACACGGCCAGCACGATCCACCCGTTTCTCCGCTACCGCACGTGATAAGAGCAGCGGGACGCTGACGGTCAGGCCGAGGGGCGCAACGCGGATCAGGACATTCTCAAAGGACTCGGCGATGCCGAGGATGCCAAAGCCTTCCGGGCCGAGATACCGCGCGGCGATGATCTGCCGCACGGCCCCCAGGACCAACGCTCCGCCGACGCCCACGGCTCCCACCAGGGATGCGGCAAGCACGGCGCTAAGCGTACGAGCCGATGCGCTCACCTCGGGGAGGGTCACCCCGGGAGCGGCATGCCTCCCATCCGAACGCACCTCGCGACCATACCAGAGCGTGGTACTGTCGCCATCCCGTTGCAGACTTCACTCCACGCCTCGAGGCATCCTCGTCGCCCGGTGCTCGCGATATTTCTCGACGGGCTGGGCGCGGATGCCGTGTCACGGATGTCGTTCGTTGCCGCCCTGCCGAGCGTTCGAAGGCTACGGACAGAGCTCGGCTACTCGATCACCTGCCACGCGTCGATGTACACAGGCCTCCGACCTGACCGGCATGGCCTGTGGTTCGTCTGGCAGCGAGATGCTGCCCGTTCCCCCTTCCGATGGCTCAGGCCGCTCGGGTTCCTCAGCACGATCGACAACCTGGCCCTGCGGGTCCTCGTGACGAAGATCACGCGCCGGTTCACGCGGACAACCTCGTGGTTTGGTGTTCCCTATCCAGTCCATGTTCCCTGGCGCGACCTGCCCGAGCTCGACGTGGCGGAGCGCCGGCTGTGGAGCGACCCGGGATACCTGGACACCGCCCCGACGATCTTCGACCTGTGGCGAAGTGCTGGTGTCAGCGTGGAGATCGTCGGCATGGCGCGCGGTCATTCTGCAGGGCTCGCGGGTATCGAGGCGTGGAGTCCACCACCTGTGCCGGCGGACGTCACCTACCTGTTCGCCGGCGATATCGATCATGCCTCGCACGCCCACGGACAGGGATCGATTGCGGTGGGAGACGTGCTCGCACGCGTCGATCGTGTCATTCGCCGGGTCCACGGTGAACTGTGTTCGATAGCCGGAGAGGTCGACCTCGTCCTGTGGTCCGATCACGGCCACCATGACGTGGAGCGGCTAGATCCCTTCGAGCTGTTGGCTAAGAATGGCATCTCACTCGATGGGCTGCTCCACGTCATTGACACCAACTTCATCCGAGTGTGGGTGGATGGTGACGATCGGCGGCGAGCGCTCGCGAATCAGTTGGACGCGACGCGCGTGGGACATGTGTTGACGGAGGAGGAGCTCGATCGCTATCGGGTGCGGCTCCCGGACAACCGATACGGGGACCTGATCTTCTATCTCGACCTGCCGTACGCGTTCTCCCGGACCATCTGGGGCTTCGGGCGCCGCCTCGCGTCCGCGCATGGCTACCTCCCGGATCATCCGCAGTCCGACGGCGTGCTGGCCAGCTCACGAGGCGTGCGCGAGGGGGACATCCAGCTTGCCGACATCGCGCCCTCCCTGCTGGCGCTCACGCACACGGAAACGCCGGCGAACCTCGACGGTTCAGCGTTCTGGGGACGCGGACCCTGACGATTCAGGCTGCCGCGCGGCGCCGAGCTGATCCAGGAGGGAGGTGCCAGGGAGTTCGACCGGCGCCACGGTCGCGGCGATGTCAAGCAAGGTTGGCACGATGTCCGTGCTCGACACCGGGTCCTCATCGGCGATGCCAGCGGGAATGCCGGGGCCAGCAATCATGAGCGGGATGTGCACGCCGCGCTCGTCACCTGCGGCCACGCCGCGCATTCCGTTATCGGACGTGAAGATGATGTACGTGTTCTCCAATTCTCCGGCGTCCGATAGCGCCTGCACGATGGCCGCTACCATCGCTTCCACGGATGCCATCGCTTCCAAGCGCCCCTGGAGGTCCGCGGTCTCGTGGGCAATGCCACTCGGGTGCTCGGCGTCATCGTAGAGATGCTCGTTGCCTGGTCCCGGTTCGGGTGAGTCCGACGCCGGCAGCCCTGACCCCGGATACCATTCCGGTGGCTCATGGGGCGCGAACGGCATGACCGCGAGGAACAGTGCACGGCGATCGCCTTCGGTGATCATGCGGACAGCTGCGCGCGTCTGGAGGTCCGTGAGGTAGAACTCGTCGGAGGCGCCGCGACCCGAGATCCTGCCGTTCTCGTTGAGGCGATAGCTCCAGTAGGAAGGCGTGCCCCAGATGCTGCGCCACTCGGTCCATCCCGGCGGGGGGTCCTGTAGGCGGATGTCGAAGTCATCCCTCCCGTAGCCGGCGAGATAGTGGCCAACGAACGCCGTCCGGTAGCCGGCGTCCTGGAGCCAGCTCGCGACGGTCATATCCTCCAGCCCCGCCTCCAGGAACGCCTCGTAGCACCGACTATCGTCCGACACGCCGTGCTGACTGGCTGCAAGCCCGGTAAGGATCGACACTCGTGCCGGACAGTCGGACGGGTCGGAGGCCGTGGCCCCTTCGATGGTGACCCCGACGTCGCCGATCAGTTCAGGGATGGTTGGCGCGGTTGATCCGTCGTTTCGACGACCGTCGAGCAGCTGAAGAGTCTCGATCGTGAGGTCATCGGTGACGATGAGCACGATGTTGGGTCGCAAGTCCTCGGCAAAGCCGAATGACGGGGAAAGCCACGCCACGACGCCCACCATTGATGCAAGGAGCGCGGCGGCGAGGCCGAGGTTGCCTGCCACAGCCGCCAGCCGAGGTGGAGTCGGGGCTTGGAGGCGCAGTCGCTCATCCGACGTGCTCAGCTGCGTGGCCGCGCCCACGGCCAGGAACGCAAAGAATGCGACGAATGAGTCGGCGAACGTAACGTGGACGACCGATTCAACGACCATGTTGACGACCATGAAGAGGCCGCCGGATGCCAGGGCCGCCGCAAGTGGGGCGTCGGTTCGTCGCGCGATCGGGGCGAGCCCACGGAGAACGAGGACGATGAACATGGCGAACGCGGCGAACCCGGCGACTCCGAACTCACCCGCCAGGCTTGCGATGGGCGCCCCCATCTTGAGCGAGTCGGGGAGTGCAATGCCGAGCTCTTCGTAGACCGGGCTGTCGTACAGCACGGACGCGTACGACCCATATGTTCCGGGGCCTCGTCCGACGATAGGCGACTCGAGCATGAGCTCGAATCCGCCTTGGTAGAGCACGTACCGATCGCGTTCATGGGCATTGACGATGTACTCATCCCAGGTGTCCGCCCCGATGCGCACGAGTCGCGGCCCGAGCGTTGGGATCGCAACAACGAACAGCAAAGCGACGACAACGAGTACCTGAGGCCGCAACGCACGCCGGACGAAGGTTCTGATCGCAACGCGCTCGGATGCTGGAATGGTGGCCAAGACGGTCACCGCGCCGATGGGCATGCTGAGGAACAGGCGTCGAACGGTCGAGAGAATGACGCCGATCGCGGCCAACCCGGCGAGGGTCAGCCCATGGGTCCTCCAGCCGGGCAGGCGAAGGGCGACGATGCCCAGGGCGAAGGCGACTGCCATGGCCGAGCCGAACACGGTGTGCTGGTTCCAGATGCTGGTCGCTGCGAGCTCACCGGAGCGTCGGACGTGCGCATCCCACGGAAGCGTCATACCCAGAAACTGTCCAACCGCAAGCGCGATCGAGGCGGCGAACAGTGCCCCGATCAGAAGCCCGTACCGGGTCACCACGACCGGCTGGTACCGAAGCCCCAACGCTACGAGCAGCCATAACCCTGATTTTGCAGCCAGGAATAGACCGACTCCCCCCATCTCGAGGGCGGTTCCGTTGACGAACCACGAGATGACGCCGACTCCCGCGAACCCCGCAAGCGCCAAGAGCGGCGGCGGTATACGAAGGTTCCGCGTCGACAATCCGACGACCAACGTACGCACGACGAGCAGCGCGAGGGTCACCTCGTCCAGCCGGGCGAGCAGCCCCTGGACGTCCGAAGGGATGTCATCGACTCGGACGATCGCCGACTGAAGGAAGAGGTAGACCCCCAACGCCATGACCACGGCTTCGGGCCGTGCCGCCACGGCAACCACGAGAAGGGTCAGGGCCACGCCGGTCGCGATGAGACCGAGTTCAGGGACTTCCAAGAACGCTCCCGCCCGATTGCTTAGAATTCACCGGCCCGCTGGATTACCGCTCGCCCACGCTACCCGATCCGGCGGCGGCCTTGCCCCATGCATCCGCCGTTTCTGGAGCCAGCGCGTGACCCATCAGAACTTTAGCGTCGCGGCCGATCCGAACGTTGAGGCCGCGATCGCAGCGAAGATCGACACGTTGCTCGAAGCGGCGACCCATATTCCGGGCGTGAAGGCGGTGGTACTTGGTGGGAGTCTCGGCCGTGGCGAGGCGACCATCGGGCCCGATGGTCTCGCAAGCGACATCGAGCTCTACCTCGTTGGGTCCGACCGGCGCCTGCGCGACCAGGCTCAGTCACTGGAGCAGTCACAGCGATCCGCCGGCTGGGATGTCAGCATCGCCTGGGTTCATCCCCGTCAATTGACTTCGGGACGCGCCAAGAACCTCTCGTGGCGCCCCTCGCGCACCATCAGGCAGTATGAGCTGGTGACCGCCTCGCGGGTGCTCGCTGGTTCGTTGCCGCACGCAATGGCACCGGCTGCACGGGACATCCCGCTTGCCGAAGGGGTGCGCCTCATCCTCAATCGCCTCGCCGAAGCGAGCCTCCCGATTGCGACCGGATCTCCCGATGCCGATCGCTGGCTCGACAAGACCCTCATCGCGGTGGGCGACACACTCCTCCTCGCCGCGGGTCAGTACACCGCGCGGTACCGTGACCGGATGGCGCGGCTGCGCAGCCTGCGCACCCCGACCCTGACAGAGGCGGACAAGAATCGCGTGGTCGCCAGCTATCAGCGCAAACTCCTTGGTGGAGGCTCGGCTCCGTCGCATTCGGACGTTCGCCGCATCGCCGCAGCGGGGCTGCGCTTTGGCGTTGCCTCGACCCTTGGTATGGCGATTGCGGCATGGGATTCCTTTCCGCGAGAGTTCGCGCAACGCGCGGCGCGGCATGAGGCGTACCTTCGCTACTTGCCGCCAGCCGGATCGTCTGCGCTGTATGAGAGTCTCATCGTGATGCTGCGGGTCAGATGGAATGGGTTGCCCCTCCGTCCTGTGGCGTTGATCGAGGCGTTGCGCGGCCGACCGATGTCACTGTTGGCCCAGGGAACCGCGGCGCCGCTTGCGTTTGGCATCCTGGAGGGCCGGGCGGATCTGGTGGAGGCAGCAGCTCGCGCGATGTACGCCGCCGGGTTGCCTTCCGTCGGCGGCGAGGCGAGTGATGTGGCCGCGACACTGCGCCGCTACTGGGCGGCCAGCGCATGAGCGGAGCCCGCGTACTTCATCTCGTGAACGGTGAGTACTTCGGGGGCTCGGCGCGCGTGCTGATGAACTACCTGACGTCGGACCGCCGGCGCTCGGACGTGGCGGTGGGTGTGATGTTCGAGGGAGAGCTTCGGGATCGGATAGCCGCGGCCGGCATTCGGAACGAGCTGATCGGCATGCGCTCGCGTGCTGACATCGGCGCCGCCAGGCAGGTCATCCATATGGCGCGGCACTTCGGCGCCGACGTCATCCATACGCATCAAGTCCGTAACACGCTCCTTGGCCGCCTCGCAGGCATGCGCCTGAGCGTTCCTGTGGTGACGCATGTCCACTCACCGGCGAGCAGAGAGTCGACGCAGCGGCTCCGCAACCTGACGACGAGCGCGGTGGACCGTCTGCTGGCACGCCGATCGGCGCGGTTCATCGCCGTCTCCGCCAGCTTGGCCGCCGACCTTGTCCGGATCGGCGTTCGGCGCGACCGGATCCGTATCGTCCCCAACGGGGTGGATGTGCCGGTTCCCATGTCAGCACAGGAGCGCACCTCCGCACGTGCGTCACTGGACGGGTCCGACGCCGAATTCATCGTCGGGATGGTCGCGAACTTCAGACCCAGAAAGGGCACGGAAGTGTTGATCGATGCCGTCGGTGCGCTCGTGGGCGCACATCCGCGCCTGAGGCTTGTGCTCGTCGGCGAGCCGTTCAAGGAGCAGGGCCGAGACTACGGGGCGATTCTTCGCACCCATGCGGCGCGCGTTGGACTGCGGGGCAAGGTGCATTTCACCGGCTTCCGCCAGGATGCCGGTCGCCTCATCGCCGGCCTGGATCTCTTCGTCCTTCCAAGCCTGTTCGGAGAGGGCATGCCCATGGTGGTGCTGGAGGCCATGGCGGCCGGCATTCCGGTCGTGTCGACGCCCGTCGAGGGGATCGCAGAGGTTATCCGCCACGGAGAGAATGGTTCGCTGGTTCCCAGCGGGGAAGTGGATGGATTGGCACGAGCCATCGCGGAACTCGAATCGAACCCGGCGCTGGCGATGCGCCTCGGCGCAGCTGGCCGCGAGACAGTCATTGAGAAGTACACGACCGACCGGATGGTGGACGGCATCGAGGACGTCTACAGCGAGGTCGCCTCGGGCTGGCAGAGACGCGCTCGATGACAGAGCGTCCGGTCCAAGTCCTCTTGCTTCACGGTGTGAACGTGTGGAACACCGGGGACCTTGGACTGCTCCACACCACCGTCCGGCGGCTTCGGGAGGAATTCGGACCCGCCGTCGATCTCACCACCGAGGACGTCTTCTCTGGCACGGGACCGGGCGTGGAGTCGGAGCTGCGGGACCTCGGGATCACGTCCAGCCCGCCACTCGTTCCGCTACGTAAGGAGCGGGGCTGGAGTCGGCTTCGCTGGATTGGCCACGTGGTCACGGTGTTCGTCGCCATCGTCCTGGTGCGGGCGAGCGGCATGCGGTTCCTCGCGTCCTTCCCGCAGTCCGTCCGTGATCCGATCCGCTCGTTGATGGATGCCGACCTCGTGATCAGCAAGCCTGGCGGACACCTCTATTCGGCGCCTGGAAGGTGGATAGGGAGTCCTTCGTATCTCTTCACGATCTGGTCGGCTTCAATGCTCGGCCGTCCGACGATCCTGTATGCGCAGTCGGTGGGGCCGTTCGCGAGCCCCCTCGCAGTTCTCGCTGCCCGCGTAGCGCTCCGACGGGTGCGAATGGTGACCGCACGCGAACCGCTGACCTACCGCTGGGCCCGTCAGATGCTCCCCGCGTCCGTCCGCGTAGAACTCACCGCCGACGAGGCATTCCTGCTGGAACCGGCGGCGCTGGCGCTGGCGCCGGCGCTGGCGCTGGCGCCGGCGCACGGAGGGAGGAGCATGCTCGGTATCACGGCAATCGAATGGCACTATCCCGGGCATCCTCACCCCAGGGCAGCAGCCGCCCGCTATGAGTCAGCGCTCGCTGACGTTTCCCGCTGGTACATCGACGAGTGTGGAGGGCGCGTCGTCCTGCTTAGGTGGCTGACGGGTGGCCATCGTGAGGACGACGCCGCCGTCATCGACCGCATCGTCGATCTCGTCGATCGGCCTGGGCAGACATCGGTCGCAGGGCCGTTTCGTCCGGACGAAGCGAGCGGTTTCATCGGGGGATTGGAGCTGCTGGTGGCCAGTCGGCTCCACTCCGCGATCTTCGGCATGGTGGCGGGAACACCGGCGGTCGCCATCGAGTACTTGCCAAAGACTCGCGAGATCATGGCGATGGTCCTCGGTCCAGGCTGGACGGTCCCAATTGGGGAGGTCGGAGCGGGCCGGTTGCTGGAGCTGGTGCAGCGGCTGCGCGACCAGCAGGGCGCGATCCGAGCGGACATGGCGAGATCGGTCCAGCAGCTCGCGGTCACCGCGGCGAGGAACGCCCGCATTGCTCGCGAGACCGCTCAGGAGTGAAGGGCTTCAGCGTCCGCCGTGCTCGAGGAGAGCCGGTAGCGTCCTGGCCAGGATCTTCAGGTCGAGCCAGATCGACCAGCCGTCGATGTAGACGAGGTCGTGCTCGACCCACCGGTCAAAGTCGGGTTCGTGGCGAGCCTCGACCTGCCACAGGCCCGTGATCCCGGGCTTCATGCTGAGCCGCCTGCGGTGCCAGATGTCGTACTCGGCCACCTCGTCTGCCAACGGGGGGCGCGGCCCCACGAGGCTCATGTCGCCCGTCAGAACATTCCAGAGTTGCGGCAGCTCATCGATCGACGTCCTCCGCAGCCAATGACCGAGACGCGTCACCCGCGGGTCGTGTGTCGCTTTGAACGCCGCACCGTTTCGTTCATTCAGGTGGCGGACCTCGTCCAGTCGGTGCTCCGCGTCGACCACCATCGTCCGGAATTTCAGCATCGTGAACGGGCGCCCCTGTAGGCCGACACGAGTCTGACGGAAGAGGATCGGCCCGCCTTCACGAATTCGGATGTTGATCGCGACGACGAGCATGATGGGGCTGAGCAGAATCAGGCCCACACTGGCGCCGACGATGTCGATAAGTCGTTTCAGGATCAGGCCGGCCTCACGATGCCCGTCGTTCACGAGCGATCGGACGAGTATTCCGTCGAACTCCTCTTGGACAGCGCCCGGCAGCATCTCCTCGACGGGGTCGACGGCAATCCGTACGGTCTTGCCCAGCCCCGCCGCAAGACCAGCGATGGGTTCCAGTCGTCGCGTCGCGACCGGCGGCAGACACAACGCAATCTCATCCACCACGTGCGCTGCCAGAACGTCGTAGATCTGATCGACCGTCCCGATGAGCGGACGGGTCACCACGGTCTCTGTCTCCTCCGGCGCTCGTAAGTGGCCGACGACCCGAACGCCGAGTCCAGCATGGCTTTCCACGCGTTCGGCGAAGTCTTGCGCGAGATGCCCGACGCCGACGACGAGCATGTATCGCGGATCGTGACCGCGCCGCCGGTTTGCCTCGAACGCCCACCTCAGGGCGAACCTCCCCCCCAGCGCCACCGTTGGCTGCGCAACGAAGAGGAGGGACAGGAACAGTCTGCTGACTTCAGTCTGCTTGAACAGGAAGAGTGCCGAAAGCGTCAGCGCGGCGACGACGATGGTCGCCCGCACGATGTCTCGAATCTCCGTCCAGAATCGCCACCGAACATCGAGACGGTACAGCCCGAAGGCCCAGAGAACGACCACCCAGACCAAGGCAAAGATCACCGCCGCCAGCCGGAGGTCGATGCCGACCGCCTGCCAGAGGGCCCATGTGTTGCCGTCACGGTACCGAAGGACTGCCGTGATCATGAACACCGCCACGGACATGAGGCCGTCGACGGCTATGAGCCCGACGCGCAGGACCATCAGGTGCCTTCGGATCATCAGCGGTATTCCCGCCTTTCCTGCAAGTGCTGCTCGCTGGCCCGGCTAACCGGTTGTGCTCGCCGGCCTGGCAAACCGGTTGTGCTCGCCGGCCTGGCAAACCATAACGCCTTTGGCGGTCGCTTCGCAGGCTGCAGCTCACTCGGTTGGTGGCTCATGACGCTAGACTGGTTCCTGATCAATGCCACGAATTCTCGTTGTCGAGCCGATCGCTCAGCCTGCCATCGAAGTCCTCGCCTCAGCGCACGAAACCCACGTTCGGCCTGGTCTCGATCGGCAGGCGCTTCTCGACCTCCTCGCCGATCCGCCGGGTTGGGATGCGCTGGTCGTCCGTTCGCAGACCCGGGTCGACCTGGAGCTTCTCTCAGCTGCGGCGCCCAGGTTGAGCGTTGTGGGCGTCGCGAGCGTCGGAACCGACCGCATCGATCTCGGGGCGGCGACCCGCGCTGGCATCATGATCGTGAACGCACCAACCGGCAATACGGTCGCAGCGGCCGAGCACACGTTGGCGCTCATGCTGGCGCTGGTGCGTCATGTGCCCGGCGCGGACGCCTCAATTCGTCGTGGCGAATGGGAGCGTAGTCGCTATACCGGCCGCGAACTGCGTGAGAAGACCCTGGGAATCATCGGGCTGGGCAAGATCGGCAAAGCCGTCGCTCGGCGCGCCGAGGCGTTCGAGATGCGCATCGTTGCGTACGACCCGTACCTCACGCAGGAGCAGGCGGCTGAGGTCGGAGCTCGATTGGTTGGACTTCCTGAGCTCCTTCACCGCGCGGACCTGATCACGATCCACACGCCACTGACCCCCCAGACCCGTGGATTGCTGGGGTCCGCGCAGCTCGACGCCACCAAGCCGGGTGTCTTCCTCCTGAATGTCGCGCGCGGCGGCCTAGTGGATGAGAAGTCGTTGGCCGCAGCGTTGGAGAGCGGACAGGTTGCCGGTGCCGCGGTCGATGTGTTCTCCTCCGAGCCGGTGCCGTCTGACAACCCCCTCCGGCGGGCGCCGAACCTCGTTCTCACTCCTCACCTGGGTGCCTCAACCTTCGAGGCACAGGAGCGGGTCGGGATCGAGATGGCCGAACAGGTGGTGATGGCGCTGTCCGGCGTGACGCCACCCTACGCGGTGAATGCACCGGCAGCCGCACCGGACACCGCACCAAGACTGAGACCGTATGTCGAACTCGGACGGCGCCTTGCCATCCTCGCGCGTCAGCTTGCGCCTTCCGCCTGCGATGTCCTGTCCCTCACGTACTCGGGTGAGATTGCTGCCGGCGATTGTGCGCCGATCCGGACCGCAGCCCTTGCGGGGCTTCTCGAGGCCGTGACCGACCAGCGAGTGAATGCCGTGAACGCCGACATCGTTGCGCGTGACCGGGGGCTTGTGGTGCGCGAGGATCGCACGGCGGCATCTGAGCCTTGGGCATCACTCGTGGAGCTCGCCATCGGCCTCGCTGACGGGAGCTCCATCCTGGCGCTGGCGGGCTCGACTGCCCATGGGAAGCCGCATCTCGCCGTGGTCGACGGGTTCGCCATCGACGCCGAGCTGAGCGGGCGAATCCTCATTACTCGGCACCACGACCGTCCCGGCGTTGTTGGCGCCGTTGGAACGATTCTGGCGGAAGCCGGTGTCAACATCTCGTCGCTCGAGCTCTCGCGCCTGTCGGAGCACGGGGATGCGATGATGTTCATCTCCGTAGACCACCCACTATCCGACGGCGTCGTCGAGCGACTCGGCGCCGTCGAAGGGATGCGAACGGTCAGGATGGCGGAGCTTCCTCAACCGTAGCGCTGTGCGGGCCTTCGGTCCGACCAACGGCGAGAGCAAGGCCCGCCGCTCCGAACACGAAGTAGGCGATCGGTGGGGCAACGAACACCCCAGAAGTCAGCGAGCGAGCGAGGGCGTCGACATAGACCAACCGCGCGCCCAGCACGAAGGCCCTAGATGCCGGCGCCATCGACTGCCCTGCAAGACGCCAGAGGTCACGCAGGACAACCATGAGGAAGGCGAACATGGCTACCAAGCCGAAGACGCCTGTTTCGCCCAGAATCATGGGCCAGAAGGTGTCCGTGATCGCCATGGGGTGTCGCTCGCTCAGTCCCCATATGCGGTTCAGCCCGTACTCGGCGTACACGGGACTGTACTGGACTCTGCTCATGTGGCTTCCGAACTGTCCAAGGCCTGCCCCCAAGGGGAAATAGTCCCGGGCCGCCGCCACTGACCCGACATACAGAGCATTCCGGGGCGCCATGGGCACCAGCACAGCGGGGTCCGGGTCCTCGGAGAGGACCTCTGCGATGAGCTCGGGCGGCTCCACGTATTCGGCGAGGGTTTCTCCGAAGAGGCGACCGAGCACTGGAAGCGCCACAAGGGCCACCAGGACCACGGCCGGCGCGATAGGTCCCACAGTGCGGCGGAGGGACAGCCGCGACGCGTGTTGCCGTGCGATGAGGGCTGACAAGCCTGCCATCAGACCCAGGATCGGCGCCCGGCGCCCGGACAGCAGGCTTGCACCACTGAACAACGTCCCCAGCACGAGCGCCCATCGGTCGCCGAGGACGGCGAACCTCGCGATGAGACCAAGGCCGGCGAAAACACCCATCCAGCCGTAGAGCGCCGGGTGCATGAAGAGGGATGTCACAACCGAGATGCCCCCACGCTCTCGGGCATACGCTGGCAAGTGGAAGAAGTCACGGACGGGATCACGCGCGAGGAACTCAACGGCGCCGATGGCGACGATGAGGACCGCCACAGCGAACAGCACTCCGAGAATCGGACGCACATCGTCGTACTCGACGCGAAGCATCGCCGTGAGGTAGAAGAAGGCGAAGCTCTTCGCCAGGAGTCCCAGGCCGGGGACCCACACGTCAGCCGCCACATCGCTGCTCAGGCTGGAAACGATCGCAAGGACGAACACCGACAGCAGGAGGGCTTCTCGCCAGCCTGGGCGAACGAGGGTGAGTCGCGACCTGTGGACGGTGAGCAGCGTCAAACCGAGAAGGAGGATCAGGCTCTCATCGACATAGGGCAGGTTCGATCCGGACCACCACTCGACGGTGTCCGCGAAGAGCACGACGAGCGCAAACGAGGTCAGCCCATGCGCGGGTCGCAGGCCGAACAGGCCGGCGACGACGAGTGCCACGACCGCCGATCCCGCCACTTCATTGCCGCCGAGCAGCCTGTCGACGCCAACGCCGGCGGAATACGCCACGAACGTTGTCGCAACGATGATCGATGCCGATAGGATGAGGGGGCGATGGATCACGGGAGAACATCGTATGCCTCCCGAACGTCAGTGGGCACCAGTCTTGGCCCATCCGCCGCGTCCGCCAGGTCCGGCCGTATCATGGCGCCATGCCGAGACCGTTCGCTTCATCGGCCGATCTCACCGAGAAGCAGGCCACCCTCGAGCGGCTGGCCGAGGGGGTG
>Ga0299913_10000988_pt1 | contig 19909 bp, 20 predicted proteins | sample RVTome_9_FD_201360 | JGI IMG/M metagenome (GOLD analysis project Ga0299913, IMG submission 201360) | Soil microbial communities from uranium-contaminated site in the Upper Colorado River Basin, Wyoming, United States - RVT155D38 (version 2) ... | reverse complement strand
CTCGGGATCACGCTCCCCCTCCCGCACCAGCCCCAGCCCCGACGCCTGCGCGACCTCGACGATCGCGCGATCGCCGAGGCGGCCGTAATCCGCTTCGATCTCCCGCCCGAGCGGGTCATGCACCGTCGCCATGACCCGCTCGCCGCCCAGCGCTCCCAGCAGCACGTCCATCGTCCCCTCCCCGCCGTCGGCGAGCGGGCACGGGTCCGCCTCGGCGCCCGCGCTCTCGAGCCCGCGGCCGATCGCCCCGGCCACCTCGGCGGCCGTGAACGTCCCCTTGAAGGAGTCGGGGGCGACGAGGTACGCACGCGGCCGTGCGATCCGGTCCATCCCCGCAACCTAACCTTCGGCGGCCGTGCCACCGCTGCTGCGCGCCATGCGACCCTCCGAGTGGGTCAAGAACGTGCTCGTCTTCGCCGGCCTGCTGTTCTCGGGCAGGGTGGACGAGGGCGCCGCCGTCGCCGACGCCACGCTCGCGTTCGTGGCCTTCTGCGCGATCTCCAGCGCCGGCTACCTCTTCAACGACCTCCGTGACGCCGAGCACGACCGGCGCCACCCCGACAAGCGCCACCGGCCGGTCGCGAGCGGCGCCCTGCGCCCTGCGACGGCCGCGCTGGCCGCGGTGTTGCTCGCCTCCGGCGCGGTGGTGCTGCCCCTGGCGACCGTGGACGCCGAGGTCGCCGGCCTCGTCGGGCTGTACGGCGGGATCACCGTCGCCTATTCGCTGCTGCTGAAGCGCCTCGTGATCATCGACGTGATGACGATCGCCGCGCTGTTCATCCTGCGGGTGGTCGCGGGCGCGGTCGCGGTCGAGGCGCAGGCGTCGGAGTTCCTGCTGGTCTGCACCGCCATGCTGGCCCTCTTCCTCGGGTTCACCAAGCGACGTCAGGAGGCAATGCTGGAGGACGCCGAGGGAGGTGCCGACACCCGCCCCGTGCTCGAGCACTACTCGATCCCGTTCCTCGACCAGATGGTGGCGATGGTCACGGCGGCGGCGATCCTCGCCTACGTGATCTACGCGGTCAGCTCACCGCTCGTCGGCTCGCGCATGCTGGCGACGGCCCCGTCCGTGCTCTACGGCGTCTTCCGCTACCTCTACCTGATCTACGACCGCGGCGACACTCGCTCGACCGCGGCGATCCTCACCCACGACCCGGGGATGATCCTCGCCGGTGCCAGCTGGATCGCCTCGGCCCTCGCGGTGCTCTACGTGTTCGACTAGCGTTCACTCCGCATGGATCTGTCGCTGACAGCGGAAGAGCAGGCGTTCCGCGACGAGGTGCGCGCCTGGCTCGCCGACAACCACCCGGGTGAGGCGTCGTCGGGCGGCGACCAGGCTCAGTTCGAGTTCGAGCGCGAGTGGCAGCGAACGCTGCACGAGGCCGGCTGGGCCGGGGTCTCGTGGCCAAAGGAGTACGGCGGCCGCGGCGCGACCCTGATCGAGCAGTCGATCTTCGGCTCCGAGCTGGCGCGGGCGAAGGCGCCGCGCCCGGCCAACGTGCTCGGCCTGGTGATGGGCGGACCCGTGGTCATCGCCCACGGCACCGAGTACCAGAAGGAGCGCTTTCTCGAGCCGATCCTCTCCGCCGAGGAGATCTGGTGCCAGGGGTTCTCCGAGCCGGAGTCCGGCTCCGACCTCGCCTCGCTGAAGACGAAGGCGGTGAAGGAAGACGGCGGCTGGCGGATCACCGGCCAGAAGGTGTGGACGACGTTCGCCCACGAGGCGAAGTGGTGCATGCTGGTCGCGCGCTCCGACCCCGACGCGCCCAAGCACAAGGGCCTCACCTACTTCCTCATGGACATGGACCAGGAAGAGGTCGAGGTGCGGCCGCTGCGCCAGATCACCGGCGAGGCCGAGTTCAACGAGCTGTTCATCGAGAACGCCTACGTGCCCGACGAGAACGTGGTCGGCGGCGAGGGCAACGGCTGGATGGTCGCGATCACGACGCTGATGAACGAGCGCGCCGGGCTCGGCGCCTCGGCGGCGCTGGGGCTGGCGCAGACGCTGGACGAGCTGGTGGAACTGGCGAAGGAACGGGGGCTCGCCGGCGACCCGCGCGTCCGCGACCGGGTGGCACGGCTTCGGATCGGCATCGAGGGCCTGCGCCTGGGCGCGATGCGCGCGCTCACGACGACGATGAAGGTGGGTGTCCCCGGGCCCGAGGGCTCGATCGCGAAGCTCCAATGGTCGTCCACGAGCCAGGCGATGACCGAGCTGGCGACCGAGATCGGCGGCCTCGACGCACTTCAGAAGGGCTCGCCCTGGTCCTACCGGTTCCTGCGCACGCGGGCGAACTCGATCGAGGGCGGAACAAGCGACGTGCTTCGCAACATCGTCGCCGAGCGGGTGCTCGGGCTGCCCAAGCTTCGCTAGGGAGGCGGCGGGTGGAGTTCGGGTTCTCAGACGAGCAGCAGGAGATCCAGTCCACCGCGCGCGACTTCCTCGCCGACCGCTTCAAACCCGAGAAGGTGCGCGAGCTGGCCGAGTCCGACGATCCCTACGACGAGGGGCTTTGGCGGGAAATGTGTGAGCTGGGCTGGGCGGGGATCGCGCTGCCCTCAGAGCACGGCGGCCAGGGGCTCGGCACGGTCGAGCTGGTGATCCTCCTGGAGCAGATGGGCTACGCGCTCGCGCCGTCGCCCTTCCTGGCGAATGCGATCGCGGCGCTGATGATCGTCCACGCCGGCTCCGATGAGCAGCAGGGCAGGTGGCTGCCCGGCATGGCCTCGGGCGAGGCGCGCGGCGCCGCCGCCCTGACGCCCGATCCGGAGCCCGTCCTGGGCGCCGCCGAGGGGGCGGCGGTGCTCGTGCTCGGCGATAGCGACGGCGCGCGGATCGTCGAGCCGGATGCGGCCAGGCTGGAGCGGCTGGACATGATCGACACCACCCGGGCCTACTTCCGCGTCTCGGCCGAGGGCGGCGATCCGCTCCCGGGCGAGATCGACGCGCCCAACGACGTCGCCGCGGTGGCCCTGGCCGCCGAGCTGGTCGGCGTCGCCCAGCGGGCGCTCGACATGGCCGTCGATTACGCCAAGGAGCGCGAGCAGTTCGGTCGCCCGATCGGCGCCTACCAGGCCGTCTCGCACCGCCTCGCAGACATGCTCTGGGCGGTCGAGGAGGCGCGCTCGCTCAGTTACTACGCCGCCTGGGTCGCCGACGCGGAGCCGGAGTCGTTGCCGCTAGCCGCCTCGATGGCGAAGGCGCGCGCCTCGGACGCCGCGACCTCGGTCGCTCACGACGCGATCCAGACCCTCGGCGGCATCGGCTTCACCTGGGAGCACGACGTCCACTTCTTCCTCAAGCGGGCGAAGGTCTCGGCCCAGCTCCTGGGCTCGGCCGGCCACCATCGCGCGCGCGTCGCCGCGCTCGGCGGGCTCGGCTGAGCGCCGGGCCTACAGGTCCCAGTTGACGATCTTCGACCGGATGTTGCCGGAGAGGCCGTCGACGAGCTCGCCTCCCGGGTCGTTCAGCTTGCGCGCGCGTTTCCGCGCCGGGGGCTTGTCGTCGTTGGACTGGGTGAAGAAAAGCAGGTAGCGCACCCCGTTCGCCGGGATCCGCACCCGGACCTTGAACGAGATGCAGCCGTCCTTGGGCTTGAGCGGGTTGAACACCTGCGTCGGCGTGACGCTCCCGCCCCTCCCGTAGAGGCCGAGGGTCCCGATGTCGTCGCCGGGGTTCTCGCGGTCGTCCGCGAAGACGATCCACCGGTCGTCGTCCTCGAGCTTGCGGTCGCCGTCGCTCGATAGCAGCACGACCTCGCTGCCGTCGGTGCCCAGGTCCGAGTCCCAGATCAGCGTACGCACGAGCGCCTGACCGCCCGGGTTCTTCAGCTTGATCAGCGAGCGCAGCGTCGGCGTGTTCTTCATTGCGCGCTCGATGCGCTTCACCACCAGGCCGCGCACCTGTTCGGCCCCGACGACGATCCTGCGCCCCTTCAGGTTGCCGGTGCTGTCGGAGTCCTCGAACGGGCTGCGACCGTTCTTGCCCTTGACCCAGAGGACCAGCCCTCCGTCGAACGTGTCACCGGCGCCGCCGTTGGGGCCCGAGGCGTCGTTCCCGGGGCTGAATCCGCGGTCGTCGGCAATCGCACCACCGAGATCGCCGAGCGCGCAGTTGTCGTTGTACTGGTCCGGGGGCTGGTAGACGTCGAAGAAGGCGCCCTGCTTCGAGTTCAGCTTCAGGTTCTGCTGAAAGCCGTCGGGACCGGGGATCATCGCCGGCGCCGCGATCGCCACCGCGGTCGCCGTGAGCGCGACCGCCCCTGCGGTCCCCACGCCCCAGTGTCTCCGCCACCTTGCCACTCAGGGGCAGCGTACATGTGGTCGCACCCGCGACGACGGCATCGTCAGTCGCCGACGACCTCGGCGTCGGAGAGCAGCTTCGTCTTTCCGGCCAGGCGGTACTCGACGTCGATCGTCTCGTGCTTTCGGTAGGTGCCGAACAGGCCCAGGTACATCGCCGCCCAGCGGACGCCGCCGACCTTGCCCTCCTTGACGATCGAGCGCTTGAAGACGATCTCGTCCCGCCGAAGCTCGTAGTCCCTGCCCCGCTCCTGCTCGACGCCGTTCACGTACACCCGGATCGGCGGCTCCGCGCCCCTCGGCAGCGGGACGCGACGGCCGACCTCGACGCCCTCGTCCTCGTGACCGGCGAAGGGCTTGACCTCGTCGCTCACGAACCGCCTGCGGCGGCTTCGCCGCCTGACACGCTGGTTTCGGTGCTTGAGCACCTCATCCCACCAATTCCTCTCGCACGGCGTCGAAGGGGGCGGCCTGGTCGAGCGTGCGCTTGCGAACGCCCCCGGCGAAGGGGACGAACGAGCCGTCGCCCATCACGTCGACGCCGGCGTCGCGGCCCCGGAGCCAGCCGCCCGCTGACAGCTCGACCCGCCCGGCCACCCGCTGCCCGGGGCCGTACTCGCGAAAGGCCTTCACCGGGTCCAGCGGGCCCTCGCCGCGGATCTCCTCCGCGCTGCGACGAAGCGCGCCGATCGCCTCGTCCAGGGTCTCGAAGCGCTCGCGCGCGACGCGCGGCCCGTGGCGAACCGTGAGCGTGTACCCGGTCACGTCCGCAGGGTAGTGAAACGCCCCCCACCCCTTGCCCCGGCGCCCGCCCTGTGAGAGGATGGACTCCGAGGGGACTGCTGCTCACCGCGTCGCGGGCGTGATCGCCATGGCGATCACGCCACGACCCGGCTAGGCCCCGCGTCGCGGGCGCTTCGGCCGGCGCGCCGGGGGGCCGGTGATCTTCTCCGGCCCGTCGCGGTCGGCGACTTCAGCGTAGTCGCGGTCGCGCTCACCGGTGTAGATCTGGCGCGGGCGGGCGATCTTCTGCTCCGAGTCGTCGTTCAGCTCCATCCACTGCGCGACCCAGCCCGAGGTGCGGGGGATGGCGAAGATCACCGTGAACATGTCGGTGGGGATCTCCAGCGCCTCGTAGATCATCCCCGAGTAGAAGTCGACGTTGGGGTAGAGCTTGCGGTCGGTGAAGTACTCGTCGTCGAGCGCCCGCTTCTCCAGCTCGGTCGCGATCTCCACCAGCGGGTTGTGCTCGGTGGCCTCGAGGACACCGTCGAGGTGCTGCTTGATGATCCGCGCCCGGGGGTCGTAGTTCTTGTAGACGCGGTGGCCGAAGCCCATCAGGCGCTCCTCGCGCTTCTTCACGCCCTCGAGGAAGTCGGGGATGTTCTCGGGCTCCTCGATCCGGCGCAGCATCTTCAGCACCGCCTCGTTGGCGCCTCCGTGAAGCGGCCCGTAGAGTGCGGCGACCCCCGCGGCGACGGCGGAGTACGGGTCCACCTGCGACGAGCCGACCCCGCGAACGGCGCTGGTCGAGCAGTTCTGCTCATGGTCGGCGTGGAGGATGAACAGCACGTCGAGCGCCTTCGCCAAACGCGGGTCCGGGTCGTAGGAGACCTCGGTCTTCTTGAACATCATCGAGAGGAAGTTCTCGGGATAGGTGAGGTCATTGTCGGGGTAGACGTATGGGAGGCCCATGTTGTGGCGGTAGGCGAACGCCGCCAGCGTGGGCATCTTCGCGATCATCCTCACCGCCGCCATGTAGCGCTCCTCGGCGTCGTCGATCTGCTTTGCGTCCGGGTAGAACGTCGAGAGGGCGCCGACGCCGGAGAGCAGCATGCCCATCGGATGTGCGTCGTAGCGGAACGTCTCCAGCAGGTGCTTGATGTCCTCGTGGACGAAGGTGTGGTGGGTGATGTCGAAGACCCAGCGCTCGAGCTGGGGCTTGGTCGGCAGCTCGCCGAAGATCAGCAGGTAGGCCACCTCGAGATAGGAGGAGTGCTCGCAGAGCTGCTCGATCGGGTAACCGCGGTGCTGCAACACCCCGGCCTCGCCGTCGATGAAGGTGATCGCCGAGCGGCAGGAGGCCGTGTTGGTGAAGGCCGGGTCGTAGGCCATCATCCCGAAGTCGTCCTCGCGCACCTTGATCTGGCGCAGGTCCATCGCCCGGATCGTGTCGTCCGTGATCTCGACCTCGTAGGTGCGGCCGGTGCGGTTGTCGGTGATGGTCAACGAGTCCTCGCCCGCCGTCGCCACGCCGCCCCCGTCTGTTTGCGTTCGCTCTTCGGTCGCCATCGCCTCTCCTGTTCGCTTCGGCCTCGCGGGGATTGTCTCAGTTCGGCTCAGGCGGCGAAGCCGCCGCAGGTGATCCGCCGCAAGGCACTCAGCCGAACGCGGTCATCGCCTGCAGCTGGCGCAGGCGCTGGTCGATCTCCTCGCGCCCGAGCCGGGCGACCCGCTCGGTGCCGAAGTCCTCGACGTTGAACGACGCGAGCACCGTCCCGTGGGCCATGGCCAGGCGCAGCGTCCGGTGGTCGACGTCGCTCGCGCCGCCGGGGCCGATCACCCCCTGGCCGTCGAGGTAGCCGAGGAAGCCGCCCGCGAAGCTGTCGCCCGCGCCGGTGGGGTCGCGCACGTCCTCGAGGGGAAAGCCCGGGAGGGCGAAGAACCCGTCCTCGGTGAACATCGCCGAGCCGTACTCGCCCTGCTTGGCCACGACCACGCGGGGTCCCATCTCCATCGCCGCGGCGGCGGCGCGCGCCAGGTTCGCCTCCTCGGTCAGCTGGCGGATCTCGGCGTCGTTCAGGATCAGGCAGTCGACCTCGCCGATCGCAGCGACAAGCGAGTCGCGCGCCGTCTCGATCCAGAGGTTCATCGAGTCGAGCGCCACCAGCCGGGCCCCGTCGCACTGGCCTCGAACCCGGCGCTGGAGGTCGGGCTGGATGTTGGCGAGGAACAGCGCGTCCGCGGTGCGCGAGGGGCCGGACAGCTTCGGCTCGAACTCCCCGAAGACGTTGAGCCGGGTCTCGTCGGTGTGGGCGACGTTCAGGTCGTACTCGTAGTGGCCGCGCCAGACGAACGTGTCGCCGCCCGGGACCCGCTCGATGTCGGAGACGTCGACTCCCCGCTCGCTCAGCAGCTCGATGTGCTCCTGGGAGAAGTCGTCGCCCACGGGCCCGACGACATTGACATCCGTGAACAGGCGGGCGGAGAGGGCGAAGTGCACTGCCGATCCGCCCAGCATCCGCTCGCGCCCGCCGAAGGGCGTTCGCACCGAGTCGAAGGCGATCGATCCCACCACGGTCAGCGACATCAGCGGGTGATCCTGCCAGACTTGCCCGCTCGTGCACGCGATACAGGTCAAGGAATTCGGCGGCCCCGAGGTCATGGACCTCGTCGAGCTGCCCGACCCCGAGCCCGCCGACGGCACGGTCGTGGTCGACGTGGTCCGGGCCGGGGTGAACTTCGCCGACACCCACGCGACCCGCGACGACTACCTCGCCAAGCAGGCGCTGCCGATGATCCCTGGCGGGGAGGTCGCGGGCCGGACCTCCGACGGGCGGCGCGTGGCCGCGCTTCTCGCCGGCGGGGGCTACGCGGAGAAGGTGGCGGTGCCGGAGGCCTTCCTCATCCCCGTGCCCGATGGGGTTTCCGACGACGTCGCGGCGGGCCTCTTGCTCCAGGGACTGACCGCGCACGCGCTCGTCCACCGCTGCGCTCGGCTCGAGCAGGGGGAGACGATCGTGGTCCAGGCGGCCGGCGGGGGCACAGGCACCCTGGCGGTGCAGCTCGCGAAGCGCGCCGGTGGCCGCGTGATCGCGCTGGCCTCCAGCGAGGAGAAGCGGGCGCTGGCCCAGCGCCTGGGGGCCGACGCTGCCGTGGACTCCCGCGCGGATGACCTCGAGGCGGCGATCCTGGCGGCGAACGGCGGCGAGCTCGTCGACGCGGTGCTCGAGATGTCGGGAGGGGCGGCGTTCGAGGCTTGCCTGCGCGCGCTGGCCCCGTTCGGACGCATGGCCACGTTCGGGATCGCCTCGCGCGAGCCGAACGAGGTCGACACCGGCCACCTCATGCGCCACTCGCGGGCCGTGATCGGCTTCTGGCTCATGCACCTGATCCCTCGGCGCGAGCTGGTCGCCTCGATGATTGCCGACCTGTTCCGGGCCGTCGGGGCGGGTGAGCTGGAGGTCGTCGTCGGCGGGGTGTACCCGCTCTCGGAGGCGCGCCGCGCGCACGAGGACCTCGCGGCCAGGCGAAGCCACGGCAAGCTCCTCCTCGATCCGTCGCGCTGATGGCCAAGTTCGCCGAGCTCGGCCTCTCCGAGGGTCTTTTGAAGACCCTCGACGAGCTGGGTTACGAGGACCCGACGCCGATCCAGGAGCAGGCGATTCCCGAGCTCGTCGCGGGGCACGACGTGATCGGCCAGGCCCAGACCGGCACCGGCAAGACCGCCGCCTTCGGACTGCCGCTGCTCGACTTCATCGACCCCGAGTCCGAGGACACGCAGGCGATCGTGCTGACGCCCACCCGCGAGCTGTGCATCCAGGTCACCCAGGCGCTTCGCTCCTACGCCGAGCACATGCCGATCGAGGTCCTGGCCGTCTTCGGCGGACAGGCCGTCGCCACCCAGACGTCGCGCCTGCGAACCGGTGCCCAGGTGGTGGTCGCCACGGTGGGACGCATGCTCGATCTGGTGACGCGCGGATCGCTCCTGCTCTCTGCGGCGCGCTACATCGTCCTCGACGAGGCCGACGAGATGCTCGACCTCGGCTTCATCGAGGACGTCGAACGGATCCTCCGCCTCTGCCCGAGCGGGCGGCAGACGGCGCTGTTCTCGGCGACGATCCCGCCCCCCGTCGCCCGCCTTGCCGACGGCTTCATGTACGACCCGGTGACGATCAAGGTCACCCCGAAGCAGCTCACGGTGGACGCGATCGCGCAGGCGTTCGTCGAGGTCCCGGAGAAGCAGAAGACGGAGCGCCTGATCGAGGTCCTCAAGGCCGAGGAGCCCGAGCAGGCGATCATCTTCTGTCGCCGGAAGATCGGGGCGCGCAAGCTCGACGAGTCGCTCCAGCGCAAGGGCTTGCGCTCGAAGGCGCTGCATGGGGACCTCACCCAGGGCCAGCGCGACGGGGTCATGCTCGCCTTCAAGGACCACAAGCTGCCGCTGCTGGTGGCGACCGACGTCGCCGCACGCGGACTCGACATCGAGCATGTCACGCACGTGATCAACTACGACGTGCCGACCACCACCGAGCCCTACGTCCACCGCATCGGGCGCACCGGGCGGGTGGGTCGTACCGGGCGGGCGATCACCTTCGTCACCCCGGGGCAGCGGGAGGAGATCGGCCGGATCGAGCGCGAGGCGAGGACGTCGATCGACGAGTGGGAGCGGCCGGAGGAGCGAATCGAGCACGCGCCGCGCCCGCGCCGGCGCGATCACACGACGGACGACGTCCAGCCGAAGGCCGATCGCGAGCAGCCCGCGCCCGAGGCCGGCTCGGGCCACGCGAAGCTGTTCGTCAACCGCGGCAAGCGCAGCGGCATCTCCGACGACGACCTGCGCTGGGCGTTGACCGAGGGCGCGGTGGTGCCCGAGGGCGCGATCCGCGAGATCCGCGTCCTCGAGCGGTTCTCGTTCGTGGACCTCGAGGCCCAGCATGCCGAGCAGGTGCTGGAGCGCCTTGACGGCACCAAGCTCAAGGGCAAGCAGGTCCGCGTCGAGTACGCGAACCGCTAGTCCGGCGCCTTGCCGCGAGCCTCCCTGCCCTCGCGTACGAGCCCCCTCCAGTCGCCGGTGCGGAAGACGATGCCGAGGGTGACGAACGCCACCGCGACCGAGAACGCGGCGACAGCCACCTGCTGTCCGGCCGAGTAGGCGAGGACGGCCACCCGCGACGGGCCCTCCAGCGTGGCCACGAGCAGCGCTTGCTGCGCCCCGGCCCCTCCTGGGGTCAGAGGCAGGGCACCGCTGATCGACTGGACGCTCATCACCAGCAGCACGGTCTCGGCCGAGCCGCCGATGCCGAACGCGTCCAGGAAGAGCCAGAACGAGCCGAAGCGAAGCAGCCAGCCGGCCATCTGCCACGCCGCCACCTCGCGCAGATAGCGCCGCGGCTGGCGCAGGATCACGACCCCCTGCTTCAGCCGTCGCCAGACGGCCTCGGCGTGGCGCACGAGGAAGGCGAAGAGCAGCAGCGTCCCGATCCCGAGGACGGTGAGGACGAACAGCAGCAGGTCCGGATGGGCCGCCCAGAAGGAGATCTCGAACGCGGGAAGCTCCGGCAGGCTCGGCGCCTCGGGAAGCAGTCCCTGGCCGATCGCGTATCCGAGCACGAGCAGGCCCATGAGCGTGTCGAACGGGGCCAGGACCGCAAACGAGGAGATGACCGAGGGGTAGCTCGAGTTGCGCACCGCGCGCTTGGCGAGCACGATCTTGATCGCGTCGCCGCCTCGCGCCGGGAGGAGGCTGTTCATGCCGGCGCCGACCAGGAAGGCGCCGACCACGCCGACCTCGCCGACCCGGTCGCCGGGATACGCGGCGCGCAGCGCGTTGGCCCAGGCGTGACCGCGGCAGAGCTGGAGGCCCAGCGACAGCACCAGGGCACCGGCGAACCAGCCCCAGGAGATCCGTGAGAGCTCCTCGAAGAAGCGCTCGACGGCCCGGCCGAAGGCGTCGATCTGTCGTCCGAGGTCGATCGCGGCGGGCATCGCCATAAGCTAGTCCGCTTGATCGCCGCGCCGATGCTCGTCGCCGCCACGCTCGCCGGCGTCTATCTGGCCTGGGACCCCCCGAGCGCCGACCTCGCGGCGCAGACGTTCCGGGCCGAGCTCTACGCCGATCTCGGGCCCTCGGTGTGGAACAACGCCTGGTACGCGGGCCACCACCTGCCCGGGTACAGCCTCCTGTTCCCGCCGCTGGCGGCGTCGCTCACGCCGCAGCTCGTGGCCGCGATCTCGGCGGTTGCCTCCGCCGGCCTGTTCGGCGCGATCGCCCGGCACGCCTACGGCACCAGGGCGCGCCTTGGGTCGGTCTGGTTCGCGGCGGCGACCGCCACGAACCTGCTGACCGGCAGGCTCACGTTCGCCCTCGGCGTCGCGCTGGGCCTCGCCGGCCTCCTCGCCATCCAGCGGTGCCGCAGCGCCCTGGCAGCGGGGGCCGGCGCGTTGACCGCGCTGGCGAGTCCCGTCGCCGGGCTATTCCTCGCGCTCACGGGCGCCGCGGCGGCGATCGCCCGGCGCCCCGCGATCGGAGGCCGGGGCGCCTGGGTCGGGGGCGCCGCCGCCGCGCTGGGAGCGACCGTCGCCATCGTCGCCCTCGTCCTCGCGTTTCCGGTCGGCGGCGTCGAGCCCTTTGTCGCGTCGGCCTTCTGGAACGTGCCGATCTTCTGCGCCGCCGCGCTGGTGCTGCTCCCCCGCGACGAGCGGGTCGTGCGCTGGGGCGTAGCGCTGTACGCGCTCGCCGCGATCGCCCTGTTCGCGATCGACAACGCCGCCGGCGGCAACGCCACCCGCCTCGGCGCCCTGTTCGGCGGGCCCGTCCTGGCGTTGGCGCTCGCTCATCGGCGTCCCGTGGCGCTCGCGGTCGTGGCCGTGCCGCTGCTCTTCTGGCAGTGGTCGCCCGCCGTCCGCGACGTCTCCGATGCCGCCGGCGACCCCTCGGTCGAGCGGGCCTTCCACGCTCCGCTCATCGACCGGCTCGACTCGCTCACCGTGGGCGCACCCGCTCGGGTCCACGTGCTGCCCACCCGTAACCGCTGGGAGGCCGTGCACGTCGCTCGCGACTACCCGCTCGCTCGCGGCTGGCTGCGCCAGGCAGAGTCGGACGACTTCGACCTCTTCGACGACGGCCGGCTCACCCCCGGGTCCTACCTCGCCTGGCTCCGGGATCACGGCGTCTCCTACGTCGCGGTCCCGCGGGGTTTGGAGCTCGACTACCTGGCCGAGGACGAGGCCGAGCTGATCGCCGGCGGGCTCGACTTCCTCGACCTCGTCTGGGAGTCGGGGGACTGGCGCCTGTACGAGCTGACGGCGGCCGCGCCGCTGGTCGCGCCAGCGGACGCACCGCTCGAGCCTCCGGCCGACGCCCGCCTCGCCGCCCTCGGCCCGGACGGCTTCGAGCTGACCGCCGACCGGCCGGGCTCGTATCTCGTTCGCGTGCACTACACCGACTACTGGCAGGTCGAGGCCGGGGAGGCCTGCGTCTCGCCTGCGGGGGAGTGGACCCGCGTCGACGTGCGCGAGCCCTCGGTGGTACGGGTGAAGGCCTCGTTCTCGCTCGGCGGCCTGTTCGGCGGCGGCGGCGACCGCTGCTAGCTCAGCCCCACCCCCAGGAGCGGCTCCAGCTTCGCGATCGTCTCGGCGCTCTCGCGATGAAGGATCGCCGTCATCCCCACCGCCTCGGCGCCGGCACAGTTCTCGCGGAGATCGTCCACGAACACCGCCTCGCCGGGAGCCACCTCCAGGCGCTCGCAGGCGAGCAGGTAGATCTCGGGCTGCGGCTTGTGCATCCCCACCTCACCGGAGATCACGGCATCGTCGAAGATGTCGACGGGGGCGCGGTCGTAGATGCCGAGACCCCACGAGTTCGAGATCAGCCCGGTGCGAATGCCCGCCGCGCCCGCCGTGCTCACCGCCCCGATCATCGCCTCGTCGGGGCGCAGGCCGGCGAACAGGCGGGGGATCAGTCTCTCGGTGTCCTCGACGCCCAGCAGCGCACCGAAGCGCCGCTCGAACGCGGCCTCCCCGAGCTCGCCCGTCTCCAGGGCGCGCAACAGCCGCAGCGCCTCGGCGTCGCCACGGAACAGCTCGCGCACGGCTTGCGGCTCGAGCCCCTCCGCCTCGCAGAATGCCGCGAACGCCGGCCAGATGCTGGTGGTGAGCACCCCGCCGAAGTCCACTATGAGAGCCTTCGCCACGATGGCCGAGGAGGCTAGAGCAGCCGAGCTGGACGGCATCGACCGCGCCGGTGTCGAGGCGTGGTTCACCGAGCACGTCGAGGGCGTCGAGCTGCCGCTTGCCTTCGAGCGCATCTCCGGCGGCCGCTCCAACCTCACCTACGGCGTCCTCGACGCCGCCGCCCATCGCTGGGCGCTGCGGCGGCCTCCGCTCGGCGAGCGGCTGGCGTCGGCCCACGACATGGCGCGCGAGCACCGGGTGATCGCGGCGCTCCAGCCGACCCCGGTTCCGGTCCCGCCCGTGGTTGGACTCTGCGAGGACGAGTCGGTCAACGGCGCGCCGTTCTACGTCATGGGATTCGTCGATGGTCCGATCCTGCGCTCGCAGCGGGATGTCGTCGACGCCTTCGACGAGGCGCAGCGGCGCGCGATCGGCGAGCGCGTCGTCGACACGCTGGTGGCGCTCCACGCGGTCGACCCCGACGAGGCGGGGCTGGGCGAGCTGGGGCGCAAGGAGGACTACGTGGCCCGCCAGCTCCGCCGCTGGAAGGGCCAGTGGGACAAGTCGAAGGCCAGGGAGCTGGAGCTGGTCGACGACGTCCACGACCGGCTGGCCGCGCGCGTCCCCGAGCAGGGGCCGGCGACGATCGTCCACGGCGACTACCGGCTCGACAACATGATCCTCGACCGTGCCAGCGGCGAGGTGGCGGCCGTCGTCGACTGGGAGCTGTGCACGCTCGGCGACCCGCTCGCCGACGTCGGACTGCTGATGGTCTACTGGTCGCAGCCGGGAGACGGCCTGATCCCGCTCTGGGACGCGCCGACGATCGCCCCCGGCTTTCCGGCGAGAGCCGAGCTCGGCGAACGCTACGCCCGGGCGTCGGGGAGAGACCTCTCGCAGCTCGACTTCTACGTCGCCCTCGGCTACTGGAAGCTGGCCGTTATCCTCGAGGGTGTGCTCGCCCGTTTCGCGGCCGGTCAGTACGGCGAGGGCGACGAGGCGGACGAGCGCCTCGGCGAGTCGCTGAAGATCGTCGACGACCTCGCTCGGGCCGCCGACGAGGCCGAGCGCCGGCTGGGCTGACGCAGACGTTCAGGCGTTCGCGGCGGCGGTGCCGGCGGGCGCCTCGGCCGGTGTGCCGGTCCCGTCCTCACCCGCGATCTCGCGGGCCCAGTGGTTGAGCTCGCGGCGGGCGATCACGACCTTGTGGACCTCGTCCGGGCCGTCGGCGACCTTGAGCATCCGGCTGAACCGCCACATCCCGGCGAGCGGGGTGTCGTCGGACATGCCGAGCGCGCCGTGGACCTGGATCGCGCGGTCGAGCACGTCCATGACCACGTTCGCGGCCACTACCTTGATCATCGAGATCTCGCGACGCGCCGCCTTCTTGCCGTGGGTGTCCATACGCCATGCCGCGAGCAGGGTCAGCAGGCGCGCCTGCTCGGTCTCCATCCGCGACTTGGCGATGAAGTCCTGGATGAACTGCTTCTCCGCCAGCTTCTCGCCCTGGGTCTCGCGCACGAGCGCCCGCTTGCACATCATCTCGATCGCGCGCTCGCAGGTGCCGATCGCCCGCATGCAGTGGTGGATGCGGCCCGGGCCGAGCCGGTCCTGGGCGATCGCGAAGCCGGCCTGGCGCGGGCCCAGCAGGTTGGCCTCGGGCACCCGGCAGTCCTCGTAGCGGATCTCGCAGTGGCCCGGACCCCCTGCGTGGCCCATGACCGGGACCGGGCGCACCAGGTCGAAGCCGGGCGTGTCGAGGGGGACGAGGATCATCGAGGCGCGGGCGTACCTGTGCGCGTCGGGGTCGGTGACGACCATGGCGATCGCCACATCGGCGCCGACCGCGCCGGAGGTGAACCACTTGTGCCCGTTGATGACCCACTCGCCGTCGACCAGGTCGGCGCGGGTCTGAAGCGTCGTCGGGTCCGAGCCCGACACCTCGGGCTCGGTCATCGAGAAGCAGGAGCGGATCTCGCCGTCGAGCAGCGGCGAGAGCCAGCGCTCCCTCTGCTCGTCGGTGCCGTGCTCGGCGAGGATCTCCATGTTGCCGGTGTCCGGAGCGGCGCAGTTGAATGCCATGCCCGCGACCGCGGGGCTTCGGCCCATCTCCTCACAGAGCAGGCCGTACTCCCAGTTGGCGAGCCCGGGCCCGTAGCGCTCGTCGGGCATGAACAGGTTCCAAAGGCCCTCCGAGCGGGCGCGCGCGCGGATGTCGCGGATGATCTCGGGATAGGGAACGCCCGGGCGCACCTCGTCGTCGAGGGCCCGAAGCGCCTCCATCTCGACCGGGTAGACGTGCTGGTCGAGGAAGGCGCGAATCCGCCCGCGCAGCTCCTCGACGCGCGCGCTTGGCTCGAAGTCCACGCGGGCAGACTACCGCCACGCCGACGCGGCCGCGCGTGCAGGTCAGGTCGAGGCGGCTGCGCCCCGCAGGCGCTTCTGGGTGATGGCCTGGATCGCGAACAGCCCCCCGACGAGGACGGCGGCGACGAGGACCGCGGGAATGACGACGCTCGGGTCGCCCTCCTTGGCGACCAGGGTGGTGCCGGAGACGATCAGCACCACCGCCAGGGCGCGGCGCAGGAACGCCTGCGGAGCGCGCACCGCGAGCACGCCGCCGAGCAGCACCCCCGGCACCGAGCCGATCAGGATGTTGCCGGCGAGCACGAAGTCCACGTTCCCGCCCACCCAGTGGGCGATGCCCGCCGCCCACAGCAGCACGGCCGCGTGGAAGATGTCCGTCCCGACCACGCGCTGGGGCGTGAGCCGGAAGATCGCGATCAGCGCGATCGCGATCAGGGTGCCGCTGCCGGCGGAGGTGAGGCCGATGACGAAGCCGGTGACGGCCCCGGTGACGATCGCGGCGATGATGTGGCGGCGGTAGAGGTGGACCGCGTAGCGCTCGGCGATCACGTCCTTGAAGAACACCGAGCGCAGCAGGGTCGCTACCCCAACCACCAGCAGCGCTCCCCCGAGCATGCCCAGCACCAGCTTGTCGAGGTCGTCGCCGTAGCTTCGCTGGAGCAGCTCGATCACGTAGACGCCCACCAGGGCCGAGGGGATGCTGCCGACCGCGAGCCAGAAGGCGAGGCCGCGGTGTACCGTCTTCAGCCTCAGGTGCTGATAGCCGCCCACGGTCTTGGTCACGGCGGCGTAGAAGATGTCGGTGCCGATCGCGGTCACCGGGGAGATCCCGAAGATCAGGATCAGCAGCGGCGTCATCAGCGATGCCCCGCCCATGCCGGTCATGCCGACGAGCAGCCCGATCCCGAGCCCGAAGAAGATGATCGCGGGGTCCACGGCAGCGCTGTGGGCCTTTGTTGATCGATTTAGGTCAAAAAGGCGCGGCGCGGGATGGTAGCAGCGCCTGGATCATCTAACGCTTGATCCAGGCCTCGGGGTCGTTCAGGATCGCGTCGATGCGCCACGGCAGGTGGCCCTCCGCGACCTCGGCCAGGGTCGCGCTCTCCAGCACCGCCCGCAGGCTCGCCCGCACCGCTACCCAGACGTCGCGCAGCCTCTCGGCGGCTCCGGGGTAGTGGAGATCCTCCGGAGCGGCCTCGTGGATGTTCGCGAGCGGGCCCTCGACGGCCCGGATCACGTCGGCGATCGTGATCTCCTCCGCCGGCCGATCGAGCCAGTAGCCGCCGCGGTAGCCGCGCTTGGCCCGAACCAGGCCGGCGTGCTTCAGCTCGAGCAGGATGTGCTCGAGGAACTGCAGCGGGATGTCCTGTGCCTGCGCCAGGTGCTCGCCCTTCACCGGCTCGCCCTCGGGCGACGCGGCAAGCTCGAGGGCGGCTCTCACCGCGTAGTCGGCCTTGGCGGAGATCCGCACCTGGCCATTCTCGCAAGCGTCACCCCTCCGGCGGCGAATCGCCCACCCTCTACGATCGCCGCCTTCATGATCGACCTCCAGAGCCACTCGACCGTGTCCGACGGCCAGCTCGAGCCCGCCGACGTCGCCCGTTCGGCGGCCGAGGCCGGCGTCACCGTGATGGCGCTCACCGACCACGACGGCGTAGCCGGGGTGGAGGAGGCGAGCGGGGTCGCGTCGGATCTCGGGATCGAGAACGTGCCTGCGGTCGAGATGTCCTGCGTTCACAGGTACTCCGAGGACCTCCACATCTGTGGCTACTGGGTGGACGTCGGTCGGATTCAGCCGGCGTGCGATCGCGCCCAGCAGGAGCGCGTGGATCGCGCCAAGGAGATCATCGGGAAGCTCAACTCGCACGGCGTCGAGGTTTCGTTCGAGGACGCCGTGGCCAAGGCCGGCGCCGCCGACGCGATCGGGCGCCCCCACATAGCGAAGGCGGCCGGCGCCGGCCCCGACCTGGGGCCGTTCTTCGAGGAGTACCTCGTCCCCGGGGCGAAGGCGTTCGTCTCCCGCAAGTGGCCCTCGGCCGAGGAGGCGGTGCGGCTGATCCATGATGCCGGCGGGGTGGCCGTCGTCGCCCATCCGTACTGGGACGTCTCCGAGCCCGAGCAGGTCCGAGACCTGGTCGAGAGCCTGGTCCGCGACGTCGGCCTCGACGGGATCGAGAGCTTCTACCCGCCGCACACGGCCGAGCAGACGAAGCACTGCCTCGAGCTGTGCGAGGAGTTCGGCCTGGTGCCGACCGCGTCGTCGGACTTCCACGGCCCCACTCACAAGACCTTCTCGCGCTGGGGCGCCTACGACACCTACGACCTGGGCGAGCCGCAGGTGCCGCCAAGGCCGTAGCGCGGGCGCTGGACGTTTCGCGCGGAAGGCGGGCATTTCGGCCGCCGTACCGGGGGCGGAGCTGGTGACGGGGTGAGGAGCGGCAGTCCCCCACCGCGATGCGTCGATTCCGTCCCCATGGGGGACGATTCCGACGCATCGGTGCCGGCGGAGGCGCCAACAGTCGCCCTGCACGCGGCGCGAGCCCTACCGCTCCCCGCGCGAAGCGGACGAGTTGCTCAGTCGAGGCGGCGGCCGAGGAATAGGCTGCGGCCCGGCGGCTTCGGCTCGAGCTGGAAGCCGCAGGATCGGTAGAGCGCGATCGCCGGCTCGTTGCGCTCGCCCACGTCCAGCTCGATCCGCCTGCACCCGCGCTCGGTGGCGCGCTCGATCGCCGCCCCGACGAGCGCTCGGCCGAGCCCGCCGCGACGCGCCGCCTCGCGTACGAACAGGTCCTCGAGCCAGCAGTCCTCCGCCGACGCCCAGACGCTCCAGCGAAACCGGATCTGGCAGACGCCCGCGGGCTCGCCGTCGCCCGCCGCCCCGAGCAGGTACTCGCCGTCGCCGCCGGCATGGATCCGCTCGACGCGGGCGCGGATCTCGGCGAGCGACGGCTCGGACCTGCCCCAGTGGTCGCGGAACCCGGCGATCAGGGAGGCGACGGCGTCGAGATCCTCCTCGCCCGTGCGCCAGACCCGCAGCTCCGTGGCCTCGCTCACGCGGGCGGCTCGGGCAGCTCGCCGTGCGCCTCTTCGAGGTTTCGCAGATCCAACAGATCATGCTCCCGCCCGGCGATTCGCTTCAGCACCACGAGGTCCGCGAGCGAGGCGATCGGGTGTGAGTCGCTCATGCGCCGGGAAGTGTGGCATCCCGCGGCTTCGCCAGCCGGGTGGGCTGCGAGCGCCCGCGCAGCTCCGCGGTCCCGTCCAGCGACCAGCGCGAGCGTTCCTCCTCGCCCGCGCGCTCGAGCGCCGACCCCGACGCCAGCACGCCTCCCTCGTTCTTCGCCAGCTCGGTCAGCCGCGCCGCCTCGTTCACGGGGTCGCCGATCACCGTGTACTCGAACCGCTGCTCCTCGCCGATGTTGCCGGCGACCACCTCGCCCGCGGAGACGCCGATCCCGGCCTCGACCCGGTCGAGGCCGCGCAGGCGCTCGTGCAGCTCGCGGGCGGCCGCCAGGGCCCGGCCCGCGTGGTCGGAGAGCGGCACGGGCGCCCCGAACACCGCCAGCGCGGCGTCGCCCTCGAACTTGTTGACCCAGCCGCCGTTGCGGTCGACGACCTCGACGACGACGGCGAAGAAGCGGTTCAGCGTCTCGACCACCTCCTGCGGCGGCCGCGCGCTCGCCAGCTTGGTCGAGCCCACCATGTCGACGAAGAGCACCGACACCTCCCGCGTCTCGCCGCCCAGCTCGACGCCCCCCTCCAGTGCCGCCCGGGCGACGTCCTCGCCGACGTGGCGCCCGAACAGGTCGTGGATGCGCTCGCGCTCGCGCAGGCCCTTGACCGTCCGGTTGAAGCCGGCCTGGAGCATGCCGACCTCGCTGCCGTCGTAGACGGGCACCTCGACGCCGAGGTCGCCGGCTTCCACCCGGCCCAGCGCCTCGCGCACCGACAGCACCGGGTCCGAGACCGAGCGGGCGGCGAGCATGAACACGTAGGAGCCTCCGGCCAGGGCGATGCCGCCGAGCGCGAGCACCGCCACCGCGAGCTCGTCGGCGTTGAAGTCGTTCTCGACCAGGGTCGAGAGCGCCACCAGCATCGCTCCGACCACCGGGATCCCGGTTCCCAGCGCCCAGGCGAGGAAGGTGCGGGCCCTGATCCCCGGGGCGACGGGCCGGCGCGGCGTGCCGCTCGCCAGCGCGCGGGCCGCCGCAGGGCGCAGCGCCCGCTCGGTGACGAGGTAGGCGATCGCGCAGGCGGTGACGCCGCTGAGGAGCACCGTGATCGCGACGCGCTGGCCGAGCTCGGCGGAGTAGGTCCAGTTGAGCGCGCCGAACACGACCGCCGC
>Ga0299913_10000987_pt1 | contig 19926 bp, 18 predicted proteins | sample RVTome_9_FD_201360 | JGI IMG/M metagenome (GOLD analysis project Ga0299913, IMG submission 201360) | Soil microbial communities from uranium-contaminated site in the Upper Colorado River Basin, Wyoming, United States - RVT155D38 (version 2) ... | reverse complement strand
GAGGTGGTCGAGGCGCCGTCCTCACCCGTGACCGAGGTCGATCCGACCGGCGCCGGCGACGCCTTCGACGGCGTGGTGCTCGCGGCGCTGGCGCGGGGGCAGGGCCCCGCCGAGGCCCTGGACGCGGCGTGCCGCGCCGGCGCCCGGGTCGCCGGCAGCCCCAGCGCCTGGCCCGAGGCACCGGGCGGCGGTGCCGCGTGACGGGCCGGCTCGTCGTCGGGACGCGCGTGCGCGATGCGCTGCAGGCCGGCGCCGGGGTCGTCGCGCTCGAGACGAGCGTGATCGGCCAAGGGCTGCCGTACCCGCGCAACCTGGAGTGCATCGAGCGTATGTCGGCCGCGATCGAAGGTGCCGGCTCGACCCCCGCCTGGATCGGTGTCGTTGACGGTGCCGTGACGGTCGGGCTCGATCCGGCGCAGCTGCACCGGTTCACCGAACCGGGCGCCGCGACGAAGGTCGCCCGGCGCGACTACCCGATCGCGGTCGCCACCGCAGCGCTCGGCGCCACCACCGTCTCCGCGACGATCTGGGCGGCGGCGCAGGCGGGTCTCACCGTTGGCGCCACCGGGGGCATCGGCGGGGTGCATCCCGGGACCCACCCGGACGTCTCGGCCGACCTGCTCGAGCTGGCGCGCACCCCTGGCCTGCTCGTGTGTTCCGGACCGAAGTCGATCATCGATCCGGCCGCGACCGCCGAGAAGCTCGAGGAGCTCGGGGTCGCTCTCGTCGGCTACGGCGTGGACAGGCTGCCGTTCTTCCTCGCCCGCGAGACCGAGATCGAGGTGGAGCACCGCGTCGACGCACCGGCGCAGGCCGCCGCGCTGGTCGGGGCCTCGACCGGACTGGGCACACCCTCCACGGTGCTCGTGTGTAACCCGGTGCCCGCCGGCCACGAGATTGACCCCCTCGAGGTGGCCGACGCGACCGCCGAGGCGGCTCGCCGGGCCGACGCGGCCGGTGTTCGTGGCAAGGCGCGCACGCCGTGGCTTCTTTCAGCCCTGGCCGAGCTCACCGACGGCCGTTCGCTCGAGGCGAACCTGGCGCTGCTCGAGGACAACGCTCGCGTCGCGGGCGAGATCGCCACCTCGGCCGCCGCGGCTACCTGAGCCAGGTCTTGCCGATCGCCTTCGTGAAGTGCCAGCCGTAGCGCAGCGACTTCGGCTTCTTCGACTCGCCGCCGCGACGGGTGAGGAACGTCACCGGCACCTCGAGCACGCGGGCATGTTGCCGCAGCGCTTCGATCGTGACCTCGGAGGTCCAGAACTGGTCCTGCTCCAGGATCAGCCGGCGCAAGACGTCGGCGCGTGTTGCCCGGTAGCCGCTCGAGATGTCGGTCACCCGCTGACCGGTGAGCAGGGTCACCACCCACGAGAAGAAGTGCACCCCGAGGTGACGGATCAGCGGACCCCGTTCGAACTCCCCGAGCATCCGTGAGCCGTTCACGTGATCGGCCTGGTCCTCGAGGATCGGCTTGATCAACACGGGCAGCTCCTCGGGCAGGTGCTGCCCGTCGGCGTCGAGCGTCACGACGATGTCGGCGCCGAGACGCAGCGCGATGTCGTAGCCGACCCGCAGCGCCAGCCCGCCTCCGCGGCGGATCGGCAGGGTCGCGACGAGGGCGCCGGCGTCGCGGGCGGCCTCGGCGGTGCCGTCGTCGGAATGGTCGTCGATCACGATCGGGAGCACCGCCAGTCCCTCGACCTGGTCGGGCATCGCGTGGATCACGGCGCCGACGTTCTCGGCTTCGTTCAGTGCCGGGGAGATCGTGACGATCAGACGTCCCTCACCGCGGCGGCGGTGGGCCTCGTCCCAGTCGAACCGCTCCACGCCGAGGGCCTCAACCAGCAGCCGGATGCTGCGCTCGCTGCGATCGGACTCCGCCTGCACGCGGAACAGCAGCAGGAACAGGATGACGGTGCCGGCCAACAGCACACCGATCAGCCGGCCGTTGTCGCCGGGGCGGAAGCTGAACGTGGCGAGGACCGGGTCGAACAGCGACGGCGCGACGGCGAGCAGCGCGACACCGAGGGTCAGGATGAACCCGATGATCAGGCTGAGCCGGCTGATGTCGCGCCGCGCGTATCGGACCGCGGCCACTGCGAAGAACCCGATCGCGAGCAGGCCTCCGAGGATCCGCAGCGCGGTCATGGGTCAGCTCGCCGGCGCGGCCCCCGGGCGCCACCGGTCGCGCGGCAGGATGTGATCGTCCAGCACCCGGCCCCGGTAACGCTCGATCGTGGCGAACATCGACTCGATCAAGGTCTCGCTCAGGAGGTGGGGCTGCAGCCCGAGGTCGAGCAGCTTCGTGTGGGTGGCGTTGTAGTAGTGCTCCTCGGCCTCCACGCGCGGGTTGTCGATCGGACGAACCTCCACGTCGATGCCGACCTCGGCGCCGGCCTTCTGCACCAGCTCGGCGAGCTGCCAGACCGAGAACTGCTCGGTGAACTGGTTGAACACGCGGAACTCCCCGGGTTCGGCCGGGTGCAGCACCGCTAACTCGACGCATCGCAAGGTATCGACGATGTTCAGGTACCCACGGGTCTGCCCGCCCTTGCCGTAGACGGTCAGCGGATGCCCGACCACGGCCTGCACGCAGAAACGGTTGAGCGCCGTGCCGAAGACGTCGTCGTAGTCGAACCGGGTGAGCAGCCGGTCGTCGAGCTGCGTCTCGTCGGTCTGGATGCCGTAGACGACGCCCTGGTTCAGGTCGGTCGCGCGCAGTCCCCAGATGCGGCAGGCGAAGTGCACGTTGTGGGAGTCGTGCACCTTCGACAGGTGGTACATCGAACCCGGCAGCTTCGGGAACGGCAGGTAGTCGCTGCGACCGTTGTGGCGGATCTCGAGGAAGCCCTCCTCGATGTCGATGTTGGGGGTGCCGTATTCACCCATGGTGCCGAGCTTCACGAGGTGAGCCTCTGGCGCGAGGTCGCGCATCGCCCACAACACGTTCAGCGTGTTCACGACGTTGTTCGTCTGGGTGAACACGGCATGCTCGCGGTCCTTCATCGAATACGGGGCGCTCGGCATCTCGCCGTAGTGCACGATCGCCTCGGGCCGGAACGTCGTGAACAGATGCTCGACGACCTCCCAGTCCGTGAGGTCGCCCTCGGTCATCCCGATCTCGTGGCCGGTGACGTCGTTCCACGCGGCAACGCGAGCCGGCAGGCCGTCGGCCACAGGGGTGAGCGAATCCGACCCCGCCTCGGTGTGGGCGCGGCGTCGCAGGTAGTTGTCGACGACGTGCACCTCGTGACCGCGCTGCGAGAACCGCATCGCGGTCGGCCATCCGAGATACCCGTCGCCGCCCAGGATCAAGATGCGCATGAACGTTTCCCCTTCGAGGATGTGGGGGTTCGAGGGATTCTACCTGCAGCTCCGTGCCCATCCCAGGCCCGCGTTCAGGTCGCGGCCGCCAGCTCGGCGAGGGCGTCGAGCACCCGATCGACCTCCTCGGCCGTGTGGTAGTGGCAGAAACCGATCCGCACCGCCCCACCGTCGTCGAGCAGGCCGATGCGCTCGAACAACTCGATCGCGTAGTAGTGCCCATCCCACACGAAGATCCCGCGCTCGCCGAGGGCCTCCGCGGTGGCCGATGGCGGGCTCGAGCCGACGCGCAGCGCGAACGTGGGGGTGCGCTCGTCGAGACGGTCGAGGTCGGTGATCCCGTACGGACGCACGGCCTCGATCGTCGCGAGCCCGTCGAGGAAACGTCGTGCCAGCTCGCCCTCGTGTGTCGCGATCGCCGTGAACGCCGACACGATCGCGTCCCGCCGCGGCCCACCGGCCGGGGCGCCGCCGTAGGTACGGCCGAGCTCGGCGAGGTAGTCGATCGCCGCGATCGTGCCGGCGAGCGTCTCGTGCGGCTGGGTGCCGGTCTCCCAGCGTTCCGGTACCTCGTCGCTCGCCGGGCGCAGCTTGTAGGGGACCCAGCGCTCGAGCAGCTCGCGGCGTACCGCGAGCATGCCCATGTGGGGACCGAAGACCTTGTAGGGCGAGGTCGCGACGAGATCGGCGCCGAGACCGTGCAGGTCGATCACGCGATGCTGCGCCAGATGCACCCCATCGACCGCGACGAGCGCCCCGACCGCCTTTGCCCGGCGCACGAGGTCCGCCGCCGGGGTGATCGTGCCGACCGCGTTGGACGCCAACGTGAAGGCGACCAAGCGCGTGCGCTCACCGAGGGCGGCCTCGAACGCGTCCAGGTCCAGGGTCACGTCGTCGGGGCGGATGTCGACCCAGCGAACGCTCGCGCCGGCGTCGGCCGCGGCGAGCACCCACGGCCGGATGTTGGCGTCGTGATCCAGGCGCGTGACGACGACCTCGTCGCCGGGGCCGATCGTGCGCGCGAACGAGCGGGACAGGTGCAGCAGCAGCGTGGTCGAGTTGGCGCCGACCACGATCTCGTCGGGATCGGCGCCGAGCAGGTCGGCGCCGGCGCGGTGGGCTTCGGCGATCAGATCGTCGGTCTCGCGACTCGTGATGAAGGCGCCGTGGGTGTTCGACGCCCCGGATCGAAGGTGGCCGGCGATCGCCTCGATCACGGTGTCGGGCACCTGTGATCCGCCGGGGGCGTCGACCACCACGAACGGCCGGCCGCCGGGCCCGGTCCGTGCCAGCGCCGGGAACCGGGCGCGCACCGCGTCGGCGTCGATCGTGGTCATGGCGCACCAGGCTCCCACACGGTCATCCACGCCGACTCGGCCCACCGCCCACGCGAAGGGCGCCCCCGAAGGGGCGCCCTGTGGAGCGACGTTCGGTGTCGCAGATGGGGAAGGTTACGCCTGCGCGGCGTCGAGCTCTCGTGCCAGCGTCGCCTGATCGAGCGACTCTCGGCGGGCTCGCAGGTCGACGTACAGCACGACGCCCACGAGCGCGTAGAACGGCGCCGTGATGATCTGGGCGATCGCACTCATGATCCAGGTTCCGAAGAACGAGTCGCCGCCGATCGCGCCGAGCACCGAGCTGACGATCCAGATCAGGATGTAGGCAACGACGATCGCGCCGAGCACGTGCCAGAACGACCCCTTCACCAGGTTCCACGATCTGGACATCGCCTCCGTGACGCTCTTGCGCTCGATCACGAAGGCGGGCACGGACATCGAGAGCAGGACGAGGAAGATCAACCCGGGGATGATCAGCAGGACGAAGCCGATCGCCACCACGATCGCGATCAGGATCGCGAGCAGGATCAGGCCACCCAGCCGGGAGAACGCGTACCGGTAGCTCGCCCCGACATCGACCGGCCGCCCGATCAGCGAGCCGGCGGCCCCGCGGGTCAGGGCGCCGGTGAGCAGCTGCGAGATGATCGCGCTGATCAACCCGGCCACCGCGCCCAGCAGCAGGGCGCGACCGATGCCGCCGCCGCCGCTCACGGTGATCTCGCCGGTCACCTCGTTGACCGTGATGCTCGAGGAGGCCGATCCGATCGCCTCGGTCACCAGGAACGCCTGGATCAAGGTGAGCGGGACCACCACGAAGGCGACGATCTGGATCAGCTGCACCGCGTTCTTCTGGTAGAGGTCGAAGGCGGTCGACAAGATGTCGCCGATGCCTTTGGGGGCGAACCCGCCGCTCGCACCCCCGCCCGCGCCGCCGCCGGGAGGTGGAGGCGGTGGCGGGGGAGGAGCCGAACCACCCATGTTGTCCATGCCGTCCTCCTTCACGAGAGAACCGGGGTTTTTGGCCCGGGAAGTCGGCCGCATCCTATGCCCGGCGCCGCCTCGGATGTGGGAGGTCAGGTTTCCAGGAGGGTGTCGTCGCCGGGCAACACCGGGATCGCCCACGAGGGATCGGGCAGCCAGTCGCCCCAGTCACGGTCGAACGGCGGCTCGCGGAGCAGCACGTGCTCGACCGCCCGCTCACCCCAGTGACGGAACCACATCGCGTCGTGCTCGCTGAACAGCCCGAGCTCGATCATCTGCGCCAGCTCGTCCTCGTCTTTCCACGACCAGGCCGATCGGTCGGCGGCGATCAGCACGTCGAGCACATGATCGGTCGTGTCGTAGCCGAGCATGCTCGGACGCAGCGGGTCCTGCAGGTTGACGTACCACCCCGCGAAGGCGCCGCTGCCGTCGTCGCTCCAGGAGGCGAGGACCGCGTAGGGCGTATCGGGGAACGCGAAGGACAATACGGGGCGCCGGGACCGCTCGATCTCGACGAGCCGCCACCGGTCGGCGGGCAGGCGCAGGGGGGTGCCGTCATCGGCGACGGGGATATGAACGCGGACCCCCGGTGGCACGAAGAACATGCGCAGGTTCGGTTCGTCGAGCACCGTGACGGCGGGCCGGGCCGTCCAGATCCGGTCTGCCCAGCACTCGCGGAGCACGACCGGCTCACCGGGCTCGCGGCGGGCAGCGGGCGCTGGATCATCGTCGTACCGAGGTGGATCCGACGGCGTCGTTCCCATCGCTGCTCGGCAGCGTAGTGCCTTGGCCGCCATCACATGCCCCGTCTTGACGGATGTCGGAGCCCGGGCGTACATTCACCCTCCGTCCGAACACACGTTCGAGCGGCTGTCTGTGAGGCCCATCACGGTGACGAAGCGGTTCGACGAACAGGTGCGGGTCGAGCGTGACGCCGGCATGCCCTCGGCGTTCGAGTGGCGGGGCCGGCGCTACGAGGTCGTCGACGTGATCGGCCGCTGGCGCATCGAGGGCCGCTGGTGGGCCGACGGCCGCGACCGCGAGTACTGGCGGGTCGAAGCCCGAGGTGGAGCCGTGTGGGATCTGTACCACGACCGCCAGCACGAACGCTGGCACATGGAGCGGCTATGGGACTGACGGTGAGGTCAGGGGACCGTATCGAAGCCTTCGTCGATGAAGTCTCGGTCGAACGCGAATGCTCGCCTGATGCCTTCCGTCCGCATCAGCTGAAAGCTCGTCGTATCCACGAACGAGGAACCTCGGCGCAGGCCTGCGAGGTAGGCAACGATCGCTCGCTCGTGGAGGGCAGCTTCGACGAAGCGAACATCGCACGCAGGCAGGAGGTGGTCGACGAACGTCCGCACGACGGCCGCTCCGAGTCGGCGATGGATCAGCGCGATCGACTCAACGACGACGTAGTTGTGGGTCACGAGGTGTTCGTCGTCGCCGGCGACCGTCTCGAGCCACCTCATCGCTCGGTCGTTGTTCGCGTCGTTCAGCGAAAGCAACGCGTAGAACGCCGACGTGTCGACGAAGGTCGTCACCGCTTCCGGAGGTCGTCCGCGTAGATGTCCGTGAGGTACTCGTCATGACGTTCGGCGACGTCGTCCTTGCCCTCGATGTCGTGACCGCGACCGGCCCGGACCGCCTCGAGCGCCCGAGTGAAGCGCCCGGCTCGGTCGTCGCCCTCAGCGAGACGATCCACGGCCTCGCGGATCACCTCTGCCATGGAGACGTCACGTTCAGCGGCCAGCCGCTTGAGCTTCGCAGCCTGCTCCTCGGTCAGCTGGATCTGGGTGCGGATCATGGTGACCGCATGCTAACACGAGGAGCCTACATGATGTCATCGCGAGGGGCGTCGAGGCGGTGACCTCGTGTTCGTGCATCTCGACGTTCGCTCCTGCTTCTCTCTGAAAGAGGGCGCGTTCACGCCCGAGCAGCTGGCGCGGCAGGCGGCCGAGCTCGGCATGCCGGCCGTCGCGCTCACCGATCGTGACGGGCTCTACGGCGCCGCGCGGTTCGTGGCCGCGTGTGAACGCGAGGGGGTGCGGCCGATCCTTGGCGCGTCGCTCACCGTGCGCGAAGCGCACCCCGCGCGACGCGGCGCCACCGGCGGCACCGACGCCCACGTCGTGCTGCTGGCCACCGACGCGGGCGGGTACGCCAACCTGTGCCGCCTGCTCACCGACGCGCACCTACTAGGTGACCGGGGTGACCCGTCGGTGGCCACCGAACAGCTCTGCGCACACGCCGGCGGTCTGATCGCCCTGCTCGGACCGCGTTCCCATCCGGGGCGTCTGGCGATCGCCGGCCGGGTCGACGCCGCGATCGGCCTGGCCACGCCGTTCCGGGAGGCGTTCGGCGCCGGTCGGCTCCGGATCGCGGTCGAGCACCGCCTCGAGGCGGGGTCACCGGCCGAGATCCGCTCGATGCTGCGGCTGGCCGAGCGGCTCGAGGTGCCCGCGGTGGCCACCAACCCGGTCCGCTACCTCGAGCCGGCCGACGCGTTCCTGGCCGACGCGCTCGAGTGCATGCGCGCGCTCGTGCCGATCGCGGCCAACCACGTCAGCCGCCGCAACGCCGAAGGGTGGCTCACACCCGCCGAGCGGATGGGCGCGCTGTTCGGTGAGCGGCCCGATCTGCTGGAGGAGACCTCCGCGATCGCCGAGCGGTGCACGTTCGACCTGCGTCTGGGGCAGGTGCATTTCCCGGACTTCCCGACCCCGGCGAGCCGCAGCGCCGACGCGATGCTCGCCGAGCGCTGCTGGCGCGGGGTGCACGAGCGCGGCATGGAGCACACCGAACGCCTGCGCGACCGCCTGCACCTCGAGCTGTCGATGATCCGGCGGATGGGCTACGCGGCGTATTTCCTGACCGTCGCCGAGATCGTGGCCGACATCAAGGCGATGGGCATCTTCGCGGCGTGCCGCGGCAGCGCCGCCGGCTCACTCGTGTGTTACCTGACCGGCATCTCCGACGTCGACGCGCTGCGCCACGACCTGTCGTTCGAGCGGTTCCTGAACCCGATGCGCAAGGAGCTGCCCGACGTCGACATCGACGTCGAATCGGCACGGCGCGAGGACGTCTACGACATGGTGTTGTCGCGCCACGGCGACGAGCGTGCCGCGTGTGTCGCGATGGTCGACACCTACCGAGCCCGCTCGGCGATCCGCGAGGTCGGCAAGGCGCTTGGGCTTCCGGAGGTCGAGCTCGGGGTCGTGGCCAAGGCGTTCCCGCATATCTCGGCACGGCACTTACGTGACGGGCTCGAGCGGCTGCCCGAGCTGCGCGGCATCCAGTTGCCGATGCGGCAGCTGGAGCTGCTGTTCCGCGTGGCCGAACGGCTCGACGGGTTCCCGCGGCACGTCGCGCTGCATCCGTGCGGCATCGTGCTCGCGAGCCACGACCTCGTGGAACGGGTGCCGCTCGAGCGCAGCGCGAACGGGCACCGCATGGCCCAGGCCGACAAAGACGACGTCGAGCTGCTCGGCTACCTGAAGCTCGACGTGCTGGGTGTGCGCATGCTCTCGTCGATGCGGCATGCGGTCGATGAGATCGCACGCACGACGGGCACCAAGGTCGATCTCGACGAGATCCCGCTCGACGACGAGCCGACCTTCGAGCTGATCCGCGCCTCCGACACGCTCGGGTGTTTCCAGATCGAGTCGCCGGGCCAGCGTGAGTTGCTGCAGAAGCTGCAGCCGACCCGGTGGGACGACCTGATCGTCGACATCTCATTGTTCCGGCCGGGGCCGGTGAAGTCCGACATGATCCGGCCCTACCTCGCGCGGCGCCACGGCAGGCAGCGCCCGGTGTACGTGCACCCCGCTCTGCGTCCGGCGCTGCAAGAGACCTTCGGGGTGATCGTCTACCACGAGCAGGTGATGCACACGCTCGCGGCGCTCGCGGGCTACGACCTGACCTACGCCGACCACGTGCGCCGCCATCTCGACCGCGAGGACCTGGTGCCGGGGCTACGCGTCGATTTCCTCGCGCGCACCGACGCCCGCGGTATCGACCGGGCGGCGGCAGAGCGCACCTGGGACGACGTGGCTCAGTTCGCCAGCTTCGGGTTCTGCAAGGCACACGCCGCCGCGTTCGCGGTACCGACCTATCGCTCGTCGTGGCTCAAGACGCATCACCGCGCCCATTTCCTGGCCGGGGTGCTGACACACGACCCCGGTATGTACCCCAAGCGCCTGCTGCTCGACGACGCCCGTCGCGCGGGGGTGCCGATCCTGCTGCTCGACGTCAATCGCAGCGAGTCCGACTACGTCGTCGAGGCGGTGCGCGGTGCTGGCGCGCCGGGGGAGACCACCGTGTTCGGCATCCGGCTCGCGCTGCAGGACGTGCACGGCATCAGCCAGGCCGAGATCCGGTCGATCCTCACGGCGCGCGCCGAACGCCCGTTCCGTGACGTCGCGGACCTGCTGCGCCGCACGACCGTGGCCCGGCCGGTGGTCGAGGCCCTCGCCCACGCCGGGGCGTTCGATCATCCCTGGAGTGGTCCGGCGGGGGGGCACGGAGAGGGGCAGGCGGGTGGGCACACGGGCACGACGGCCGCCGTATCGACGAACCGGCGGGGGCACCTGTTCGACGCGATCGTCATCCCCGCGGCGCGCGAGGGCGATCAGCTGACGCTCACCGACGCCACGTCGCCGACCCGGGCCCTCCATCGGTTCGCCGACTACACCGACGCCGAGGTGGTGCGCGCCGAGCTCGAGGTGCTCGGTCTGGACGCGACCCGTCACCTCGCGAGCTTCTTCGAGGGGTTGTTCCGTGATCTCGGGGTGACCTACGCCCAGGACCTGTCCCGGTGCCGGGGCGGGCGCACCGTCGTGGTCGCGGGCGTGAAGGTGGCCTCGCAGACCCCGGCGGTCCGCAGCGGGCAGCGCATCATCTTCCTGTCGCTCGACGACGGCACCGGGCCCGTCGAGGTGACCGTCTTCGAGTCGGTGCAGCCGAAGGTCGCCCGCACGGTGTTCCATGCCTACGCGGTCGCGGTCCGAGGCGAGCTGCGCCGAACCGGCGTGCGAGGGGTCAGTATCATCGCCGAGGAGGTCTGGGACCTCCTCGCCCTGCACCACGCGCGCAACGAAGGGCGCCTGCATGAGGCGCTGGCGGCTCCACCTGCTCCTTCGGCGCCGGTGTCGAGCGACGATCCGCTGGCGCGGGTCGCACGGCTACGTCACGCGAGCGGAGGCTCCGCAGGATGACCGACGGACCCGAACCCTCGAGACCGCCAGGCGATCGACCGCACGGCATCGTCGAGGATGGATTGCTCGAGCCCTCCGTGCCGCACGGCGGCGCGGTGCCTCCGCACGTCCTCACGAACCGGCCCTTCCTGTGGCTGGTGCTCGGCTCCGGCGTGGCCAACGTCGCGTTCTGGGCGTACTTCGGCACCCTGTTCGCCGACGCGGCGTTCACGTTCCATGCCACGCCGGTCGAGGCGGCGCTGCTGCTTGCGAGCTTCTCGGCGCCGTTCGTCGTCGTCACACCCCTGTTCGGCATACTCGTGGACCGATGGAGCCCGAAGTGGCTGCTGATCCTCGGGTTCCTGCTGCTCGCCGCCGCGATCCCGTTCGCACTGTTGGCCACCTCGATCATGTGGCTCGCGGCGTCGATCCTCGTCGTCGGCGTCGCCGTGGCGATGCTCGACCCTGCCCGCTCCTCGCTCACCGGGCTGCTCGTCGAGCAGGACCTGCTGATCCAAGCCAACGGCATGGTGTCGACCTCGACGCACGGCGCCCTGCTGATCGGCACCGTCGGTGCGGGCCTGCTGTTGCGCACCTACGACGCCGACGTCGTCTACGCGGCCGCGGGGGTGATCGGACTGCTGGCGCTCCCGTTCTTCCTGCCGCTGCCCGACGTCCGGCAATCGGGCGACCGGCCCGCCATGACGTTCCGCGACCTCGCCGAGGGGCTCGTGTGGTCATGGCGCGACCCGGAACTGCGTCTGTTGCTGATCATGGCGGTCGGCGGCTACGGGCTGATGAACATGTTGTTCACGCTCGAGCCGCTGCTGATCCGCGACGTGATCGGGGGTGGCCCTTCGGCCGTGCAGTTCCTCTGGGCGGCCAACGGCGTGGGGGCCGTGCTCGGCGCCCTCGGCGTGTCGCGGATCCGCCACGGGGTCGGGGTCGAGCTCAGCTTGGTCGGGGCCGGCTTCGTCGTGTCGGGCCTCGGGCTCATGGTCTACGCGGGCATCGCGACCTACGAGGTCGCCCTGGTCGCCTCCGCGGTGATCGGGGTCGGCTTCTCGTTCTTCTTCGCCTCCGCGCTGGCGCTCGTGCAGCGTGCCGCCGGTGAGGAGCGCCGCGGCCGCGTCACCGCGGTCTTCGGCGTATTACAGGAGGGCACCGGACTGCTGGGCTCGGGCGCGCTGGCGAGCGTCGGCACGTTCGTGGCCGTCCAGCCGGTGCTCGTCGGCTCGGGGTTCCTGCTGGCCGCCGGTGGGTTCGCGGGTCGCTGGGCCCTGGGCCGGCTGCGGCGCGCCGGGCTCGCGGCCAGGCCCGTCGTGCCGCCGGTGCCCGGCGTCGCCGCCTCAGCCCGCCGGCGTGGTCCGCGTCGATGACCGATCGCCCGGACGAGCCGATCCTGCACGTCGACCTCGACGCCTTCTACGCGGGCGTGGAGATGCTCAAGGATCCGACCCTCGTTGGCAGGCCAGTCATCGTCGGCGGCACCGGCCCGAGAGGTGTCGTGGCCAGCGCCTCCTACGAGGCGCGCGCCTTCGGCGTGCGCTCGGCGATGCCGGCGGTGCGGGCGCGGCGACTGTGCCCCGACGGCGTGTTCCTGCCACCCGACTTCGAGGCCTACCGCGTCCATTCGAACCGGTTCCGCGAGGTGGTGTTGGCCCACACCCCGCTCGTCGAGCCGGTCGCGCTCGACGAGGCGTTCCTCGATGTCGCTGGCGCCACGCGGATGTTCGGCGACCCCGTGGCGATCGGCCACCGCATCCGCGACGAGGTCGCGCGCGAGGTTGGCGTCACGTGTTCGGTCGGCGTGGCCGCGTCGAAGTTCGTCGCGAAGCTCGCCTCCGACGGGTGCAAGCCCGACGGGCTGTTGCACGTGCCCGCCGCCGAGACGCTCGCGTTCCTCGAGTCGCTGCCGGTCGGGCGGTTGTGGGGGGTGGGTGACAAGACACGCGACCTGCTCGGGCGGCTGGCGATCCGCACGATCGGCGATCTCGGCCGCACGCCCGAGTCGATCCTCGAGCGCCTCATCGGCCACGCGCAGGCCCGGCACCTGAGCGCCCTCGCGCACGGGGTCGACGACCGGGTCGTCGTGCCCTACGAGCCGCCGAAGTCCGTCGGGCACGAGGAAACGTTCGACCGCGACCTCGACGACGACGGCGAGATCAACCGTGAGCTGCTCGCGCTGGCCCATCGCGTGGCCTCGCGGTTGCGCGAGGAGGGGTATCGGGCGCGCACCCTCACCCTCAAGATCCGTCTGTCGACCTTCGCCACCCTCACGAGGTCGCGCACCCTGCCGGCGGCCACCGACGTGGGCGCCGAGATCGCGCAGGTGATGGGCGAGCTGTACCGAGCCCTGCCGGGGCAACGCCGGCGGATCCGCCTGCTCGGTGTGCAGGGCAGTGGATTACAGCCGGCGGGGGCCGAGCAGCTTGCCCTGGTCCACGGACGGGAGTGGCGAGAGCTCGAGCGGGCGGTCGATCGGATCGAGCGGCGGTTCGGGCGCGGATCGGCGGGGCCGGCGTCGCTGCTCGACCGCGCTCGGGAGCAGTAGGGATCCCGGGTTCCGTGGTTCGCGGCCCGCTCCCTATAATCGAAGCTGACCGGTCGGCCCCGACGACCCGAGGACCCTTATGCCCCTCAGCGATCACGAACAGCGGATCCTCGAAGAGATCGAGCGACGCCTCGCCGAAGAGGATCCCAAACTCGTCGAGCAGGTTGGCCGCACCGACCTGTATCGCCATCTCGCGCGGCGCATCCGCTTGGCGGCGCTCGCCTTCGTGGTCGGGTTCTGCATGATCTTGGCGTTCGCGATCTCGGTGTGGGTCGCGGCCATCGGGTTCGTCGTCACGGTGTTGTCGGCGCTGCTGATCTATCGCTACCTCGGCCAGCTCGGGCGCGACCAGATCCGCGCGATGCAGCAAGAGGGCAGCCTCTCGCTCACCGGCTTGCTCGGCCGCATCGCGGCACGGTTCCGCGAACCGTAGTGCTTCGCGCGCCGGGTCAGTCCTCGTGCGGTCGCGCACCGCTAGCTGCCCGCTTGCCACGTGCGCGCCGGCTGAGGTACAACGGGCGCCGCTTCCCTTGGGGTGCGTGACCGTCGATCCGGAGGCTTCACCGCTTCCTCGCCCCCTCGCCGACGGCCCGCCCGTACGTGTGGTCGGTCGGTGGAGAGGGTTGAGGAAGGGCGCGCATCTGCATGGAGGGGTTCACCGCACACCAGGCAAGCAAGTTCACCGGATGTACGTCGCGACAGCTCCGATATTGGGACCAGATCGGTCTGGTCGTCCCATCGGTGCAGGGCACCGGTGGTCGTCCCGGGGTGCCACGGCTGTATTCGTTCCGCGACCTCGTCGCGTTGCGCGTGGTGCGGTCGTTGCTCGACGGGGGCATGTCGCTGCAGCGGGTCCGCCGGTCCTGGGAGTTCCTGAACAAGAAGGCCCACCTGGACCGGCACCTGGCCGAGGTCAGACTCGTGACCGACGGGCAGAGCATCTTCCGTATCGCCCGGCGTGACGGCGAGGTGCTCGACGCGTTGCGCGATGGTCAGATGGCGTTCTTCGTGGCGATCGATGACATCGCCACGGGCGTCGAGACCAACGTGCGGCAGTTCGAGGAGGACCGGGAGTCCTTCGTGCGAGCCCTCCGCCAGGCCGCGGCACACACCGCGACGGGCACCTGAGCGCTCAGTCCCGCCGGTAGGCTCCGGTCAGCCGGCGCCGCCACGGGGTCGCCTCACGCAGTTCGCGCAGCGCCTCCCGCGCGTCGTCCGCCGCCAGTTCGGCGTCCTGCGCCGCCGGAGCTGAGGCCCCGTAGGCAGCCAGCATCGTCAGCGACGTCAGGCGGCCCAGTCCACCGTCGGCGACGCGACCCTGCCCTTCGATCCGCCGGCGGAACTCCTCGGGCGTCTCGCCGGATCCGCGCCGGACCCCGAGGTCGGCCGCACGCTGTGTGAACACGTCGTAGGTGGCAAGGATCAGCGCCCGGGGCTCGGACCGAGCCTTCCGGAGCCTGTGCCGACGAGCGAGTGCTCGCGCAGGCGGCACCAGGAGCAGGCCGACGAGCACGAGCGCGACCAGACCCGCGAGCACCTGGGGGCGCGTCGGGCTCGTCGAGGGTTCGGTGCTCGGGGTGTCCGGCAGCGGTCCCGCCGCCGGGGTGTCGCCGGGGCGAGCCAGGTTGTCGTCGATGGTCCGCACCTGCTCACCCTCGCGGCGAGGGGCGATGTCGCTCGGGCCGCCACCTTCGCCCGGGCACAGCGAGCGCCCGCCGGGGCATCCGCTGTCGACCGCCGGGCGCTGGTAGGGCTGGGCGGCGGGGTTCGAACGCCCGATCGTCGGTTCGAAGGCGAGCCAGCCGTAGCCGCCGAAGTACACCTCGACCCAGCTGTGCAGGTTCTCGGTCGTGACGCTGCGCTCGGTGCCTTCCTCGTCGATCGGGGTGCCGGTCGTGTACCCGACCGCGATCCGGGTCGGGATATCCAGCGAGCGCAGCATGACGGCCATCGCGCTGGCGAACTGCTGACAGAAACCCGCTCGGGTCTCGGTCAGGAACGTGACGAGGGTGTTCGTGTCGTCCCGCCACGCGACATCGGTCGTGTACGTGAAGACCGTCGGGTCGCGCAGGCGCTCCTGGATCGCGATCGCGATGTCGTAGGGACCCGACGCCTCGGCCTCGTCGGCCCACCGCCTGGCCAGCGCTTCGATCTGGGGTGGCACGTCGGAGGGCAGCTCGACGTAGCGCGGGTCCGCGCCGCTCGTGCCGGCAAGGCGGAGGTCCTCGGGGGTCGGCTGGACCATCCACGAGTCGGCCGTGTACGAGTCGCCGTTGTCGAGTCCGTCATCGAGAGTGATCGTCGCGTTCGCGGCGTCCCACCGGCCGGACCTCGGCGCGCTCACCGTCGCGGGCTCGGGGGCGACCGGCAGCCACGGGAAGCCCAGGTCGTGGCTCACGGTGAACTCCTGTCGGAACGACTCAGCCTGCGCGATCACGCGGAGCGTGGCACCCGGGATGAGGTCCGCCTGCTCCTCGGGCACGGTGCGCCGCCACGTGATGCCGTCGAACGCGTCGAGCGTCATCATGCGCCAGTAGGACGGCTGCTCGCTGCGCACGCGGAACACCTCCACGACCTCGCTCTGTGTCAGGGTTGAGGCGACGCTGACGAGCGGATCGATCCGCACTCGGTCATCGCGGTTGATCGAGGAGATGTCGACCAGGCCGGAGGACCCGAAGCCCGGGACGACGAGGGGGGCCAGCACCGCGAAGCCGAGCACGGCCACCCCCAGCCGCCGGCCGCCCCGACCCGCGGCTGCCACCGCTACCCCGGGCCGGCGTCCGGCCGCCGCCCACACCGGACCCCAGGCCTCGACGCGCCGCATGCCGTCGGCCAGCGCGACGGCCAGCCCCCCGAGCAGGAACAACACACCGTACTGCGGTGCGATCGTGTCTTCGAGCACCGTGTCGGCGAAGGCGACGAGGGCGACCGGCGGCACGAGCGCCAGCAGCGGGCTGCCTGCCCGGAAGGCGAGGGCGTGGCACGAGAACACCGCTGCCCATACGGCCGTCGTGCCGGCAAGGACCAGCGGGTCGATCGGCGGGGTGGGCGCCGTCTGCACGCGCGCCTGCTCGCCGACGGCCGTGGCCGCCGTTCCCATCTGCCGCAGCGTCTCGAAGGTCGGCAACCCGTACCAGGTGGTCTCGCGGAAAGCGACCAGGCCCATCACGACGACCAGGACGCCGCCGGCAGCGATCGTGGCGGCGGCGAGCCCGCGGCGTTCCAGCGCCCAGGCGAGCACGGCCGAGCCGAGGGCGACCGCCACCAGCTGCACGGTGGTGGCCCTGCCCTCGAACACGCGGGCGAACGCCAGCGCCGTCGCGAACGCCACGAGCGCCGTGGCCCCCAGCGACGTCAGACGCCGGAGGCGAGCGCTCGTTCCTTGGGGGCGTGCCATCGTTCGATCAACCTCGCGGTCGGGGGCATCGTGACGCAGTCCCAGCCGGCGCGCACGAGCGCCAGCCGTGCCTGGGTGGTCCTTCCTTCGAGCTGGGCTCGCCGCTCCGGCGGCAGCGTCGTGGGGTCGACGGGGTCGACGAGGATCGCGAGCTTCGGTCCGAAGCCTGCGCCCGCTCGCAGCAGCGCCGCGAGTTCGGTCGGCGCGGGGGGCGCCGAGACGTAGACGAGCGACGTGTCGGCGGAGGCCGCGCCGCGCAGGTGGGCGAGGGCGGGTGCGATCGTCCGCGCCTGCGCGTGCCCGACGCCGGCGAGGGTGTCGAGGAACCGCTCCTCGGTCACCGGCACGGGGGCCAGATCGGCGGTGGCAAGACGCAGCTGGAACCCGGCTCGGCTGAGCAGCACGCCGACGCTGGCCGTGACCGACACTGCTCGTTCGAACGCGGCGCCGCGCACCTGCCCGATCGCGGACTGGCGCTGGTCGAGCAGGATCAGGCCGTTGGCGCGCCGGGTGGCCTCGTCCTGGCGGATCATCAGCTGACCCGTGCGGGCCACCGAGGGCCAGTGCAGGCGTCGCAGGTCGTCGCCCTGCTGGTACTGGCGCATCGTGTGGTACTCCTCGCCCACACGCAGCAGCTGGCGAGCGCGCGAGGCGCCGAAGCTGGGCCCGGAGGCGGGGTCGGGCATCGCCGACAGGTCCTCGATCTCGGGCGTCACGAGCACCTCATCGCCGTCGTCGAACTCGAGGCGTTGCCGGGTGAGGCCGTAGGGGTCGGTCACGTCGACCGTGAGCGGTCCGAGCCGGTAGCGGCCCCTGGTCTGGGGCAGGACCGTGTAGCCGACACGCTGCCCGCTACGCCCGCGGAGCCCCGCCAGCACCAGCCTGGCGGCCCGGCCGAGCGAGGGCGGCAGTCGGTCCTCCACCAGCAGGAACGAGGTCGAGGCCACCGACCGGTTCTCGACGTCGAGCTCGACGGTCACCCTGGTCCCGGGGCGCACGCGCGCCTCGGACACCCGTCGACGGACCTCGAGCTTGCGCCGCGTGCCACGTGAGGTGAGCAGCGCGGCGATCGGGAGCGCCGCGAGGCCGAGGCCCACGACCTCGAGGCCCGGGGAGCCGATCACCCGCGCGACGAGCCACATGATCGCTCCCGCGAGCACCACGGCGCCCCCGCGAGCGGTGAGCATCAGGGGTTCTCCGCCAGCGGCACGGCCACCTCGTCGAGCAGCTCCTGCAGGATCACGCCGGGGGAGCGGCCGCTCATCACGGCGTCGGCCGACACGATGATCCGGTGGGCGAGGGCCGGGACGGTGAGCGCCTTCACGTCGTCGGGCACCACGTAGTCCCGCTCGGCGGCCGCGGCGAGCGCGCGCGAGGCGCGCAGCAGCATGATCGAGGCCCTGGGGCTGGCCCCGAGGTACACGTCGGGATGGTTCCTGGTGGCCTCGACGATGTCGACGATGTAGCGGCGGATCGCCGCGGCGACGTGCACCTCGTGGGTCTGGGCGATCATCTCGGCCACCCCCGGGGCGTCGGTCACCGGCGTGAGGTCGTCGAGCGGTGGGGCGGCGCCGTGGCTCGCCAGGATCTCGCTCTCGATCTCGGCGGTCGGGTAGCCGATCGACAGGCGGAGCATGAACCGGTCGAGCTGCGCTTCGGGCAACGGATAGGTGCCTTCGTGCTCGATCGGGTTCTGCGTCGCGATCACCATGAACGGGGTGCCGAGGGGATGGGTCTGGGTATCGACCGTGACCTGGCGCTCCTCCATACACTCCAGCAGGGCCGACTGGGTCTTGGGAGAGGCGCGGTTGATCTCGTCACCGAGCACGATGTTGGCGAAGATCGCACCGGGCCGGAACTCGAAGTCCCGGGTGTCCTGGCTGAACACGTTCACGCCGGTGATGTCGGTAGGCAGCATGTCGGGGGTGAACTGCAGCCGCCGGAACGAGCAGTCGACCGATCGGGCGATCGCCTTGGCGAGCATCGTCTTGCCCACCCCGGGGACGTCTTCGATCAGGAGGTGGCCCTCGGCGAGCAGGGCGACGAGGGCGAGCCGGATCTCGTGGTGCTTGCCCCGAACCACACGCTCGACGTTGTGTTCGATATCGCGGAACCTGGCCGCGAAGCGTGACCAGTCCGGGGACCGTTCGCGGAGCTCCACGTGGCCACCTCCTGTCGGTCGGACCATCTTACGGCCAGCCTCGTGGAAAGAAAGGTCGACGGGCACTGCGATGCGGTTGCACGCCAGGGGGGTTGGGGGGAAAAGGGCCGGCCCGATCCGCGGACGCCCCGCGCGGCCCCTGTTCGCAACTCCAGGCATCGCGTCGGACCGGCCCTTACCCGGGCGACAGATTACACGGTTGTGATTCGGGATGCAGCACTTGCTGCCTTCCGGAACGTCATCTCGGCCGTCACAGGTCGTCATCGGGGATCGTCATCGTGGCCGACATGACGGCGAGGCCCGATACACTCCTGCGCATGGGACGGGCACTCGTCCTCAATGCGACCGACGCGCCGCTCGCGGTGGTGCCGGCGCGCCGTGCGGTGGTCCTCGTGCTCAAGGAGAAGGCGGAGGTCGTCGCCTCCAACGGCGCGATCTTCCGGGCTGAGCACGTCGCGCTCGAGGCGCCCTCGGTCGTCCGGCTCCATCGCTTCGTGCACGTACCGTTCCGACCGCACGCGCCGCTCACCCGTCGCGCAGTGTTCGCCCGCGATGCGTGGGCGTGCCAGTACTGCGGGGCCCAGGCCGAGAACCTCGATCACGTCGTGCCGCGTTCGCGCGGTGGCCTGCACGTATGGGAGAACGTCGTGGCCGCATGTCGCCGTTGCAACGCCAAGAAGATGGACCGCACCCCCCAGGAGGCTGGGTTCCATCTGGCGCGGCACCCCTTCGCGCCCTCCGACGGGTTCCGGCTCACCCTCGGTCGACTCGAGCCGGGCTGGGAGCACTACCTGATCTAGCGACGTCGCGCTGATCCCGGCGCGGCCACCCGCCTCCACATCCGCCGTGACGATCGCGCGGTGCACCTTTCGGTCCCGTCGCCTCTGTCGTCTCTCCATCGTTCGAGGGTCGCACGTGTGTTCGAACCCACGGCTACCGCACGCCACTTTTCTGCGCTCCTTGCCGGATCGCAGAGC
>Ga0299913_10000986_pt1 | contig 19933 bp, 16 predicted proteins | sample RVTome_9_FD_201360 | JGI IMG/M metagenome (GOLD analysis project Ga0299913, IMG submission 201360) | Soil microbial communities from uranium-contaminated site in the Upper Colorado River Basin, Wyoming, United States - RVT155D38 (version 2) ... | reverse complement strand
TCCATGCCCGAGGGCATGGGCCGGCTCAACGAGAAGCTGGGCATCGAGATCGTCGAGCTGACCGCCGAGCGGATCGTGGGCACCATGCCGGTCGAGGGCAACACCCAGCCCTACGGCCTGCTCCACGGGGGTGCCTCGGCCGCGCTCGCGGAGACCATCGGCTCGGTCGGGTCGGCGATCGCCGCCCACCCCGACCGTGCCCCGGTGGGCGTCGACATCAACGCCACCCACCACCGCGGTGCCCGTGCCGGCAGCGTCGTGACCGGAGTGGGCACGCCCGCGCACGTCGGCCGCACCTCGGCAACCTGGGAGGTCGTGATCACCGACGAACGAGGCAAGCGCGTGTGCACGGCGCGCCTGACCTGCCAGCTGGTGCCCCTCGAGCGCGTCGGCCTCTAGCCCCCGACGCGCTGGTGGCGGCGCGCGGAGCGCCGCTGGGCCAGCACCTGGCCGAGCTGCCGGCTGCTGCTGGTCGGATGGGTCTTCGCGACCATGCCCGGCACCTCGACGGGCAGCTTGGCGCGCAGCACCGAGGTCGGCGCGATCCGCACCGTCGCCGCGGGCGCCAGGCCGAGGCGCGCCATGAACCGGTTGCCCTCGCGCTGGCCGACGGCCGAGAAGGCCAGGACGTGAGCCACCGCCTGCTCCTCCGCCCACGTGGTCGCCGCCTGCATGAGGCCTCGGGCGACGCCGCGGCGCCGAAGGTCCGGGGCGACGCAGAGGTGACTGGCGAAGACGGCCTGCTCGGACGCGAGGGGGCCGAAGGTCCCGAGACGGAGGTGCACCACACCGGCGACCCGGCCGGCGTACTCCGCCACGACGATCCGCTCGCGGTCACTGGCCAGCGCCCGGCGGACGGCCGACGAGATCTCGCTCAGGGCCTCCTCGCCGGCGGCCGGGCGGGCCGACGGCTGCCACAGGGCATGCAGCTCCTCGGCGTCGTCGAGCCGGGCGGGGCGGATGTGCACCGATGGACGACTCACGACATGACCTCTCGTTGTGGACAAGCGGTGCCCGGCCCGCAAGGCGGGCTGCTCCCCCGGACAGCGGTGAAGACTACGCCCGTCCTCCGTCCGCCGTCCCGAAAGTCGGATGCTTCCGGGTACCGGGACCTTCGTCAACGTCAGGGCGATGCTCGTGTGGAGTCACGTCGCCGTGAGCACACTCGAGTCCGTTTCGTTGCAAGACCGTTGCCGTCAAGGTTGCCGAGCACCGGTTTCCGAGGCCTAGGGTGAACTGCCCCCATGCCGAAGGCGCCATGCGGGTGTGACACGGGTCACGCGATAGAGTCCGGCCCGACCGCACTGGCTGGGTCGAGCCGACAGGAGCCACATGCACGCAGTAAGCCCCCGACGCCTCGTCGCGTTGGTCCTCTTGCTCGCATTCCTCGCGACGGCCGGAGGTGGGACAGCGCACGCCGTCTCCTCCCCGGAGGGCGAGGGCACGACGACACCGGCGCCGGCCGCGGAGCCCTGCGCCACCATCAGGGACAACGACGACGACAAGCTGCAGGTCATCGGGCGCGTCTGTGACCGTCGCGAGAGGCCGCAGGTGGCGGTGCCCGACGTCCGGATCGTCGTCGAGGACACGGAGGGCGAGCCCGTCGGCGAGTCCACGACCGAACCGGACGGCACCTTCGTGGTCGACCTCGAGGGCGAGTCGATCGACAACCTCGGCATGACCTTCACCGTCAAGGTCGACGAGGAGACGCTGCCGGAGGACACCAAGCCGGAGATCACCGAGCGCGACGTGACCTTCAACCTCGACCGCGACCAGTCCGTCACCTTCCCGATCGGCGATGCGGGTCCCGGGTCCGCGGGCTTCTGGACGCAGGCTCTGCAGCTCTCGATCGGCGGCCTGGTGTTCTCGGTGCTCCTGGCCATGGGGGCCCTCGGGCTCTCGATGATCTTCGGTACGACGGGGCTCACGAACTTCTCGCACGGCGAGCTGATCACCTTCGGGGCCCTGGTCGCCTTCGCGGTCGACCGGATCCCGGGCCAGATCAGCGTGGGCGGCGCCGACGTCACGGTCATCTTCGCTGTGGTGGTGGCCTTCGCCGTCTCCGCCGGATTCGGCTGGCTCAACGACATGACGCTGTGGCGACCACTGCGCCGCCGGGGCACCGGCGTGATCGCGATGATGATCGTCAGCATCGGCCTGTCGATCTTCCTGCGCAACATCTACCAGTACTTCGCCGGAGCGAACGCCCAGAACTACTCGCAGTACTCCGCGGTGACCCCGTGGGAGATCGGGCCGGTCCTGCTCACGCCGAAGGAGCTGATCGTCATCCTCTTCGGAATGGCGACGCTGCTGGTCGCCACCAGCCTGCTGGCGTACACGCGCATCGGGAAGGCGACCCGCGCGGTCGCCGACAACACGGCGCTGTCCGCGTCGACGGGCATCAACGTCGAGAGGGTGATCAACATCGTCTGGATCTCCGGAGCGGCCCTCGCCGGCCTCGCGGGCGCCCTCCTCGGCCTGACGCAGGGCTTCGACTACCAGATCGGCTTCAAGCTCCTGCTGCTGGTGTTCGCCTCGGTCGTGCTCGGCGGGCTCGGCACCATCTGGGGCGCGATCACCGGCGCCTTCATCATCGGGTTGCTCACCGAGCTCTCGACGCTGTTCGTGTCGGCGGAGTTCAAGTTCGTCGGCGCGCTGCTCGTGCTCATCATCGTCCTGCTGTTCCGCCCCCAGGGGCTGCTCGGCAAGGCGCAGAGGGTCGGCTGAGAAGGGACTGGAAGAGACATGGACTGGCACAGCCTCCTCACCTCGTCGCTCGAGCAGGCGCTCGGCCCGACGGCAGTCATCTACTGCCTCGCGGCGATCGGCCTCAACGTGCACTTCGGCTACACGGGCCTGCTCAACTTCGGCCAGGCCGGCTTCATGATGGTCTGCGGCTACACGATGGTCGCGATGGCGACCATCTTCGACTGGAGCCTCTGGCTCGGACTGGCGCTCGGCCTCGTGTTCACCGTCGTCTTCGCCTTCATCCTCGGCGTACCGACCCTGCGCCTCCGCGCCGACTACCTCGCGATCGTCACGATCGCGGCGGCCGAGATCGTGCGACAGACCGCCGGCGCCGCGAAGTTCTCCGAGTACTTCGGCGGCCAGGACGGCATGACCGGGTTCATCGGCCCGTTCCGCGCCGTGAACCCCTACTCGAGCGAGGTCGGCATCCCCGGGCTCTTCATGTTCGGGCCCTACACGATATGGGTGATGACGGTCGGGTGGTCACTGGTCGCCGCCTCCTGCCTGGTGGTCTGGATGCTCATGCGCAGCCCTTGGGGCCGCGTGCTCAAGTCGATCCGCGAGGACGAGGACGCCGTGCGCTCGCTCGGCAAGAACGTCTACTCCTACAAGATGCAGGCGCTGGTCCTCGGCGGCATCTTCGGTGCCCTGGCGGGAGTCATGACCGGGCTGCGGTCAGCCTCCATCGGCCCGTCGTTCTTCGCCACCGACGTGACCTTCTTCGCCTACACCGTGCTGCTCATCGGCGGCGCCGCGAGGGTCCTCGGCCCCGTGGCCGGCGCACTCATCTTCTGGTTCCTGATCACTGCCCTGGGCACGTTCTTCGAGCAGGCCACCGGCGGCACCGACCCGCTGATCCCGGCGTGGATCATGGACGCCAACCAGGCGAGCCTCATGCGCTTCATCTTCCTGGGCCTCGGCCTGATGCTGTTGATGATCTTCCGACCACAAGGGATCTTTGGAGACAGAAGGGAGCTGGCGCTCGATGCCCGCTGACAGCCGCGAGATCCTGGGCGACGACGCCCACGACGCCACGCCCGCCGCCCCGGAGGTGGACGTCGCCGCCGCGCGCCGCGCCCTCGACGACGTACCCCGGGAGCCCGGTGCGCCGAAGCCCGATCCCATCCTGAGGGCGCAGGGGGTCGTGCGAAACTTCGGCGGCCTCAAGGCCGTGGACGTCGACCACGTCGAGGTCCAGCGTGGAGTCATCACCGCGCTGATCGGCCCCAACGGCGCCGGCAAGACCACCTTCTTCAACCTGCTGACCGGCTTCGACCGGCCAGACCACGGCGAGTGGTGGTTCAACGACAAGCGCCTCAACAAGATGGCCGCCTACCGTGTCTCCCGCCTCGGCATGGTGCGCACCTTCCAGCTGACCAAGGTGCTCTCGCGGCTCACCGTGATGGAGAACATGCGCGTGGGCGCCACCGGCCAGACGGGCGAGAAGATCTGGGCGGCGTGGCAGCCGTGGCTGTGGCGGCAGCAGGAGGAGGACAACACCCGCAAGGCGGAGTCCCTGCTCGAGCGCTTCCTGCTGATCAAGAAGCAGCACGACTTCGCGGGTTCCCTCTCGGGCGGCCAGCGCAAGCTCCTGGAGATGGCCCGCGCGCTGATGGCCGACCCCGAGCTGGTGATGCTCGACGAGCCCATGGCCGGCGTCAACCCGGCGCTCAAGCAGTCGCTGCTCGGCCACGTGAAGTCCCTGCGCGACGAGGGCCGCTCGGTGCTGTTCGTCGAGCACGACATGGACATGGTGCGCGACATCTCCGACTGGGTCGTCGTGATGGCCCAGGGCCGGATCATCGCCGAGGGGCCGCCCGACTCCGTGATGGGCGACCAGCGCGTGATCGACGCCTACCTGGGCGCCCACCACGACGTCGACCTCACCGAGGCCCAGGCGGAGGAGCAGATCCTCGCCGAGGCCAAAGCGGAGATCGCCCAGGACCACGCCGAGGAGCAGCAGTGAGCGACGAGCAGTCCAGCACGGACCCGACCGGCACGGCAGTCCCCGGCCGCGAGACCCACCTCCGCGAGGCGGAGGGGGCCGTGCTCCGCGCCGAGGACCTCATCGCCGGCTACGTGCCCGGCGTGAACATCCTCAACGGCGCCGACCTCTACTGTCAGGAGGGCGAGCTGGTCGGCATCATCGGGCCCAACGGCGCCGGCAAGTCCACGCTGCTCAAGGCGCTCTTCGGCCTGGTCAAGGTCACGAGCGGCAAGGTCCTGCTCAAGGGCGAGGACATCACCAACCACCGGGCCGACACGCTCGTGTCGGCGGGCATCGGCTTCGTGCCGCAGAACAACAACGTCTTCCCGTCGCTCACCATCCAGGAGAACCTGGAGATGGGCGTCTTCCAGAAGCCGAAGCTCTTCAAGGAGCGCTTCGACTTCGTCGGCGGCCTCTTCCCCGCCCTGGTGGAGCGCCGCGCCCAGCGCGCGGGCTCGCTCTCCGGCGGTGAGCGGCAGATGGTGGCGATGGGCCGCGCACTGATGATGAACCCGTCGGTGCTGCTCCTCGACGAGCCGTCGGCCGGCCTCTCGCCCGTCATGCAGGACGAGGTCTTCGTGCAGACCCGCCGGATCAACAAGACGGGTGTCTCCGTGGTCATGGTGGAGCAGAACGCGTCGCGCTGCCTGCAGATCTGCGACCGGGCCTACGTGCTCGACCAGGGCCGCAACGCCTACACGGGCACCGGCGCGGCGCTGGCCAAGGACCCGAAGGTCATCGAGCTCTACCTGGGCACGCTCGCCAAGAAGGCATGACCATGACGAAGGGCCCGGCCGACGGCCGGGCCCTTCCCTGTGGTGTGGGTCAGTTGCTCTCAGGGACGACACCCGAGACGGTGTCGATCGTCTCGTAGGTGTTCCCCTTCTTGTACTCGGAGATCGCGTACGTGCCCTTGCTCAGCGAGCCGGAGTCGGTCATGTCGGCCGGACCGCTCTTGCCGTCGTAGTCGATGTCCTCGCCGTCCTCCAGGAGCTGCTTGCAGTCCGCGAAGGTCGTGCACTTCTCGCCCTCACGGGTGACGTTGACGATCTCCCCGCCGATGGCCTCGCCCGCGTCGGACTCGGCCGCGATGGCCGCCAGCGCGGAGATGACCACGGCGTCGTAGGACTCGGCACCGTAGGTCAGGTCCTTGACCGTCTTGTCCTGCTTGAGCAGCTTGACGAACTCCGCGTCCGGCTCGGCAGCACCGGGCGCAGTTGCCTTCACACCCGTGAGGTCGAAGCTCTCCTTGGCGTAGTCGGCCAGGTTGCCGTCGACGAAGTAGAGCTGGATGTCCTGAGGTCCGACGCCCTTGGCGATCAGCTGCGGGATGATCTTCGTCGTCTCGTTGAACGAGACCAGGACGAGGGCGTCCGGCTGGGCGGCGGCGACCTTGTTGACCTCGGCCGTGAAGTTCTGCGCGTCGGCGGAGTAGGTGATGAACTCCGGGACGCTGGCGCCCTTCTCCTCGAGCACCTCCCTCACGCGCTCCGACAGGCCCTCGCCGTAGAAGTCCTGGCGGGCCATGACCGCGACGTTGTCGTGGCCGTCCTCGACGATCAGGTTGGCGAGGATCTCGCCCTGCAGGACGTCCGACGGTGCGGTGCGGAAATAGAGCTCGTTCGGGTCGACCTCGTCGGTGTCGAAGCCGGCCGCGGTGTTGGCAGGCGAGAACTGCACGACGCCGGCACCCGTGATCTTGTCGATCACCGTGATCGAGACGCCCGACGCGGCGGCGCCGACGATGACGTCGGCGTTCTTCCCGAGGAGGGCGTCCACGGACGCGCCCGCGATGTCGGGGGTGCCGTCTCCGGAGTCCTCACCGATGCCCTTGACAGGCTGGTCGAGGACGCCGCCTGCGGCGTTGATGTCCTTGATGGCGAGCTCGACGCCGCGGAGCTCCGGCGGGCCCAGGAAGGCCAGGTCGCCGGTCTCGGGCAGCAGCGAGCCGATCGTGAGGACGCCGTCGCCCTTCGGGGCGCTCGTCGGGGTGTTGTCGCCGCCGGTCGACTCCGGGTCGTCGTCGCCTTCACCGCACGCGGTGAGGGCAAGGGAACCGATCATGACGACAGCGCCGAGGCGCGCAATCTTGCTGGTGGGGCGCTTCATGAAGCCTCCGGTTCGTCCAGTGTGAGTGGCGACACCTTGTCGCCAATCGTGACGAACGTAGCCCGGATCACACTCCTGCGCGACAGGAGAGCGCGCGTGTTGCTCAACTGTGACCCGAGGGTGCTCAACCGGTGACGCTGGACCCGTGTTCCACGACGCCCTCGGCCACCTGCCGCATGGAGAGGCGCAGGTCCATCGCGGTCTTCTGGACCCACCGGAACGCCTCGGGCTCGGTGAGCCCCAGCTCCTCCTGGAGGATCCCCTTGGCGCGGTCGACGGCCTTGCGCGTCGCCAGCCGCTCGCTGAGGTCGGCGACCTCCTCCTCCAGGGCGTGCAGCTCGCCGAACCGCGAGACGGCCATCTCGATCGCTGGCACCAGGTCGTTGCGGCTGAACGGCTTGACCAGGTACGCCATGGCGCCGGCCTCGCGTGCCCGCTCGACCAGGTCGCGCTGGGAGAACGCGGTCAGGATGACCACGGGCGCGATCCGCTGCTCGGCGATGCGCTCCGCTGCGGAGATCCCGTCGAGCTTCGGCATCTTCACGTCGAGGACGACGAGGTCCGGCCGCAGCTGCTCGGCAAGGGCGATCGCCTGCTCGCCGTCCGCCGCCTGGCCCACGACGTCGTACCCCTCCTCGGTGAGCATCTCGGCGAGGTCCATGCGGATGAGGGCCTCGTCCTCGGCGATGAGCACACGGCGCGGAGCGGGGGTCGACGTCACTCGACCAAGGCTATCCGTGGCGGTGCGGCGTCGCACATCGGTGCGGCTAGGCTTGGCCGCGCTGCGCCCCGGTATTCCAATCGGCAGAGAATGCGGTCTCAAACACCGTCCAGTGTGGGTTCGAGTCCCACCCGGGGCACTCCAGGCTCAGTCCTGGCGACGGTACGCCGGCGCGACCTCGTTGATCGCGTCGCCCATGCGGTGGATCCGCAGCGCGTTGGTGGACCCGGGGATGCCCGGGGGCGACCCGGCGATGATCACCACGCGATCGCCCTCCTGCACTCGGCCGGCCTGGAGCAGCTGGTCGTCGACCTGGCGCACCATCTCGTCGGTGTGCTCGACCATCTGGGTCTGGAACGTCTCCACGCCCCACTGCAGCGACAGCTGCGCGCGAGTCCGCTTCTCCGGCGTGAACGCCAGGATCGGGATCCGCGTGCGCAGCCGCGACAGCCGCCGTGCCGAGTCACCGCTCGTGGTGAACGCCACCAGGTACTTCGCGTCAGCCCGCTCGGCGACCTCCGCGGCCGCCTTGGCGATGATGCCTCCGGTGGTCCGCGGGTTCCAGTCGATCTGCGCCATGTGCTCGAGGTTGTGGTCCTCGGCCGCGGCGAGGATGCGTGCCATCGTCTCGATCGCGGTGAGCGGATGCTCCCCCACACTCGTCTCGCCCGAGAGCATCACCGCGTCGGCACCGTCGATGATCGCGTTGGCGACGTCCGAGGCCTCGGCGCGAGTCGGCGCGGGCGCGCTGATCATCGACTCGAGCATCTGGGTGGCGACGATGACCGGCTTCGCCTGCCTGCGGCACTTGTCGATGACGCGCTTCTGGATGAACGGGACATCCTCGAGCGGGCACTCCACGCCGAGGTCGCCACGAGCGACCATGACGCCGTCGAACGCAGCCACGATCTCGTCGATGTTCTCCACGGCCTGTGGCTTCTCGATCTTGGCGATCACCGGCACGTGGATGTCGACCTCGTCCATCACCTTGCGTACGTCGGCCGCGTCGGCCGCCGACCGCACGAAGGACAGCGCGATGAAGTCGACACCGAGCCGGAGCCCGAAGCGCAGGTCCTCGACGTCCTTGTCCGACAGTGCGGGCACCGACACCGCGACGCCGGGCAGGTTGATGCCCTTGTTGTTGCTCACCTTGCCGCCGACGACAACCTCGGTGTGCACTTCGGAGCCCTCGACAGCGGTGACCCGGAGGCGCACCTTGCCGTCGTCGATGAGGAGCGGGTCGCCGATGTTCACGTCGTCCGGAAGGCCCTTGTGGGTGGTGCCGCAGATCGAGCCGTCACCGATGACGTCGCGGGTGGTGATCGTCCAGGGCTGGCCCTTCTTGAGCTTCACCGGCTCCGCGAACCGCTCGAGGCGGATCTTCGGCCCCTGGAGGTCGGCGAAGACGGCGACGCCCCTGCCGGTCCCGGCGGAGGCCGCCCGGACGTGGTCGTAGGACGTCCGGTGGTCCTCGTGGTCGCCGTGGCTCATGTTGAGGCGGGCGACGTCCATGCCTGCCTCCACCATCCTCCGGATCGTCTCCGGAGACGCGGTCGCAGGGCCGAGGGTGCACACGATCTTCGCTCTTCGCACGACCTGAACCCTAGTGGCAACGAACCGTACCCACGAGTCACGCCGCCGGCCCGCCCCGCGCTGTCGGCCCAAATGTCACCGACCCGGCGCGAATGCAGCTGCATTCGCGCCGGGTCGGTGATGTCTTCTGCTGCAGACGTGCCGGGTCGGCGTCAGACCGTCATCGGTCGCGCGGTCGGCGGGACCGGCGCCGGGAGCGTGGTGCCGCCGGTGAGGAACTCGTCCACCCCGGCCGCGGCCGCACGGCCCTCGGCGATCGCCCACACGATGAGCGACTGGCCACGGCCCGCGTCGCCCGCGACGAAGACACCCTCGACGGAGGAGCCGTACTTGTCGTCACGCTTGACGTTGCCGCGCTCGTCGAGCTCGACGCCGAGGTCCTCGACCAGGCCGGGCTGCTCCGGACCGACGAAGCCCATCGCGAAGAGGACCAGCTCGGCCTCGATCTCGCGCACGGTGCCCTCGATCGGCTGGAACTTCGAGTCGACCTCGGTGACCTTCAGCGCACGGACGTTGCCGTCCTCGTCGCCGAGGAACTCCACCGTCGAGGTGGCGTAGACGCGGTCGCCACCCTCCTCGTGGGCCGAGGAGACGCGGTAGGTCATCGGGTACGTCGGCCACGGCTGGCCCTCGGGACGCTCCTCCGGGGGACGCGCCATGATCTCCAGCTGGGTGATCGACTTCGCACCCTGGCGGGTCGACGTGCCGAGGCAGTCGGCACCGGTGTCACCGCCACCGATGATCACGACGTTCTTGCCGGTGGCCGTGATCTGGTCCTCGACGTTCTCGCCGACAGCGACCCGGTTGGCCTGGGGCAGGAAGTCCATGGCCTGGTGGATGCCGCCGAGCTCGCGCCCGGGCACCGGCAGGTCACGCGCCACCGTCGAGCCGATGGCCAGGACCACGGCGTCGTACCGGTCGAGCAGCTGGGCGGCCGTGATGTCCACGCCGACGTCGATGCCGGCCCGGAACACGGTGCCCTCGCGCTTCATCTGGTCGAGGCGCCTGTCGACGTGCGCCTTCTCCATCTTGAACTCAGGGATGCCGTAGCGCAGCAGGCCGCCGATCTTGTCGGCGCGCTCGTAGACCGCGACCGTGTGGCCGGCGCGGGTGAGCTGCTGGGCAGCGGCCAGGCCCGCGGGACCCGAGCCGATGACGGCGACGGTCTTGCCGGAGAGCCACTCGGGCGGCTGCGGCTTGACGTTGCGGTCGTCCCAGGCCCGGTCGATGATCGAGACCTCGACGTTCTTGATCGTCACCGGCTCCTGGTTGATGCCCAGGACGCACGCGGGCTCGCACGGGGCGGGGCAGAGGCGACCGGTGAACTCCGGGAAGTTGTTGGTCGCGTGCAGGCGCTCGATGGCGCCGTCCCAGTCGTCACGCCAGACCAGGTCGTTCCACTCGGGGATGAGGTTGCCGAGCGGGCAGCCCTGGTGGCAGAACGGGATGCCGCAGTCCATGCAGCGGCCGGCCTGCTTGGTGATGATCGGCAGGAGGGCCCTGCCGACGCTCCCCGGGTAGACCTCGTTCCAGTCGTTCACCCGCTCCTCGACCGGACGCCGCTCGGCGCCCTCGCGGCCCTCCTTGAGGAATCCCTTCGGGTCAGCCATGAAGCACCTCCATGATCCGCGCTGCGGCCTCGTCGTCGTTCAGGCCCTCCTCGAGGGCCTCCTCACGAGCCTCGAGGACCCGCTTGAAGTCGCTCGGGATCACCTCGGTGAACCGAGCCAGGGACGCATCCCAGTCGGCCAGGAGCTCCTCGGCGACCGTGGAACCGGTCTCCTCGTGGTGCTTGGAGACGAGCTCCTTGAGCTCGTCGGCCGCCCTGCCGGTGACCGGGGTGAGCTCGACGAGCTCGTCGTTGACCCGCAGGGGGTCCAGGTCCAGCACGTAGGCGTAGCCGCCGGACATGCCGGCCGCGAAGTTGCGGCCGGTCCGGCCGAGCACGACCACGCGACCGCCGGTCATGTACTCGCAGCCGTGGTCGCCCACGCCCTCGGTCACGACCGTCGCGCCGGAGTTGCGGACGCAGCAGCGCTCACCGACCTCACCGCGCAGGTAGATCTCGCCCGACGTCGCGCCGTACGCGATGGTGTTGCCGGCGATGATGTGGTCCTGCGCCTGGAACGTCGCGGCCCGGTCGGGGCGCACGATGATCCGGCCGCCGGAGAGGCCCTTGCCGACGTAGTCGTTGGTGTCGCCCTCGAGGCGCAGCGTGACGCCACGCGGGACGAAGGCACCGAACGACTGGCCGCCGGAGCCGGTGAACGTGATGTCGATCGTGTTCTCCGGGAGGCCCTCGGCCCGGTAGCGCTTGGTCACCTCGTGGCCGAGCATGGTGCCGACCGTGCGGTTGACGTTGCGCACCTCGAGCTGGGCACGGACCGGCTCACCCCGCTCCAGCGCCGGGGCGGCGAGCTTGATGAGCTCGTTGTCCAGCGCCTTGTCGAGGCCGTGGTCCTGGCCGGTGGTGTTGTGCAGCGCCGCGTCGGACGGCATCTCCGGCATGTGCAGGATCGGGCTCAGGTCGAGGCCGGAGGCCTTCCAGTGGTCGACGGCCTGCGAGACGTCGAGCGCCTCCACGTGGCCGATCGCCTCGTCGAGGGTGCGGAAGCCCAGCTCGGCCAGGATCTCCCGCACCTCCTCCGCGACGTACTGGAAGTAGTTGACCACGAACTCGGCCTTGCCGCTGTAGCGCTCGCGGAGGACCGGGTTCTGCGTCGCCACGCCCACCGGGCAGGTGTCGAGGTGACAGACCCGCATCATGATGCAGCCCGAGACCACCAGCGGGGCGGTCGCGAAGCCGAACTCCTCGGCACCGAGCAGCGCCGCGATGACCACGTCACGACCGGTCTTGAGCTGGCCGTCGGTCTGGACGACGATCCGGTCGCGCAGGCCGTTGAGCAGCAGCGTCTGCTGGGTCTCGGCGAGGCCGAGCTCCCAGGGACCACCGGCGTGCTTGAGCGACGTCAGCGGGGACGCGCCCGTGCCGCCGTCGTGGCCGGAGATCAGGACCACGTCCGCGTGCGCCTTGGACACACCGGCCGCGACCGTGCCGACGCCGACCTCGGAGACCAGCTTCACGTGGATCCGGGCGGACGGGTTGGCGTTCTTCAGGTCGTGGATCAGCTGCGCCAGGTCCTCGATCGAGTAGATGTCGTGGTGCGGCGGCGGGCTGATCAGCGGCACGCCCGGGGTGGAGTGCCGGGTCTTGGCGACCCACGGGTAGACCTTGTGGCCGGGCAGTTGGCCGCCCTCGCCGGGCTTCGCGCCCTGCGCCATCTTGATCTGGATGTCGTCGGAGTTGGTCAGGTACTCCGAGGTGACGCCGAAGCGGCCCGAGGCGACCTGCTTGATCGAGCTGCGGCGCTCCGGGTCGTAGAGGCGGTCCGCGTCCTCGCCGCCCTCACCGGTGTTGGACTTGCCGCCCAGCTGGTTCATGGCGATCGCGAGGGTCTCGTGGGCCTCCACCGAGATGGAGCCGTAGGACATGGCGCCGGTCGAGAAGCGCTTGACGATCTCGCTGACCGGCTCGACCTCCTCGATCGGGATCGAGGTGCGGCCGTCCTTGAACTTGAAGAGGCCACGCAGGGTCATCAGGCGCTCGGACTGCTCGTCCACGCGCGAGGTGTACTGCTTGAAGACGTCGTAGCGGCCGGCACGCGTGGCGTGCTGCAGGCGGAACACCGTCTCCGGGTCGAAGAGGTGCGGCTCGCCCTCGCGGCGCCACTGGTACTCGCCGCCGACCTCCAGCTCGCGGTGCGCCGGCGCGATGCCGTTGCGCGGGTACGCGCGGGCGTGGCGCAGGGCCACCTCCTCGGCGACGACGTCGAGGCCGATGCCACCGAGCTTGGAGGTGGTGCCGGTGAAGTACTTGTCGACGACGTCCTGGGACAGGCCCAGGCACTCGAAGATCTGGGCGCCGGTGTAGGACGCGACGGTCGAGACACCCATCTTCGACATGACCTTGACGACGCCCTTGCCGAGCGCCTTGATCAGGTTGTTGACCGCGTCCTCGGGCTCGGCCTTGACGTAGAAGGCCTCGCGAGCGAGGTCCTCGACCGACTCCATGGCCAGGTAGGGGTTGACCGCGGCGGCGCCGTAGCCGACGAGGAGCGCCACGTGGTGCACCTCGCGCACGTCACCGGCCTCGACCAGCAGGCCGACCTGGGTGCGGGTCTTCTCCCGCACCAGGTGGTGGTGGACCGCACCCGTCAGCAGCAGCGACGGGATCGGGGCCACCTCCGCGGTGGAGTGGCGGTCCGACAGCACGATGATGCGCGCACCGTCGGCGATCGCCTCGGAGACCTCGGCACAGATCTCCTCGAGGCGCCTGGCCATGGCCGCGCCACCGCCCGCGACGTCGTAGAGACCGCGCGAGACGTGCGTCTTGAAGCCCGGCATGTCGCCGTGGCGGTTGACGTGGCGGATCTTGGCCAGGTCGTCGTTGCTGATCACCGGGAAGGGCAGCACGATCTGGCGGCACGACGCCGGCGTCGGCTGGAGGAGGTTGGCCTCCGGGCCGATCGAGCCGTTGAGCGACGTGACGAGCTCCTCGCGGATCGCGTCCAGCGGCGGGTTGGTGACCTGCGCGAAGAGCTGTGCGAAGTAGTCGAAGATCAGCCGCGGCTTCTCCGAGAGGGCGGCGATGGGGCTGTCCGTGCCCATCGACCCGATCGGCTCCGCGCCCGTGTTGGCCATCGGCGTCAGGAGGATGCGGAGCTCCTCCTCGGTGTAGCCGAAGACCTGCTGGCGGCGGGTGACCGAGGAGTGCGTGTGCACGACGTGCTCGACCTCGGGGACGTCGTCGAGGTGGACCAGGCCGGCGTGCAGCCACTCGTCGTACGGGTGCTGCGTGGCGAGCTCGTCCTTGATCTCCTCGTCCTCGATGATCCGGTGCTCGTCGGTGTCGACGAGGAACATCCGGCCGGGCTGGAGGCGGCCCTTGCGGACCACCGTCGCCGGGTCGAGGTCGAGTACGCCGACCTCGGAGGCCAGCACGACGAGCCCGTCCTCGGTGACCCAGTACCGCGAGGGACGCAGGCCGTTGCGGTCGAGGACCGCGCCGATCTGGGAGCCGTCGGTGAAGACGACGCAGGCGGGGCCGTCCCACGGCTCCATCATCGTGGAGTGGAACTCGTAGAAGGAGCGGCGCTTCTCGTCCATCTCGGCGTGGTTCTCCCACGCCTCGGGGATCATCATGAGCACCGCGTGCGGCAGCGAGCGGCCGCCCAGGTGCAGGAGCTCGAGCACCTCGTCGAACGACGCGGAGTCGGAGGCGCCCGGGGTGCAGACCGGGTAGAGCCGGTCCAGGTCGCCGGGGATCAGGTCGCTGTCGAGCAGTGCCTCACGGGCGCGCATCCAGTTGCGGTTGCCCATCACGGTGTTGATCTCACCGTTGTGCGCGATGAAGCGGAACGGGTGCGCCAGCGGCCAGCTCGGGAACGTGTTCGTCGAGAAGCGCGAGTGCACGACGGCGAGCGCGGAGGCCATGCGCTCGTCGTTGAGGTCGGGGAAGACCTGGTCGAGCTGCTCGGTGGTGAGCATGCCCTTGTAGGCCAGGGTGCGCGACGAGAACGACGGGAAGTAGACGTCTGTCTCCTTCTCCGCACGCTTGCGCAGGCAGAAGGCGACGCGCTCCAGGCCCATGCCCGTCATGCGGCCGCCGTTGGCCGCGACGAAGAGCTGGCTGAAGGTCGGCATGCAGGCCTTCGCGGTGGCGCCCAGGACGGAGTCGTCGACCGGCACCTCGCGCCAGCCGAGGACGTCGAGGCCCTCCTCGACGGCGATCTCCTCGATGCGGAGTCGGGTCTTGGCGACCTCGTCCGGCGAACCCGGCAGGAACGCGGTGCCGACGGCGTACGACCCCGCGGCGGGCAGCTCGAAGCCGGCCACCTCACGCAGGAACGCGTCGGGAACCTGGAACAGGATGCCGGCGCCGTCACCCGAGTTGGGCTCGGCACCCGCGGCACCACGGTGCTCGAGGTTGCGCAGCGCGGTGAGCGCCTTCTGGACGATGTCGTGACTGGCAACGCCGGTCAGGGTTGCGACGAAGGCGACACCGCATGCGTCGTGCTCGTGTCCACCGTCGTACAGCCCTTGGGGCGGCGGGAATGCGTGCATTCGGGCATTCTCCCGTCGTCGTCTGCGCCGGCCCCGAGGCGCGGCGAATCGGCAAAGCATTGAAAAGGTGAGGATGCAGGGGACGACATTGGCCCTAGCGGAAGCGTCAGACTACCACCTCGTGCACATGTGAACCGAGTCGAAGGAGGGGCCCCCGGCCGGGCGTGACGTTCGTCGCAGTGCTCATGGTCGCCTCAGCGCGACCCGCTCGTTCCTCGCTCTCGCGATTCGGACGACGTGCTCAGCCGAGGCCGGCACCCACGCCCATCCCCACGCCGTACGTCAGCGCGAAGGCTGCGCCTCCGAGCAGCACCTGGCGCAGTCCGCCGTACCACCACGGGCGGCTCGTGAACCGGGTGACCAGTGCTCCGCAGGCGAAGAGAGCCACCAGCGCGAGCACCATCGCCGGCACCAGGCTCTGCGCGCCCAGGAGGTACGGGAGCACCGGCAGCAGGGCGCCGACCGCGAACGAGACGAAGGAGCTCACCGCCGCGACCATGGGTGAGGCCAGCTCGTCCGGGTCGATCCCGAACTCCTCCCGGGAGTGCACGGCGACGGCGTTGTCCAGGTCGCGATGGATCTGCGCCGCCGCTTCACGGGCGACCTCCGGGTCGACGCCCCTGTCCTCGAGAGTCGCGGCGAGCTCGGCGGTCTCGTCGTCCGGGTGGTCGACGATCTCGCGACGCTCCTTGGCGACCTCGAGCTCGGCGGCCTCCGACTGGCTGGCGACCGAGACGTACTCCCCCGCCGCCATCGAGAAGGCCCCGGCGGCCAGTCCCGCGAGCCCGGCGAGGACCACGACGGTGTTGTCGGCGTGGTCGCGGGTGCCGCCGGCGACCCCCGCGATCAGGGCGGCGTTGGAGACCAGGCCGTCCATGGCGCCGAAGACCGCGGGACGCAGCCAGCCGCCGGTGACGTCGCCGTGCTCGTGCTCAATCCGCGGCTGCGGGCTCTCCGGCGTCATCGGCACCTCCGGCCTGGGGCTCATGGCCCTTACGGTAGACCGACTCCTCCCGTCCCGGGGCGCGACGCGACGACCACAGGAACCAGGCGGCCGCGACCACGAACATCACCACGGAGGTCCACACGTTGAGGCGCAGCCCGGCGACGTCGTCGAGCTGCACGTCGTCGATGCGCAGGGTCTCGATCCAGCCCCGGCCGAGCGTGTAGAGCATCACGTAGAGGGCCACCACGCGCCCGTGGCCGAGCTTGAGCCGGCGGTCGACGAGCACCAGCGCCGCGGCGGCGGCGAGGCACCAGAGCGACTCGTAGAGGAACGTCGGGTGGTGCAGGGACTGTCCGACGACCTGGCCGCCGGCGTCGACGACGTCGATCTCCAGGGCCCACGGCAGGTCGGTCTCCTTGCCGTAGAGCTCCTGGTTGAACCAGTTGCCCCACCGGCCGATCGCCTGCGCGACCAGCACGCCCGGCGCGAGCGCGTCCATGATCGGGAGCGGTCGCAGCCCCATGGTGCGCGCTCCGATGATCACGCCGACGGCGCCGAGCGCGACCGCGCCCCAGATGCCGAGGCCACCGCGCCAGACGTAGAGCGCGGTGACCGGGTTGCGACCCTCGCCGAAGTAGAGCTCCCAGTCGGTCATGACGTGGTAGAGCCGGCCGCCGACGAGCCCGAACGGGACCGCCCAGATGGCCAGGTCGGTGATCTGGCCCCTGGTGCCGCCACGGGCGACGAAGCGACGCTCGCCGATCCAGATCGCGACGAGGATGCCGACGATGATGCAGAGCGCGTAGCCGCGCAGCGGGAAGGGGCCGATCTCCCAGACGCCGTCGGACGGGCTCGGGATCGTCCAAAGACTCGACGGGGCGGTCATCTGCTCAGTCCTCCGGGATCAGCTGTTCGAGGTCGTGGGCCATCTCCACCGGGGTCACCGTACGCCGCCAGAAGAGCGGGATGGCGTCATCGCCGTCGACGACGAAGACGTTGTCCTGGTGACTGACCTCGTAGCCCCCCGACGGCAGCCTGTCCTCCGCCTGGAAGGCGACGCCGAAGCCCTGGGCGACCTCGGTGATCTCGGCCATCGTGCCGCGGACGCCGACGTAGCTGTCGTCGAACGCCCCGAGGTAGCGGGTCAGCACGTGCTTCTTGTCGCGCTGCGGGTCGGTACTCACGAAGACCACGTCGACCTTGGCCGCGGCGTCCTCGCCGACGCGGGTCAGCGCCTGGGTGATGTTGGCCATCACCATGCTGCAGATGTCGGGGCAGTTGGTGTAGCCGAAGAAGACCAGCGTGACCGGCTTGTCGGTGCTCGCGTCGAAGGCGTACGACGACCCGTCGTCCGCCTCGAGCTGCGTCTCCGGCACCGGCCAGGCCGGGGAGATCTCGCTGCCGACGAGCCCCTCGGCGGGCAGGTCGGGCGACGCACAGCCGCTGAGGGTCACCGCGGCCAGGACGGCCCCGGCGGCCAGGCGACGCAGGTCAGCCACGCCGGACCCCGGCGGCCAGCTCCTCGGTCAGCCTCGCGAGCGCGTCGAGGCCGGCGGCCCGGTCGCCACCGGCGTCGAGGAGCGTGCGGACGAAGGCGGAGCCGACGATGACGCCGTCGGCGTACCGCGCGACCTCGGCGGCCTGGTCACCGGTGGAGACGCCGAGGCCGACGCCCACCGGGAGGTCCGTGGTCTTCTTCGTGCGCTCGACCAGCGGGCCGGCCAGGTCGGACGTCGTCGTCCGGGCGCCGGTGACGCCCATGACGGCGGTGGCGTAGACGAAGCCGCGACAGGCGGCGGTGGTCATCGCGATCCGGTCGTCGGTGGAGCTCGGCGCGACGAGGAAGACCTTGTCGAGGTCGTGCGCGTCCGCAGCGGCGATCCACTCCGCACCGAAGTCGGGCGTGATGTCGGGCGTGATCAGGCCCGCCCCTCCCGCGCCGGCCAGGTCGGCGGCGAACCGCTCGACTCCGTAGCGCTCGACGGGGTTCCAGTAGGTCATCACCAGCGTGGGCACACCCGTGGCGGCGACCGCCTCGACGGTGCGCAGCACGTCGGCGGTGCGGGTGCCGGCCTCGAGGGCCTGCTGGGCAGCAGCCTGGATGGTGGGGCCGTCCATGACCGGGTCGGTGTAGGGCAGCCCGATCTCGACGACGTCGCACCCGGACTCGACCATGACCTTGAGGGCCTGGACGGAGCCGGGGACGTCGGGGAAGCCGGCGGGCAGGTAGCCCACCAGGGCGGCCCGGCCCTCGGCGCGGGCCTTCTGGAAGGCGGGGGCGACGCTCATTGTCAGGCCTCCTCGGTCTGGCCGAGCTTGAAGTACTCGAGCGCGGTGCCCATGTCCTTGTCGCCGCGCCCGGAGAGGTTGACCAGGATCGTCGCGTCCGGGCCCTTCTCGTCCTTGAGCCGCTCCGCGAGGCGCAGCGCGCCGGCGAGCGCGTGGCTGGACTCGATCGCGGGGATGATCCCCTCGGTGCGGCTCAGCAGCGCCATCGCGTCCATCGCCTCGGCGTCGGTGACCGGCTCGTAGGTCGCGCGGCCGGTGGCCGCGAGGTGCGCGTGCTGCGGGCCGACGCCCGGGTAGTCGAGGCCCGCCGAGATCGAGTGGGACTCGATGGTCTGGCCGTCCTCGTCCTGGAGCACGAAGGTCCGGGCGCCGTGGAGGACGCCCTTCTCCCCCGCCACGATCGTCGAGGCGTGGCGGCCGGTCTCGACGCCGTCGCCGCCGGCCTCGTAGCCGATGATCTGCACGTCCTCGTCGTCGAGGAACGCGGTGAAGAGGCCGATCGCGTTGGAGCCGCCGCCGACGCAGGCCGTGACCGCGTCCGGCAGGACGCCGTACTGCTCGAGGCACTGGGCACGGGCCTCGTCGCCGATGCCGCGGGTGAAGTCGCGGACCATGCTGGGGAACGGGTGCGGGCCCGCGGCCGTCCCGAAGAGGTACGCCGTGTGGTCGACGCTGGCGACCCAGTCGCGCAGCGCCTCGTTGATGGCGTCCTTGAGCGTGGCGCTGCCGGAGTCGACCGCGACGACCTTGGCGCCGAGCAGGTTCATGCGCGCCACGTTGAGGGCCTGGCGGCGGGTGTCGACCGCTCCCATGTAGACGGTGCACTCGAGGCCGTAGTAGGCCGCCGCGGTGGCGCTGGCGACCCCGTGCTGGCCGGCGCCGGTCTCGGCGATCACGCGCTTCTTGCCCATCCGCTTGGTGAGCAGCGCCTGGCCGAGCACGTTGCGCACCTTGTGGGCGCCGGTGTGGTTGAGGTCCTCGCGCTTGAGCAGGATCCGCACGCCGGCCTGCTCCGAGAGCCGGGTGGCCTCGTAGAGCGGGCTCGGGCAGTTGGCGTAGTCGCGGAGCGCGGTCTCGAACTCGTCCACGAACGACGGGTCGGCCATCGCGTCCTGCCAGGCCTCGGTCAGCTCGTCGAGCGCGGCGACCAGGGCCTCGGGCATGAAGCGCCCGCCCCAGCCGGTCGGGCCACCGAACCAGCCCTGCTGGTCTGCGTCGTGGGTCATGTCTGGATCCCTGTCATCGATCGGACTGCGGCCTCGGGGTCCCCGTCCTTCACCAGCGCCTCGCCCACGAGCACCACCGAGGCGCCCTCGCTGGCGAACCGGCGTACGTCGTCGGTGCCGGTGATGCCGGACTCCGCGACCCGGACCCGGTCGTCGGGGACGAGCGGTGCGAGCCGGGCGAAGGTGTCGTT
>Ga0299913_10000985_pt1 | contig 19944 bp, 20 predicted proteins | sample RVTome_9_FD_201360 | JGI IMG/M metagenome (GOLD analysis project Ga0299913, IMG submission 201360) | Soil microbial communities from uranium-contaminated site in the Upper Colorado River Basin, Wyoming, United States - RVT155D38 (version 2) ... | reverse complement strand
GCGGAGCCCCGGTGCCGGCGGCCAGCTGTCCGCCGGCGTCGGCCACGGCGCGGTACTGGCCCAGCATGCCGAGCTTCAGCAGGCCGGGCACGCCGGCCGCGCTCCACGCCGGGCCTCCGGCGACGGGACCGAAGAACTCCTGCTCGTAGACCGCGGTGACCGCCGGGATCCAGCGCGGATCCTGATGGAACGAGGTGACCGCGATCACGTCGTCCAGCCGCGCGCCCGCGAGCTCGCAGATCTCCTTGACGCGGTTGAGCGCGTTGCGGGCCTGGCCCGCGTGGTCCCCGGGAGTGTTCACGTTCCCGTCGGCGTCGCTTCCGTACTGGCCGGCGACGAACAGCAGGTCTCCCTTGCGGCAGCCGGCGGAGGCCGGGTGCTCGTGCCACCACTTGATCGTGTCGGGGATGACGCATTGCCTCGTATCGTCGCCCAGGTGGGCGACGGCGCCGAGCGTCACGAGCGTGCTGGGCGCCGGCAGCGCGGACACGCCGACCGGCGTCCAGGCGGGGAAGTCGCGCTCGAAGCGCTCGCGGCCCACCTCGAAGACTGTCTCGATCGTGCGGGCGTCCGCGTGAAGCGAGACGAGGTCGACCACGTCGCCGATCCCGCCGCCTGCCATCTCGAGCAGCTCCGCGAGAGCGTCGAACGCCATGCGCGCCTGCTCCCGGACGTCGCCGGGGGGCGCGGGCGCCGCCGCCTCGGCCGCCGGGACGGAGCCGCCGACGAAGACGAGCTCACCCAGCTTCCGCGCTGCGTTCGGCGCGCACGCGGGGGCGTTCGGAAGAGTCAGCGTCACCGCTCCTGCACCACCGCGAGGGCGTATATCTCGTGCTGGTAGCCCGGGTTCCAAAGGCCGGTCGCGCCCACCGGGGTCCACGCGGGCGGACTGTCGGAGTCGAAGTACTCGCGGCCGGCGTCCATCACGATCTCCCAGTCGCGATGGTCCTTGTGGAACGAGGTGATCTCGACGACGTCGTGCATGCTCCCCCCGTGCATCTCCACGACCTCGCGGATCCGGTTGAAACAGTAGCGCGCCTGCGCGGCCGTGTCGCCCGGCGTGGTCACGTTCCCCTCCGCGTCGGAGGCGACCTCGCCGGCGATCCCGATCAGCACGCCGCCCTCCTTCATGCTTCCTCCCGAGTTCGGCGTGTTCTTCCAGTGGATGCTCGCCGGGGTCCGGGCGACGCGCGGCCCGGGGCTGAGGTCCGCGATCACCCGGTACTGCGCGAGCGCCCCCGGGAGCCACAGCCCCGGCAGCGCGATCGCCGTCCAGGCAGGCGCGTTCGGGATCGGGGTGTCCCGCCAGGTGCTCAGGTGGACCCGCTCGCACGGGACCATCCCGCGCGGGTCGAGGTGGAAGGAGCAGATGTCGAGCACGTCCTCCATCGACGCGCCCGCGGCCGCCAGCACCCGGGCGACGTGCGCGTAGGCGCTGCGTGCCTGGCCGCCGTGGTCGCCGCGCGGCTCGACCGCGCCGGCGGCCGTGGTCGCGACCTGCCCGGCCACGAAGACGTAGTTGCCGCTGCGGCACGCCGCGGAGACCGGCAGGCCCGCGGGCCACCCGACGGCGTCCGGGCCGACGCACTCCTTCGGCGCGTCGCCGAGGTGGGCGATCGCCCTGATGCTCACGTCGAGCCCGTCGGCGTAGGTGCCGGTCGTGCCGACCGCCGTCCAGGCCGGGGGGTCGGCCTGGAAGTAGCTCGCCGCGACGTCGAGGACCGGGCGCACCTGGCGGACGTCGGTGTGGAACGAGATCACGTCCACCACGTCGTCCATCCGGCCACCCGCCGCCTCGACGACTGCCTGGAGCCGGTCGAGCGCGCGGGTGGACTGCGCTCGCACGTCGCCCGCGTCCAGCGGGCGGCGGGCCGGGTCGGCGCTGACCTGTCCGGACACGAAGAGGAGGTCGCCCGCGCGCACGGCGGGGGCGGCGGGGACCCCCTCGTACCAATCGAGCCCCTCGGCCTCGATCGCGGTCCTGCTCATCGGGTGTGGCGGAGCACCGGCACCGGCGTGTGCAAACGTTCGATCATTGGAATATAACTCGAACTCCCACTTGTATGACTAACGGAGATCACGCCATGCAAAGGGTCGTTCTCATCACCAGCGTCGACATCGCGGATGGCGCCGGGGCGGAGTTCAACCGCTGGTACAACGAGGTGCACCTCCCCGAGGTCCTCGCGTGTCCCGGCTTCGCCTCGGCGACCCGCTACGAGTGCACGGACGGCCAGCCCCGCTACCTCGCGATCTACGAGCTCGAGAGCGAGGACGCGCTGACGACTCCGGAGATGCAGCGCGTGCGCGGCTGGGGCGACATGTTCCCGCACGTGCGCAACTTCCACGAGCGCATCTACCGCCAGATCCACTCCGCCGAGGCGCCGTCCGCGTGACCGCGGGCGGCTCAGCAGGCGTCGAGTACCGGAAGCGCCCGGGCGCGGCCACGGGAGGGCCCGGCGGCGACGACCTCCGCCGTGTCGTGGCGGAGATGCTCGCCGAGATCGAGAGCCGCGGCGAGGAGGCGGTCCGCGAGCACTCGCGCCGCCTCGACGACTGGGACCCCGCGAACTTCGTGGTCAGCGACAACGAGATCGCGGCCGCCGCCGCGGAGGTCCCGGACGATCTCCGCGCCCACATCGAGTTCGCCCAGGCCCAGATCCGCCGCTTCGCCGAGGCGCAGCTGGGGACGCTCTCCGACCTCGAGGTCGAGACTGCGCCGGGCGTCGTCCTGGGCCACCGCAACGTCCCCGTCCGCTCGGTGGGGGCCTACGTTCCCGGCGGCCGCTACCCGATGCTCGCGTCGGCATTCATGACGATCCTCACGGCGAAGGTCGCCGGCGTCGAGCACATCGTCGCCTGCGCTCCGCCGCGCCGGCCCGAGGGCGGCATCCACCCGTACATGCTGCACGCGATGGCGACCTCCGGGGCGGACCAGATCGTGTGCCTCGGCGGCGTGCAGGCGCTCGGCGCGCTCGCCTTCGGCGCCGGCATCGTCGAGCCGGTTGACATGATCGTCGGCCCCGGCAACGCCTACGTCGCCGAGGCCAAGCGCCAGCTCTTCGGGCGCGTCGGCATCGACCTGCACGCCGGGCCGACCGAGATCGTCGTGATCGCCGACGAGTCGGCGGACGCCGAGCTCGTGGCCACCGACCTGCTCGCGCAGGCCGAGCACGGGCCCGACTCGCCCGCCGGCCTGATCACGCCGTCGGCGGAGCTCGCGGACGCCGTGGTCGGGCACGTCGAGCGGCTGCTCGAGACCTGGCCGACCGCCGAGGTGGCCGGCGCCGCCTGGCGCGACCGCGGCTGGGTCGCCGTGGTGGACTCCGAGGAGGCCGCGGTCGCGGTCGCCAACGAGGCCGCGCCCGAGCATCTCGAGGTCCAGGTCGCCGACGAGAGGCTCGACTGGTACCGCGACCGCCTCTTCAACTACGGCGGGCTCTTCCTCGGCGACGAGGCCACCGTCGTGTACGGCGACAAGGCAATCGGCACGAACCACGTCCTGCCGACGGCCCGTGCCGCACGCTTCACCGGGGGGCTCTGGGTCGGCAAGTTCCTCAAGACGCTCACCTACCAGCGCGTGACTCGCGCGGGCACGGTGGCGGTCGCCCCCGCCGCCGCGGCGATCTCGCGCGCGGAGCAGTTCGAGGGCCACGCGATCTCGGCTGACGTCCGGCTCGCCCGCGCCGGCGCCGAGGACGGCAATCGATAACCGGGCGCGACTGGAGGGACGATGTACGGAAAGCAGATGGCATCGCTCGAGGGCAAGGTGGCGCTCGTCACCGGCGCCAGCTCGGGGATGGGCGAGGAGATCACGAAGGCGATGGCCGCGGCCGGCGCGGGCGTGGTCGCGGTCGGCCGCAACGAGGAGCGCCTCGAGCGGGTGGTCGCCGACGCGCAGGCGGCGAACGGGGGCGAGGTCGTCGCGGTCGCCAGGGACCTGACCGAGGAAGGAGCCCCGCAGGCGGTGGTCGACGAGGCGGTCGAGCGCCTGGGCAGGCTCGACGTCCTCGCGAACGTCGCCGGGATCATGGAGCTCGGCCCGCTCGGCGAGACGCCGGTCGACAGCCTCGACCGGCAGTTCCGCACGAACGTCCGGGCGCCGTTCGAGCTCACGCAGGCGGCGCTGCCGCACCTGCGCGAGGCGAAGGGCGCGATCATCTTCATCTCCTCGATGGCCGCGCTGGCCGCCTTCCCCGAGTCGGCGGCCTACACCGCGACGAAGGGCGCGATCGACGCGCTTACTCGCCAGCTCGCAGTCGAGCTCGCACCGGACGGCATCCGCGTCAACGCGATCGCGCCGGGTGAGATTGACACGCCTATGAACACCCAGTTCTACGCGGAGCACCCCGAGTTCGTCGAGGAGATGGAGGAGTTCACGCCCGCGGGACGGCTCGGCAAGGCGACAGACATCGCTCCCGCCGCAGTCTTCCTCGCGTCCGACATGGCGGGCTTCGTCTACGGCGTCTCGCTGCCCGTCGACGGCGGGATCGTCGCCCGATGAGCGCCCCCGGCGCCGTCATCGCCGAGGAGTTCCTCGACCGCCAGCGGCGCGCCACCGAGGCCGCCGCGGAGCGCGGGTTCGACGCGCTCGTGGTCTGGTCGCGCGGCGGCACCTCGGTCGACTTCTACGGGGACGTCTTCTACCTCGCGAACCACCACTCGCCGTTCCCGCCCAACCAGGACACGCCGCAGTGGTCGGCGCGCTCCTACAGCGGGCTGGTCCTGCCGGTGGACGGCGAGCCGGTGCTCGTCATGGACCTGCCCGAGTTCGACGCGGACGCCATCCACGTGGACGAGATCCGCTCGACGCTCCACGTCCCGCAGGGTCTGGCGAGCGCCCTGCGCGACCTCGGCCTCGACGGCGGCAGGCTCGGCCTCAGCGGGCGGGACACGCTGCTGCTCAGCCACCTCAGGCACATCCAGGCCGAGCTGGGCCACGCTGTCGACTTCGAGCCCGCCGACGACATCCTCGATCGCATGCGGTGGGTGAAGAGCCCGGCCGAACTCGAGCTGATCCGGCGGGCCGCCGACGTGGGCGTCGGCTGGATGCGGACGATGATGGAGGCGGTAGAGCCCGGCCGGACGGAGGGCGAGGTCATCGGCGAGGGGATGCGCTACCTCTCCGCGAACGGCGGCTTCCCCTACGACGCGGCGATCGCCTCGGGATCGCGCTCGCAGTACTTCTTCAGCCGGGTTGGGATCCCGACGTGGGACGCGCACCGGAAGATCGACCGCGGCGACCTCGTCCACATCGACGCCTGGGCGGCGATCGATGGCTACTACACCGACTTCGTGCGCTCGACCGTCGCCGGGCGAGAGCCCTCCGCCGAGCAGCGCGAGCTGCTCGAGGGAGCTGTGGCCATCATCGACCACATCATCGAGGCGGTCCGACCGGGTGTCGTCATCGGCGAGCTCTACGAGCGCGGCGCCTCGTGGATGGTCGACAACGGCTTCGGCGAGCACCGCGCGGAGCTCGACAGCTCCGGGACCGACTTCGGCAACCTGTTCCCTGCGTTCGGGCACAGCTTCGGAGCCGGGCTCGAGCCGCCGTGGATCATCGACGGCGAGACGACGGTCGTGGAGGAGAACATGTGCCTGGCGATCGAGGCGCTGCTGGGGCGCCCGGGGGTCGGCGGCGCGGGGTTCGAGCACAACGTGATCGTCGGCGCCGACGGCTGCGAGGTGCTCACCGCGGCCTGCCCGGCTCGCTGGTGGGAGTGAACGCGACGCGGTGAGCGCACGGCCGGGGGGCCCGCCGCGCTCCGAGGTCACCGCGGGGATCGTCGACTCGCTGCCGCTCGGTCTCGCACTCACGCCGGTCGGGCTCGCGTTCGGGTACCTGGCGTACACCGTCGGGTTGTCCTGGTGGCTGGCCGGCCTGATGTCGGCCGTGGTCTACGCGGGGCCGTCGCAGTTCATCGCGGCCGGCCTCGTCAGCACCGGCGCGGGCACGCCCGTGATCGTTGCGACGACGTTCGTCGCCAATCTGCGCTACTCGCTCTTCGCCGCATCGCTGGCGCCGCACATGCGCGACGCGCCGCGCGGTCGGCTCCCGTTCGTCAGCCACGCCGTCGCGGACGGCTCGTACGCCGTGACGCTCGACCACGCGCTGGCGCGCCCGGAGCGGCCGCGCAAGGACCAGTACCTGCTGGGGAGCTTCCTCATGTCGTTCGCCGCCTGGGTGGGGGGCACGATGCTCGGCGCGCTCGCCGGCGGGGTCGTGCCGGCGGCGATCGCCTTCGGGCTTGCCTTCGCGACGCCGGCGATCTTCATCGCGTTCCTGGTGCCGTACATCCGCGACCGCGTCGCGGTGGTCGTGATGCTCACCGCCGGCATCGGCACCGTGGCCGGGAATGAGTTCCTGCCCCCTGGAGCGGGACCGCTGCTGGCGATCGTCGGCGCGTCGGTCCTGGGAGGGGCGCTGCTATCGCGACCGACGCCGCGCTGATACTGATCGCCGGCATGGCCGCGGTCACCTACCTCACCCGGCTTCCGCTCTGGATCCTGGTGAGCCGCCGCCCGCGGCCGCACCCGCGGCTCGAGCGCGTCATCGAGCAGATCCCGATCGCTGCGTTCGCGGCGATCGTGTTCCCGGGCGTTCTGCAGCCCGGCGGGTCGACCGACCTGGACCCGTCGAACCTCTACCTCTACGCGGCGCTGGTCACCGTCGCCGTCGCGGTCGCCTCCAAGAGGAGGGTGCTGCCGACGATCGCGGCCGGCACGCTCACAGCCGTTCTGCTCCGGCTCCTGTTCGGTCCGTGACGCTCGCTGCGCGGAAGCGCGCTCAGAGACGGTCCGCGACGCGCCCCGGCGCAGCTTTCGGCGAACGAAGTCCGTGCCACCGCATACATCGGCGAGTGATCCCGGATCGCATGGCCAGGCACGGCTAGGCGTCGGGCGGTGCGCTCGACTCCGAGTCGAGCGCCAAACGCGTGCGCCGGATGTGAAGGCGGCTGAGTGCGGCGGCCGCCTCCCGATCGGGGCGTACGATCGCCTCGAGCAGGAGGCGGTGCTCCATATGGGCGATCGCGAAGCGCTCCGGCAGACGCGAGTAAACGCGGCGATAGTGCTGGGTGCGGTTCCAGAGTCCGTCGATGATCTCGAGCAACTGGGGCATGTCCGCCGCCGAGTACGTCGTGAGATGGAACGAGCGGTCGAGCGAGACCCAGCGTGAGGGGTCGTCGGGATCCGCGCAGGCCTCCATCTCCAGCACGTACCGGTCCAGCCGCTCGTGGTCATCGGAGGTCAGGCGGGGGATGCTCTCCGCGAGCGCGAGCGGCTCGAGCTGCTGGCGCAGGAGATAGATCTCGTCCAGCTCGGCGATGTCCAGCGACGCCACGCGGGCGCCCACGTGGGAGATGTGCGTGACGAGCCCTTCTTCCTGAAGGCGCTTGAGCGCCTCGCGTACCGGCATCCGGCTCGTGTTGCACTGCCTGGCGACGGCCTCTTGGCGGATCCGTTCGCCGGGGCTGAGCCGCCCCTCCACGATCTCCGATCGGATCCAATCCGCCACTCGGTCCGGGAGCGAACCCGGCTCTGCGACCGCGCGGGGAGGAGCCGGCCGGAGAGGAACCGGGGGGCGGGGCGTCGGCGTGCCCTTGGCAAGGCGATTCACGGCGTCGATAATAGGAGGCCGCCGCCTGCTTCACGCCCGAGAGCGCGACCTCGACGGCTTCTTTGCTATTTTGGATCCGATGCTGCATGGCTGACGAGCGGACCGTCGACGAGGCGATGGTGGAGCAGCTGGCGCGGCTCGCCGAGCTCGAGATCGACCCGCAGCGGCGGCCGGCACTCGCCGACCAGCTCGACGGGCTCCTTCGCGAGGCGAACGCGGTCAACCGCTTCATGGACGCCCGCCGCGAGGTCGGCCCCGGGGTGCGCTACCACCACCCCGAGACCCGCTCCGACGAGTCGTGAGCATCGCGGCCGACCTGACCTCGCTCAGCATCGCCGAGGCCGGCGACCGCATCGCGCGCGGGGAGCTCAGCCCGGTCGAGCTCGTGGAGGCCACCCTGAGCCGGATCGAGGAGGTGGACCCACAGCTCAACTCCTTCATCCACGTGCCGGGGGAGCAGGCGCTCGGCGCGGCGCGGGCGGCCGAGGCGGCGATAGCGGCCGGCTATCACCTCGGTCCGCTGCACGGGACGCCGATCGCGCTCAAGGACAACGTCTCCGTGCGCGGCGAGGTCTCGAGCGCGGGCAGCAAGGTGCTCCAGGACTTCGTCCCCGACGGGGACGCGACGATCGCGGCGCGCTTCCGGGCCGCCGGCGCGATCTTCGTCGGCCGGCTCAACATGCACGAGTTCGCGTACGGGGTCACGACGAACAATCCGCACTACGGCGCCGCCCGCAACCCGTGGGACACCAGTCGCACGCCGGGCGGCTCGAGCGGCGGCTCGGGCGCGGCGGTGGCGGCGAGGCTCTGCGCGGGAGCGATCGGGACCGACACGGGCTGCTCGATACGCCTGCCGGCGGCCTTCAACGGGATCGCGGGGATCAGGCCGACGATCGGGCGGGTCAGCAACCACGGGATCACGCCGCTCGCGTGGACGCTTGACACGGCGGGCCCGATGTGCCGGACCGTCGAAGACTGCGCGCTCATGCTCGCGGCCATCGCCGGCTTCGACCCGGCAGACCGCCAGACCGCGAACGTCCCGGTTCCCGACTACCGCCCGGAGCTCGCGCGTGGCCTCGGGGGCGTCCGCATCGCGGTGATCGAGGACTTCACGCTGACCGGCCTCCAGGCCGGGGTCGCGAGCGCCGTCGAGGCGGCCATGGCGGAGCTGGAGGCGGGGGGCGCGCAGATCCGCGAGGTGCCGCTGCCCAACCTGGAGCCGAGCATCTCGGCGCTGATGACGGTGGACGTGGCCGAGCCGGCCGCCTACCACGCGGCTTGGCTGCGCGAGCGCCCCCAGGACTACGGCGACGACGTGCGGGCCCTGCTCGAGGCCGGCGAGCTCTACCTCGCCACCCACTACATCCAGGCGCAGCGCTACAGAACCGTGCTCCGCGACCAGTTCGACGAGATGCTCCGCGACGTCGACGCCATCCTCACCCCGACGGTCCCGTTCACGGCGCCGGAGGTCGGGGCCACCGAGGTGACCCTGGAATCGGGCGAGACGCTCGACATCATCAGCGCGGTGATGCGCTACAACGCGCTGCCGCCGCTCGTGGGGCTGCCCGCGCTCTCAGTGCCGTGCGGCTTCGCCGACGACGGGCTTCCGGTCGGCCTCCAGCTGATCGGGCGCGCGTTCGACGAGGGCACGCTGTTCCGCATCGGCCACGCGTACGAGCGCGCGACCGACTGGCATCGCAGGGCGCCGAGCCTATGACGGACCGCGAGCTCTATCTCGAGCTCTACCGGCAGATGCTCTTCATCCGCCGCTTCGAGGAGAAGGTCCACGACCTCTTCCTGCGCGGCCAGGTCTACGGTTCGACCCACCTCTGCAACGGCATGGAGGCGGTCGGCGTCGGCGTGATCAGCGCGCTGGGGGAGCGCGACCGCGTGGCCTGCACCTACCGCGGCCACGGTCACGTGATCGCACTCGGCTCGTCGCCGGTGGGCCTGATGGCCGAGCTCACCGGGCGGTCGAGCGGCACGTGTGGCGCCCGCGCGGGGTCGATGAACGTCGTCGACCTCGAGCACCGTCTGATCGGTTGCTTCGGGATCGTCGGCGGCAGCCTCGCCGCGGCGACCGGGGCGGGGCTCTCGCTCAAGCGCGAGGGCGGCGTGGCCGTCGCGTTCTTCGGCGACGGGACCGCGAACCAGGCCTACTTCCACGAGTGCATCAACCTCGCCAAGGTGCTGTCGCTCCCGGTGGTCTACGTGTGCGAGAACAACCAGTACGGCGAGTACACGCCGACGGGGCAGGTCACACCCGGCGGCATCCTCGCGCGGCCCCAGGCGCTCGGCGTCGAGTGCGAGCGCATCGACGGCCAGGACGTCTGGGCGACACGCGCCGCAGGCCTGCGTGCGGTCGACCGGGCCCGCGCGGGGGATGGGCCGGTGTTCATAGAGGCGGTCACCTACCGCTACTCCGACCACGGCAGGGGAGACCCCGTCAAGTACCGGCCGGAGGGGGAGATGGAGCACTGGCGCGGGCGCGACCCGATCGACCTCGCGGCGGCGCGGCTCGCGGAAGAGCTCGGGGTCACGGGCGACGACCTCGAGCGCGTGGCAGCCGATGTCGACGCGGAGCTCGAGCGCGTCACCGACGAGGCCCTCGAGGCCCCCTATCCCGAGCCGGACCCGCGCGCGACGGAGTACGCCTGATGGCCCGGGTCGACTTCAAGCGCGGCATCTGGGAAGCGCTCGACGAGGAGCTGGGGCGCGACGAGGACGTGGTCTTCTTCGGCGAGGACGTGGCGAACGCCGGCGGCGTCTTCCAGGCGACGGCCGGCCTTGTGGAGCGCCACGGCCCGGATCGCGTCTTCGACACGCCGATCTCCGAGCTCGCGCTTTCCAGCGCGGCGTTCGGCAGCGCCGCGACAGGGCTGCGCCCCGTCTTCGAGATCATGTTCGCCGACTTCATCGCGCTCGCGATGGACAGCCTCATCAACCAGTCCGCGAAGTACTGGTATCTCTCGAACGAGCAGAAGAGCATCCCGCTGACCCTGCGGGCGACCGTCGGCGGTGGCGGCCAGTTCGGCGCGATCCACTCCCAGATCCCGATTCCCTGGCTTCAGGGAGTGCCGGGTCTGAAGGTCGCGGCCCCGGCCGCGCCGTTCGACGCGAAGGCGATGCTGAAGGCCGCGATCCGCGACGACAACCCGGTGGTCTTCTTCGAGCACAAGCGCCTGTACCCGGTCAAGGGAGAGCTCGGCGGGCCCGAGGATCTCGTTCCGCTCGGCAAGGCGGCGATCGCCAGGGAGGGCTCGGACGTGACCGTGATCACCGCGATGAAGGGCGTCCACGACGCGCTCGAGGCGGCCGAGGGCCTGGCCGAGCGCGGCATCGACGTCGAGGTCGTCGACCTGCGCTCGTTCAGGCCGATCGACGCCGAGACGATCGCCGCGTCCGCCGAGAAGACGGGCCGGGTCCTCGTCGTGGAGGAGGGCCCACGGACGGGCGGCTGGGCCGGAGAGGTGATGGCCGTCGTGGCGGAGGAAGCGCTCGGCTACCTCGACGACGCCTGGCGGCTGACGATGCCGGACCTGCCGCTCCCCTACAGCCCGCCGCTGGAGAAGGCCTTCCTCCCCGGGGCGGACGCGATCACCGATGCGATCCTGTCCCGCGCGGGGATCCAGGCGCCTGCTTGACGACCGCCGCGACCGCGCGCTCGGCGGCCGCCACGGTGAGGGTCACGTCGTCGTCGGTGTGCGCGGTCGAGATGAACCAGAGCCCGCGCTCGAGCGCGAAGACTCCCGAGCCGAGCAGGTGAGCGGCGACCTCGGCCACGGCGGCCGTGTCGCTCGCGTACGCGTCGTCGTGACTTCGAACCGGGACGTGCGGCGCCCAGAGCAGGTGGAGGACCGTCCCGATCTGGTTCACCACGAGCGGCGCCTCGGCGGCCGCGGCGGCGTCGCGAAGGCCCTGCGCCAGCCGCGCCGCCCGCGCGTCAAGCTCGCGGTAGAGCTCGTTGCCGCCGCGCTCCAGCGTCGCGAGCGTCGCGTTCGCCGCCGCGACCGATATCGCGTTCCCGTTGTACGTGCCGATGTGGCGCACCGGCCCGTCCGAGTCCGCGACGGACATCACCTCGGCGCTGCCGACCACGGCGCTCAGCGGGAAGCCCGACGCCAGCGCCTTGGCGAGGACGGTCAGGTGCGGCTGGACGCCGTAGCGGCCCTGGGCGCCGCCGAGGCCGAGGCGGAACCCCGTGATCACCTCGTCGAAGATCAGCACCACGCCGCGCCGGTCGCAGAGCTCGCGGACCCCCTCGAGGTAGCCCGGCAGCGGCTCGTAGGCGCCGAAGTTGCACGGGACCGGCTCCATCAGGATGGCGGCGACTTCGCCCTCGCGGTTCTTCACGAGCCGGGTCAGCGCGTCGAGCTCGTTCCAGCGGCAGGTGAGCAGGTCCGCCGGCGCCGGCAGCCCCGGCACGGCGTGCCGCGGCCCGCCCGTCGCGCTCGAGGGCGGAAGCGCCGGGCCGCTCGCGTGGACCGGGTCGAGCCAGCCGTGGTAGTGGCCGTCGAACTTGATCACGAGCCGCCGCCCGGTTGCGGCGCGAGCGAAGCGGAGGGCGGCGTGCACAGCCTCGCTGCCCGAGGTGCTGAACGCGACGAGCTCGGCGCTCGGGATCAACTCCACGAGCCGCTCGGCCAGCTCGGCCTCGCCCTGGTGCTGGGCCCCGAAGAGGATCCCACGGCTGAGCTGCTCCTCGACCGCCCGCACGACCTCGGGCGGACGATGTCCGAGCAGGAGCGGCCCGAAGCCGAGCACGTAGTCGACGTAGGCATTGCCGTCCACGTCGACGAGCCTGCTGCCGCTCGCCTCCGCGATCGCGAGCGGCGTGGGCCGCTGCGCCTCGCGCATCGCCGAACCGACGCCCCGCGTGAGGACGCGGCGGGCACGGTCCATGTGCGCCGCGGAGCCCGCGTAGCGGTCAGCGTCCATGGTCCCCGTAGAGAGAGGAGAGATGTATGTCTGAGATAACGGAGTGGTTCCCCACCGAGACGCTCGGCGGCGACGTCATGCCGTGGTACGGCTGTGTGGTCGAGGGCAGCAGGTTCCTGATCCTGCCGGGCATGACCGGGCGTGGCTTCGACATGAAGCAGGAGTACCCCGAGATGCTCGAGGACGAGAGCTTCACCAGCGCCGACCAGGCCCGCCTGGTGACCTGCCCGCACAGCATCGAGGAGCAGACCGAGCTCGTCCTCACGAAGATCAAGGCCGCGCTCGACTCCCACGGCGTCGGCTTCGAGAACGTCTTCAACTGCGACTTCTTCATCACCGACCGCGCGCTCTGGCCGGCGGCCATGCGGACGATGAAGAAGTGGATGGACGGCGTGTGCCCCGAGTTCTTCGAGCGCCCGCCGCCCAACACGCTCTCGATCATCACGGGCCTGGACCACCCTGACATGAAGATCGAGATCAGGATGTGGGCCACGCTGCCCGAAAGCGTATCTGTGGCGTGACCGTCTACGACTGCCAGGCGCACTGGTACCCGCCCGGGTTCTTCGAGCTCTGCCTCGAGCGCACGGCGTTCCCGCGCTGCAAGCGCGAGGGCGACGGCTACGTGTTCGAGCTCGGCCCGGACACCTTCGTCCCGTTCTCGGGCCCGATGATCGACCTGGACCAGCTGCTCGAGCTCATGCAGGGCAACGGCATCGACGTCCTGGTCTCGAGCTCCGAGCCGCTCAGCGTGACGGGCTGGCAGGTGGACGAGGCCGTCGAGGCGGCGCATGTCCTCAACGAGGAGAAGGCCAGGGCACAGGAACGCCACCCGGATCGCTACGTCGGGCTGGCCACCCTTCCGCTCCAGGACCCAGAGCGCGCGATCGAGGAGCTCGAGCATGCGGTCACGAAGCTCGGGCTCGGGGGCGTGTGCTTCCCGTCCAACATCCATGGGTCGCCGATCACCAGCCCGGAACTGACGCCGCTATACGAGCGGATCGAGGAGCTCGGCGTGCCGCTCTTCCTCCATCCCACGGCGTCGATCGCGCGCGAGCGGCTCCCTGACTACGGGCTCGACTACGTGATCGGTTACATGCTCGACACGAGCGTCGCCGCGCTCAACCTCGTGTTCAGCGGGACCGTGCGGCGCTGCCCCGACCTGAAGATCGTGCATCCCCATCTCGGCGCGGTGCTGCCCTACCTCGCCGGGCGGATCGACTTCGAGTACAAGACCCCGTGGGCCGGCAACGAGGAGCTGCCGGCCCCGCCGAGCGAGTCCCTGCGGAGCTTCTACACAGACTCGGTCTCCGAGACCCCGGCATCGCTGCGCATGGCGCTCGACTTCTACGGCCCCGACCGCGTCCTCTTCGGCACCGACTTTCCGTGGTGGAAGCCCGAGCGGGCGGTCGACTTCGTGCACTCGGTGCTCGAGGAGGACGAGCGCCGGAAGGTCATGAGCACCAACGCGACAGCGCTGCTTGGGCGCTGACGATGCGCTCAGGTGACGCCCGCCACGTCCAGGACCGCGCGGCCGACGAGCTCACCGCCCTCCAGCTGGGCGAAGACATCGTTGACCTCGGCCAGCGAACGGACGGCGTCGACCACGATCTGGACGTGTCCGCCGGCAACGAGCCGGATCGCGCGCTCGAGCTCGTCGCGGGCGACATACCGGGAGCCCACGAACTCGAGCTCGCCGAGGACGAATCGCGGCGTCTCGATCGATAGCCGCTGGCCCTGCGCGTAGCCCACGCCGACGACGCGTCCGCCCGGGCGCGCGAGCTCGGCCGCCCGCTTCAGGGTCGCGGTGCGTCCGACGTTGTCGATCACCACGTCGAAGCCGCCGGGCGCCGCCTCCTCGATGTCATCGTCGTCCGCCGCCCTGGCATCGATGCCGAGGTCACGCGCGACCGCCAGCGCGCGCTCCGAACGGTCGATGCCGACCACCTCGGCGCCGGCGTGGCGGGCGATCTGGGCCGCGTGGATGCCGACGCCGCCGAGCCCGATCAGCGCCACCCGGCAGCCGGCCGCGACGTCGCCGCGGGTGACGACCGCCCGGTACGCGGTGCCGAGCGCGCAGGTCATCGGTCCCGCGTGGAGCGTGTCCACCGAGTCCGGGATCGGGAGCAGCCGGTCGAGTGGCACGACAACGCGCTCCGCGAAGCCGCCCTGGTGGGTGAATCCGACCCATGCCCTCAGGTTCGTGCAGAGGTTCTCCTGCCCGGCGCGGCAGCGCGCGCAGCGGCCGCAGGGCGAATAGTGGTGCACGACGACGCGGGTTCCGGCCTCGACCGCGCCCGGCGGGTCGGTCGCGAGGACGCGCCCGCATATCTCGTGACCGGGGACGTGCGGCAGCGCGAGCTCGTCGCTGAACGGCATGTGCCCGCGAGAGGTCTTCACGTCGCTGAAGCACACGCCGCAGGCCAGCACCTCGAGAAGGGCGTGCGCGGGCTCGAGGACGGGCTCCGGCAGGTCGACCTCCTCCAGTGGCCTCGAATAGGATGTGACCGCCATCGCCTTCATGGCTCGATGGCGGACTCGGCGACCATTGCGGGACGCGCAGCCTACTCGATGATCACATGGAACTGACGCTCGCCGGCGGCCGCGTGGTCGCAGACGGTGCTCTGCGGCATGCCGACGTCACCGTTCGCGACGGCCGCATCGCCTCCGTCGACGATCCCGGCGCCGGACCCCGCAGCCCTCGCGTCGACGCGGACGGTCTCGTGGTGCTTCCCGGCTTCGTCGACGCTCACGTGCACCTGATGGACCCGGGACCGACCGAGCGGGAGGACTGGGAGCACGGCACCGCAGCGGCCGCGGCAAGCGGTGTCACGACCGTGCTGGAGCACACGCACTTCGCGCCGGTGCTCGACCGCGACGCACTCGCCGCCAAGCGCGAGCATGCTCGCGCCCGCTCGCGGGTCGACTTCGGCCTCGCGGCGCACCTGTTCCCGGAGTCGATCGACCGGGTGCCGGAGCTCTGGGGGGAGGGTGTCGCGTTCTTCAAGGCGTTCACGTGCACGACCCACGGCGTGCCCGCGCTGGACGAGGGCGACCTGCGCCGGGCCTTCGCGGCCGCCGCGGAGGTCGACGCGCCCGTGCTCGTCCACTGCGAGGACGAAGCGCTCACCGCCGACGCAGAGCGCCGCCTGCGCGACGCGGGCCGGGATGACGGGGGGCTGATGCCGGAGTGGCGCAGCCCCGCCGCCGAGCGCGTGGCGAGCGAGCGCGTGCTCAGGCTCGCGGGCGAGGAGGGCGCGCGCGTCGTGGTCGCGCACGCCAGCCACCCCGAGATCCTCGCGATGATCACGGATGCGCGAGCGGACGGCGCGCGTGTCGCCGGCGAGACCTGCCCGCAGTACCTGACGCTGTTCGAGGAGGAGGTGCGCGAGCACGGGCCGCTCCGGAAGTTCACGCCGCCTGCGCGCGCGCATACGCCCGCCGACCTCGAGCGCATGTGGGACGCCGTGCGCACAGGCAGCGGCGTCGACTACATCTCGTCCGACCACGCGCCCTCGACACGAGAGCAGAAGCTCGAGGGCGACATCTGGAGCGCGCACTTCGGGCTCCCCGGCCTCGACACGACGGCCGGCGTGCTGATCGACGCCGCGGTCCGCGGGACGATCGACTTCCCGCGGCTGGCCGAGCTGTACAGCGAGCAGCCGGCGCGCATCTACGGGCTCGACGACCGCAAGGGGCGGATCGCGCCGGGCCTCGACGCCGATCTGGTCCTCGTCGACCCGGCGCAGGAATGGACCGTCGAGTCCGGCGCGCTGCGGTCGAAGGCCGCATGGAGCCCCTTCGAAGGCCGGGTCCTCCAGGGACGCGTCGTCGCCACGTACCTGCGCGGTGAGGAGGTCTTCGCGAACGGCGAGGTCGTCGGCGCGCCGGGCGCCGGGCGCCCAGTCACCTAGCGGTCAGCGAACGCCGAGGCGCTCCCTGACGTGGTCCGGAGTCCCGACCTCGCGGCCGGCGACGCGCGCGAGCTCGACCGCGCGGCCGACGAACTGCGCGTTCGACTCCGCGAGCCGGCCGCGCTCGAAGTAGACGTTGTCCTCGAAGCCGACCCTGATGTTGCCGCCGAGCGCGAGCGCCGCGAGCGACAGGGGCAGCTGCGCGCGCCCGATCCCGATCGCCTGCCAGATCGCCCCCTCCGGGAGCATCGAGCGCAGCTGCGGCAGCAGCGCCGGGTCGCCAGGCATCCCGCCGCGGACCCCCATCACGAAGCTGAATTGCAGGGGTTCCCGGATCAGGCCGCGCCCGACGAGATCGAGGCAGAGGGACACGTGGCCGAAGTCGTAGACCTCGAGCTCCGGATGCAGGTCGCGCTCGTGCATCGCCTCAGCGAGGCGCTCGACGAACTCGGGCGGGTTGTGGAAGGTGCCGTTCGCGAACGTCATCGAGGCGGGGTTGAGCGTCGCCATGGTCACGTCGACCTCGCCGGACTCGACGATCGCGAGCCGTTCCTCCCAGGGCACCATCAGGCCCACGCCGGTCGAGGCCTGGACGACTATGTCGCAGCGCGAGCGGATCTCGCGGGCGATCTCGGCGTAGACCGCGGGATCCGCCGTCGGCGCGCCCTCCTCGTCGCGAGCGTGCACGTGCGCCACGGCCGCGCCTTCCTCGGCCGCCTCGGCGACCGCGATGCCGATCTCGGCCGGCGACAGCGGGACGCGCGGGTGCTGCTCGCGCGTGGTCAGCGGCCCGGTGGGGGCGACCGTGACGATCACGGGGTCGGGCATGACGCGTGATCCTAAGGCGGGCCGGGGCTCAGTCTGCGACGACGGCGATCGCCTCGATCTCGATGAGCAGCTCCGGGTACATGAGCGCCGAGACCTCGACGAGGGTGCTGGCCGGGTAGGGCTCGACAAGGTACTCCTTGCGGACCGCGGCCATCTGCCCGAAGAGGTCGACGTCGGTGATGTAGTTCACGACCCTGACGACGTCGCCGAAGGTCGCGCCGGCGGCGTCCAGGGCGGTTCCGATGTTCTCCATCACCTGGCGGGTCTGCGCGGCGACGTCACCCGCTCCGACGATCTCCCCGTTCGCGTCGAGGGCGACCTGCCCGGCGACGAACACGAGCCGCCCGGGTGGAGTGGTGACCACGTTGGAGTAGGGCCCCACCGGCGCCGGCAGCCCCTCGGGGTTGATCGCGCGCTTGGTCATCCGGCCGTGCCGAGCTCGGCCGGCCGGGCGAAGAGCCGTTCGCCGAGCGGGTTCACCTCGAACGGTCCCGTCCCGCGCGCCCTGTTGTCCGCGGACAGCTCCGCCCGCAGGCGCTCGGTCTCCGCCTCGTCGACCTCGTAGACGAGCGCGTCGGCGTCCACCTCGGTGATCGCCACCCCGTAGACGTCGCGCGCCTTCTGAATCGAGAGCAGCTCGTCGATCACGTCGTCGAGCACGGCCTGGACCTTGCGCTCCCACGGAAGGCCGTAGCCGCCGCCGCCGTTCGAGCCGAACTCGAGCTGGTCGCCAGCCTCGAGCTTCGCCTTGGTCGTGAACATGCCGAGGTTCTCCTCGGCGTCGGTCCCCGGGTTCAGGAGGACCATGTTCGGCCCGCCGTTCGTCCCGCCGGCGAGCCCGAAGGGGCCGACCCGCTCGCGGTCCCCGAGCACGACGAGCTCCGTCTCGCCGGTGGCGCGGAAGCTCCGCCAGATGCCGAAGCCGCCTCGGTACTCGCCGTCGCCGCACGAGTCGACGACCGCCTCGGTGCTCGTGTAGACCATTGGGTACCAGCGCTCCAGCGTCTCGTTGGGCTGGTTCGAAGCGCCCCCGATGAAGATCATCATGTAGAAGGAGTTGCCGTCGGCGTACGCGCGCGCGCCCTGGCCGCCCTCGAGCCACATGTAGGAGACGAACTTCGAGCCGGTCTTGGGGTGGGTGCCCCCGGTGCAGAAGTTCTGGAGGTTGACGGTCGCCGCGTGGACGCGCCGTGGGTCGACTTTCTGCAGCGCCTGGCCCCAGCACGCCATCGCCACGGCGTCGACCTTCTCGTAGGCGCCCGAGCAGTACCCGGTGACCGGCGTGGGCTCCACCACGTCGACGCAGGTGCCCTTCGTGGAGAGGATCTCGATCGCGCGCACAACGCCGTGGTTCAGCGGCGCGAGCTCGGGAAAGCAGTGCATCGTCCCGTCGTAGGTGGCCGACTGCAGGGCGGGGCGAGCGAAGCCCCACGAGGCGATCGGCGCCGGGTCGCAGCCGGTCCAGTCCATCGTGACCTGGTCGCCCTCGATCGTCATCTTGCAGTGCACGCGGATCGGCGGCTCGTCTACCTTGCCGAGGTCGCGGTCGCCCCAGTCCTCAAACTCGTAGCTGCCGTCGGGGAGGCGGCTCACCCACTCGCGGAAGCGGCGCTCCGAGTGATCCATGGTGTCCTCGAACCCGTCGAGGACGACCTGCGGGCCGAACTTCTCGACGTAGCCCAGAAGGCGCTCCTCGACGAGGACGCCGGCGCGATGCTGGGCGTGGATCTCCGCGACCCGCTCCTTCGGCACCCGGATGTTCATCGCGATCAGGTCCCAGATCGGCTTCACCGGGCGGTCGTTCTCGTACAGCTTGAGCGGCGGCATCCGCAGCCCCTCGGCGTAGCACTCGGTGGCGCGGGGATTGAAGGTCCCGTACATCGGGCCGCCGACGTCGGGCCAATGGCAGAGCGCGATCGCGAACGCGAACAGCCCACCGTCGTGGAAGATCGGGCGGATGATCTTCACGTCGTTCTGGTGCGTGCCGCCGGTGTAGGGGTCGTTGTAAATGTAGGCCTCGGCGGGCGCGAAGTCCTCGACCTCGCGGACCAGGTTCTGCACCGAGGACTCGAACGTCCCCATGTGCGGCGCCTGGTCGCGCTGGCCGTGCGAGACGAGGCGGCCCTCCGGCGTCAGGATCGAGACGGAGTAGTCGTGGCCCTCCGTGATCGTCGGCGCGTACGAGACGCGCTCGATCAGGGCGCTGGCCTCGTTACAGATCGACTTGAAGCCGTTGCGCAGCACCTCGAAGGTGATCGGGTCGTTGCGCAGCGAGCCGGTCGCAGGGGTCCTGCTCGCCGAGGTCGCCGTCATGCTTGCTCTCCCCCCGCCGCTCCGGCACCCGCGACCTCCCTGGCCTCGCGCGCCGAGCCGACGTCGATGATGATGTTGAGGTAGTCGTCGACGCGGGCGCGCGCCCCCGGCGGGACGAGCACGGTCGTGTCGGTCTGCTCGATGACAGCCGGGCCTTCGATCGAGGCGCCGCCCTCGAGCCGCGCGCGGTCGTAGATCGGCGTCTCGGCGAAGTTGCCCGTCTCGTCGAAGTACACGGCGCGCGTGCCCTTGTGGGCGCCGTAGGCGTCGCCTTCGCCGTCGGAGTGCGGCAGCTCCACGTCGTCGGTGAGACCGATCGCAGCGGCTCGCGCGTTGACG
>Ga0299913_10000984_pt1 | contig 19951 bp, 14 predicted proteins | sample RVTome_9_FD_201360 | JGI IMG/M metagenome (GOLD analysis project Ga0299913, IMG submission 201360) | Soil microbial communities from uranium-contaminated site in the Upper Colorado River Basin, Wyoming, United States - RVT155D38 (version 2) ... | reverse complement strand
ACGACGTTGACCGGCCGCCGATCGTCCTTCCGCTCCTCGTGCCAGGCGGCGATCACCGCCGCCATCGACTCGGCCTCAAACGGCCGCTCGGAGCGACCGTCCTCCGCCCCTTCGGCGGCCCGCCGCAGGTGGTAGCGCACCGTCCCCTCGGTGACGCCCACCGTGCGCGCGATCTGACAATGGTTCTGGCCCTTCGCGGCCAAGACTCGGATCGTCACGACCTCCTCCTCCGAGAGACGCACCGGCATCGGCAGCTCCTCCTGCCGGGCATTGTCGGCTGCCCGACAGGCGCCGCCGCGCCTACGTCCCTACGTCTGTGGGGGGTCGTAAAACTTCGCCGCCCCTAAGGGCGAGTTTGACCGGCGCCGTGACACGGGAGCTGCTCCACGCGATCCAGCGGGGCGACGATCCGCAGGCCGAGCGGCAAGAGGAGCGGGAGGCGGTGACCTTCGGCGAGCTCGCTACCGAGTACCTCGAGCGGCACGCGAAGCTCAAGAAGCGGAGCTGGCGGGAGGACGAACGCATCTCCGCGTCGACCTCCTACCTCCGTGGCGGAAGCGCAGCGCCGCCGAGATCGACCGGCGGGACGTCGCTGGAGTTCTCGACGGCATCATGGACCGCGGCTCGCCGATCATGGCGAACCGGACCAAGGCGCTCGTCTCCAAGATCTACAACTTCGGCATCGCTCGCGGCCTCGTCGACCACAACCCCCGCCTCGGGATTCCGCAGCCCGCCAAAGCTCGGCAGCGCGAACGGGTGTTGAGCGAGGAGGAGATCCGGCGCCTATGGCGGGTCCTCGACGATCAGGGAACTGCAATGGCGGCGTCCTTCAAGGTGCGGCTTCTGACGGCGCAGCGAGGGGTCGAGGTGCTGACGATGCGCTGGGCCGACCTCGACGGCGATTGGTGGACGATCCCGGGTGACGTTGCGAAGAACGGCTTCAGCCACCGAGTGCCGTTGTCAGAACCGGCACAGGCGGTCCTCGCGGAACTACGGGATGCCGCGGACGGTTCGAATTGGGTATTCCCCAGCCCGAAGGTTGCCGGTAAGCCGATGGCGAATGTCCAGAAGGCCGCTGATCGACTCGTGGAGCTCGCAGGCGTCGAATTCGTCCCGCATGACCTGCGGCGGACGGCAGCGAGCCACATGACCTCCATGGGCATCCCGCGGCTGGTCGTCTCGAAGATCCTCAACCACGTCGAGCAGGGAGTCACGGCGGTTTACGACCGGCACTCGTACGACGAGGAGAAGCGCGAGGCGCTGGCGAGATGGGGCGATAGGCTCTTGCAGATCATCGGCTGAGTGATTCCCGAGGCGGTAGGGGGCACGGTCGTCATCGACCCCACTGGGGAACTCACGGATCCAGCCGTCGCCAGCTACCGGAGTTAGAATGGCGTCATGAGGCCCCGGTTGGAGCTACGAAGAACTGAGTTCCGTTCGGAGGATAGGATTCTGGTCGGCCTGAAGATCGGCCAGCCTCTGCGCGTACTGGCGGAGATCGACCTCGCCTTGAGCCGACGGCTTCACCGCCGCTCAGCAGCACTAAACGTGATGAGCCAGCGGAGGATGGGTTGAAGTGCCCGAGACCTTCAACATACTGCTTGCGCTTTCCGGATGGGCTGCATGGTTGTCGAAGGAGATCATCGCGAAGCTCTTGTCCAGAAGTCTGGCCCGAAAGGGTCCGCTGGGAGTCATTGAGGGCCGCACACGAATAGTGTGCGATACTGCAACGAAGGACGGGCACATTGTAATAGTCGACTACTTTGGCGGCATGGGCAACTATCCACAATATTCAGACTGCAGGAACTTCCGGCTGGAATCTGAGTGCCAGTTTTTCAACGACACCGACACGCCCGTTGTCTACACCGGGCCCGAACTTCAACTCTGGGGAGTCGAAGGTCTGCGGCTCTTGTTTCATAATCCGCAGTTATGGGTTCTCGACCCATCAGGCGGCGGATGGCAGAGAAACAACGCAATTGTCGTTCCGTCCCATGGCGTGACCTCGGCGCGCCTTGAACTGCCGATCGCAGCCTACTTCGGGGAAGCTGAATCAGAGGTGTTGACCACCTATGGAGAGAGCGTTGCTCTGTTACGCCTGCGAAGTATCACTGGAAGAGCGGTCACGTTTCGGCTGTGCACGAGTTCATTCGCTGGCAAGCACAAGGTGGTTTGGCCATCCGAGAAGAAATATCCAGTATTCAATATCTCCGCTTTGAATGTAGATGGCCGCAACGCGGGCCAGCGGCCCCAGGATAGAGTACCTGTCCGAGCACCGGAGAGGACGCGGTCGAGGGACTGACCCTGAAGCATCGAGTGCGGCGGGGCCGACCGCAGGGACAAGACGACGAAGGATAGACTTCTGCCGCCGCCATGAAGACCTGGAGAGACGAAGCCGAGGCGTCGCTCGACCGACTGGAGCCGGATCACCTCAAGGAGTTCTTCCACGCGCTCGGAACCTTATTGGCGAGACGCTTTCCGCGGCGCCCTGGCAAGCCCAAGGGGACTGGCGGGGTGAACGACTCTGAGACCTGAGATCTCGTCCGTCGCGTCGCTCCTCGGTTAAGATGCGCCTCGCGCTTTGATTTGGGAGGTTCAGATGAGCTTATGGCTATGGAAGGGACGGGGTAATTCGCAGGAGCTGATCCACTGCCGGCATTGCCTCAGGCCCTTCGAGCGAACCCACATGCTCGTCGAGTGCCGCTCGCGAACCTGCGAGGTGCGCGACGAGGTCGGCGTCCTGGGCCCTCGGAGATTCGACGCCGCCGAGGCGGGGCTGTGGCGGGATGGTCGCCTCCATCTCGACGAGGAGGCCTGCCCGTACTGCGACGTGACCGGCTCGCTCGAGACGGTCTGCCCGCACTGTCGCCAGCCCCTGGGGATCGACCAGGGGGAGGACCAGGTCTTCGCCATCATCGGCGCCTCGGCGGCGGGCAAGACCCACTTCCTGGCGGCCGTCCTCCACCAGCTTCTCGAGGCTGAAGGCGCCGGGAGCGCCTGGAAGGTGGCGCTGTCGGAGGCAGAGATGCGCGTTTTTAGGGAGCGTTATCTCGACCCGTTGTTCGAGGAGCTGAGGGTGCTGTCTGCCACGCCGCACGGGCTCGAGGCCGAGCTCCGACTCACCCTGGAGAACGTCGCCGACGGCCGCCGAGTGCTGCTCGTCTTCCGCGACCTCAGCGGCGAGATTTTCGTCGACCCGGAGCTCCTCTCCCGCCTGTCGTTCCTGCGCTACGCCCGCGGCGTCCTGTTGATGACCGACCCCTTGGCCTTCCCGCCGCCGGCCGGCCGCACCCCGGGCGACGCCGCGGCCGCCACGCAGAGCGCGCTCGCCTGGCGCGAGAACGGCCAGCCCGACGCGCTGGAGATCCTGACCACCTACCGGCAGGTCCTGGAGGACCGCGATCGGAAGGCCGACGAGGCCGCCTTGCCGCTGCGGCCGGAGGACAAGGTGTTGGCAGTGACGGTGACCAAGGTGGACCTCGTGCTGCCCGCCGGCCATCCCTTCTGGCAGCCCGAGCGCGACGGTCACCTTGAGGCGGGCTTCTGGGAGCGGCGCGGCGACGAGGGGGCCGAGGTGCTGCGGTGGGTGGAGGAGAACCTGAGCCGTAAGCTGGTCCGGGAGACCCGCTCCTTCGCCGACGTCGGGTGGTTCTTCACCTCGAGCATCGGTTATCCGCTGCAGCCCGATCGGGACCGGCTCCCCCGCCCACCCCAGCCCCGCCGGGTGCTGGAGCCCATCTTCGGTCTCCTCGACCGACTGACGGCGGCCGAGGACGCAGGGGACGGCGGCGGCGATCCGCCGGCCGGCGGTCGCCCCGGCCCACGGCGGCGAGATCGTGGGGAGGACTGGGGACTGTGAGGCGATGAAGGTGTGGCGCCACCTCTATACCCGCGCCGCGGCGGAAGAATCGGGCGCTCCCGAGTTCCGAACGGTGGCGTGCGCCTCCCCCCTCGACCCGAGCGCCCGGCGGGGCCTCGAGATGCTGACCGGCAGCGCCGCCCGCTCCGTCGCCGGTCTCTCCGCGCCGCGCCGTTGCCGTCTCCTCCAGCCCTCGCCGACCGACGTCGACCGTTGCGTCCTCAGCCAGGCGCAGCCGCTGGCCCCGAGCTTCGACGGACGTCCGGGAAACTGCTGGGTGGAGAGCCTGGTGGTGCCGCACGGGTGGCTCGAGCGCCTGGGGTGGGACCTGCCGGTGGCGTTCGGGGCCCTGGACTGGTGGGGGCCGGAGCGCGGGCAGGCCGAGGCTCGCCGCAGCCGCGGCACTCCGGCCAGTCTGCCGGAGGAGGACCTGCCGGCCGTGGGGCCCGGCGACCCGGCGCGCCGGGTCCGCCTGGCCAAGCTAGTGCCGGACCAGAAGCTGCGGCGCGGTCTCCTGGCGGCCTTCGCCCAACAGGCGCAGGAGTCGGCCGATCCCGCGCCCCCGATCTACGTCGTCGCCGCTGCCGACGACGAGCTGGGCGAGCTTGAGGAGCTCCTGCTTCTCCTCCCCCTGGCCTTTCCCCCGGACTTGCGCCGGCGGGCGGACGCCGACGGTCGCCCGCGCTGCCTGCGCCTGGCCACCCTGGGCGGTGAGAAGGCGGTGCCGAGCCCGGACCTCGCGGGCGTTCGGCCTTCCGGCCTGGATGACCTGCGCGGCGGGCCCGGCCACGTCTTCGACCTCGCCGGCGGCGTGCCGCCCCCAATGCCCGACGGTGAGGCGATGCGGCTAGCCTCTCGGATCGACGGGTCGCTCACCGGCGGAGATCCGCGGCGGATCGCCGCCCTCCATGAGGATCGGAGACCCGTCGAACCGCGACCGGCGGAGAGGACCACCATGACGGTGAAGCGCAACCCGCCTCCCCGCGGCCCGGGCGACGGCGGCTCGGCGGCCGGCGCCGTACTCGGGACCGACGACCACCTGGAGGCGCGGGAGAGCGGATGGGCCCGGCGGGAGGCCGCCGAGGCGGCGGCCGGCTCTGCGCTGAGCGCACTGGCGGCCGAGCGGGACGGGCTGGCGGACGACCTCGCGGAGGTGGTCCGGGCGCAACGGGAGAAGTTGCAACAGGATGCGGACCGGCTCACACAGGAGCTCCGAGATGCCGGCATCGACGAGAGCAACGCTCTGGCGAAGGTGGCGCGCCAGGCGCAGAGTGATCTTCGCCGCGCCTTCCAGAGCAAGGAAAGGGAGCTCAAGAGCTCCTTGGACGGCTGGCTCGACGACAGGATCCGGCATCTCGACGCCGAGCAGCGCGAGATCAAAGAGGCTCTGGACCGGAGGTTCGAGGAGGCGCGCGAGGCGCTCGAGACTCGGCGCACGAGGGCACTGCACGAGATCGGCGACGCCGGCGGGCTTCCACCCGAAGACGACGACAAGCCGCGAAAGAAACGGTTCTCTATCGGCGGCGCGGCCGTCGCCGGGAGACGATTGCTGGGGCGGAGGTCGGTGTGGATCGGCTTGACGGTCGTCTTGGTGCTCGTCATCACGGCCGTCGGCTGGAATCAGTGGACTAGCGACAACGGAGAGCCCGAGGTCAACGGCCGCCCGACGCTGGGCCGCGGCGAGGAGAGCCCGTTCCAGACCGGCGATCGAGCGCCCGCTCTCGACGTTCTCGACGGCGCGCTGGCGCAAGCCCTGCTCGGTCGCGCCCTCGAGCAGCCCGAACTCCGCCGCCGGGCGGCTCAGGCGTGGGTCCTGGTCGCACTGGACGGCGGCGACCCCGCCCTCGGCGCTGACGAGAGCTGCACCCTGGTGCAGACCCTCGTCCGGCAGCGCCTCGTCGCGCTGGCCGAGGATCCGATCCCGGTCGACGGCAGCTGCGGTCCCGGGACCCAGAGCGTGGTGCGCGCCGCCGCCGCCGCGACCGGTTGCGGGGACCGGTCCTGGGAGGCCGAGGCCGCCTGCCTGGTCGTCCGGGAGCTGGTCCGCGATGCCGAGGCCTGCACGGCGAGCTGGCCGTTCCGCCTCGGCTGCCCTTGGACCGTGGAGCGCGCCGAGCGGCTGCTGGCGCTGGCGCGGGTCGCCGCCCAGTGGGGCGCCGCCGGCCAGGTCCTCCGCCGGCAGGTCGACCTGCTGGCGAACCCGCAGCTCGCAGCCGCGGTGCCGGAGCGCTGGGACGACGAGGACCGCCGTGAGTTCCTGCCGCTGGCCGGGCTGCTGGCGCAGGCGGGGTTCGGGGGCGTCCCCGACGGGGCGCCGTGGAACACCGACCTCTCGCGGCGGGAGCTCGAACTCACCCGGGACTACCTCGACGACCTGTCCGCGACGGCCGGCGAGGAGGCGCGAGAGCCTCCCGGCGGGGGGCCGGCCGCGGCCCCGCCCGCCGGAGCCGCCGGTCCGTGACCTTGCCGCTCGATCGGATCGCCCACCTGCTGTTCTCCACCCGGCAGGCCCGTCCGGAGGGCAGCGCGGGATTCAACCGCGAGATCATCGCGGAGAGCCCCGGCGTGCCCGCCGAGGCGCGGGCCGGGCTCGACGACCTGGCGGACATGGCCGGCTTCGTCCTGAACAAGCCCGACCTCCCGCCGCTGTGGGCCTTTCGACGCCTCGGGCCGGAGACCTGGCTGCTGGTCCGGGCGGTCAGCCTGGGGCTCTACCGCAAGGGCAACCACCAGCTCCTCGCCCACGGCCTGGTGCTCCGCCGCCACCACCTCCAGTGGCTGGAGGGAAACCCCTTCCTGCTGGCGGCGCCGGAGGCGCGAGAGGCCGGTTTCACCTTCGAGGAGGAGCACCCGGACGGCCGGCGAGACCTGGAGCCGAAGCGGCTCGACCCGGCCTTCGCCGCCGCCGCTGCCCGGCTCAACCTGGAGCACTTCGTCGCCCTGTCACGGGACCTGGACCGCTTCGAGCTCCCCACCGCCTTTCCCGCCCTCTTCGAGCGCCTGCTCGACCGCGAGCACCCCACCGCCTGGGTGCCGCCTCCGTGGCTCGACCCGGAGCGCCCCGACCGGCGCTTCCTGGAGTGGCTCCTCCTCCACCTCCACCCGGCCGACCGCGCAGAGCTCGCCTTCCACACCTGGTACGCCTACGACCGCCCGCGACGCTTCGACTTGGTGGGTGTGGCGCGGTCTGACGCCGAGGAGCTGCAGCGCCACCTGCACGGCGAGGTGGCGGTTTGGGAGTACGGGTCGGACGCATCGCCCGCCGATCCCCCCCTGGGCGAGAAGGTCCAGGTGCTCCGGCGCCCCGACGCGCCCGGCTACCTCCATGCGGTCCTCAACCCCTACCTGACGCTTCTCGCGCCCCGCTTCGACCCGGACCTGCTGGAGCGCAAGCTCGAAATCCTCACCCCCGACCAGGCCACGCTCTGCCTGCGTCACGAGCTCGGCGAGGAACTGACCGCGGACGAGCGCGCAGAGGTCCGCGAGCTGTACCGGCGCCGGGAGAGCGACCTCCTCCACGAGACGCTGCGGCTGGCCGAGGCCTGGGAACGCGGTCCGGAGGCCTTCGCCGAACGCATGGCGCTGCACCGGGAGCTGCCGATCGAGGCTTCCGCGGAGGACCGGCAAGTCGCCCTGGGCCGGGTGCGCGAGGCGGCCGAGCGGTGGGCCGTCCTCGCCCTGCTGCCCACAGCGGAGCCGCCGGCACGCGACGAGGAGCTGCGCGCCGCCTGGGCCGAGCTGGTGCCGGCGGGGACGTTCCCGCGGCTCCTCTCGACGATCGAGGACCTGGAGCGGACGGAGCTGGCCGAGGAGATCCTCCCCCGGTGGATGGACGCGCTGGTGCCCGCCGCCGGCCCCGCCGGGACCTCGCCCCCCTGGGCAGACCACCTCCGCTTCCTCGCTGCCCGGCGGCACCCGGTCCTCCCCGTCGCCGCGGCCTACGAGCGGGCGCTGGACGGGGCGCCCGACGCCGCGCGCCTGCCCGGCTATCGCGAGCTTCAGAAGGTGGCGTTCGACCTCGGGCACCCCGCCTTCGCCGTCCGCGTGCTGTTCCAGAAGGAGCTGCCCCGGCTGCCCGAGGCGGCGCGCCGCATCCGGGCCGCCGACGGCGCCCTCCACCTCCTCGAGGTGGGGGACGGGGCGGCGGGGTTGCTGGGCGCGGCGGCCGACGACCCGGTGGTGGCCGAGGGGGCGTACGGGAGGCTGGCGGCGATCTTCGCCCGCGACTCCACGGTCGACCCCTCGCGCCTGGCCGCCTGCTGCGCGGCCCTGGTCGAGGTCCGGCGGGAGCCGCTGCCGGACGCCGCCGTCGAGGCGGCCGCCGACGTGCTGGCCGGCCTCGCCGCCGAGGGGGGCGCAGCGGCGGCGGGCGTCGAGACCCTCGCCCCCGGCCCCGAGCTTGCCGACCGCCTCCTCGCCGCCACTTTCCGCGCCGTCCACGGGCGGCTCGACGGCCGCGGCGTCGCCGCGCCGCTGGCCGAGGCCGTCGCGCTGCTGGTCGACCTGCGCCGGGAACGGCCGGGCGCCGGCGAGGCCGCTGACCCGGCGCTGCTCGAGCTGTTGCCGGCGCTCCTCATCCTCGCCCCGCCCGCGGTGGCGCCGGCGAGCCTCCGGCGCCAGTTTCGCGCCTGGCTGGAGGACCTCCTCGACGGCGGGCGCTTCCCGGCCCTGGTGGAGCGGCCCCGCACCTGGCGTCACCTGCTGCTCGACGAGTTGTTGCTCGACCCACCGGCCCTGCCCGATGTCTCCGGAGCCAGCCCCTCGAACCTGGTGCCCGTCGGCGACGGGGCGGTGGACGATCCCCGGCGCCGCGCTTACTATGTACTGGCCTGGCGCCGCTGGGAGGAGGCCGTCGAGGGCGGCGGCGCTTCCGGCGAGGCGACGCGCCGCGCTCACTTGGGGGCCGAGGTCGGGCTGCTCCGCGGCCTCGCCGCCCAAGGCGCCGCCGCGCAGCTGCGCCTGCTCGAGGCCACTGCCCCCCATCGCCGGCCGGAGGAGGTCGAGACGATCTTCCGCTGGCTGCCCGCCCGTCCGCCGGACCCCGGAGCGGCCGACCTGCGAGAGCTGCGATGAAGTACTGCCCTCACTGCCGAGCCCCCCGCGCCGCCGACGAGCAGGACGGTTTCGGCAACTGCCTGGTGTGCGGCAACCCCGTGGTGGCGGACCCTTCGGAGGCGCCGCCCGGGGCGGGGGATGCGTCGGGCGCTGCCTCCGGGGCGGCGGATCCATTGGACGTGCCGCTCCCTGAGGTCCGGGGGCCCGAGGAAGAGGGGGAGGAGTACCGCGTCCCTGCCCCCGCGCCGATCCGGCTCCCCGAATCGTTCCCCGCCGAGCGCGCCGAGGAGGCGGAGCGCGAGGAGATCAAGGCCGCCGCCCCGGCCCCGACCGACTCCGGCGCCCGGGTCATCGACCTGCCGCGGCGGCGGGCCGCACGCGAAGCCGGGCCGCGACAGCCGGAGGCGCCCGCGGCGCCGGCCCCTCCGCACGCGCCCCGAGGGCCGTCGCAGCCCGATCGGGCGACCACCCGCGCCGACCCGAGCGAGCACCGCGGCACCACCTTCGAGTACGAGAAGGTCGTCGCCGAGGTCGAGGACAAGGTCCGCGAGGGCTACCGGTTGTTCGGGCTGGTCGGAGGCTCCGGTTCGGGCAAAACCCACGCACTTAAGGCGCTCTTCTACCTCCTCCAGGTTCAGGGTGCGCGCAGCGACAGCGCGTCGATGGAGTTCCGCAAGGCGCCGGTGCCGTCGCTCACCGGCGAGAAGGTCGGGCACTACGACTTCATCGGTCCGTCGACGAACTGGACCTTCCTCGACGTCGGGGGGGAGGTATACGCCCGCCTCCGGCGTTCCGAACACCGCTGGAACGAGAACACCGTCCGCCTGTCCCGCTGGATGCACCACTGCGACGGCCTCTTCTGCTTCCTGCACCTGCGGCAAGGCCACTTCGGCGGCCAGGTGCTCGACGCCGATCCGACCCTGGAGGACGAGAAGCGGCGCGACGAGCTGACCAAGGCCCGCCAGGCCGCCCTGGAAGACCAGGCGGAGCTCGAGTTCTTTCCCGCCTACTTACTCTTCCTCCGCGCCCTGAAGGCCGAGGACGGCGACGTCGCTAAGGTGCTCGGGGCGATCCGCGCCGCCGGCTCCTTCGAGGCCGCGTTCCACGAGTACGACCGCACAACGCCGCCGCTCGACATCCCGGTGATGTTCTTCTTCACCAAGGCCGACACCTACGCCCGTCCCCGGGGGGACTTCAAGGCCGGCGCCGGCCAGTACGTCAACCCCCGCAACGCCGACGCGCCTTTCGCCGCCGCGTTCGCCGCCCGGTATCTGCCCACCCTCTTCTCCGGTGTCGCCTCCCAGGTGGAGCGGTTCAAGTTCGATTTCCTCCAGTCCTACGAGGAGGCGGAGACCGAGAAGCGCCAGGACGACAAGCCGGTGACCAAGACCTACTGGTCGTACCCCGACGACCCCCGCTCCTACCTGTCGGTCGGCCTGCTCGCCGGGCTCGAGTTCGTGCTCCGCAACCAGCCGCGGGAGCGGCGGCGCTGGGAGCCTCCGGAGCTGACCACCCGACAGGCGCTGCTGCTCCACCGGATGCGCCATCCGGGAGCCTGGAAGGGCGTGCCCCGGGACCTCCTCGGCTCCTGGCGGCGCCGCCCCATGCCCGCAGCCGGGCCGGCCCCGGAGGCCTCGCCGCCGCCGGAGGGGCGGTGAGGCCGCGCCTCCCCCTGTTCGAGCGCTGGCGGCCCCACGAGCTGGGCCACAGCCTGCCCGTCGCCGGCCGCCTGCGGCGCTGGGCGGCGGGCCTGCTGCTCGTCGGCCTAACCGCCGTCGTCGTCGTCGCCTGGGCCGTGACCGGCCTCGGCCGGCCGGACGTCGAGCCGGCTGACCCGGAATCCGTCCGCCGGGTGGCGCTCGAACGGCTGGCGCACATCGAGCTGCCGGTCTGGTCGCCCGGCGACGAGCTCGAGCCGGTGCCGATCCCCGGGTTCGCGCCACCGCCGCCCCCTGCGCCGGCCGCCGTTCCCCACCCGGGCGATCCGCCTCCCCGCGACCCGGACCGCCTGCGGGACGCCTTGGAGCGACTGGGTAGCGAGGACCCGCTCGGCGCCGCCACCGACCTGGCCGAGCTGGTCGAGCGGCAGCCGGGCTCCTGGCAGCTCCTTTACGACGCCGGCCTCGGCTACCGGGCCGCCGGGTTCGACGACCGCGCCGCCGCCTCCCTGGCCGCGGCCACTACGCGGCTGGAGGCCTACGCCCGGTGGCTCGGCGCCTCGGCCGCTCACCAAGCCGCCGTCGCCGCCACCGCGTACGCATTGGCCGACGTCCTGCGGGAGGTCGACTGTATGGAGTCCATCGAAGAGTCGAAGGCGGCGGTCGCCGCGCTCAGTCCTTTCACCGACGCCGGAGGCGTGCGTACGTTCGACCGCCGGCTCCCTTACCGTCTCGAGCCCCATTCGCTGACCAGCCTGGACATCTTCCTCGGGCTGGTTCAGGGGTACCTGAGCTGCCCCGAGCACTACCCTCAGGAGTACTTCGAGACGAAGACGAAACGGAGGCCTGGGGGCGGGGGTGCGACCTTCCGCCAGGCCGAGTACGACGATCCCGACGATCCGGAGTTGCGCAGGGGACCGTTCGCCGCGGAGCTCGCCGCCTGCATCGAGAGCGACGGCGCCGACGCCCGCTGCTGGGCGGTGTCCAACCTCAACGCCACTTACGTCGCCAACCTCTCGGTCCTCGGGCGGCCGGAGCTGCCGACCGCCTACGAGCCCTATCGCGACGGCCTCGCCCGCCTCGCCTTCGATGTCGCGGTCCTCGATGCCGGGGGGGAGGACCCGACGAGCGCGCCGGCCGTCCTCCTCCAGGCCCACCGCCTCCGGGCGTCCGACGCCGAGCTCGCCGCGGGCATCGACGCGTTGGCCCGCCACCTGGGCACGACGCAGAAGGACTACCGGGTCCTCGCCGAGAGGTTCCGCGGGCGCGACCTGCCGTTGCTGCTCACCCCCACGACGCCGGACGAGGACCTCAAGGGCATCGCGTGGGCGATGCGCGACGACTGGCAGGAGCGCCTGGAGGCGGGGGAGCCGGAGGAGGTGTTCCGGCAGGTGGCCCAGGCCCGGAGCCGGATCCCCGACGCCTACCTGGGCTCGCTCGACGCGTGGGAGGCCGACGCGCGGCGGGCGCTGCGCGAGAGCCTGGCCGACGAGATCCGGGTGCAGAAACGCCGCGGGAACAGCGAGAACCTGGCGGTGGCAGCCGGGCTGCGCGACTTCCGGGTCGACTGGCTGGGGGAGGCGTGGCCGGAGCTGGCCGAGGCCGCGTGGTGGACCTGGGGGCTGCGGGCCGCCCAGTGGCTCCTCTTCGCCCTCCTGGCGCTGTTCCTGGCCGGGCTCGTCGTCGCGTACCGCTACGCCGTCTACCCCTACGTCATGTACACCACAGACTTCTATCGGTCGGAGTTCGAGCGCCGCCGGCGGGAACGCGGCGAGGAGCCGGTTACCGGCCCGGAGCTCTACGAGCGCGAGCGCCGGCGGCGGGGGGAGATGCCGTAGCGGAGGTCCTGGCGCCGGCTCAGGGCCTGCGCACCTCCAGCCAGTCGCGCGGCCAGTAGGCCTCGGCGAGTGGCCGGACGAGGGCGGCTGCCAACTCCACCGCCTCCCCGCTGCCCCCCTGGGAGTCGACGAAGAAGGTCAGCACCAGCCGTTCGACGCCGCGGCCGCGGCCGTCCTCGGCCGGTCCCTCGCGCTCGAGCGCCAGCACTAGGACGCCGCTCTTGACCTGCGGGTTGCCGGAGTAGGTCACGATCGCCCCGGGCGCCGGCTCGACCGGGCTGGCGCGCACCGTGGAGAGGTCCAGCGTCGGAGTCCCCGTCTTCGCCAAAGCGCGGTAGACGACCCCCGCAGGGGCCTCGCCGTTCAGGCGGTCGAGCGCGGTGCCCACCTTCTGCGCCGTCCCCACCGGCGAGGCGACGACTCGCAACATCCCGTCTAGGAGGCGCCGGCGCAGCGGGTCGGGCAGCTCCCCGGCGAGAGGTTCCGCCTCCTCCGGGAGCGCGTCGTCGAGGGCGAAGAGGACCTGGGCGGCCGGCCGGGAGGCGCCGTTCGCGGCTTCGTCGCCTCGGCTGGTCCGGTCCGCGGGCACCTCGATCCGCTCGACCAGGCGCGCCGCCACCCGTCGGCCGGTGACCAGCCGCGCCAGGGCTTCGGCGAGCTGGACGTTGTTCCAGCGGTTGTTGCCGTTGCCGAGGAGCACGGTGTAGAGGTCCTGGCGAAGCTGCTGCGCCAGGTTGAGGCGCAGGTTGACCTTATCGGAGGTCAACTTCGAGAAGGCCAGGGCGGCGCGCGGCGCCGGCTCCGACGCCGCCAGGCGGCCAGCTCCTTCGCCGCCGCTCCTTGCCGCCCGGAGCACCGGCTCCCACAGATCCAGGTCGAGGCCGGAGACCATCTCCTCGCGGCGGTACTCGGCGCCTTGGTCGAAGAGGGCGGCGAAGCGGGCGCTCAGGTCCGACTGGCGGGCCACCTCCTGGAGGGGGGTGTGGCCGTCCCCCGGCCGGTCCTCGTCGTATCGCACCATGGGCAGGAACGGGCGCGAGCGGAACGCGCGGCCGTCGAGCAGGTACCGCTCGCCCTCCGGCAGGAGTGCGGCGGCGGGCACCGCGCGGGGCCCGCCGCCGTCCCAGTCCGCCATCGCCAGGAGGCCAAGGTACAGCATGTAGCGGTTGGAGGAGACCTCCAGGAAGCTCTCCAAGTCGATCAGCCCCCCGTCGCCCGCGCCGGAGCAGTCCCCAGGCAGATCGTAGCCGCCCATGTCGTAGCCGAGCAGCGTCTCGGGGACGGCGTCGAGGGTGCAGGGGAGCCGCAACGACGCCAGCCGGGGCTCTGCGGCCAGGGCGGCGGCGGCGAGGAACGGCTTGGTGGCGGAGCCCACCGGGTGGTGTAGGAAGTTGTGGTTGTGGCGCAGCAGCCCGAGTCGCGTCGAGTCCTCGTCCAGTCCGTAGCGCTTGAGGTCCTCGGCCCGGGGATAGGAGGCGAGCGCCAGCAGGCGGCCCGACTCTGGCTGCATGACGGTGACGGCAACCCGCGGCAGCCGCCGCCCGTAGCGCTGAGCGAAGCGGCTCAGCACCTCCTCGAGCCGCGCCGACAGGAACGGGTCCAGGGTGAGGTGGACATCGAAGTCCTCCCGCTCCCGATCCTCGGCGCGGGCCGCCTCGACGACCGCATCCACCGCGTGTGTCACCTCGCGGGCCATGGCCAACCGCTCGGGGAAGTGTCTCCGGCGGGGCTCGCCGTTGACCTGGCTGAGGGCCGACGCGAGAGCCGCCTGCTCGCCGGTCTCGACCGCGAAGCGCTCGTCGAGCCGCCCCGCCGATCGAGCGCGTACGACATCCCCCCCCTCGAGCCGCAAACGCCAGCCGAGCGGTGCCGGGCAACTGTCCACCGACACGGAAGGGTCCTCCTCGAGCACCTCGAGGACCGGGTCGTCCCCCACCGCCGTCAGGGTGGCGAAGGCGCGGGACGACGGGGGCAGGCGCAGGGCCAGCCGCTGAGAGCGCACGCCACCACCCTCGGTCCCCAAGTCGGCGTCCTCGTAGGCGTCGGAGGACAGCGGGAGCTGGCGCCAGCGGGGACGAAGGATCTCTAGGGTGCGGTCGGCGGAGGTCAGCGTCGTGCCGCCGCTCGATGGCCGCAGGAAGAGGCTCCCCTCCCAGGTCTTGGCCACGTACGTTGGCAGCCTCTGCTTATGGTGGTCCGGGTTGGCCCCGATGAGCCGTCCCGCGCAGGCCCCGCCGCGCAGGTCTTGACGCTCGAAGAAGAAAGGACGCCGGTCCCCCGCGTTCCAGGCCTCCACGTCCTTCGGCAACTCGCTATGGCGGAAGAAAGTGCGTTCGGCCGGCACCAAGTCCGCGGCCACCTCGACGGTGTCCGTGTCGCAGTCGTAGGTGAGGAGGCCGCGGTCGATCCACTCGTCGACCTGCTCGGCATAGCCCTCCGGCTCGTAGACCTGCCGGGGGTCGCCGGTGGGCCGGAAGAGGAGCACCCGGACGGCGGCGATCAGCAGGACGACGGCTAGGGCCGCCGAGCCCCAGCGGCTGGGGGCGCCCGTCGTCACGCCCGCCGTCTCCGCGCCACCGGACCCTCTCCGGCCAGCGCCAGTCCGCAGGCGGCCACCGCCACGAGCGCCGCAGCCTCGAGCACGTCGCTCACCGAGTTGAGTGCCAGTAAGGTGCTGTTCTTGCCGCTGAACAGTACCAGGTTAAGGTTGGCCAGGATCATGTAGACCCCCGGCAGCGAGAAGGCGAGGAGCGCCAGGGTCGCCATCCAGGCGCCCTGCCGCTGCCAGCGATCGCCGGCCGTGCGGAACGCCGACACCGCCCCCAGCAGGACCGCCAGGTACGTAAGGAGCAGGGCCAGCATCCCGAGCTTGCCGAACTCGGCGAGGACGAAGGCCATGGGCATTAGGTCGTTCAAGTAGGTGGCCCCCAGGTGGTGCGGCAGCCGCGAGCTGTGGAACCCCTGCCCCGAGAAGCCGGCCGACGCGGCGTAGGCCTTCATCGTCTCGTACTGGACGCCCACCCGGTCCGCCGGCCGCAGGCCGACCTCCCGAAGCCGCTCCGGGTTGGCCAGCATATAGAGGCGGAAGAGCTGCTCCTGTGGTGTGACGCGCATCCGAGCCGCGGCGTCGTCGCTTGAGCGCTCGCGCAGGGTTCCGCCGGCAGGCTCCGTCCCGCCGGCCGGCTCCGTCCCCCCCGCCGTCTGCGGCAGGACCCAGCCGACCAGGTCCACCACCCGCTCCGGCATCCGGTTGACGGCGAGGACGGCGAGGAGCGGCAGGAGGGCCAGTACGAGGGCCACGCCGGCCGCCGCCGCCCGCTTCCAGCCCAGCCCGCGGACGTGGCGCGCGAGACCGCCGGGCGGCGTCGCCAGCAGGACCAGCGCGAAGACGGCGGGTAGGCCGTGGACCAGTGGCAGGCCGAAGTCGGGCACCGCGTAGCCGACGGCGCCGAAGGCCAGGAGCAGGTAGGCGAGCACCGAAGCCACGCCGGCTAGCCAGCCGCGGGCGCTCCGGCCGGCAGCCTCGCTGGCGGCGTGGGCGCCGAGCCCCACGAGCACCGCCGACAGCGGGAGCTGCACCACGGTCCACAGAAGGCGGAAGGAACCGACGGGCAGCCGTACCGCTTCCGCCATGCCGGCCGCCAGCGACGCCAGCCGCACCGCCAGCACCGCGGCGCCCGCCACCGGCAGGGCCCACAGCGGCCAGCGCCAGCCCTCCCGGCGCCAGCCCGCGAGCCGCTCGCTCGCCCGACTCCCCAGCAGATAGAGGCACGGTAGGAGCGCCGCCAGCGAGACAGGCAGGAGGGTGAGGCGGCGCAGGTCGTCTTGCGAGCCGCCGCCGGTGAGGAAGCAGCCCGCGGCCGCGGTGAGCAGCCCGAGCAGCGGCCATCGCAGGGAGTGGAAGGCCCGGCGCAGCGCGAGGCGCCAGGAGCCGCTTTCGGCGCCGGTCTCCCCGCCGGTCCCGGAGGACGCGCTCAGGCGCCGGAGCAGCACCGCCACCGTCCAGCCGAACAGGATTAGGGCCGGCACCAGCCACAGCGCTGCCCGCGCTTCAGCGTAGCCGCGGACGAAGAAGTCCGGTGGTTGCTCGGCGGCGCGCCAGGCGAAGAGCAGCCGGTGGGCCAGCAGCAGGCCCACGCCGCCCGTCACCGCGGTCAAACCGGGACTGGCGCGCAGCGAGGGGAAGAGGAAGACGCCGAAGAACAAGGGCAGCGCCGCGAGGTCGAGGAGGACCTTCCCGGGGAACCGACTGCGCTTGAGGCGCAGCAACATCAGGTCGTCGCCTTCGCCAAGGCCGTAGAGATGCTCTTCCTCGGCCACCCACTCGCCGGCCAGGTAACCGAGGGTGGCCTCCCCCGAGGAGGGTTCGAAGCGCAGGCTTGCGGTCAGGCCGTGGAACCGCGGGGAGCGCTCCTGGATCTCTACGAGCTGCGGGCGGTGATCGGTCGAGCTGGGCACCACCAGGCCCAACTCCAGCGGGTCGGAGACCGTCTCTAGCGGCACGCGCCGCCGCTCCGGCTCCTGGAAACGCACCTCGACGTGGTCGCGGAAGAAGAGCAGCCGGTCGTGGCGGACGGAGCGCAGGCGCCGCGCCCCTGGGTCGCCCCACAGGACCTCGAGCTCGAGGGTGAGGTCCTGGGGAAGAGGGTGGGGGTCTGTGAGGGCCGCGATCACGCGGCCGCCGCGCACGACCTGCACCCGCTCGTCCCGGAGCACGGCGCGCCAGCCGCCGCCCTGGCGCTGCAGGAAGGACCACACGCCGGCCGTGTCCGCCCCCGCGGCCAGGAGGTCCGGTAGGAAGGCTACCCGCCCCGGACGGAGCATAGAGACTAGGCGACCCGGCAGCTCGACCGACGCGCCGCCCGCCCCGTGCAGGGCGCCGTCGCGCAGTTCCAACTCCCGCGGCGCCTCCGACGAGCCCTCGGGCGGCAGCAGCCGGAGCACGTCGCCTTCGAAGAGCGGTTCGGCGTTGACCACCCGGTCGTCGACCCGCACCACGGGGGCGACGCCGGAGAGGCGTAGCAGCGGCGTGCCGGCGCGCACCAGCGGAGAGTTCTCTTCGCCTGCCGAGGGCTTCGGCGCGGGATCGATCCGCACGGCGCCGGGGTGCAGGAGGCCCGCCCACAAGTCTTCTACCTCCCCGGCCCCGGGATCCGCGCCGCCGCCTGTGAGCCCATTCTCTTCCCCCCAGGCCACCCGCTTGCCGACGTAGCGAATCTCCAAGGCGTCCAGCCTGTCGGACGCGCTCGACAACACCAGCGCCGCGTAGAGTGGCGGCAGGAGAAGAACGAGGATCACCCCCAACCCCGCGTGGGAGGCGGGCCGGACCAGCCGCCAGGCCACGGCGGCCAGCAGCACCAGGGCAGCGAGGAACGGGATCAACGCCGTCCCTTCGGCGGGCCAGCCCGGCGCGCCGCCTCAATCCCGTCGGCGTGAAGCGGCAGGAGCAGCACCTCTTCCGAATTCACCCGGCGGAGGCCGCACGCCGCGTCCCAGCCGTTGGCGCGGCAAATCCAACTCGGCTCGACATCGAGTTTGTCAGCGACATCGGCCACGGTCGCGAGGCCGGCCTCGTCTGGCATTCGGTAGCTGGTCCACTGCCGCGCCTCCCGCTGCTCGCGGCACTGGCCGGACGTGGGCTCGAAGCGGTGGGGGCTCGGCCACGCCTCGTCAGGCACCAGTGGGTAGCGCCAGGCCACCAGCGTGACGAGCCCGCCGAGGGCCAAGAGCAGGGCGACGCGGACCCACCCCGGAGATGGGAGTGAGCTGCGGCTGGAGCGAGCGCGGCGATGGTGCATGCAGGAACCTACTATATAGATGATAGATGGGAGGATCTTGCCGCCGTGCCGTTGCAGGGTGACCTTACAGGCGTCCTACAGCAGTTCCAGGTTCGGGTACTTCGCGGTCAGCTTGCGCTTGCCGGCTCGATCGCAGAGGACGATGTACTTGGACTGATGGCGCGAAATCGCTCCCGCTATCCACCTCGGGGCGCATGCCCGGTGCTGTTGTCGCTCCATCGGCTTCTCTCCCCCGGAAGGTCCGGCCGGGCTTGCCTGCCGTAGAACTCATCCAGGAGCGCGTGCCTCGCGGCGGCGTTCAGCCCGTTCTCTTCGGTGAAGGCCAAGCCGAGCCGACCGAACATGAGGGCCGGATCATCCTCGATCGAGCTTGGCTGGTTTCCCGTCTTCAGGTCCTCCTTCAGGAGGGCCGCCTCCACTTTCCGGAGAATCATCCGAGCGCTCACACCCTCGCAAAGGCACTACTCGAGTACGAGCACCGAGCTCGACGGCAAGCCGACGATCCATACGCCGCCTTCAAGGTCGGTACTCAGGACGACTTTGTGAACGCCCTCGGGATGGCGATCCATACCGATCCTCTTCGGCCCTGGACTGAGGAGGAGCATGAAGCCTTGAGGCGTTCCCTGGACTCCGTGCCGTCTGTCCAGCGCGAACTCGACGCTGTCTATCGTGAGGTGATGGGTCCGAGCGCGGACCTGTCATTCTCCGAGCGCTACGAGCGCTTCGATGACAGCGCGGGGTACTGGTAGTCAGATCGTGGGCAGCTCGAGCAACCCCGCAGCCGCTCGCCGCGCCTCGTCTCCCCGTCGATCGTAGCGCGCTGTCGTCACGGCGTCCGCGTGGCCGGCCATCCTCTGGACGGTGAAGACATCGACCCCGGCAGCGAGCAACCCGGAGACGTAGCCGCGCCGGAAGTCGTGCGGTGTGATCCCGTCCAGCCCGGCCTCCCGCTGGCGCTTCTTGAGGATGTAGAGGACCGACTCGCCGCGGAGCCGGGTCGTGCGGACCTCGCCGGCGGCACTCACCGGGCAGAACAGCGGCCCGGCCTCCTCCCCCCGGGCCTCGATCCACTCCCGGACGAGGTCGCACGCTCCGCGGGCCAGGAACACCCGCCGGTCCTGCCGGCCCTTCCCCGCCCGCACGGTGAGGACGCACTCGGCCGGGTCGAAGTCGTCGAGGTCGAGACCGCAGAGCTCCGCCCGGCGCAGGCCCGAGGCGTACAGGACAGCGACCACTGCCGCGTCCCGTCTCCCGGCAGTTGAGGGGTCCGCCGCACAGGCTTCGAGGAGCGCCCGGACCTCGTCGCGCTCGACCCCGCGCCCGGCCGGCAGCGTCCGCGCCCGGACGTTCGCGACGTCGGCTGCCCGCCGGTAGGTCTCGGCGTCCATCAGGCCCAGGCGCCAGCAGGTCTTGAGCACGCCGCGGAGGACGGTCAGCATCTTGTTCACCGTCGCCGGCGCGTAGCGGCGGACGAGCTCGGCCCGGACCCGGGCGGTGTCGCGGTAGCGGAGCCGGTGCCAGGCGAACCGCCAGGGGTCGGCGCCGCCGAGGATCGAGGCGATCGTCTCGAGCGAGTGCTGGACGGCCCAGTAGCTGCCCCGGCTCAGGCTTTCGAGGTAGACGACGGCGGGGTGGTCGGCGTCGTGCTCGCGGGGCCGGGTCATCGCCGCGCCTCCTCCCGGGCGGCGAGGTACTCGGCGATCGCCTCGTCGATCCCCTCGTTGAGGCCGCCGATCCGCTGGCGGG
>Ga0299913_10000983_pt1 | contig 19952 bp, 10 predicted proteins | sample RVTome_9_FD_201360 | JGI IMG/M metagenome (GOLD analysis project Ga0299913, IMG submission 201360) | Soil microbial communities from uranium-contaminated site in the Upper Colorado River Basin, Wyoming, United States - RVT155D38 (version 2) ... | reverse complement strand
CAGGCCGACCGCGCTGTAGGTCAGCTCGTCGCCGTCGGGGTCGCTGGCGGCGGCGGCGAGGTCGATGGCCTCACCCTCGGCATCGCTGCGGTCGACCAGATCCTGGTCGAAGGTCGGCGCCTGGTTGCTGCCGCCGACGGTGATGGTGATGGTCTCGCTGTCGCTGAGCAGGCCGTCGCTGACCGACACGGTCAGGGTGTGCTCACCGGCATCCTCGAAGCCGGGGCTCAGGCTCAGGCTGGCACCGCTCAGGCTGGCCCAGGCCGGGGCACCGGCGCCCAGGCTGAAGGTCAGCTCGTCGAGGTCGGGGTCGCTGGCGATCAGGTCGACGACGAGGGTGGCGCCCTCGGCCACGCTCTGGTCGCCGATCGGGTCGAGCACCGGCGCGCGGTTGGTGTTGTCGACCGTCCACTCAAAGCTGTCGCTGGCCTGGAGGCTGCCGTCGCTGACGGTGATCTCGACCGCGTAGGGGCTGTCGAGGGCGGCATCGAAGCTGAGGGTGCCGCTGATCTGGCCGCTGGCGGTGTCGATGCTCAGGCCGTCCGGCAGGCCGACCGCGCTGTAGGTCAGCTCGTCGCCGTCGGGGTCGCTGGCGGCGGCGGCGAGGTCGATGGCCTCACCCTCGGCATCGCTGCGGTCGACCAGATCCTGGTCGAAGGTCGGCGCCTGGTTGGGAGCTCCAAGGGTGAACTCCACCTCGCGGAGGATCGGAGTCACCTCGGTGTTCGTGGTCGTCAGCGAGGCTCGGTACTGAAGGTAGCGTGCGTTCTGCCCGAGCAGACCGCTCTCTGGGACCGGCGTCCAGTCGGTCCATCCCTCGCCCGGGGCAGCAACGTCTCCGGTTCGGAACTCGAAGCTTGAGTCCGTCCCAACCGACCCGACGATGTCCGCATTCAGCTGCTGCCAAGCAGCCACCTGGCCAGCGTCGTGAACGCGCGACGTGAATGTGCCGCTGGATGCGTATGGAGTCATTCGCAACCAGTCGACCGAGAGGTTCGCGCCTCCCGTATCGAAGTCGGAGATGACCGGCCGCAGCTGTGCCGTAATCGTTGTCACACGAGTGTCCACCAACGCGCCATCGACATAGAAGCGGACTGCGTCGGCAGCCCACTCGATGCGGTACAGGTGCGGCGAGCCAACCAGAGCGGTGCCAAGGTTCGTGTCAGCGCTGCCCCCGCCGGTGTTCAGGCGCGCGAAGAGGGTATTCGTGGTGTTGTTGGTCCCGAAGACGATCCACGTCTCGCCGCCGACCTCGAGGTCCTGCCCCAAGCCAGCGTTCTGGAACATGCCTGCGCCGAACGTCGCGCGGAACTCGAGCGTTCGACCCGGCCCGAAAGTCGTTGACGTGTTCGCCCGATGGCCGTCGACGGCCAAGCTTCCGCCACCAACCGATACCGTCCCGCTGGGATTCCAGGGGGCTGCTCGCGTCGCCCAGCCGGCGGGTAGCGTTGTCCCGCCGAACTCCTCGGTGATCGTCGGGGCGAGGATGACCTCTCCATCGTCCGTGGATGTCACCACCGTGGAGGAATGCGAGCCGGCATTGAAGTCAACGGTTGTCGTGTCGACAAGCGTCGATGGGATGGGTGGCGGCGCCACGGTCCAGGCGAAGTCGGCGTCGCCGGTCAGAGAGCCGTCATCGGCGACGACTTCGACCGAATACTGCCCGGATGCGGTCAGCTCTCCGCTGATGACGCCGGTTGATGGGCTGATCGTCAGGCCGGCGGGAAGCCCGGTCGCGCTGAACGTGAGGCTGTCGCCGTCAGGATCGGTGGCGGCGATGGCCAGGTTAACGGCGTCGCCGCGCGTATCGTCCTGATCGCCCGGATCTGTCACGACAGGAGCGCGGTTCGGGATCGGCTCACCATCGGCATAGGACAAGCTGACCTGCTCGAGCACGGGAGAGCGGTCGGGATCTGTGGTGCCGAAGGTGGCGCGGTATTGCGCGAATGGCGCGATGCCCGCGATGGCCGCACCGTTCGCAACGGGGGTCCAGCTGGACCACGAGGCGTCCGGGGTCGCAACATCGCCGGTTCGGATCTCGAACGAGAGGCTGGTTGCCGCCGGGGTCAGCGCGTCGTAGCTGAGGAAGCCCCAGTCGGCGTTTGATCCAGCATCGAAGACGCGTGAGGTGAAGGTGCCGCTGGATGCATATGGTGTCATTCGCAGCCAGTCGACCGAGAGCCCCGGCGCGCTGGCGTTGAAGTCGGAGACAATCGGACGCATCACGTCAGCGATCGGTGCGGACGTATGGCGGAGGATGCCGTCGACGTAGAAGCGGATGGCGTCGGTGGCCCACTCGATTCGGTAGGTGTGCGGTGACCCGAGAAGGGCGCCGAGCGGGACATCGGCTGAGCCAAACACGCGCGCATACAGCTGGTCGGCGGAGTTGCCGATGCCGAACATCGCCCAGCGGCCAACGTCGTTGAGATCCACGCCGAAGCCGGCATTCTGGAACTGGGCCGCGCCGAAGGTCGCCCGGAACTCGAGCACGCGACCGGGGCCGTACAGAGCGGTCGTGCGGGCATAGGCGCCCTCGACCGTCAGGCTTCCCCCGGAGACGGTGGCGCTGTCGCCCGAACCCCAGGAAGCGCTCTCCCAGCCGCTGGGCAAACTGGTCCCGTTGAACTCCTCGTTGACAGTCGGCAAGAGGGTGACCTCGCCGCCGGCCACGTCAGTCACGGCGGTCGAATTGGTCACGCCGAGGCCGAAGTCGGCGACGGTGGTGTCCACGAGGCTGTTCGGCGGTGCAGCGGGCGCGATGGTCCACGTAAAGGCGGCATCGCCGGTCAGCTCGCCATCGGAGGCCGTGATCGTCGTGTTGAAGACGCCGTCCGCCGTCGGAGTGCCGCTGATGACTCCAGTGGCCGGGTGGATCGCCAGGCCGTCGGGCAGCCCGATGGCGCTGTAGGCCAGGGTGTCATCGTCCGCATCCGTGGCCGTGATCGGCAGGGTGAGGGGGACGCCGACTGTTCCAGTCTGCGCACCGGGGTTGGTGACCGATGGCGCCTGGTTGGCTGGCGGCGGGCCGCTGACCGCAATCCGCACTTCCTCGAGGACGGGCGTCAGGGCGGCGTTCGTCGTGGCGAAGGATGCTCGGTACTGCAGGTATCGGCTCGTTACGGAGATATCGGCGTCGTCGGCGACGGCGGTCCAATCCGTCCAGCTGCCGTCCGGGGTCGCCGTTGCCCCACCCCGAACCGCGACCGAGATTGTTGTCGAGTCCGGGACCTGAGCGTCGTAGGAAAGGTTGCCCCACGCCACCAATGCCGTCGCGTCAAACACCCGTGACGTGAACGTGCCCGTTCCCGTGTAGGGCGGCGCCATGCGCATCCAGTCGATGCTGAGCGATCCAGCCGGGTTGTAGTCACTGGCGGCAGGGCGCAGATCTCCCGAGAACGTGGCAGCGTGCGACGCAACCTGGACGCCGTCGATGAAGTACGTGGCCGATGTCGCGGTCCACTGGATTCGGAAAACATGCGACCCGTTCAGGAACCCGGCGCCGAGACCGGTGTCCACTCCGCCGGGCGCGTTCGTTCGCGCATACAGCTGGTCGCCACCTGCCCCCGAGCTGAAGATGGCCCAGTTGCCCGAATTGAAGTCATTCGCGAAGCCGATGTGCTGGTTCTGCGCGCTGAAGTTTGCCTCGAACTCGAGGGTGCGGGCGGGCGCGTGGAAGGCATCCGTGCGGAGCCACGCGTTGTTGAGCGTGATGCTGCCGCCCGCGACTCCAACAGCGCCGGTCCCGTCCCACGGCGTGGCGGTCCAGCCGGCGGGCGGGCTGCTGCCATCGAACTCCGCAACGAGGCCCGGGGCGAGGGTGACCTCGCCACCAGCCGCATCAGCCACGGCTGTTGAGTCAACGGCTCCGGCGCCGAAATCGGCAGCCGTGGTGTCGACGAAGCCCGTGGGCGGCGGTGGGGAGGCAATCGTCGTGAAAGACCAGCTGACGTCGGTGCCCAGCGGGTTGCCCGCAACATCGCTGACGCTGGCGTCGAGCGTGGCCGTGTAGCTGGTGTCCTGGGCCAGGTCGGCATCCGGGTTGAGGGTGGCGACGCCGCTGGCGTAGCCGATGGTGGCGGGAACGGCTGCCCCGCCCGGCCCGGTCAGGGTGAAGCTGCTGCCATCGATGGTCGCCGCGTCCATCGGCTCGCTAAAGGTGGCGTTGACGGTGCTGTCGATGGCGACATCGGTGGCGTCGTCCAGCGGCGAGGTAGCGGTGACGGTCGGGGCGGTCTCGTCGGCTGCCGCGGCACCGTAGCTCAGGGTGACGCTGCGCAGGACCGGACTGGTGGAGGCATCGGTGCTGGCCAGGTTGGCCTGGTACTGCAGATACCGACTGGTCAGATCGATGGCGCTGCCGGCGCCGAGCGGGCCGAACGCGCTCCAGGTGCCGTCCGGGGTCGGCGTGTCGCCGCCTCGGACCTGGAACGTGATGGTGCCCGGCGTCGGGGTGCCGGTCGTGTCGGCGGACAGCTGCTGCCAACCCACGCTGTCGCCGGCATCGTGCACGCGAGAGGTGAACGTGGCGGCGGGCGCGTACGGCGACATGCGCATCCAGTCGATGTTGAGAACGGGGCCGGCGTTCGTCAGGTCGCTGGCGATCGGTCGCATCTGACCGTCGATCGCCACGGGCTGCGTGTGCACCACCGCCCCGTCGATCGAGAAGACGACCTGGCTGGGGGTCCACTCGATGCGGTAGAGATGCGACGCATCGAAGTATTCGGAGCCGAGCAACGTGTTGCTGACGACGCCGTCATCGTTCGTCCGCGCCATGAGCTGACCGGAGTCGGTGCCGACGCCGAAGACGGCCCAGCGAGCCGTTGTGTTCAGGTCCGTGCCGAGGCCGGCGTTGATGAAGGTGGTATTGCCGAACGTGCCGCGGAATTCGATGACGTGGCCAACGCCGTACAGGGCCGTGGTGCGCGCGTAGCCGCCATCCACTGTCAGCTGACCGCCTGATATGACGGCGCCGCCGCCGGTCCACTCTCCAGAATCCCAACCAGTGGGCAGACTGGTCCCGTCGAACTCGGCACCTACGGTCGGCGCGAGGCTCACCTCACCGCCGAGGCTGTCGGCAACGTAGGCGTTCGCACCCGTCGTGCCGGCGCTGAAGTCTGCCACCGTGGTGTCCGATGCTGCCGCGGCCGGGGTGACGAAGGACGCGGGCACGGCAGGTGGTGGCGGCGACGTCGACGCGTTTGCCGCGCCATCCGCCGAGGTGACGCGGAAGTGATACGTCGCGTTGGCAGCCAGGCCCGTAAGGGTGACCTCATGGCTGGTGACGAGCGCCGCGTCGGTGATCGTCTGGTCGAGCAAGTTCGCATCGGTGCCGTAGACGACCGTGCTGTCAGCAGGCTCGTCGGTGGTCCAAGCCACGGTGGCAGTGCCATCCGAGTGAGGGATCACCGTCACCGCGGTGATCGCGGGTCCGGTTGTGTCCTCTGCGAAGGTCGCCTCGTAGCTTCCCGCAGCGGCGGCGAAGACAGCGTACTCGATGCCCTTGACCGTCTGCGTGGACACGGAGATCGGAATGCCATTCCGTTGCAGGCCCTGGAGTGTGCCGCTCGGCCCGGCCGTCGGGAGCATGGCCCGCAGCCCGTTGGCGCCGGCGCCGACCGCGATGCCGAAGGTCAGGGATCCGTCCGTCCACGTGAGGTCCTCGAACGACGAGGCATTGCGACCGTCGAGCCACGTCAGCATCTGCCGCGCGGACACCACCGGTACCCCGCGCGCAATCGCCGCTGCGACCACGGTCTGGCCGCCGGGGTGGCTCGAGTTGTCGGTGTGCATGTTCATCGTGAACGCGCCGTAGTAGCCGGACGCACCGATGGCGTTATCGAGCAGCGTGTTGATGTGCGTGGAGTAGGTCATCCCGCTCTCGTCGGTCATCTGCGTCGTCGCCTGGTAGACATCGATCAGCGAGCCATCGAGGTCGGCGAAGCGCATCGGCATGCCCGAGCCGGTGAACATGCCTGGGCGGTTCAGGATCCACTCCGACGGCCAGTAGTAGTAGTTGGTGTCGAGGCGGATCCCGTGGTCCAGCGAGACCTTGGGCAGAGTCGCCCAATCGCTCCACGTGATGCAGTGGTTGCGGTTCGTCGTGGGGGCGGGCGCGCCAGAGGACTCGAACGTGGCCAGCTGGTCCGCGAAGAAGCCCTCGAGCTGCGTCGGCGTCCAGTCAGCGCAGTTCGTGTTGACGTGGAGCGCGATCTCGAACCCGTCCGCCTCGAGCGCGGCCACGGTGGACGGAGGCAGCGTGCCCGGATAGATGTACGAGGTGGCGCGAACGCATTCCCAGTCGGCGACGCTGCAGCCCGCAGGACTCTGGGACGAGTAGTAGGCGAACTGGTCATCCGTGCCGCCGGAGTTGTGGTCGTCACCCGTCATGACCACGACGGCCTTCTCGTCGCGCGGGAAGTACCAGAATCGCGGCAGCGGCATCTCGTCGCGATTGACGTGCTGGATGAGGTTCGCCAAGAGACGCTGCTGCTCATCGGCCTGTGGGATCTGGACCTTCGTGAAGTCGATCCAGTCAGGGAAGAACATGTCATTTGAGCGCTTGATCGGCGGCTGCTGGCCGTCTCGCTCCTCGCCGGCCCAGGCGGGATTGCCCTGGCGCGTGTAGACGACCGACTTGGCGAGGTCATAGGTGAAGGCAGCGGCCTGCCCGCCGTTGGTGCCCACCGTTCGCAGGGTCACCGCGGGGTTCCCGGCAGTCGTCGACGCGTTGGAGAACAGCTCTGCCACGGGGGTGGCGCCGCCGGTCAGCGTGTACCGGTCGGCCGTTCCGTGGAACTGGATCGTCTGGCTGACGAGGCCGGCACCGGGGGCACCCGACGAGGTGTCGATCTGCAGGTAGGCCTCGGCGAGGTCCGTCCCGCTATCCGCCAGGCCGAGGAGGCCGGCCAGGTCGGCGTCAGGGCGCATGGCAACCAGGTTTCCCCCGCCATCCACCCAGTCGGCGAACATCGTGGCCTGTGCGGCGGAGATGGCCATCTCGCCGAGCACGACCACGTCATAGTCGACCAACATCGCGGCATCGACGCCGGAAATATCGGCCACCGTGAATGCGTTGAGTCCTTCGTTGCGGAGGATCTCGGCGTAGTAGCGGGAGAAGGGATTTGCGGCCGAGCCGACGACCAGGATCGGGCCGCCCGGCCCCTCGTTCGGCGGTGGAGGCGGCGGAGCCGGCTCGGCTTCGGTGGTGAACGTCCAAACGGCGTCGGACGCGAGCGCATTGCCCGCCACGTCCGTCATGCCACCGGCTCCGCCCTTCACGGTGGCGGTGTAGCTCGTGCTGTACGCAAGCGCGGCATCGGGGTTCAACGTGGCGGTGCGCGATCCCCCGGTGTAGGTCACGGTGGCATCAACCGGCGGGTTGGATCCGGCGCGCAGCTCGAAGGTGGCGGCGGAGACGGTGTTCGAGTCGAGAGGCTCGTTGAAGGTGGCCGTGATGTTCGAACCGACCGTCACGTTCGAGGCGTTCGCCGCGGGCGATCGTCCCGAGATCGTCGGCGCAGTCTCGTCCGGTCCGACATCGTCGAGGAACACGACGTCCACGAGGTAGTTCGACGACCCGAACGAATCAGTCGGATAGACCCCGCCAGCACCGTACCGATAGACCCCGTTCGGCCCATCGACCCCACCCTGGAGGGCATGGAGCGGCGGGTTGTCGATGCCAGCGGTGACAAACGAGGTGCCGATCGCGTAGTTGCCCGACGTCGTGTGGTACGACGCCAGGTAGGTCGTGTCGGCGTCGATCGCAATCGGTGCGTCGAACGTCGCTTCCTGCCATCCGCTCGCCGACTCCCCGGAGAACGTGACGGTTCCCAGGTTCGCCCCGGCCGTCGTCCAGAGGCGCCCGGTGTGCGTGCCAGTGTTGCCCGCGGTCTTGTAGAAGCGGATGCCGCTGATGAAGCCGTCGGTGTCCGAGCGGAACTTCACACCAAGCTCCACCGCGCCGCTGTCGTTTTCCTGTACGCCAGTGGTCGACGGGGCGAAGATCGAGCATGGGCAGGTCTGCGGCCCGACTTCGAACGCGACGCTGCTTTCTGTGCCCGTATTGGCGCTATCGTCGATCCCGCGCACGGAAACGGTCTGCGGGCCATCGGCCGCGGTGAAGCTGAAGCTCCAGGTGGCTGTGCCGGTTGCGGGTCGCCAGGTGGCGCCAGCGTCAGTGGAGGCTTCCACGCCGGCGACCGTGCCACCGACGTCTGATGAGGTGCCGGTGACCGTGACGGTCCCACCCGAAACGGTCTCCCCTGCGGTTGGCGACGAGATGCTTGTCGTCGGGCCGGTGACATCGGCGGAAGGTGCGGGCTGGACAAGATCGGCCTGGAGCGTGCCAGGCAGGGCGCTCATGTCGGCCAGGAGGTTGGCGGTGGCCTGCTGCATCCGCGAGTCGGGCGTCGACCCACCGCGGTCATGCGTGCCGTCGAGTCCCCACGACCACTGAACGGTTCCCGCTCCGAAGACCAGTGCTCCGCTCGCGGCGCGGTACAGACTCAGGTTGTGCGTCTGGCCCGATGCATTGGTCGCGGAAAGCCCGATGCGGCCCGCTGGATAGAAGTCGGCGTAGTCGGCGCGGTACGCGTTCCACTCATAGCCGAGCGTGCTGGCGGCCAGTGTCGCGCTGCCGCTTGTCATGTCCGCGATGGCGGTGTCGCGCCAGAACCGGTTCGAGGCAAATGCGGCGGGGACGGTGATGGCCGTGGTGCTGTCGACCCAGCTGATCTGTCCGGTCAGCTCGTTCTCCGGCTCACCGCCGTCATGCTCCGGGGCGTTCTCGCGCCACAGGCCGGTCCAGATGTTCGTGGGGTCGCAGTCGAAGTTGTTGAGACAGTTGTAGTGCTCGTTGGGCTGCGCCCCACCTTCCTTGTAGCTGACGAGGGTGCGGTGGTCGGTGCTGCCGCCGTCTGCCGTGCTCGGCTCCCAACGCGTCTTCCAGTACACCTCGTTGCCGCTGAAGAACGCGAGGTTGACCCCGGCATCACGGGCCGCCGTGACGTTCTCACGCTGCCCCCGCGACCAGTACTCGTCGTGGCCCACGGAAAGGAAGGCCTGGTGCTCGAGGATCTCCGCGCCGATGCGGTCGGCGTCCAGGTCGGTGAAGTAGCTGACGTCGTATCCGTTGCGCTCGAGCCATCGCAGCATCGGGTACTCGGCGTTGAAGACCCAATCCTCGCTTGGCCCACCGCGAGTGGTGAACGGACGGTTGTAGCTGACCTTGTTGGCATGCCCGGGCCCGCTGTACAGGCTGTAACCACCGTATTGGTTGTATGCCTGCCAGGTCGTGTCGGACGTCTGGAATAGGAGGTCCGAGCCGCCGTCGTCGTCGCGAACGATGAAGGCGATGTGGCTCGCGCCGTTCGTATCGGTGCGCTCAGGGCGCGCGATGTAGATGCCGGAGGTCGCATCGCTCGGGACGGCCCAGCTCGCCGAGACCGCCCAGTTGCCGCAGTCGAGCAGGTTGCCGTCGGTCGGGGTGAACTGACATGCGGGCTGCGTCTGCGGCAGGCTTGCCGATGGGGAGACCGTCGCGACCTTACGCGCGCCGTCGCCTCCGTACCAACCCAGGCGATAGATGTCGATGCTGTACGCGGACGCATCGGTATCGATCTTGAACTCGACCGTCTGGCCCTGGTCGACCGAGATGTCGGTCGCGAAGCCCTGGATCGACGGGTCGCCGGCGCCGCTGATATCCCACTCGGACGGCGGATTTCCGGTCAGCGCGTTCTCGGTGACGATCTCGTTGGCGTCAGCGGCGCGCGCTGGCGGTGGCGCGGCGACGAGCAGGCTGGAGATGGTGACGATGAGGGACATGGCGAAGACGAGGGCACGTCGTCCGCCGAGGCGGGTCGGGGTGGGCACTGAGTGACGTCCTATTGCGGCTGAATACGAGCACGCGCAACAGGGACACGGGGCGGCTTGTGGTCAGCGGGGTCGCTGAACCGACAACCAAACCTCGAAAGTTCCCCCTACGCGGAGCACGCGAGACGCGGGACGGGCAGATGCCCCGACACCGCTACAGTGGCCCAGCCGCGCGGCTCTGGCATCCGGGCTGACACCAAGCGGGCTACGTATTCGCGGTGGGGTCTCTGTCCATGACCTACGTACTTGCGCCGCCCACCAGGTCCTCGTTCAGGTACACCAGCGCGGCCTGGGCTCGCGTCCCAACCCCGAGCTTGCGGAGGATCGTCCCGACATGCTTCTCGACCGTGCGGGGCGACAGCACCAGCAGCGCCGCGATCTGGCGATCGGTCATGCCCTGCGAGAGGAATCGAAGGACCTGCAACTCACGGTCCGACAGGCCGGTCAGCTCCATGCCGCCGGAGGCGCGCACCCGATTGATGAGCTCCGAGAAGTGGCGGAGCGTGGATGCGGCCAGGGTGCGCGACATCGGCAGGTGCCCACTGCGCACCCCACGGACGGCACGCTGCAGGGCTTCGGGGCCCAGGTCCTTGGTCAGGTATCCGGCTGCGCCTGCCGCGATCGCCTCCATCACCTGCATCTTCGTCGCCGAGACGGTGAGCATGACGATCTTGCACTCGGGCAGCTTCGGAGCCAGCTCGCGGACTACCTCGATTCCCGACATGCCGGGGAGGTGGATGTCAAGGAGGATGACCTCCGGTCTCTCGCCCAAGGCCAGGGAGACCGCCGCCTCACCTGAGCTCGCCTGTGCGACGACGGTGATGTCAGGGGCCTCGAGTGCCTGCGCGACGGCATGGCGGACGAACTCGTGGTCGTCCACCAACATGACGCGCAGCGTTCCCCCCTTGCTCAAGTGGGGCACCCCTGAGCTGCGACTGGTAGGTGGTGGCATGAATACCCCACCGAGGGTGGCTGTGTCCAGAGCCGGATGGCTCAGGCCAAACGGCGAAGCAGCTCCTCGTTGACCAGCTTGGCATCGGCCCGGCCGGCGGTGCGCTTCATGACCTGGCCGACGAGGAACCCGTAGATCTGCTGCTTACCGGCCCGGTACTCCGCGACCTGGGCGGGGAACTCGGCCAGCACGGCGTCGATTTCCGCGCCGATTGCGCCGGTATCCGAGACCTGGCCGAGACCATCACGCTCGATGATCGCGCGCGGCGACTCCCCCGACTCGAACGCGGCCGCCAGGACGGCCTTGGCATTGGCGCTCGATACCTCCCCCGCCTCCACCGCGCCGATGAGGTCGGCGAGGCCCGCCGGTCGCAGGGCGACCGCATCGGCGCGGAGCCCCTCGGCGGCGTGCTGGTTGAGGAGCCGGCTGAACTCGCCGCTGACCCAGTTCGCCGCTTTCTTCGCATCGATGCCATCGGCGACCACGGCGTCGAAGTAGTCGGCAAGGGCCACATCGGCGGTAAGGACGCCGGCGTCGTAGGCGGAGAGGCCGAGCTCATCGGTGTAGCGCTGGCGACGTTGGGCCGGAAGCTCGGGCAGCCGGGCACGCAGCTCTTCCACCCATGCCTCCGACGGGCGGAGGGGCGGCAGGTCGGGCTCGGGGAAGTACCGATAGTCGTTCGCCTCCTCCTTGCTGCGCTGGACGATCGTTCGCCCGGCTTCCTCGTCCCAGCCGCGGGTCTCCTGGACGAGCGCCTCGCCGCGGTCGAGCGCCGCCGCGTGACGTTCGACCTCGTAGGCGAGGGCGCGCTCGAGGCTCCGGAAGCTGTTCAGGTTCTTGACCTCGACCTTTGTGCCGAACGTGGTCGTCCCCGCCCGACGCAGGCTGATGTTGCCCTCGATCCGCATGCTCCCCGCCTCCATGTCGGCGTTGGATGCGCCGATGGCCCGCAGCAGCTCGCGCAGCGTCTCGCCGTACGCGCGCGCCTGCGCGGGCGACCGCAGATCCGGCTCGGTGACGATCTCCATCAGGGGCACGCCCGCGCGGTTGAAGTCGACGACGCTGTACCCACGGCCGGCGTGCTGCATGCGCGCCGTGTCCTCCTCGAGGTGGGCGCGGGTGATGCCGATAGTCACCTCGGAGCCCTCGCCCGGCACCGGCACCAGGAGCCGGCCGCCGCTCGTCAGCGGCAGCGCGTACTGGCTGATCTGGTAGCCCTTCGGAAGATCGGGATAGAAGTAGTTCTTGCGCTCGAAGCGGACCGCATCGGTCTCGACGTGGCAGTCCAGCGCCAGGCCCGTGAGCATCACAAGCTCGACGGCGCGCCGGTTGATGGAGGGCAGCGTGCCCGGCATGCCGAGGCAGATCGGGCAGACGCGGGAGTTCGGCTCGTCGGTGCCGTCCGTCGGCGGACTCGTCGGGCAGGGGCAGAACATCTTCGACTCGGTCCGCAGCTGGGCGTGGACCTCGATGCCGATGATCGTCTCGTACTCGGTGCGCGTCTCGACCGCCATGGTCCCGATTGTACTGATGGTGCCCTCAGAACCTCGCGTGCCGGTACTCGTCCAGCGCCTCGAAAACCTCCTCCCAGGTCTCCCCCGCGGCATCCCACAGATACAGCCCGGCGCGGAACCGATCCGCGAAATCCCCAATGGCATCGGCGAGGGTGCGGTACGGCGTCCAGATCTCGGTCCAGATGGTTGGACGGTCGACCCGCCCGGCCCGGTGTTCGAAGATCGCCCTGAGCTCTCCCGCCTCTTCCCCAGAACCGATGACGGCGATGATCGTCGTCTTGGATCGCATGATCGGGAACCAGTCGCGCCCGGCGAGCCAGAGATTGCTGCTGACGACCCCGCCGCGCGTCGCGAAGACCGAGGCGACAGCCTGGTGGAGGCCCACCGCCTCGCTCAGGGTCATGAGCCGCAGCTTCGGAACGAGCCAGCTGCTCGGAGAGTCAGCCGGCTGCTCGGCACTCCCATCGGCCCAGGAGTAGAGCGCCATGACAACGGGATGAGGCGTGACGCCGAGCGATTCGAGGTGCCGCCGCACCTCCGCTTCAGAGAGACCTGGACGAAGGAGCCGGGGAAGAGGTGAACCGACGCGCCGGTGCTCTTCGACAAGAGCGTCCAGGTTCCTTCGGATGGCTTCCGGGCCCGCGAGGTCGCGTGGATCCGGGAGCTGGCGATCCCAGCTTCGTGGGTCGATCGGTTCGTGCGGCGGGCGATGAGGCTCGAAGCGGGCCCCGGACGCTGGGAAGTCGTCCGGGAAGAAGTCGATCGGAAAGGACCGTCCCAGGGTCTCTACGAGAAAGCGCGAGACCGGTCCGGGATGGGTCACCCACCCGGGACCGCGTACCTCGCCGATCAGGATCGGCCACCGATCCGGGTCGTCGGGCGGGTCGACGACCCAATAGAGGACGTCCCCGTTGCTCGTCTCTGCCCAGGGCAGGAGCCCACCGGCCTCCGGGTAGACCGGATTCGGGAGCTCCTCGACCGTCCGGACGAGTCGCAGCCCGGCGAGCATGTCGTCCGCCCGGCGATCCATCCGCAGGCCCCGCCCGGCGGCGGGATTGAGGAGACCAAGGACGTTGTCGATTGCTCCGGAGCCATAGAGGGTGACGAACTCCTTGAAGTCCGAGGGTAGCCGCACCCCGAAGTGGCGCTCGACGTGGTCCCAGTGCTCGACCCTCGGAGGCTCCGCCGCCCGACGCGGCGGCGGCATCAGCGCGACAAGTCGCTCGAGGTCCGTGGCCATCGAGGAAGTATCCTGCCAGCGTGAAGATCGGAGAATGGGACAACCTGGGGCGGGCGCGAGGGCTCGTCCAGCGTCAGCTCGGCGAGCTGGGCGCCGCGGAGTTCGCGGCCCATGTGACCGTCAACCCCGAGAACGGCCGGCTGCGCGTCTTCGTCGCCACCGACGCCGGGCTCCTGGATTACCAGTATGCGCCGACGGGTTCGAACGTTGAGGGGACCTGGATCCTGCGCGGCCAGCTGATGCGGTGGGGCGCCGTGCGCGGCCTTCGCCTCCAGACGGACGCGCAGCAGGACGAGGGATCCGACGAGATGAAGGCCGTGTGGCGGCTCGTCTCGGAGGACCCGAAGATGGAGCTCACGGTGTCCAGCGACGACGGCACGAAGGCCATCGAGGCCCTCGCGGCATTCGCCCGCGCCTGCATCCAGCGCGCCGGGTAGCGTCCTCGCGCGCCGCGCGTGGCAGTGACCCGTCGTGCGGGTCAACGGTCGCCGGGAAAGGCATCTCTGGTGCGGACGACCCGCCGGTGCGGGTGGAATGACGCTGGAGCCGGGGACTTCCGGCGCTCCGGCGTCCGTTGACCCGCCGTACGGGTCAACGGCCTCGGGCCACGAGCCGGGCCCGAACGAGCTCAGTAGTCGTAGCCGCCGCGGCTAGGCTCGTCCGAGGGCTTGGGGGTCGCGCTGTCCATCGGCTCCGCGGAGATCCCGGGCGTGGCCTGCGGAACAGCGGCGTCCGAGGGCTCCGACGAGGCGCCGCCGCCCTGGTTCGGGGGTGCGCAGGCGCCAAGGGTGAGGGCGGCCGCGAGCAGGATCGCGCCGATCCATCGGTTCTTCATGCGCATCCGTACGCGACGCGTTTCGTGACGCGCCGCGCTATTCCGGGACGACGATGCCCGACAGGTCCTCCTCGGGCTGCGGCCACTGCGGGCTCATCTGACCCGCGATCTCGACGAGGATCTCGGCGACGGCAAGGTCGCGGTACCACTTGCGGTCGGCGGGAATGACGAACCACGGTGCGGCGTCGGTGGAGCAGCGCGCCAGCGCATCGGTGTAGGCGGCCTGGAACTCGTCCCACTTCTTCCGGGTCTCGAGGTCGCCCGACGACCATTTCCAGTGCTTGTCGGGCTTGGTGAGGCGCTTCTCGAAGCGCCGTCGCTGCTCGTCGCGGCTGATGTGCAGATAGAACTTCGCGATCCGCGTCTGGTTCGCGGCCAGATGCGCCTCGAACGCGTTGATCTGGTCGTAGCGCTGTCTCCACACCGCCTCGGGGACCAGCTCGTTGACCCGCACGACCAAAACGTCCTCGTAATGGCTCCGGTTGAAGGCGCCGATGCGTCCCTTGCCCGGCGTGGCGGCATGGATCCGCCACAGGTAGTCGTGACGGAGCTCCTCCTCGGTCGGCACGCCGAAGCCGGTGACCCGGGTGCCCTGCGGGTTGAATGCGCTCACGACCTTGCGAATGAGGCCGTCCTTGCCCCCGGCGTCCATCGCCTGGAGCACGATGAGCAGGCTCTGCTCCGATTCCGCCCACAGCCGTTCCTGGAAGTCGGCGAGCTCTCCTCTCAGCCCCTTCAGGCGCTCACGCGCCTCGGCCTTGTTGCCCTCGAAGCCGGGCGTCGAATCCGGCGCGACGGCGGACAGGTCGGGCGGCGAGCCGGGCGCGACGCGGAGGAGGTCGGCGAAGGTCATGCGGTCAATCTCCGGGCGGCGGGATCGGCAAGTGTCCCGTGGAGTGCGCAGCGTACCCGGCCCGGCACGTGCCGCGTGGCGCCGCGTGGGCCTTGCCACGACGCCCCGCTGCGGGGTAGCGTGCCGCCGACCATCTCCTATTGGGGGCCCCTCGATGTCCGTCCGCCGACTGGTCGTCTCCCTTCTCCTCGTCGGAGCGCTGCTGTCCGCTTGCGCGGCCGATGAGGGAACTGCGTCCGCCTCCTCGGCCGGGCCGAGCGAATCAAACGCGCATGCCAGCTCCCACGCTGCCGTGCCGAGCAGCTCGGCCGGCGGCGCAGCCCAGCCGCTGCCGGCCGGCGGCGAGGGGCCTGTCCCGGTGCCACCCGGACGGTATGCCTCGGAAACGACCGGAGCGTCGGTGACGTTCGAGCTCACCGATGACACCTGGCGGGGACTCGAAGACGTTCCGGACGTCGGATTCGCCCTTCTCCGCGAGTTCGGCACCCTCGCCTCGCTGTCGGTGGTCTCGTTCGACGGCGAGGTGTTCTCTGATCCGTGCGACCCGTCGGCCCCAACCGAGACGATCGACGAGAGCGCGGCCGCATTCATGGAGTGGCTTGCCACCGTCCCCGGGGTGGAAGCCCAGGCTCCGACGGACACGACCGTCGGCGGGATGCCGGCCCTGGTGATGGACCTCACGACCGCCCTGCCCGCCGAGTGCACCGAGCCCCCGTGGATCTTTCTCTGGGTCCTGCCGACGGTCGGCGACTTCCACTTCAGCGACGCCGAAACCGTCCGCGTGTGGGCGGTCGATGCGGAAGGCGGCACCGTTGCCCTGGTGGCGGAGGTCGATTCGGCAGGCGACGCTGACGCCTTCCTGGCCGCTGTCGACGAGATCCTGGCCACGATGACGATCGAGTGAGGGTCAGCGTCTCGCGTTGAGGTAGATCGCCCCGAAGGGGATGCGCAGCCGGCCGGCCGCGTCACGCGGCGTGGCCGCCAGCAGCTCCTCGGTCAGCGCCTCGTGCTGCGCGGGCGTGTAGTCGGCCGTCGCGCCGTCGCGCGAGCCGATCGCGCGCCAGGTGCGGAAGGCCGCTTCGTCCCGGAGGACGATCGCGGCGCTCGCATCGGCATCGGTCTCGACATCGGTCCAGCCGGCTTCGCGCGCCCACGCGGCCAGCGTTTCCGGGATCGGATAGCGGGCACTGGTGTCGATCCCGTGCCGGTCGTAGATCGCGGCGTACAGCGCCGTGGGCGTGGCGGACGTGGGGCCCGGGACGCTGAGGCTCAGCCGTCCGCCCGGCTCGGTCACCCGCCGCCACTCGGTCAGCGCCGCGACCCGATCGGCGGCAAACAGCAGGCTGTGGGCAGCGACGAGCACGTCGAATGCGCCGTCGGCGAAGCGGAGGCGCATGAAATCCATCTCCTCGAACGTCACGCCGTCGACCTCGGCACGGGCGATGGCCAGCATCCCGGGCGCCGCGTCGATCCCGGTCACGTGGCGACCCGCGCCGCGCGCCGAGGCTGCCGCGATCCCGGTTCCGGTGCCGACGTCGAGGACCCGCTCGCCGGGCTCGAGGGCCGCCCGGCGGACGACCTCGGCGGCGATCGGCCGCAGCGAGGGCGCCATCGTGGCGGCGTAGCCGTCCGCCGTGTCGCTGAACCGCTGAGGCGCCGAGGTCATCGACGCAGGGCCACGGACCTACGCCCGGTGGCGGCCGACGAAGCGCTCGATGCGGTCCATGGCCTCGACGATCTGCTCGTAGGCCGTGGCGTAGCAGACGCGAATATGGCCGGCGCCGGACGGCCCGAACGCGGTGCCGGGGACGACGCCCACGCGTTCCTCCTCGAGCAGCGCTTCGGCGAACGCGGTCTCGTCCATGCCGGTCGCATCCGACACGCGCGGGAAGCAGTAGAAGGCGCCCATCGGCTCGAAGCAGTCGAGCCCGATCTGGTTGAAGCGGTCGGTCATGTACCGCCGCCGACGGTCGTACTCGGCGCGCATGCCCTGGAGCGCGTCCTCGCCGGACTGCAGAGCCTCGATGGCCGCGAACTGCGCGGCAGTCGGCGCGCACATGATCCCGTACTGGTGGACCTTCGCAATGCCGGTCATGAGCTCCGCCGGGGCGGCCACGTAACCGATGCGCCAGCCGGTCATCGCGTACGACTTGCTGAAGCCACCGAGCAGGACGGTGCGGTCCCGCATCCCCGCCAGCGAGCTGAAGGCCGTGTGCGCATGCTCGCCGTACACGAGGCGGTCGTAGATCTCGTCGGAGTACACGAGCAGGTCGTGCTCATCGGCGACGCGGGCGATCGCCTCCAGCTCGTTGCGGTCCAGCACCGCGCCGGTCGGGTTGTTCGGGTAGCCCAGGAAGATGCCCTTCGTGCGCGGCGTGACGGCCGCGCGGACCATCTCGGCGGTGACGCGGAAGTCGGTCGCGTCGGTCGTGCTGACCGGCACGGCCACGCCGCCGGCGAGCTGGATGCACGGCGCGTAGGCCACGAAGCACGGCTCGTGGTAGATGACCTCGTCGCCGGGGTTGATGGTCGCTCGCAGGGACGCGTCGACGCCCTCGGACGCGCCGACCGTGATCACGATCTCCGTGCGAGGGTCGTATTCGACGCCGTACCGATCGCGCAGGTTGGCGGCGATCAGCTCCCGCAGCTCGATCATCCCGCCGTTCGCGGTGTAGTGGGTTTCCCCCGCCTCGAGGCTGGCGATGGCGGCCCGCGTGATCCCCTCGGGCGTCGTGAAGTCCGGCTCGCCGATCGTCAGGCTGATGACGTCCTTCATCTCGGCAAGCATGTCGAAGAACCGCCGGATGCCCGAGGGCGGCATCGTCCGCACCGTGTCGTTGAGGAAGTCTGCGGTGGCGCGGCGGATCGGCGCGGACTGGCTGCTCATCGGCGCCAGTCTAGCGGTCAGCCCTCGGGAAGGTGGTCGTCGACCCTGCGCTTCGGCGTGGTCGGCGAAGCCGGGGCAGCGTCACCATCCGACCGCGGCGGCCGGACGACGAGGGTGAAGATCGGCGCGGAAGCCGATCCGTCGATCTGCACGCCCGTCACGCGGACGAGCGAGAACCGCGGGGTGGTGGAACGGTTCAGCCACGAGAGCGCCGCGACATGGGTGTCGGCCGGCTCGCCGGCCATCCACAGCACCGTGCCGCCCTCCTGGACGGCCGCCACGCGCAGCAGGATCCCGAGCCCTTCGTCGGTCGTGGGGCCGACCTCGCACACGACGCACACCGGCGTGCCCGCCTTGGCGGTCCCGAGCAGGATGTTCGCCTCCGGGGTCTCGAAGCTCGCCACGTCCACGCCGACGGCATCCATGAGCGCCGCGGGGTTCGAGCCCAGCCAGCCAGCCATCCCCGCGCCATCGGGCCACAGGGTGGTGGCCGACACCCGGGTGAGGCGGCCGATGCTGGTCGCCTTGCCCGGCGCGGACCCATCGCGCCGGGTGTAGATCGACAGGCTCGGGCCGCGCGACATTCCGGCGAGGCGCGCCGTGGCGTCGACCTGCTGGTCCTCCCCCTCGGAGGGCTTCATGCCCGGTTCGCGCGGAAACTGGTTCGTCACGCCGAAATTCACTCCTGCTTGGTGGCAGGGCAGCCGATCTGAAGTGTCGTCCGATCACCGGCGTCTGTGATCGGTACGATCGTCCCCGGGACCCTTGACGAACGGCGCCATGCCCTAGGCTTACGGCGATGCCTGTGCTCGTCCTCCGATGACCCGGCGTGGCTGATCGCGCGGCTCCGCGAGGGACGCAGCAGACGCCGGCCCGCGCGCATCTCGCCGTGGTCCGCAGCTTCCTGAGGACCGAGGCGGGCGGGGCCGTGGTGCTCCTTGCCGCGACCATCGCCGCGCTCGTCTGGGCCAATTCGCCGTGGGGAGCCAGCTACGACGCGTTCTGGGCAACCGAGCTGGAGATTCGGCTCGGTGACCTCGAGCTGAGCCATGACCTCCAGGACTGGGTGAACGACGGGCTCATGGCGGTCTTCTTCCTGCTCATCGGGCTCGAGGTGCGGCGTGAGTTCGACATGGGCGAGTTCCGCGAGCGGCGCCGTCTGGCCGTCCCGGTCATCGCCGCGATCGGGGGGATGGCACTCCCGGTCCTCATCTTCCTCGCCCTCGTCCGGGAACCGGAAGCCTCGCGCGGCTGGGCGATGGTCATGGCCACCGACACGGCCTTTGCCGTCGGCGTCCTGGCACTCGTGGGCCGGCGCAGCTCGTTCCGCCTGCGCACGTTCCTGCTGACGCTGGTGATCGTGGATGACGTCGCCGCGGTGACGGTGATCGCGGTCGCCTACACCACCGATGTCAACCTGCCGGCGCTGGCGATCGGCATCGGGCTCCTGGTGGTCATGGCCGTGCTCCGCTCACGAGGGTTCCAGCGCCCCGAGGTCTACGTGCTGCTGTCCGTCGGGACCTGGCTGGCGGCCTCGCTGGCAGGGGTGCATCCCACCGTGGCGGGCGTGGCCGTCGGGCTGCTCACGAGCGCCTACCCGCCGAGCCGGGCGTCCCTGGAGATGGCCACGGGCACCACCCGGGCCTTCCGCCAGCGTCCGACCCCGGACCTGGCGCGGCGGGCGGCACGGAGCATCACGATGACGCTCTCCCCCAACGAGCGGGTCCAGCACGCGCTCCACCCCTGGACCAGCTTCGTCATCGTCCCGCTCTTCGCGCTCGCCAACGCCGGACTCGACCTC
>Ga0299913_10000982_pt1 | contig 19955 bp, 16 predicted proteins | sample RVTome_9_FD_201360 | JGI IMG/M metagenome (GOLD analysis project Ga0299913, IMG submission 201360) | Soil microbial communities from uranium-contaminated site in the Upper Colorado River Basin, Wyoming, United States - RVT155D38 (version 2) ... | reverse complement strand
TACGAGGAGCACCAGCCCGTAGAGGACCTGCCCGGCGGCGGCGATCAAGAAGAACAGGCCGTAACCCCACCACTCGTTGAGGTGCTCCCGGATGTTGATCCCGTGGATCATGCCGGCGGCCAGCGAGGCAAAGGCGGCCCAGCGGAGCAGGCGTTCAGACCGAAAGTCCATGTGCCCCGACTCTAGCCCCCGCCAGTCCAGCTACGTGCGCTCTACTTCCAGGCGAGCTGTTACGGCATAGGCAAGACCCGCAAACCCTCTGCTTCTGCGGCGGCCGTTAGCCGGTCGTCTCTCCCCCGCGGCGCACCTCTCGCAGGTAGTGAGGGAGGTGGGCCTTGAGCTCCGATACCGACACACTGTGCATATGACCACAATGCATTTGTTAATGACCTGTCAAGTCAGTTAGCTGGTTCAAGTTGGTGGGTAGGGCCGATCTCCCAATTTTTTTGGGTCGGAACCCGGCCCGGTATGAGGAGATTGGGACCTGCCCGATACCGGGCAATCCCGCCTAGGCTCCACTCATGTCGAATTCAACCGAGCCTGACGGTTCCCCGCGTTCCGCCCGCATCGCCTCCGCCGATCGATTGGCCCACCTTGCGTTCTGGATAGGCGTAGCCGCTTACTCCGAGGACATTCTCGATTGGATCGTCTTTTCAATCTTCGAGTACTCGGACGGTCTGGCGACGGTGTACATGCAGCTCACAATGGCGATTGGGTTCGGTGCGATCCTGTGCGGAGCTCTGTCAATGATCTGGAGAGTGAGTCCGGTGAACAAAAAACTCGCCGTCCTCGGGATCGTATTTGCCGGCCTGGCGTTGTACAGGCCGCTGTGAGACCCCTCTAGGTGAAAAGCTCGATGTCTGCAGCTGTGATGTCAACCAACGGGGCCGGCAACACCCGGTCTGGACTTGGGCGGTGGTCGTTCTGGCTTGGGGTTCTGGCGTTTACCTACGAGATTCCTGGATTTGTGATGCTCGTCATTGGGACGATGGGGGCTAACGAATTCGAGGATGCCGTTGACCGCGTCGGCAGGGTCGCCGCGCGCATATGGGCAGCGGTCTTCCTCGCCGCGATCCTCGCCGGTGTTGCATCATTAGCTTCGAAAGGCAGACGGCCCAAAAGAGATGCCGTTATCGGAATTGCGCTTGCTTTGTTGGCGCTTCCAAGATTCGGTCCTTTCCTGTGGTGAAGGAAATTCACTCCTCCTAGCAACAACGGCCGGAAGCAACCGCCTTCAGGCGGGGAGCTAACGGACATTAACTCATTAGCAAGTATCTGAGCAGCCATCTATTTGGGCGGATGGATCCATGATAGCCGTTCCGGATGCGGGGTATCTGGGCCTAGAGTATCTTGCTAACAAGTTACTTGTGTGCTATATTCTTATCGATCGGTATGGGGGAGGTGGTGAGCATGAAAACCGCAGCAACCTTGACCGGATGGAGCAACGGCCTCGGCCGGAAGCTCATTTGGCGCCGTGGCGGGAGGCTGGGCCGCCGTAAGCCCAGGCTGCCGATCATTCAACTCGCGTAGTCCCGTCCGGGGCCGGACGGGAACAGAAAACGTTGTCTTGGAAGAAGGATGGAGGTGAACGTTTTATGGCAGTTCTAACCAGACTTGCCCCCTGGTCGGCGCTGTCCGACCTGCAGAGGGAGATGGATCAGTTGGTGCGCACAGTTTTCGGTGGAACGGGCATCGACGGTGAGGGCAGGAATGCCGAACCGGCTTCCCGAGCGTGGGCGCCGGCAGTAGAGGTGTTTAGCCGCGGTGATGACCTCGTGGTGCGCGTTGATCTGCCGGGTGTGGACCCGGAGAAGGATGTGGACATCAGCGTGGCCGACGGAGTGCTCCGGATCCGGGGCGAGCGGCGATCCGAGCAGCGCCGTGAGGGAGCCAACTACTTTCGGATGGAGACGAGCTACGGCGCCTTCGAGCGTGCCATCCCGCTCCCCGACGGCATAAAGCTCGACGAGATCAAGGCCGTTCACAAGCATGGAATCCTCGAGGTAGTCATACCGATAGCGGCCCAGATGCCGAGCGTCAAGAAGATTCCGGTGCAGCTCGAGGGCGAGACGCAGCAGACGATAGAGGCCGAGGCCTCCCCGCACCAGGCCCAGGACCCGCAGGAGGCTTCACCCGGTCAGGATGGCCGGAGCTAAGAACTTGCGAACTTGAAGAGGGCCGCTTTCCAGCGGCCCTCTTCTTGCGCCGGTTCCTCGATCTTGGGGTCTACGCGCTCTCGAAACGATGCGGGGACCGGGCGGTCCTGGATCGCGGCGGCCTCGCCGGTTCTGCTGCCTCGGCCGCCTGCTTCGGACCTTCCAGACCCACCAGCAGCTTGCGCAGCAACTCCGCCAGCACACGTCGTTCGTTTTCGGTCAGGACCTGAAGCACCTCCTCCGAGGCGCCCAGGTAGGACTCGAGCGCCTTATGAACCAGTCCCTTGCCCTCCGCGGTCAACGCCATCAGCACGGTCCGCCGGTCGTCGGGATCGGGCCGGCGCACGATCAGACCGGCATTCGCGAGGCGGTCGGCCTGCCCGGTCATGCCCCCGGAGGTCAGCATGGCGGCCCGGGCGAGCTCACCCGCGGGAAGCCCTTCCTCCGACCCATCGCGGCGCAGAGCCCCCAGCACATCGAGGTCCCGGCAGCTCAGCCCGGAGTTGTTGAGGGCGTCGGTTGAGCGGCGTTCCAGGAGGCGGGCAATCCGGTCCAGGCGGCCCGTGATCTCCAGCGCCGAGGTCTTGACCCGGGGCAGCTGTTTGGCCCAGCCGTCCACCGCATCGTCTACAAAGTCGGTTTCCATCAACGAATTATACTCCCAGATTGCTCGCTAACAAGACACTAGATCGATAGATTCTTGTATCTAAGGTTCGACTTTAGGGCTTAGCAAAAAAAGGGCCCCGTTCGGGGCCCCTTGTAGATCAACGATCACCTGTCAACCGGCTGCACCGCATGGCGACTCCCGGCGGGCACCGTCCAGGAGCTTTGCCACCGCCTGATCATCGCTGGGGGTCCAGTCGAAGCAGGGCGAGTCCTGCGGGGCGAGCTTCGCGTGGGCCTTCACCAGTCTCAGGTACTCCATCCTGGGGAGGCGGTAGAAGTTGCCTACGCGCCGGGCCCCCTTGGCCTGTGAAGCTCCCAGCATCCGGCCCCAGTCCCTGTCGATCATGACCGGGCCCTCGAGCCCCTGCCGGCGGCTGCCGATGCTCATCGTCGTCTCCATAATCGACCACCTCCTGAACCGTTTTCTCGAAATCTCTTGTCACTACTAATAACTTACTAACTAGATAGTTATTCCCGAGAAATTGATTAGGGAAGGAAGGAAACAAGGGCTGATGGTGCAGGCCGGCCCGAGCGCTAGTCGCAGAATGGGAAGCAGGGACTCATGGTGGCAGGCGCCGGGGAGGGTAATGGGTCGGCCTTTTCCTGGTCGGCAGGTTTGGGTTCTTTCGGCGGCTTGGGGGGGGCCACCTCCTGGTCCTCCCCCGAAGCTCCTTCGTCATCCCGCCCGTCGAGGATTGCCTCGCCGGGAGCTCCCTCGATGGCGGCGGTGGAGACCATGTCCTGCCCGGGAACCTGATCGCCGGCCTCTGCCAGCGTCGCTTCCGGCTGGGGCGCGAAGTTCATCACCTCCCCGGTCAGGGCCGGCTTGCGGAAGCTGGACACGGGCATCCCCTTGTGGGCGGCGGTCATGAACCTCTTCCAGATGCCGGCCGGCAGTCCGCTGCCGGTGACCTCCTCGCCTCGGACGTCGGTCATCTCCCTGATCTTGCCGTCCTCGCCGGGGGCGTAACCCATCCAGACCACGGCGGTCAGTTCTGGCGTGTAGCCCGCAAACCACGCGTTCGCGTGGTTCTGGGTCGTCCCCGTCTTGCCTGCTGCGGGTCTGCCGATCTTGGCTTTGTTGCCGGTGCCGCCCTGGATGTTCTGGGCCAGAACGTAGTTGACGGTGTCGGCGACGTTGCGTTCGATAGCGGGCTGCACGTTGGGGAAGCGCTCCGCGACAACCTGCCCGTCGGGCCTGGTGATCTTCGTGATCACCAAAGGATCCGGCCGCATCCCTCTCTGGGCGAAGGTCGTGTAGCCCCGGGCCATCTCCAGGGGGGTCACGTCGCTGGTTCCAAGTGCCAGCGCGCATCCGGCGTCGGTGCGGGGCACCTCGATGCCCGCGTCCTTGGCCATCCTGATGAACTTCGAGGGGGTGACGACCTTGTCCATCATCTGGGCGTAGACCGTGTTGACGGAGCTGAGGGTTGCGGCGGTCACGTTCACCGATTGGTACTCAGCCCCCTCGAAGTTGGCGACCTCCCAGGCGGTGCCATCCTCGTTGCGGCATCGCGGCGACTCGATCTTGAGCGGGGACGTGCCGGGAAAAGTGGATTCCAGCGATTTGCCCTCCGCTACGAAGGCGGCCAGGGCGAAGGGTTTGAACGCAGACCCTGCCTGCCTGCCTCCCCCGGTGGCGTTTACGTCGGCCGCAAAGTTGAATCCCCTTGCCCGCCCGACGCTGTTGACATCGCGCCCGCCCACCATGGCTTTGATCTCGCCCTTGGGCCCCATGGCCACCAGGGCGGCCTCGGGATCGTCCGGGTGGTTCAGAACCGCCGCGACGGCCGCCTCGGCCGCATCCTGCATTCGCGGGTCCAGGGTTGTGTGGATCTGGAGGCCGCCGCGCAGGATCTCAGCATCGCTCAGCTTGAACTCGCTCTTCAGGAGCCGGCGCACGTACTCGACGAAGTAGCCGGCCTTGGGGGAGTCCACCTCCACCGTCTGGCCGGGCTTGAAGTCGGCAACGAGGTCCTCCTTCTTAGCCGCGGCCGCCTGGCGCTCATCGATGCGGCCGCCGTCGAGCATCCCCTCGAGCACGACGTTGCGAAGATTGACCGCGCCCTTGGAGTCCTCATCGATCTGGAAACGCTCGGGCGCCCGTATCAGGCCTGCCAGATAAGCGGCTTGTCCAAGGGTCAGCTTGTCCGCGGAGACCTTGAAGTAGGTCCTGGCGGCCGCTTCTGCGCCGTAAGCGCCGCGGCCGAAGTACACCGTGTTCATGTACCGCTCGATGATCTGGCCCTTGGGGTAGAAGCGTTCCAGCTGGATGGCCCAGAAAGCCTCTTTGATCTTGCGGGTGAGCCGCTTCTCTTTGCCGATCTGGGGGAGTGCATTTCGGACGTACTGCTGGGTGATGGTTGAGCCTCCCTGCTGGACTCCGCCGCCGAGCAGGTTGGCCCCCGCCGCCCGAATTATGGCCTTGATGCTGGTGCCGTTGTGCTCGAAGAAGTCCTGGTCCTCCGCCGAGAGCACGGCGGAGAGCAGGTGCTGGGAGATAGCGTTGAGCGGAACGACCCGGCGGTTTTCTTCGCCATGCAGCGTCGCGATGAGCTGGCCGTCGGCGGCAAGCACCTCCGAGGACTGGGCCGAGGCGGCGACTTCGGGGAACTTTACTCCCGCCAGCCAGTTCGCGAGGACAAAGGCGGTCGTGGCGCTGACCAGGACGGAGGCGAATGCCCAGGACCACTTGTGGCGTGCCACCTGCGCCAGCCAGAGGACTATCGGTGAGGACATCAGACTACGTCTCTACCCTTGCCGAGCGGGGGGAAACGGTGGGAGTGGTGCCGGAAAAAGGGCTGCCGAAAAACGACCAACGCGGGCGATCACCATTCCTTCGCAGTATGCAAGAAAGCAGGAGTGAAGGGTCGGAACTCGAGAGGAATTCTAGTCCGCGGAGCACTGCTTCGGGAACCCAGTTTGACGTGACCTTACATAAGGGAATAGCTGTGGGGTGAAGATGCCATCCCTGACTGCCGGCGGTAAGCCCACGCTCGGTGGCTGGCTGGCGATTGCGGGAGCAGTCGGGGCAGTTGGGCTCCTGGTCGTTCTGGCGATTGTTCTGAGCGTCAATGTGCCCCTGCCGGACTCGGCCCCGGGGGGCCAGGCGACCGAGGTCCTGGATTCGCAGGGAAAGCTCATCGGCACTCTCCGCGGCGAGCAGAAACGCAAGATTGTTCCGATGGATCAGATCGCCGAGCCGCTGCAACAGGCGGCAGTGGCCACTGAGGACCGATCTTTCTACAGCCATTCCGGCGTGAGCCTCCGGGGCATCGTGAGGGCTCTGTTCACGAATGTCTCCTCGGGTTCCGTCGAGCAGGGAGGCTCCACGATCACCCAGCAGTACGCCAGGAACGCCTACGAGAGGGTGGGTACCGAGCGCACGATCATCCGCAAGGTCCGGGAGATTGCCCTGGCGCGGAAGATAGAGCGGCGGTACTCCAAGGACAAGATCCTCGAGTTCTACCTGAACACCATTTATCTCGGCCGGGGCGCCTATGGAGTGGAGGCGGCCTCCCTCACCTACTTCAAGAAGCCGGCCCGGGACCTGACGCTTTCGGAGTCCGCCTACCTCGCCGGCGCCATCAGGTCTCCCGAAAGCTTCCAGCCGGACAAGGATCCGCAGGCGGTCGTGCGGATCCGCGACGAGGTTCTCAGCGACATGGTCGCCACGAAGTTCATTACGGAGGCCGAGGCCGCCCAGGCCCGGAGCCACGACATCCTCAGTGCGTTCAAGCTCGGCCCAACCCAGCTCGATACCGCCCGGGCGGGCTTCTTCATGGAGCACGTGCGGAGGCTGCTGCAGACCCCGGAGTACGGCTTTACCGACGCCCAGGTGCTCGGCGGCGGCCTGAAGATCCACGCCACTCTGGACCTGCGGATGCAGCAAGCGGCCGAATCCGCGGTCTCATCGACGATGGACCAGCCCACCGATCCCGAGGTCGCGTTGGTGGCGATGGATCCCCAGGGACATGTGAGGGCCCTGGTCGGGGGTAGAGACGTGAGCAGCCCGGTGCGAGCCCTCGGCTTCAACTTCGCAGCCAACGTGCGCACCGACGACGGGGGCGGCCGTCAGGCGGGATCTGCCTTCAAGCCTTTTACTCTGGCGGCGTTCCTCGACGACGGAGAGTCGCTCAAGAGCAGGTTCCGGGGACCAAAGCAGCTTCAGATCGACTCGCCCCAGTGCCGGAACGAGGACGGCACGCCCTGGCAGGTCTCGAACTTCGACGGCGACTCTTTCGGCGAGCTGGACGTGCTGCGGGCGACGACAAGCTCGGTGAACACCGTCTACGCCCAGATGATGGATCAGGTGGTGACGCCGGCCGGATTCGTGCGCATGGCCGAGCTCACCGGGATCTCGATTCCTCGCCGGGACCTCGGCTGCGCCCTGACCCTGGGGACCACCGATGTGACCCCCCTGGAGATGGCCCGGGCGTACACGACTTTTGCCGCTCGAGGGGCACGCCCGGAGGTGATCATGATCACCAGAATCGAGGATCCGAGCGGCAGGGTGATCTTGGAGCGCAGCCCCCGGACCGAGCAGGTCATCGATCAAGACGTCGCCGACAACGTCAATCTGGCTCTCCAGCAGGTGATATCGGGAGGAACCGCCCGCGGAGCCGGGATCGGCCGCCCGGCGGCGGGCAAGACCGGCACCACCCAGAACCATGTCGATGCCTGGTTTGCCGGGTACACGCCCCAGCTCACGGCGGTCGTCTGGATGGGTTATCCGCCCGACGCGTCCGGCAAGATCCCGGCGATGACCGACGTGCGAGGGCGCAGGGTCACCGGCGGCGCCTTTCCCGCCACCATCTGGAGCAGGTTCATGCGGGAGGCCCTGAAGGGAGTCAAGCCGGCTGGGTTCGCGCCGCCGGAGGAGCTCGAGGAGATCATCGCCCCGTCCCCCAGCCCCGTCGTCTGCACGACGCCGTTTACGCTCGATGAGACCGGTGCCTGTGTTCCACCTTTGCCGTCGCCCGAGCCGTCGCTGGAGCTGCCCGCGGAAACCCTTCCCCCGCCCTTTCCCACCTTTGCCCCTCCGGCCACTTTGCCGCCGAAGCCGAGCCCTAAACCGAGCCCCAGCCCCAGCCCGAGCCCCAGCCCGAGCCCCAGCCCGAGCCCCAGCCCGTCTCCGAGCCCCAGCCCGTCCCCGGCGCCTTCCCCCACCCCTTAGTTCCGGTAGTCGGTTAATGGCCACCGCACCACGGAACCGAACAACCGGTGGATAGCGCAAACTAGAGGGCATGTCGTCGGCTGAATCGATCGGTGTGACGTGCCCCTCCTGCGACAAGGAGAACCGGTCCGACGCGACCTTCTGCTACGCCTGCGGAACCCGTCTGGAACAATCCGTTCCCCCGCCGCCGGCCCGAGCTCTTCCGGTCACCGGTGAGGGCAGATACATCGCACGCACCTTCCTGGGGGAGGGCGGCCGAAAACAGGTGTTCGGGGCGATCGATACGCGCCTGGACAGGGAGGTCGCGCTTTCCCTGATCCGCACCACCGGGCTGGATGCCGCCTCGATCGAGCGAGTGCGCCGGGAAGCCAGGGCGATGGCCAAGCTCGGCGATCACCCGAACATAGTGAACATCTTCGACGTCGGCGATGAGGAGGGCGCGATCTTCCTAGTGGCGGAGCTCATGAAGGGCGGGTCGGTCGAGGACCTGCTCAACAACTCGAACGGCCGGCCGCTGCCCCTCGAAAAGGTGATCGCCATCGCCCGAAATATCGGCTCCGCCCTGCAGTACGTTCACGAGCAGGAGATCGTGCACCGCGACATCAAGCCCGCCAATGTCTGGCTTTCCCGGAATGGGACCGCCAAGCTGGGCGACTTTGGTCTGGCCTCTGCCACGAGGTCCAGCAAGCTGACCTCCGAGGGCATGATGCTCGGCACCGTTGCCTACATGGCCCCCGAGCAAGCCACGGGAGGGGCGGTCGACGCCCGGAGCGACCTCTACTCGTTCGGCGCCCTCCTGTACGAGATCGCAACCGGCAAGCCGCCCTTCGCCGGCGACGATGCGATCGCGATCGTCTCGCAACAGATAAACACCGCCCCGGTTGCGCCCACCTGGCACAACCCCGAGATCCCGGCGGGGCTGGAGCAGCTGATCCTCGAGCTGCTGTCGAAGGCTCCCGGCGGCCGGCCCCAGACCGCCGCCGAGGTTCTGACGAGGCTCGAGCAGATAGGAGGCGATAGAAGCACCTCCGCCGATCGGCCGGCGCCGCCGGTGCAGGACAACCCGCTGGACCGGCTGGCCGGCGGCGTGTTCGTGGGGCGGGAGGCGGAGACGCAACAGCTCCGCTACATGTTCGACGAGGCTCGCAAGGGAAGCGGCGGTATTTCGCTGCTGGTCGGCGAACCGGGCATCGGCAAGACCCGGATGTCCGAGGAGCTGATCACCTATGCCCGGATGGCGGGGGCCCAGATCCTCACCGGCCGCTGCTACGAGGGCGAGGGGGCTCCGGCCTACTGGCCCTGGATTCAGGTCATCCGGTCATCGGTGTACGACCGGCCGGCACAGGCGCTGGCATCCGAGATGGGGTCGGGGGCAGCCCACATAGCCCAGATTGTTTCCGACGTAGGGGATCTGCTGCCCGACCTTCCCAGCCCCAGCACCGCCGACCCCGAGTCGTCGCGGTTTCAGCTCTTCGACTCGGTCACGACCTTTCTGCGCAACGCCTCCCGCTCCCGCCCTCTGGTGGTTTTTCTCGACGACATGCACTGGGCCGACAAGTCCTCACTGCTGCTGTTCGAGTTCTTCAGCCGGCAGCTGAGGGATTCACGCATCCACGTGATCTGCACCTACCGCGACATCGAGCTGGGGCGCCGGCATCCGCTCGCTCAGACCCTGGCCACCGTGATAAGGGAGCCGAACACTCAACGCATTCTGCTGCGGGGGCTCACCCAAACCGATGTCGCCCGCTACATCAAGCTGACCGCCGGGATCGAGCCGCCGGAGTCGCTCGTCACCTCAGTCAGCCGGGAGACCGAGGGCAACCCATTCTTCATCAGTGAGACGGTCCGCCTGCTTGCTGCGGAGGGACGCCTCGAGGACACGAGCGAGCACTCCTGGAGCCGGACTATTCCCCAGGGGGTCAAGGAGGTGATCGGGCGCAGGCTGGACCAGCTTTCGGACGACTGCAACCAGGTGCTGACGCTGGCGTCGGTCCTGGGCAGGGAGTTCGAGCCGGCCCTCATCGAGCTTCTTTCGAACATCGCCGGCGAGGCCCTTCTGGAGGCCCTGGACGAGGCCGTGGCGGCGCGGGTGATCACCATGGAGTCCACCGGCAGGTATCGCTTTGCGCACGCTCTGATCCGCGAGACGCTGTACAAGGAGCTCTCCACGGCCAGGCGCCTGCGCCTGCACAAGACCGCCGCGGAAGCTCTGGAGAAGCTGAGCGGGGAGGACCCCGACCGGCATCTCTCCGAGCTCGCCCACCACTACTTTGAAGCCGCATCGCTCGGTGGGGTCGAGAAGGCGATTCTTTACGCTCGCCGGGCCGGGGAGAAGGCGATGCGCCAGCTGGCCTATGACGAGGCTGCAGTTCAGTTCGTCCGGGCGATCCAGGCGCTCGATCTCGCCGAGCAGGACGACGCGAGCTCGCGAGGCGAGCTGCTGCTGGCGCAGGGTAATGCTGAGATCAGCTCGGGCGACACCCGCGCGGCGCTGAAGACCTATAAAGCCGCCTTCCAGCTCGCGAAAGACGGGGGCTTGAATGAGCTCCTTGCTCGGGCCGCCCTGGGTGTCGGCGACGTCCTGACGGACGTGGGCGCGGTAAACCAGGAACTGGTCGACGTACTCGAGTCAGCATCTGCCGCTATCTCCGACCGGGACTCCGCCCTCAGGGTTCGGGTGCTGGCCCGTCTGGGCGAGGCGCTCCGCTTCGATGAGGCCACCAAACATCGCGAGGCGGAGCTGAGCGATCAAGCCCTCGAAATGGCACGAAGGCTGGGAGATCCCCGGGCCATCGCTCAAGCGCTCTACGGGCGGATCATCGCACTCGGTGAAGAAAGTGAAAGAGCCTTCCAGACTGAGCTGGCGACGGAGCTCATCGAAACCGCGGCACAGGCCGGAGACGTCGAGAGACGGTTGCTTGGGTTGCGCCTGAGAATGATCTTCTACTTCTTCCTGGGTAAGACGGAAGACGCTCGGCGGGACGTCGAGGAGTACGCCCGGCTGGCCGAGAAGTCGAAACTGCCGCTGTACAGCTGGTTCAGCCCGCTGTACGAGTCAACCTGGAGCCTGGCCGAGGGCCGGCTCGAGGAGACCGCTTCGCTGATTCAACGGGCCTTGGCGGAGGGCATCAAGGCTGGCGAGCCCAACGTCATGAACTTCACAGCCGGCGCGGTGCTGTCCCTGGCGTACGAGCAGGAGGACGACGAGCGGATGCGCCAGGTCGCTTCCCAGTCGGCAGAACCCCGCATCTTCCACTGGTACTGGGGGGCGGCGATCTTCGCCAACATGGCGGTGGGACAGGTCGTTGAAGCGCGCCGGATGTTGAGCAGCGCGTCGGTCGACGGCTTTCGTACGGTGAACACCGACTTCGGCTTGTTGTGGATGCTGGGGCTGACGGCCGAGGTGTGCCGCATGCTCGACGATGCCGGTTCGTCCGAAGCGTTATACGAGCTCGGGCTGCCATACGGAGACTACTTTGGCATTCCCGGCTACCTTGCCGGCACCAACGGAATCGGGCACCACCACCTGGGTGTCCTTGCGACGACGATGAAGCGGTACGGGGAGGCGCAGGCACACCTCCAGACCGCCCTCGAGGTTCACGAGTCCGCGGGATTCGACTATCTCGCCGCCCGAACGCGTTTGGCGCTGGCGCGGCTTCACCAGCTGCGCGGGGATCCCGGCGACGCCGAACTCAGCCAGGGGTTTCTTAACCGGGTGATCGATGCGTCCGGCCGCGGCTCGTTCTCCAGAACCCTTCGTGACGCGCTCGAACTCCGCCTCAAGCTCCAGGGGGTGGAAAGCGTCGATGCCGGCAAGTCGATTCACGCGATCGCTGCCGAGGTCCAGGCGGAGAGGCCGTCGCTCGGCTCGCAGGCCTCACCCGACGGGACCGTCACCATACTCTTCACGGATATCGAGGGGTCGACCGAGCTGACCGAAAGACTCGGCGACCAGCGTTGGTTCAGCCTGCTGTCCGTTCACGACCGAATAATTCGAGAGCAGGTTGCCAATGCGGGGGGGACGGTGGTCAAGTCCCGGGGGGACGGGTTCATGCTCGCCTTCCCCAGCGCCCGGCATGCGCTGACGTCGGCGATCGAGATGCAGAGGGCCCTGGCCAGACACAACCGCGAGGCTCCGACCGCGACCCCGATTCGGATCCGAATAGGAGCCCATACCGGCGAGGTGGTGAAGCACAGCGGCGACTTCTTCGGCCGCCACGTGAACTACGCCTCCCGGATCGCCGACCGGGCCGCGGGGGGAGAGATCCTTGTGTCCGAGCTGACGAAGGCCCTCTTACAGGGATCGCCGGAGTTTCGGTTCGGTCCTGCCCGGACCGGGCCTTTGAAGGGCTTTCCGGGCACTCACCCGATGTACGTGCTGGACTGGAGCGCCGGCCCATCGGCCCCGAGCGCCTGAGCGAGACGCAGCTCAACCGGGCGGTCCTGGCCCGGCAGATGCTGCTGGAGCGGGCAGGCTGTTCGATCCCGGAGGCGCTGGAGCGGATGGGAGGGCTTCAGGCCCAGTACGCCCCGTCCTCCTACGTGGGGCTCTGGTCCCGGCTGGCCGGGTTCCGACGCGGGGACCTGGACGACGCCCTCGACGACCGTACGGTCGTACAGGGAACCCTGATGCGGGTCACCATTCACCTCGTGTCCGCAGCGGACTACTTTCTGTTCGCGGCCGCACTTAGGGAGGCCCGGAGGAGGTGGTGGCTGCGGGCGATGAAGCGGCCCGAGGCGGAGGCTGAGATCGAGGAGCTGGCACGCCGAACCCGGGAGCTGCTGGAAGACGGGCCGCGCAAGCGAGCGGAGCTTCTCAGGGAGCTGGGCATCGACAACTCCATGTGGGTGGGAGTCGGGCTCTGGGTGGACCTGGTGAGGGTGCCCCCTTCCGGCACCTGGGAGCACCGGCGGGCCGACCTCTATGCGCTGGCACACAGGTGGCTGGAGCCGTCGGACCCATCGCCGGAGGAGGGCATCGATCACCTGATCTCCCGCTACCTGGGCGCCTTCGGCCCGGCCGAGACCGCCGACATCGTGAGCTGGAGCGGCCTGCCGGCATCGACGGTGACCGAAAGCCTGTCCCGGCTCGACCTGCGAAGGTACGAGGATGCGACCGGCAAGAGCCTGTTCGACCTGCCCGGCATGTCGCTTCCCAACGCTGAGGTCGGTGCCCCGGTTCGGCTGCTGGGAACCTGGGACGCCCTCCTGTTGACCCACGTCCGGCGCGCCCAGATCCTGCCGGAGAAATTCCGGTCCCGCGTTTTTCACACGAAAATGCCCCACTCGAAGTACACCTTCACGGTCGACGGCAAGGTGGCGGGAGCATGGAAGCTCGAGGGGCGCACCGTGTCGATGGAGCCGTTCGAGGACCTGCCCGAGGTTGTTCTGCAGGAGGTCGAGGAGGAGATGGAACTGATCGCCGCAGCTTTGACATGATAAGGGCATGGAGAACCTCTTGGGCAGCCTGCTGGTCGCCAATGGGACGCTGGTGGACCCCAACTTCCGCCGGGCGGTCGTGGTGATCACGGAGCACAACGAATCAGGAGCCATGGGGGTGGTCCTGAACCGGCCTGCTCCGGTGACCGTGGAGGAGGCAGCGCCCTCCCTGGCGCGCCTGGTTCCCGCGGGTTCGCATATTTTTGTCGGCGGCCCGGTTCAGCCCGAGGCCGCGGTGGTTCTGGCGGACTTCGAGTCGTTCAGCCTGGAGAACAAGATCGTCATCGGCTCGATCGGCATGCTGGCCGGCCTGGACGGCGAGGTTGCGGACGGCATCAGGAGGGCTCGGGTTTTTGCGGGGTACGCGGGATGGGGCCCCGGCCAGCTGGAGGCGGAGACCGAGGAGTCGGCCTGGATCATCGAGGATGCCCTGCCGGACGACATCTTCACCGAGGAGCCGCAACGGCTCTGGAGTCAGGTTCTGCAGCGCAAGGGCGGCGACTACCGGCTGCTCGCGCTCATGCCGCTGGATCCCTCGAGCAACTGACCGGCCGATGCTGAGACGACTCCGCCCCGTGATCCTTGCGGCGCTTATGGTCGCCGCCGGCTGTTCATCGTCCGGAGAGCCGAAATCCGGTGCCGGCGGGGACGCGTTTGTAGGAACGGTGGAGGGGACCGACGCGCTGATTGGTCTGGTGTTCGACGGGGAGAAGGTGGCCGGTTATGCCTCGGACAGCATGAGGCTCTCGGTCTGGCTGGGCCCGTCCGAGGTCGAGAACGGTCTCGCCGAGCTCAAATCCAGGGACACCGGCGATTTCCAGGGTGCGGTGGAGTTCTTTGACGGGGGCGCCCGGGGAGAGCTCAATGTCGAAGGGGCGCCGTTCTCGTTCGAAGCGGCGCCGGCCACCGGAGAGGGCGGCGTGTTCTGGAGCAAGGACGGTGACGCGGAGAGCGGCTGGGTGGTCTCGAACGATGGTGAAGCCAGGGGGCTGAAGAAGGAGGGTGGGGCGCTCTCGGAGGCAGGCGCCCCGAAGGGCTCTGCCCGGACCGACCCGGACCGGGAGCCGTTCGCGTCGGGCTAGTCCCTGTTGTTTGCCTTATTTTGCGTCGCGCAGGTACTCGAAATGCATCCCGTCGGGCACCATCCAGCGCCCTCCCCAGGTAAGCCCCCACCGCTCCATGATCTCGGTCAGCCTGGGGTCCATGGTGGGCTTCTGGCCCAGCCCGTTGCCCGAGACATTGAAGTCGATGGCAGCGCCCCATGCGTGCCGGGAGATCCCAGAGTGAGGATCGGAGTTCAGCATCCGTGGGGCGAAACAACCCCCGAAGTCCCTCCTGCCCACCAGTGAGCTCAAACCCTTCTCCACCACCTCGTTCAGTGCTCCCCTCACCATGGGAATCAGCACCTTGTGGCAGCGGGTCTCTCCCAGCAGTGGGAAGGTGACGTTGGGGGTGTTCGCCTCGATCCAGGCCGGGTCGATGACGATCGCCGCACCCCTGCCCTGACGGGCGGAGAACTCGCCGAACACCTTCTTCACCTCGGCCTGCGGAAGGCCGGTCCCTCCCGGCCGGAAGATGAGTGCCTTGCCATCGGGGGTGCGGGTGCCGAGGCGCTTGCCGGCGGGAAGCCCGCGCCTCAGGCCCTCCTCAACTCCCTCCTCGCTGGCCTCGGGGCCCAGGGCAATGAGGATGTACTTGGGATCGTCGATGCCCAGGGCGGCCGCGGTTTGATGGGAGACGATCACCTCGTGGCTTGCAACCAGCTCATCGTCGACCACCCCGATCACCGGAACGGTGATATCGCCCATCTGCAGCGTACCGGTGCTGGTGATGCCCCTCAGCTCGGCGCCGGTACGTCCCAGCAGGGCACCTCCCCGGGCGAGCTGCTCGAAGGTGCTCCTCTCGCCGGCCGGGATGAACTTGGAGTACTGGGCCGGATCGACCGAGGCCACCTCAATCGGGACCTTGAACCCTGCCGGTGCGCCGACCGGCGCCGCCCCCTCCGCGGCCCAGGAGCTCAGCCACCCCATCCCATTTCGCACCTCGGCGACCGCGTCGACTCCGGGTAATAGAGCTGCGCTCGCCGCGAAGCCGGGGTCCAGGCCGCCGGTGGTCCAGGCCAGCAGTATCGGGCTGTCCCGCTCCCCGAGGTGAGGAGGCGCGTTCCGGCCTCGGGCGGCAAAAACCGTCGCCGTCACCAGGATCGCCACCACGGCCAGAGAGACGAGCGGAATCCTGCTGCGGACTCGCCGCCGGCCGTGTTGACGCAATCCGCTAACCATCGATCCAGGTTAACCGTCCCCCGGATCGAGGTCCGTCAATCAGGTCTTTTCGAACATCCCGTTCACTTGCTCGACGATCTGGTCCCTGGTGGCACCCAGACTCTTCAGCAGCTCGACCGCCCGGTTGTCGGCGCGGACCAGGCCCAGCAGGAGATGCTCGGTCCCGATGTAGTTGTGGCCCAGCCGGATCGACTCCCTCAAAGACAGCTCGAGCGCTTTCCGAGCCTCCTTTTTGAACGGCATGTGCCCGGATCCCGAGGAAGCCCCCATGCCCAGCTCCTCGCGAATCTTGGCGGCCGCCTGGTCCGGCGCCACTCCCAGAGAGACCAACGCTCGCGCTGCGGGCTCCGTCTTAGCCGCCAGCAGAGCGAGCAGGAGGTGTTCCGACCCGATGTACGGGTGACGAAGCTCGCGGGCCTCCATTTGAGCGCCGACGACCACCTGGCGGGCGCCATCGTTGAACCGTTGGAAGTGAAGCGCCTCCTTAACCCTCTTGAGAGTCTTGCGCACGACCTTGGCTCTCTCCGGATCGCCCTGGGTAGGTACGTCCAGAGCCAGCATCTGCGAGACCAGTACCTCGTCGGTGTCCTCGCCGGTAACCACGTAGCGTTGCTGAGCCCCCTGCTTGCTCATACCGAGCTGCTTGCCGATCTCGGCCCACGAATGTCCGGCAGCTCGGGCCTTCTGCACGAAGTGATCGGTGAGCTGGTCGGCCATCCGACCCAGGTCATAAGACATCGACTCGGCGAGAGTGATGCAGTCCAGGTCGGAGCCGCCGTTCGCTTGCTGCTGTACCAGGTCTATCAGTTCTTCAAGATGGGGTATTTCGGTAGGTGTCATGCGTCAACTGTAACTTGACAGCAGCTATCCGTCAAGTAGCAGTTGACGTACGTTAAGGGCGCAGATCCCGCATGCTTTAATGAGATGGGTCCAAGGACTTTGGAGGTTGTTTTGGCCGAGAAAGGCAAGACCACCGTCGTTCCCCCGGCCGGGGGGCCGGATCTTGACGACCAGGCCACTCAAAGCAAGGCCTCGGCGCTGGCGAAGAAGATCGGGAGCATCCCCGAGGAGGTGCTCGATCACGCCGCCCGGAACGTAAAAGGCGTCTTCTACCGGTTCCGGCCCCAGTCCTCCCCCCCACCCATCCCGAAGGAGATCCTGGACATCGTCCGGCTGGTCAAGAGCCACCACCCCAGGGCCGAGACCCGCGGCATCGTCCGAGCCTACGAGATAGCCCACGTCGTCCACGAGGGTCAGCTGAGGAAGTCCGGCGAGCAGTTCATCCAGCACCCGATCGGGGTGGCGCGGATCCTCGCCGAGCAGGGGATGGACTCGCTGACGATCATCGCAGCCTTTCTTCACGACTCAGTCGAGGACACCTCTCTGGAGCTGCAGGAGCTCAGGACCATCTTCGGCGACGAGCTGACCGACATCATCGACGGCCTCACCAAGATCGACCGCATCAAGTTCCGCAGCAAGGAGCAGGAGAAGGCCGAGAACCTCCGCAAGATGATCCTGGCGATGGCCAAGGACATGCGGGTGCTCATCATCAAGCTCGCCGACCGGCTGCACAACATGCGCACGATCGAGCCTCTCCCGCCCGATCGCCGGCAGGTGGTGGCCAGCGAGACTCTCGAGATCTACGCTCCGCTCGCCAACCGGATGGGCATGCAGCAGATCCGGGCGGAGCTGGAGGATCTAGCCTTCCGGACGCTTCACCCGAAGGTGTACGCGGAGATCGAGCACATGGTGATGGACCGGCAGCCCGCTCGGGAGAACTACCTGAACGATGTGATCGGCCAGGTCACCCAGAAGATGCGGGACGTCAAGGTCAAGGCCGAGGTGACCGGGCGGCCGAAGAACTTCTACTCGATCTACGAAAAGATGGCGCTGCGGGGCAGGGAGTTCGACGAGATCTTCGACCTCGTGGGGGTCCGGGTGATAGTCGACGACCTGAAGGACTGCTACGGCGCGGTCGGCGCCATCCACTCGCTCTGGAAGCCCATCCCGGGCCGCTTCAAGGACTACATCGCTATGCCGAAGTTCAACCTCTACCAGTCGCTCCACACCACGGTTGTGGGCCCTGAGGGCAAGCCTCTGGAGATTCAGATCCGGACCTTGCAGATGCACCGGACCGCCGAGCAGGGAGTCGCCGCACATTGGGCGTACAAGGAGGACGGCGGGTCCTCACAGCAGCGCGACGGCCAGGCCGCCTGGATGGAGCGGATGCTGGAGCTCCAGGACACCGAGGACGACGCCGAGTTCCTCAACACGCTGCGCCTCGACCTCTTCGCCGACGAGGTGTTCGTGTTCACCCCGAAAGGTGAGGTGATCGAGCTTCCCAAAGGGGCCACCTCGATCGACTTCGCCTACGCAATTCACACGGAGGTCGGTCACCACTGCTCGGGAGCGCGGGTGGACGGACGGCTGGTGCCGCTGTCGCATCAGCTCGTCTCCGGGGAAACGGTGGAGGTGCTGACCTCGAAATCCGGGGGGCCCAGCAGGGACTGGCTCGACATCGTCGCCACCCCCAGGGCGAGGAACAAGATCAAGCAGTGGTTCACCGCCCAGCGGCGCGAGGAGGCCCTGACCGAGGGCAGGGACTACCTGATCAAGGCGCTGCGACGGGCCTCCCTGCCGGTTCAGAAGATGGTGGCGGACGGAACTCTGGAGACTCTGGCACGGGAGCTCAAGTACCCGAGCCTGGACGCCCTGTATGTGGCGGTGGGGGAGGGCAGGATGTCGGCCACGACGGTGGTCAGACGCTACCTTCGTGAGCATCAGCTTCCGGCGGAGATGGAGATCGCGCCCCCGGTGACCAAGCTCCGGACCAAGACCCTGTCCTCCAAGGGGGTCCGGGTAGAGGGGGTGGAAGACATCCTGGTGAAGATGGCCCGGTGCTGCATGCCTGTTCCGCTCGACCCGATCATGGGCTTTGTCACCCGCGGAAGGGGAGTGTCGGTCCATCGGGCCGACTGCCCCAACGCAGTCCTGCTCGCCAAAGAGAACGGCAGGGTGGTCGGTGTCTCCTGGGACCCGCAGGTGTCGGGCAGCTTTGCGGTGGAGATCCAGATCGAGGCACTCGACCGTCCGAAGCTGCTGAGGGACGTGACCACGGCAGTCTCGGATACCGGCATCAACATCCTGAACGCAAGCAGCCAGGTGGCCAACGGCCTGGCGATGATCAGGTTCACCTTCGAGATCGCCAACCCGTCGCAGCTCGCCACAGTAATCAACCTGGCCCGGCGGGTGGAAACCGTCTACGACGCTTATCGCATAACGCCCGCCGGCTCCCGGTAACGTTGCGGATAGTTCTACAGAGGGTCTCCTCGGCCTCGGTATCTGTCGACGATGAGGTCATAGGGTCGATCGGAAAGGGCCTGCTGGCGTTGGTGGCGGCGGGCCTGGACGATACGCCGGAGACCGCCAGGGTCGCCGCCCGAAAGATCGCCGAGATGAGGATCTTCCCGGACGAGGCGGGCAAGATGAACCGATCGGTGACCGATGCCGGAGGCGAGGTCCTCGTGGTCTCTCAGTTCACACTGCTAGGCGACACTTCCAAAGGACGCCGCCCATCTTTCGTGAAGTCGGCTCCCGGGCCCCAGGCCGAGCCCCTGGTCCGAGCGGTAGCGGCCGGCCTTCGGGGGAGCGGCCTGAAGGTCGCGGAGGGCCGCTTCGGAGCGAACATGCAGGTGTCGTTGGTCAACGACGGCCCGGTGACGTTGGTGGTGGATGTCTAGCTGGTGGCCGACTAAGTAGCGCCACCTTCAGTTGGGCAGAGCGCATTCCAGTATCTGAATGTCTCTAGCTGATCGTTGGATGCTCGTCGGAACGCGGGAAAGGACTCCCTAATTGCGCCTTGCTCGATCCCCGGCGTCGACCAACGCGCCGATCGCGTAGCCCAGGTTCATGGGGTCCCCGAGCCATTCCGAACAGATCGCTCGTGGTTCTGTGGCGATCCCCGGCAGTTCATCTGAATATTCCATCTGATCTCTCACCCTGGCAACCAGCGTTCCGTCGCGACGGTAGAACTCGAGTCCGTCCCCTGTAGAGATGACCGTATAGCCGCCTTCATGTACCAGCCAGTGGTGAAATCTGCACAGCTCGGTCAGGTTGTCGAGGCAGGTGTGGCCACCTCGTGCCCAATGTTTGATGTGATGACCGTGAAGGAATCTTTTGTTCGTGCATCCCGGAAAGCAGCAACCCCCGTCCCGGGCGCTGAGCGCTCGGCGGAGT